>Ga0163161_10001744_pt1 | contig 15910 bp, 15 predicted proteins | sample S45metaG_FD_129847 | JGI IMG/M metagenome (GOLD analysis project Ga0163161, IMG submission 129847) | Switchgrass rhizosphere microbial communities from Kellogg Biological Station, Michigan, USA - S4-5 metaG | ecosystem: Host-associated > Plants > Roots > Rhizosphere > Soil | place: USA... | reverse complement strand
GGGCCAAGGGTGGCGACGATTTTGGTACGACGGACGGACATGCAAAGACTCCTGAGTTAAAGCGCTGAGTGAGGCTACTATGCTCCGTGGGTGTAGTCATTGTTCGTATGCACTACTTTTTGCTTTCTTTATTGAACACTGCAATTGAGGGGCGCAACTTTGTGTCGGGCAGGCTGAAGATTTCCCTCCACGGGTCGATACAGCGTTCAAGACAGGAGATTGCCCATGCGATTCATACTCATTGCCGCCCTTGCCCTATTCAATCTCACGGGCTGCGTCCGGTTTGCCATGAACCATCATTTGAACAATGCCTACAGCGCCTATGACCGTGGCAATTGCGAGCAGGTGATGCTCGAGTTGTCCAAGGTCGAGCGCGACAGCCGGGCCCGACCGTATGTCTGGCCGGAAGTGTCGATGATGCGCGGCCAATGCCTGGAACGGCAGAAAATGTTCATCGATGCCGCCCAGACCTACCAGTTCATCATCGCCACTTATCCACAAAGTGAATACGCCTATCGCGCCCGTGCCCGCCTGGAAACCCTGGCGAGCCTGGGGCATTACCCGATGCGCAGTTCCGCGGCGGTCCGTCCCACGCAGTTCTGATGCTGGTCGTCATCCAATGGCTGGCCGACCGGCGGCGGTGAGCTATAGTCGAATAGATCGGTTTAGAGTTTGCTTTCTAAACCGCAGCAACACCTGTGATCGGTAGGAGTAAGCAACAGCGATTGACGGACTGTTGCGCCAGGATCGGGGAGAGCGGGCCGCATCTGCCTCAGTGCATCAGCCGGCAGGCCTGTTCCGAAGCATTAGTGCGGCCCTGCTTAAGGGTCTAGCGTAGCGAATTCAGCATGTTCACTGACCGCCGGATTGAGCGGCATCAACTGCCGTATTTTCTGAAAGTGTTCAACAGTATCACTGACAAACCCATCGGCTACCTGGGCAATGTCTCCGAACACGGGCTGATGCTCATCAGCCAGTTGCCCATGATGATTGGCGCGGACTTCGGGTTGCGCCTGAAAATCCCTGTCGGTGAGGGCTGCCAGCAGATCATCGATCTGCGGGCGTGCTGCCTGTGGTGCCACGAAGATCAAACCCCCCAGTATTACGACGCCGGGTTCAGCCTGCAGCGGGCCCCGCCGGAATATGGGCAATTGGTGGAGGCGTTGAAGCAGTACTTCAGTTTCCAGACGTTGTCGGCTTCGGCCTGATAAATCAAAAAATCGCAGCCTTCGGCACTGCCCCTGTAGGCGCTGCCGAAGGCTGCGATCTTTGCTTCAAACACTCCCACTGCGCTTCCAGCTCAAATACTGCGTCACCAGCTGCGCACCCAATCCCCCAGGTCGCGCCTCCAGCACCGGAACACCATGGGCGCTTAGCCGCTCATGCAGTTCAGCCCGGGCATTGAGGTAATCCACCGTGCCGCAATAGGCCAGCGCTTCGGGCAAGGTCTGCACGGGCGTTTGTCGCAGGTTGTCGAGCACCTCTTCACGCAGGCTGGCGACCAGCACCCGGTGCTTTTGGCTCAGGCGTTTGACGGCGGTGAGCAGTTCTTCATCGTCTTCATCCCGCAGATTGGTCATCAGCACCACCAGCGCCCGGCGTTTCTGGCGGACGAGCAGTTCGGTGATGGCCGCTTGATAGTCGGCACTGCGCTGGCTGCTGTTCAGGTCGTAGACGGTGTTGAGCAGGACATTGAGTTGCCCGCTGCCTTTGACCGGGGCGAGGTAGCGCGGTTGTTCGCTGGCGAATGTGCACAGGCCCACCGCATCACCCTGGCGCAACGCGACATAGCTGAGCAGCAGGCAGGCATTGAGCGCGTGATCGAAATGCGCCAGCTCACCGTCTTGACTGCGCATGCGGCGCCCGCAGTCGAGCATGAACACAATCTGCTGGTCGCGCTCGTCCTGGTACTCCCGGGCAATCGGCGTCCTCTGACGAGCGGTGGCCTTCCAGTCGATTTGCCGCAGGCTGTCGCCCTCGCGAAACTCGCGCAGTTGATGAAACTCCAGCCCCTGGCCGCGGCGTTGATGCTGGCGGACACCGAGCTGGCTGAGCCAGTTATCCACAGCCAGTAGCTGACCACCGTAGAGATGGGCGAAGTCGGGATAAACCCGTGTGTGGTCAGCCACCTTGAGCAAGCGCTTGTCGGACCACAGGCCCAGGGGACCTGGCAGGTTGATTTCACAGTGTTCGAAACTGAAGTGACCGCGCTTGAGCGGGCGCAGGCGATAGTCGATCAGGCTGCGCTGGCCCGGCTGCAGTTGTACGGACATGGGCAGATGCTCGAAGTCCAGGCCGTCCGGTACGTGGTCGAAGAGTTGCAGGTCCAGCGGCTGCGCAAAATCATGTTCGAGTTCAAGGCGGACCTCACTCCAGCGCCCCAGCGCCAGACTACCCGGCATGCGTCGCAACAGACGCGGCGAGGGCAGGCGTTTGAGGCGCACCGCGTCGAGCAGCGCCAGAACCAGCAGTGCCAACAGCAGCGCCCAGTTGATCCGCGACAGGTACGCGGGCAACCCTGATGCCAACGCCTGCAAGGTGCCCAGCACAATGCCGATGGCCAGCAACAGAGTGAGCCAGAGCAACAGCAGGCGAGTGGGTTTCACAGGCGCGGCGCCGCGACTTGATCGAGCAACTGGCGCAGCACGTGATCCACGTCCAACCCTTCGATATCCAGTTCTGGCGCAATGCGCACGCGATGGCGCAGGACCGCCAGCGCGCAGTTTTTAATGTCATCCGGCGTCACGAACTCGCCACCGCGCAACAAGGCCCGTGATCTGGCGCAACGCACCAGCGCAATCGAGGCCCGCGGCCCGGCACCGAGGGTCAGGCCCGGCCAGCTGCGCGTGGTTCGCGCCAGGCGCACCGCATAATCGAGCACCTGATCGTCCAGCGGCAGGTCACTGGCGATGCGCTGCAAGGCCAGCACATCCCTGGCCTGCAGGATCGTGCGCAGTGGCTGCACGTCGAGCATGTCGGCGCGGGTCGAGCGGCTGACCTGACGCACCATGTCCAACTCCTGCCCGGCATCGGGATAGTCCATGCGCACCTTGAGCATGAAGCGATCCAGCTCGGCCTCCGGCAACGGGTAGGTGCCTTCCTGTTCGATGGGATTTTGCGTGGCCAGTACCATGAACGGTTGCGCGATGGGCAGCGCGCGGCCTTCGAGGGTGACCTGTCGCTCCTGCATGGCTTCAAGCAGCGCGGCCTGGGTCTTGGCCGGGGCCCGGTTGATCTCGTCGGCCAGCAACAGGTTGGTGAACAACGGCCCCTTGCGCAGCTTGAATTGCTCGGTCTGCAGGTCGTACACCGCATGCCCGGTGACATCGCTGGGCATCAGGTCCGGGGTGAACTGGATGCGTGCGAATTCGCCACCGAAACAGCGTGCCAGCGCCCGCACCAGCAAGGTCTTGCCCAGCCCCGGCACGCCTTCGAGCAACACGTGGCCCCCGGCAATCAACGCACTGAGGACATCGTCGATGACACTGTCCTGGCCGATCACCGCCTTTTGCAGTTCGGTGCGAATTGCCTGGGCCAGCTGGCTGGCGCGTTGCCGTTGTTGCGCGGCATGAGCGCAGGTGTCGGGTTCTTTCGGGTCACTCATAGGGCGTTCCTCAAGGTTTGCAGATGGGCGACCTGACGACTGAATTCGGCGCTGGATAGCCGTTGCTTCGGTCGCGGGCTCATGGCCTGGCTGATGGCGCGCGTGGGTTGCCGGGTCAGGCGCGACAGCACCAGCCATTGTTCGGCGACGGCCAATTGGTCGAAGCCGGGATAACGATGGCGAACCCGGCGCAGGATGTCCTGCTGCAAAGCGTGCAGCAGGCTGTGCTGACCATTGCGACGCAACATGAAGTCGGCACTGGCGCGCACATGTTCCAGCAGTTGCCGGCGCGCTTTCGGTGCTGGCGCTTGCACGGGGCCGTGGCGCATGCCGACATGCCACAAGCCCAATCCGATCAGGGCAATCAGGGCCACCAGCGCCTGGGGGAAATAGCGCAGCAACAAGGCCCACAAGTTCTCGTGGGCGGTGTCGTACATCAGTGTCACATGGGTATCGGCCGTCAGATACCAGAGCAGCCAGGCGTTGTCGTACTGGCCGATGGCTGGCGTTTTCCACAGGTCGGCGTCTGTCACCACGATGATCGAGCCGAGCCCGTGGCTGAGTTGCATCATGTGCGTGGCCTTGGCGCTGTTGGCCCAGGCCTGGGCGAGGCTGTTCGGGTCTTCGAGGTGGAACGCGGTATCGAAGCCGGCATAGGCGGGTGCGTCTTCGTTTTCCAGATACAGCCTGGTCAGATTCGGGTAAGGGTCGGTGCCATTGCCCTTGCCTTTATCGCTGTCCGGCGGTGGATCCTTGAGGTCCTTGCTCAAGGATTGATGCAGCTGCACCCGGTCGAGCAGCAGGTCGTTGCTCTTGCCGGCCTTTTCGTCCCACAGCGATTGAGCGACGAACAGCAGTCGTCCGCCGGCCCGGGTCCAGTTCATCACTTGATCGATCTGCCGGGGTGTCATGTTGTAGCGATCGCCGAGTAACAGCAGGCTGCTGCGACGAGGCTCCAGGCCAGGCAAGATGTCGAGGCTGTTGGCATGGCTGACGCTCAGGCCCTGTTGGCGCAGGAAGTGCTCGGCGGCCAGGTACGGATTGGCCTGGGCTTCGGGCGAGGGGCCGTGATCGATTTGATCCGTGTAGGGGATCGCCTTGACATAGAGATAGAGACTCAGCGCACCCAGCAGCATGGCGATCAGGATGCCGAGCACCAAAGGCCAGACCCGCCGGCTCAACGCTTTGCCCCCGGCCCGAACAAGGCCCGCCAACCATCACACAGTTGCTGTCTCGTATCGGCCGCAGGCAAACGGTGCCCGTAGGCCATGTTTTGCCAGTGCATCGTCAGGTCTTGGCTGAAAGCCAGCAGGGCTGGCTGCTGCAGCTGCTCGATGCGTTCAAGCACCTGACCTTCGGTGTCGGCAGCCTTGAGCACCAGGTTGAAATCGTTCAGCAGGTGACTGAGCAGGGCGCGATAGAGCAAACCGAGCGCTTCCCGGGGCTGGCTTTGCCAGAGGCTTTCGGCGCTGGCGGCAATGTCGGCCGGCAAGGTATCGCGGTTGAGGTCCAGGCCGAACGCTTGTTGAGGCAGCGTTGGCGGTTTTTTTTTGCCAGGAAGCGGGCGACGACTCACAAACGTCTGCAACCAGTCGCGGTAACGCCAGATCAACAGGCCGACGGCAGCGATCACCGCGCCCCACAGCATAGTCTCGATCAGGGTGGCGACTGCGCCGAAGCGCTGGCTGCCAAACAGCTCGAACAACGCCTTGAGCCATGCCGGTGTCTGGCCATCATCCGGGGACTCGGTGCTGGCCTTTTCTTCACCGAAGCGATAACGGGTTACCGATTCCAGGTTCTTGAACGGTGGTTGATCGAGGATCGTCTGGATACTGGCCCGGGATGCCTGACTGGTCAGTGGTTGTTCCAGCAGGCGCGGGCTATCGGGGGAAGGAGGCGACTCTGCGGCCCGGATATGTTGACTGGCAGGCATCAGCACCATCATCGCCATCAACAGTCCAGCGGCGCTGCTGCTCAAGCGTTGGCGCAGCCGGCGGAACACCAGTTCGATGTCCCAGGCTTCCAGCACGGTGCGGCGGTTCAAATAAAGGCTGAACCCGCAGGCGACATAAATCGGCTCCCACACCACCAGCACCAGCGCATAAAAAGCATTGGTCAGGTGCTCCAGCCAACGCCAGTCCTGGGTGGCGGCAGTGATCAGCGATTGCCAGCTCCAGTCGATGGCTACCTGTTGCGGCAGGAGCAGGTAGAACAGCACCGTCAGACCGATCCACAGTGCAATTTCGAGGTGCACGCCAATCACCGTCAGCCATCGCGCCGCGTTGGCGTCACGTTGCAGCAAGACGTGCAGGCGCTGTTGTCGCGCTTCACCGCCAAGGCCTTCGAGCTGAACCACTGGCATCAGGAAGCTGCGACTCAGGCTCAAGCGCCGCCAGGTCAGGCTGGCCAGCAGTTGCGGCTTGAGCAGTCGTGGCCATTGGTGAAGGGCCTGTTTCAGTGTCGGGGTTTCACCGAACATGGCCTTGGACAGGATGTACAGCGGCAGGCGATCGAACGCCGGTTTCAGCCACCAGAAGATGAAGACCGCCAGTGACGGCGACTCCCAGAACAGCCAGGTCAACAGGGCAAAGACCGGCAGCGTCACGACGGCCCAACTGGTCATGAGCAGGCGGCGATGGCGCTGGCTCAGTAACACTCCCAGGTCCATGGCTTCCCAGGTCGGGCGCGGGCGGATCACCACACTGGCATCACTCAGGCGCATGGCGGACCCGTCCGGCAAACAGCAGATAACCTGCGACCAACAGCCAAAGTGCAGCACCGACCAGATACTTGGTCTGGGGCGTTGGGGTGGTCATCGACGACCAGTAGGCTTCGATGAACGCCGCGATCAGCAGAAACAGCATGACCCCGCAAATCAGCAACACGCTCTTGCGCGCCGCCAGACGCAAGGCTTCGCCACGGGGCAGGCGTCCCGGTGCGATCAGCGCCCAGCCCAGTTTCAGGCCAGCGGCGCCGGCCAGGGCAATGGCGGTCAGTTCGAAGGCGCCATGCCCGATGACGAAGGACCAGAAGGTCTGGCCGTAGCCGATCTGCGTCAGGTGCCCGGCCACCGTGCCGATGATCAAACCGTTGTAGAACAGGAAAAATGCGCTGCCCAGACCAAACAGCAAACCGCTGGCGAAGGTCTGAAAGGCGATCCCGATGTTATGCATGATGTAGTAGCCGAACATCACCCAATCCTCGCTGGCGGCTCGCTCCACCGAGCGCCCGAGGTGACCGGCCTGGGGGTCGTACATGCTTTGCATGTCGCTGACCTGCTCGGCCGGCATCAGGTTGTAGACCAGGTCCGGGAACAGGTAAACCAGCACCGCAAAGCCGATAAGACTGCCGAAAAACATCAGGCTGGCGGCCAGTACGAAGCGCCATTGTTCGCGCACCAGGCGCGGGAAGTCGGCGAGGATGAACGCCAGCACATTGGCGCCGGGTCGGCTGCGATGGCGGTACAGCTGTTGATGCCCGCGCAGCACTTGTTGCTGCAAGGAGTCGATCAGAAAGCTGCTGTAGCCGCGCTCCCGAGCCAGGGCCAGGTGCTGGCAGATACGCCGATAGTCGCCGGGAAAGTTGTCCAGACCGGTGGCGTTCCTGTCGCCCTCCAGCCTTTGCAGCAGGCCGTCGAACTGCTCCCATTCGGCCATGTGCCGATGTTCGAAAAGACTCTGCTTCATGCCGGACCCAACAGCCCGCGGGCGATGCCATTGAGTTCGGCGGCTGCCTGCGGCGCGGGAACCTGTAGCGGCTGGGCGAGGATGGCGGCCAGTTCATTGACCCTGGCATCGGAGAGTTCAGCCTGGCGTTCGGCGAACCCGAGGATGGCGCGCTGTTCGGTCAATGTCAGCTTAAAGGGTGGGTGGCGCGGTGGGGCGGGCGGCAGTTGCGGGCGGGGGAGCGGTCGTTCGCGGTAGATCACCAGCGTACCGGCGGCAATGTCACCGAGGCGCTTGAATCCGGGAGATTGCAGGCAGCTGATGGCGCCGAGGAAGTAACCGAACGGCAGCAGGTCGACAAAGCGCAACAGGTTACGCAGCAGCGAGGCGGACCAGCCGATGGGCGTGCCGTCATCCTGCACCACCCGCAGGCCCATCCATTGCTTGCCCGGTGAGCGACCCTGGTTGAGGACTTCGAACAACACCATGTACCACCAGCTCACGGCGAAGATCAGCAGCGAACCCAGCCCCATGCCCAGCTTGCCGAGCATCGAAAGAACCACAAACAGCAGGCCGAGGATCAGACCTCGCAGTGCCAGGTCGATGGCGAACGCCAGCGCACGTACCATCAGCCCGGCGGGACGCAAGGGCAAATCGATGCCTTCCGGCGTTTCGACTTGATACCGCGTATCCAGTGGCGGGGACAGCGTCGCTTTCCGTGGCAGTGCTGCAGTCTCGAACATGGGCAACCTGATGATGTGGCCTGATCGGGAGGGTCTCGTCTTCTCGATGCTAGCAGCCTTGCCTGTGAAAATGTTGCCAGTGGCTTGAGTCGATACGATTGAACAACAACATTGCTGGCCCCGGCAGGACTTGAAAGCCTAGACTTCGCCGATCTCACGTTCAGGACACGCCTGTGACTTCCATCTTCTGGTACGACTATGAAACGACGGGAATCAATCCCCGTTGCGACCGGCCCCTGCAAATGGCGGGGCTGCGTACTGACTTCGATCTCAATGAAATCGACGAACCGGTCAATCTCTATTGCCGGCCGAGCGACGACATCCTGCCGCACCCGGCGGCCTGCGCCATTACCGGCATTACCCCACGCGTTTTGTCTGAACGAGGCTTGAGCGAGGCCGACTTCATGACCCGGGTGCATGCCCAACTGGCAGCGCCCGGCACCTGTGGCGCGGGCTATAACACCTTGCGTTTCGACGACGAGATGACCCGCTACAGCCTGTACCGCAACTTTTTCGACCCCTATGCGCGGGAATGGCAAGGCGGCAACAGTCGCTGGGACCTGATCGATGTGGTGCGTGCGGCCTACGCCTTGCGTCCGGACGGCATCGTCTGGCCGACGGACGACGAGGGGCGGGTGACACTCAAGCTCGAACGCCTGAGCGCTGCGAACGCGATCGATCACGGCAATGCCCACGAGGCGCTGTCGGACGTGCGCGCCACCATTGCCCTCGCGCGCCTGATCCGGGAAAAGCAACCGAAGCTGTACGACTTTCTGTTTCAGCTGCGCAGCAAGCAAAAAGTGCTGGATCAGATTCGCCTGCTTAAACCGATGGTGCATGTGTCCGGGCGTTTTTCCGCAGCGCGGGGCTACATCGGCGTGGTGCTGCCCCTGGCCTGGCATCCGCGCAACAAGAACGCATTGATTGTCTGCGATCTGCATCTGGATCCCCAGGGATTGCTGGACGTGGATGCCGATACCTTGCGCCAGCGCCTGTACACCCGGCGCGAGGATTTGCCCGAGGGTGAGTTGCCGGTGCCGCTCAAGCTCATTCACATCAATAAATGCCCGGTGGTGGCACCCCTGGGGGTTCTGCGCCCGGAAGATCAACAGCGTCTTGGACTGGATATGGCGCTGTATCAGCAGCGCGCACTGCGACTGAGTGACGCGCAGAAGGTCTGGCAGGATAAAGTCCTGAAGATTTATGCCAGCGAGGAATTTGCTCCGAGCCAAGACCCCGAACAACAGTTATACGATGGTTTCATTGGCGACCGCGATCGCCGCCTATGTGAACAAGTGCGAACGGTCGATCCGATTCAATTGGCGCAACAGCAATGGCCTTTCGATGATGAACGTCTGCCGGAATTATTGTTTCGATATCGCGCACGTAACTTTTCCGACACCTTGAGTTTTGAAGAGCAAGAGCGTTGGGGAATATTCTGTCAGAAACGTTTGTCAGACCCGGAATGGGGTGCACCCAATACCCTGGAAAGTTTCACGCAGGCCGCGGCCCAATGGGCTCTTACAGCGACGCCTTTTCAGCAAGAGGTGCTTGATCAATGGCAGCACTATGTTGGGGAATTGCGCAAACGTTTGAATCTTTGAATTCGAAAACAAGGCGTTGAATTCGAGGCATAAAAAAACGCCAGCGTAATGCTGGCGTTATTTTTTGTCACAGATTTATCGGCGACAAGTGCTGCGGCTTAGCCCAGCAGGGTCGCCCAGCCTTCAACCACGTCACCGCCCCACTTGGCTTTCCACTCTTTCAGAGTCTTGTGGTTACCGCCTTTGGTTTCAATGACTTCGCCGTTGTGCGGGTTTTTGTATTGTTTAACTTTGCGGGCACGCTTGGTGCCGGTAGTTTTTACTGCACCGCCACGTGGTGCCTTGGTTTTGGATTCCGGATCCAGCAGCGCGATGATGTCGCGCAGGGACTTGGAGTATTCGCCCATCAGGGTGCGCAGTTTGCCTTCGAATTCCAGCTCGGTTTGCAGTTTGTCGTCTTGGGACAGGTTCTTCAAACGGGCTTGCAGCTCTTTGATGGCTTCTTCGGTGGCGCGATATTCGTTGATCAGGGACATGATTTCTACCTTATGTAGAACAGGATGGCAGGGGGACAGTGCCGCAATAATAGTCAGGGTATTTCATCAAGTAAACATTAAACCGATGTTTATTTAATTTTAAAACGAAGAGTTTTTTCCCGTATTGGATGAGCCGTTAAAAGTTCGAAGCGACCACGACAGATATTCACAATTGAATGTGTTTACAGGGTAAACAACACTGCCAGGACACGATTGTGAAGGCGCAGGCATCACTCTCGCCCGTGACCATCGGGCAAGTCACATCGTGATCAATACTGCGGTTTTGCTGCGTTGTCGCTAGAATGGCCGCCTTTGCGAAGTTCTGGAGTTTCCCCCTCATGCATACATATCGGCTGGTGATTTCTTGCCCGGACCGCGTCGGCATCGTTGCTAAAGTCAGTAACTTTCTGGCGTCCCATAACGGCTGGATCACTGAAGCGAGCCATCACTCGGACAATCAGAGTGGCTGGTTCTTCATGCGTCACGAGATCCGTGCCGACTCGCTGCCGTTCGGTATCGAGGCCCTGCGTGAAGCGTTTGCGCCGATTGCCGAAGAGTTTTCGATGGATTGGCGTATCACCGATACCGCGCAGAAAAAACGCGTGGTGCTGATGGCGAGCCGAGAATCCCACTGCCTGGCCGACCTTCTGCACCGCTGGCACAGCGACGAGCTGGACTGTGAAATCGCCTGTGTGATTTCCAATCACGACGACTTGCGCAGCATGGTCGAATGGCACGGCATCCCGTACTACCACGTTCCGGTCAATCCGCAGGACAAGGAACCGGCCTTCGCCGAAGTTTCGCGCCTGGTTAAACAGCATGATGCAGAAGTGGTCGTACTGGCGCGCTACATGCAGATCCTGCCGCCTGAGTTGTGCAGCGAATATGCCCACAAGGTCATCAACATCCACCACAGTTTCTTGCCGTCCTTCGTCGGCGCCAAGCCTTACCACCAGGCGTCCATGCGCGGTGTGAAGCTGATCGGTGCGACCTGCCACTATGTCACCGAAGAGCTGGATGCCGGTCCGATCATCGAGCAGGATGTGGTACGTGTCAGCCACAGCGACAGCATCGAAGACATGGTGCGTTTCGGTCGCGACGTCGAGAAGATGGTGCTGGCCCGCGGCCTGCGTTATCACCTGGAAGACCGGGTGCTGGTGCACGGCAACAAAACCGTGGTGTTCTGATTCCGTCACGATACGGTTGAAAGTCGAAGGGCCTGGGCGTTCAATCGCTGCAGGCCCTTCGCCGTTTCTGCGCAGCCGTTTCTGAATAGGGGACACCACCATGGCCGATCCACTGGATAAAGCCACTTCCAAGGCCCCCGCGACGTTGGGGGAGGGCTGTTTGAGTCGTTATGACCCGGATGACATGGGCCCGGAGGATGGCACCGAATTTCCGGGTGCTGCCCAGTTGTGGGAACAGTTGCAGCAAGAGTCCGATGATAAAGCCGAATCGGCCTGAAAAGATCGCAGCCTTCGGCAGCTCCTGCAGGTATCGCGCTCCCATGCAGGCGCTGCCGAAGGCTGCAATCTTTTAAGCTTGTTTAGGTTTCATCAACTTTCTTAGCAGCGGCCGACCCAGCATCAATAAAAACACCGGCCCACCCACCAGCAAATAAAAGTAATAGGTCACTGCCCGCCAGATCAGGATGGCCGCGGCCGCCGTCGATTTCCCCACCATGGGCGCCAACAGCGCCGCCGAAGTCAATTCCGCCGCCCCTGCGCCTCCCGGCAGCAGGCTGAATTGCCCCGCACTGAGTGACAGCATCTGGATCAGAAAGCTCCAGGCCCACTGCAAATCCGCGCCCAGCCCTCGCAATGCCAGATACAGCACGCTGTAGCGCAGGATCCAATGCAGGCAGGTCAAGGCAAACACCGTAACCAATGTCTGAAAGGGCAGTTTGAGCGTGTCGGTAAATGCCGCCAGAAAGTGCAGGAGTTTTCGTGCCCAGCGCATGCGCGTGGTGGATTGGACGTTCAAGCGAACGAGCAATCGGCCACCCAGACGAATCACCAGTCGATGGTAACGCGCCACCGCAATGCAGCAGATCAAACCGCCAAACATTGAGATCGCACTGACCATCAGCAGCCACTCCATTCGCTGGCTGAGGTGTTGGAAGAGGGCATAAATCAGGATGGCGCTCAATGCACAGAGAAAGAACAGCAGATCGCTCAACTGGTCCATGGCGAACACGGCACTGCCTCTGGCCGGGCGAACGCCATTGCGCGCCAGCAATGCCATGATCGTCAGGGGGCCGCCGCTGCCGCCGGGGGTGGCGCAATAGGCGAACTCGGCGGCCATCACCACGCCCAGGCTTTTGATGGGGCTGACCTTCTGTCGTTGATCCCCCAGCAACAGGCGCAGGCGCAGGGTATTGACGATCCAGCACAGCAAGATCATGCCGAACATCACCAGCAACCCGTTCAGTGGAAAACTCTTCAGCCGGGACCAGGTTTCGCTACCGCCCAGTACCCAGGGAATCAGCACGGCGGCGAGCAAGCCAATCAACAGAAGAATTGCGCGACTCATGCCGCTCGCTCCAGCGGTTGGTCTTGCCGGGCCAGCCAGCACGCCTTGGTCAACGGCATCCGGCCTTCGTCGAGCAGGCGCTGGAGGGTGTTCAGCCAGTAAGTGCGCGAGAACTCATGGCGCATGTCCACCGGATGGATACCCAGCCGAATGACCGGGGCCTGGCGCCAGCGGTGTTCGAGTCGGTCACTGACCAGCTTCGACAAGCCCCGTCGCCAGGCACTGCGCGCGCTCCAGACCAGCCCGGGAGCGTCGACCGGGGTGAAGTCGGGAAGTCGATACAAATGCTGCGCATCGCTGGTGTAGGTCAGGGGGAGTTGGCGCAACGCCTGGCGCGTGCCCTCACTCATCAGCCAGGCCGGTGCGACAAAGCCCTGCAGTGGCCAGTGGTATCGGCGGAACAGCTCGATTCCGGCCTGCAACCGGGCGAGGGCGTGTTCCCGGGACAATCTGTAAAACTCACCTTCGTGGGTATAAACGCGGCGCATGAACCAGTCCCGAGGGTTCGCCGCCAGCGGTTCATCATCGCAATGAAAATAGCCGTGCAGTGCCAACTCGTCACCGCGCTCGAGACGCCCGGACAGCATGTGGCGAAATTCAGGGTGGGCCTGCAGGTCGTTGTGGTGGTGAAAGTCCGGCACCACCAGCCAGGTCATCGGCACGGCACCGAGGGCGTCAACGGCTTCAACGAAGGGCTGGTAATCGACCCAGGTTTGCGGTGCGACATCGTGCAGCACCAGTAGCAGGCTGGGCGAAGGCATGAGTTCAACCATTGGCAACTCGCGGCCAGTGGCTGCCGAGCACGGCGTGATAGTGGCCGACCAAACTGTTGACCACGGTATCCCAGGCGTAATGCTGTTCGACATGGCGTCGTGCTTGTTGGCCGAGGGCTGCACTGCCTCGACTGAACAGCTCGCGAACGGCGTTGGCCATGGCGACCGGACTGTTTGGAGTACACAGCAGGCCGCATCGATCGTTGATGATTTCCTCGAACGCGCCGGCGGCCACGGCCACCACCGGGATGCCGCAGGCCATGGCTTCAAGAATCACCAGACCAAAGGTTTCCTGGTCGCCAGCATGAATGAGGGCATCGGCACTGGCCATCAGGCGGGCGACTTGCGCAGCCGGGCGAAAATCGTCGAAGACGGTCACGTTGTCCGGCACCGTCGTTGGCATCGACGAACCCACCAGCAGCAAGTGGTAGCGCCGGCCGAGGCGCTTCATGCAGTCGAGCAGGACCGGCAGGTTTTTTTCCTTGGAGCCGCGCCCGGCGAAGATCAGGAGATGGGTATTGTCGTCCAGGCCCAGTTCGGCACGCAGGCCCGGGTCGCGGGCATCGGGATGAAATATTTGCAGGTCGACGCCCAGGGGTTGCACGAAAACGTTCCTGACCCCCAGGCCCTTGAGTTTGTTCGCCATGACCCGGCTGGGCGCCAGTACCCGGTCGAAGTTGCCGTATAGCTTGCTGACATACGCCTCGACATTGGGCGTGACCCAGTGGCCCATGCGATTGCTGACCAGCAGTGGCAGGTCGGAGTGATAAAAGCCGATCACTGGCACATCCAGTTGCCGCCGCGCATCCAGGGCTGCCCAGGCAGTGAGGTACGGGTCGCCGACCTCGATCAGGTCCGGTTGCAAGTCGTGCAGGACATTTCGCCAAGGGGCGAGTCGAACAGGGAATCGATAACCTTTACCGAAGGGCAGCGCAGGTGCCGGAACGGTGTAGATGCCATCCTGTTCGCTGAAGTAAGCCCCCGGGATCAGCAAACTGTGACGAGTGCCCGGCCTTGTGCAGAGGCGATGATGTTTGGCATCCAGATAAGTACGCACACCACCGCTGGCAGGGGCGTAGAACATGGTTATGTCAGCGATATGCACGATGAACATCCCTCCGGTCAGGTCTCCTTGGTTGACCTTATTGAAGAATAGATGTTCGGTTGGGGTTCTGTGGTGGGGTATCAGACAGGTATGTGGTGCCTGTGCGGGTCCCTTCGCAGGCAAGCCCGCTCCCACAGTGATTGGTCGTTGTTCACAAAATTTGTGGCCAAACCCTATACCTGTGGGAGCGGGCTTGCCCGCGAAGGGGCAGGTCCTGACACTAAATACGGAAACTGCCTACCAGTTGTTTAAGGCGCGCCGCCTGCTGCTCAAGATCGGCACAGGCCCGCAATGTCGACTGCAGGTTCTCCACCCCTTCCTGGTTCAACGTATTGATTTCGGTGATGTCGACGTTGATCGACTCCACCACCGCCGTCTGCTCCTCGGTCGCCGTGGCCACGGATTGATTCATGCCGTCGATTTCGCCGATGCGCCGGGTCACGCTGCTCAAGCGTTCGCCGGCCAGGTTGGCGATTTCCACGCTGTCCTGGCTGTGGCGCTGGCTGTCGCTCATGGTGCTGACAGATTCTCGGGCTCCTACCTGCAACTCCTCGATCATGGTTTGCACCTGTTGCGCCGATTCCTGGGTGCGGTGAGCCAGATTGCGCACTTCATCGGCGACCACGGCAAACCCGCGCCCGGCTTCGCCCGCCCGTGCCGCTTCAATGGCGGCGTTGAGCGCCAGTAGGTTGGTTTGCTCGGAGATGCTTTTGATCACCTCTAGAATCTGCCCGATGTTCACGGTTTTGCTGTTGAGCGATTCGATGTGGGTGCTTGAGGTGCTGATAAGGTTCGACAGCTGATTCATCGCGACAATGCTGCGATTCACCACCTGCTGGCCATCTTCGGCCAGGCTGCGGGCATCGCTGGCCTGATGCGAGGCTTGCGCGGCATTGCGCGCGATTTCCTGGGTGGCGGCGCCGAGTTGATTGATGGCTGCCGCCACACTGCTGGTGCGCGAGGCCTGTTGATCGGAGTTGAGCATTGACGAATTCGAAGCCTTGACCACCCGCGACGCTACTTCGGTTACCTGCCCGGTCGCCGAACTCACTTCCCGGATCGAACCGTGGATACGCTCTACGAACCGGTTGAACGCAGTACCGAGCTGACCGAATTCGTCACGGTTCTGGATGGACAGGCGTTTGGTCAGGTCACCTTCGCCGTCGGCAATGTCTTCCATCGCACGGGTCATGGCATGCAGCGGCTGGATTAAAAGGCGGATCAACACCCCCAGCAGGGCGATGATGATGGCCACGGCGATGACGGTCGCAATAACAGCCGAAGCGCGAAATTGACTGAGCATCGAGAACGCTTTGTCTCTATCGACCGACAGGCCGATGTACCAGTTGACTGAGGACAACCCCTTTATCGGCGTGAAGGTGACGATGCGGGTTTTGCCATCGACGTC
>Ga0163161_10001743_pt1 | contig 15912 bp, 13 predicted proteins | sample S45metaG_FD_129847 | JGI IMG/M metagenome (GOLD analysis project Ga0163161, IMG submission 129847) | Switchgrass rhizosphere microbial communities from Kellogg Biological Station, Michigan, USA - S4-5 metaG | ecosystem: Host-associated > Plants > Roots > Rhizosphere > Soil | place: USA... | reverse complement strand
CCGAAACAGAAAAATCGCCTTATTTTGATTTGGCAAAGAAATACAACTTAAAAGTTGATTTCAGGTCCTTTATTCACGTGGAAGGAATTCCGGCGCGGGATTTCAGAAAAGATAAGATCACACTGAGTGAATATACTGCTGTAGTTTTTACCAGCAGAAATGCGGTAGATCATTTTTTCAGGATTTGCGAGGAAATGCGGTACGAAGTACCTGCTGACCTGAAATATTTTTGTATTTCAGAATCAACCGCATTATATCTGCAAAAATATATTCAATACCGGAAACGCAAGATCTTTTTTGGTAAGCAGACCGCTGCTGACCTGGCAGAGGTGCTGAAGAAACATGCAGGAGAAAAATTCCTCTACCCATGTTCTGATGTGGCTACTGAAGATACCATGAACTTCCTCCTGAAAAACGGGTATGACCTTACTCCGGCAGTGTTATTTAAAACTGTAGTAAGTGACCTGTCTGACCTGGCCGACGTGACTTATGATGTGATTGCATTCTTCAGCCCTTCGAGTATTCAGTCGCTTTATATTAACTTCCCTGATTTTCAGCAGAATAATACCAGGCTTGCTGCATTTGGTGTCAACACACATAAAGCTGTAAGGGATAAAGATTTGATTGTTGATATTGCTGCTCCCTCTCCTGAATCGCCATCGATGATCATGGCTATAGAGAATTATATCAAAAAATCTAACAAATAATCAGAGTTGTTGCTTCATTTCCCCACAGTGGGGAATCCAAAATATTTTCATTTTCTTCAATATTTATTATAGGCAAGTTGTTAACAAAAGGGTAACGGCTTGCCTATTTTGCATTTAGGACATATTTTTATGTTGAAATAGTTGTTTATGTCAATCATAATTTATAAAATTGTGTAAAATTGCTCAACCGCTTATGAGGAAAATTTACACGCTTGGTTTTATAATGATTGCAATACTTGTTTCCAGTTGCGGAAAAGGTGGGCAGGGAGAACTTGTAGGCGTATACAACCGGAAATTCAATAATAAGAAAATGCCACGCGGGATGGTTTATATTCCGCAGGGCAAAACACTGATCGGAATGTCTGACGAGGATATCAACAATTCTCAGAGTGCTCCCAGCAAAATGACCTCCTTTAGTGCATTCTATATGGATGAAACTGAGATCACCAATGCTGAGTACCGGCAGTTTGTGAACTGGGTGAGAGATTCAGTAGCGCTGACTACATTAGGCCCTGGTGCCGCCGCGGCATATTTTATCAATGCCAAGACAACCCCGGGCGGTGCAAGCCTCTCTTCTCAAAAAAATATCAACTGGAAAAAAGTTGGTAATGGTTCCGGCCTATGGAGCAGCAAGAGCGGTGGGTTGAACTCGAAGTTACAGGATATGTATTACAGCGGCGACGATGCTTTGCCCGGACGTGCAGAGCTTGATGTGAGAAAATTCAGATATGCTTACAGCTTTGTGAACCTTGACCTTGCCGAAGCAGGTAGAAAAGACCCTACAAAAAAACGTAAAGATTTTATTGAGAGTTATGTAGACTCTCCTGATCCCAATAATCCAAACCAGTTTCCTTCGGTAAGCGTATATCCAGATACGATGGTTTGGAAAGTCGATTATTCTTATTCACAGAATGACCCGATGGTTAAATCTTATTTCAATCACCCATCTTATGATAATTATCCTGTAGTTGGGGTATCATGGGAGCAGGCTAATGCCTTCTGCGTTTGGCGTACCCGTTTGTATGAGCCGGTTGCTGCACAGAGAAAACTGCCGATCAGCTCCCGTCCTGAATACAGATTGCCTACCGATGCTGAATTTGAATATGCAGCAAGGGGCGGTAATTCAAAAACAAAATACCCATGGGGCGGCCCTTACATCAGAAATACCAAAGGCTGTATGCAGGCCAATTTTAAAGTGGGCAGAGGAAACTATGCTGACGATGGTGGTTTATACACTGTAAATGTGAGGTCTTATTTCCCGAATGATTACGGACTGTACAACATGGCCGGTAACGTTTCTGAATGGACGGTTACTGCTTATAACAACTCTGCTTCACCTTTATTGCTTGATTTCAACCCTAACTTCACCTATGTGGCCAAGGGATCTGACAGTAAATACATGAAACGTAAAGTGGTAAGAGGCGGCTCATGGAAAGATATTGGTTTCTTCCTTCAAAACTCGGTGGGTACTTATGAGTACCAGGACCAGGCGAGATCTTACATCGGTTTCAGATGCGTTTCTTCATTCGCCGGTACCGACATCAATTTCAAAAATTAAAACTTTTTTCAGGAAAATCTCGTAAACTATTAATACAACAACATTTATCTAATCTAAAACATGGCAGCAAAAAAGAAGTTTGATTGGTTACACGTAGCCATATCATGGGGGGCAAGTATCGTTATTATTGGAGCATTATTCAAAATCCTTCACCTTGGAGGTATATGGGGAAATTATATGATCGGTATCGGTCTTGGTGTGGAAGCATTTTTATTCTTCCTCACAGGATTTTTTCCGCCAGCGCCAGAACCAGCATGGGATAGGGTATACCCTGAACTGAAAGATGATTTTAGCGGAGAGTTGCCAACAGTTTCTGCAAGACCGGTAGCTGTGGCATCAACAGGATTCTCCTCTACTGCAGCACTGGATAAGATGCTTGGCGATGCTAAGATCGGACCAGAACTGATCGAAAGTTTAGGTAACGGCCTGCGCGCATTCGGCGATAAGGTTGCTGCAATTTCTACTGTTGCCGATGCTTCAGCTGCTACTACAGAATATACAGGTAAAGTAAAACTGGCCTCTGCAAGTTTCGATACCCTGAATGCTTCTTTCAGCAAAGCTACGGCTCATCTGGCCGAACTGGGCGAAACCAGTACAGATGCGAAGGCTTACCACGAACAGGTAACCAATCTGGCAAAGAACCTTTCTTCTTTAAATGCTGTATATGAGCTGGAATTACAGGATTCAAGTGCACATTTGAAATCAATGAATAAATTTTATCAGAACTTATCCCTTACCATGAACAACTTTAACGAATCGATGGAAGATTCGAAACAGTTCAAGGAAGAGGTGGGCAAACTGGCTAAAAATCTGTCATCATTAAATGCTATTTATGGTAATATGCTGACGGCTATGAACCAGCCCCGTACCTAGTCTCAGATAATTAAATATTTACTTAACCAGAGAGAGCTTATATAATGGCCGGAGGAAAAGAATCAGCAAGGCAGAAGATGATCAATATCATGTATTTGGTATTGTTGGCTATGCTTGCGCTAAACGTATCTGATACAATATTGAATGCATTTAAGAATATCAATGATAGTCTTGAATCGTCAAGAACCAATGTAAATACCAGCATTGACCAGCTCTTTACAGCTTTCCAAAATACGAAGCTGAAAGAAGAGCCGGCTAGGGCACAGCCTATTTGGGAAAAAGCAAACCAGGCTAAAAAATATGCTGATGAGCTGAATGCCTATGTGCAGCAGATCAAACAACAGTTTAGTACCGCTGGTGGCGGATTGAGCGATGAGACAGGTGACCTGGTTGAAAGAGGTAACCTGGATATTGCTCAGGGGATTATGATCAACCAGAAAGAAGGGGAGAAACTGAAAGCAAAAATCAATGAAACAAGAGAAAAACTGATCGCTTTACTGGAGCCGCAGGACCGCAAAAGTGTTTCCTTTTCACTGGAAGCAAAAGATGCAGAAAAAAATGTGTCAGGTAAGAAACTATGGGAAGACATCAACTTCGGTGAAGGAACTCCTTTGACCGCTGCCAATACTGTGCTGACCAAAATCCAGGCAGATACTAAAAATGCTGAAGCGGAGATCGTAAAGAAACTATTCGGCAACATGGATAAATCACTGGTTAACCTGGATCAGTTTGCTGCTGTCGCAGTAGCACCTAGTTCGTACGTGATACAGGGTCAGCCCTATGCTGCGCAGGTATTTCTTACCGCAAGTGATTCCAAATCAAGTCCTGAGATTACCGTTAACGGCAGCAAATTATCTACCAAAGATGGTAAAGGTACCTATACCGGTGGTACAGGAGCGGTTGGGGTTTTCAAATGGTCTGGAGTGATCCGTGTCAAACAAACTGATGGTCAGGTTAAAGAGTACAGAACGCCGGAACAGACGTATCAGGTGGCCAAGCCTTCTGCAACAGTTTCACCAGATAAGATGAACGTAATTTATGCAGGTATACCCAATCCATTCTCAGTATCTGCCGCAGGCTTTCCTTTGGAAAGCGTAAAAGCGAGCATGCCGGGCGGATCTATTACAGGTTCAAATGGTAAGTTCTCTGTGAAAGTTGGTGCCGATCAGGTTGGTAAGACACTTAACATTTCTGTTTCTGCAAGCAATGCAGGCAAGACACTTAATTTAGGTTCTCAGGCCTTCAGGGTAAAAGCCCTGCCAACGCCTAAAGCCTTTATCAAAGGTAAATCAGGCGGTAACGTAGACCTGGAATGGCTTTCAAGATCGAACATGATCGAAACACAACTGGATGATTTCGTATTCGACATTACATATAAAGTGATCAGGTTTAATACTACTTTCATTAACCCAAGATCAGACGCAGTTACCATGGCAAACCCGGGCGGTTCTTTTGGCGGACAAGTTAAAGGTGCCCTCAACTCAATAAAACCAGGTGCAACGGTTATCTTTAAGGATATTGTTGTAGAAGGCCCTGATGGCAGACAAAAAAGCCTGGATGCAATCACATTTATAGCTAAATAGATTCAAGATGAAACAAGTTCTATATACTATTATCCTGCTGTTATTTGGAACAGCGTCTTTTGCACAGACACCGGCTACTCCCGTTAGTGCCCCTGTTCTTAAAAAGGCCAAGATCAAGACACCACCTAAAGACGGTTTTTATGCCAGAAAAGATGTGGATAGTAGTGTTATGGTGCCTTTCGCGGATGTAAGGGAAGAAGATGTTTTCTATTCAAAACGTGTTTGGCGTGAAATCGACCTGCGTGATACCATTAACTCTGTGTTGAAGTCAGAAACTTCAAAACTGATTGAGGTCCTGATGGATGCTGTGGCCAATGAAGAATTAACAGTTTATTCGCCAAAAGACACCACTTCAGGTAAATTACTGGAAGACAACGACTCCTTTAAGATTGCATTAACGGCCAACGAAGCATTAACGAATGCAAGGGGAACTTCTGAAGGTGATCCGGATGCAAATGGTAAGGTAGGGGCCCCAATCATGAAAAGGCTGAGGCCTGATGAGTTCCTGAAATACAGGATCAAGGAAGACTGGATACTGGATGTGAAAAGATCTGTATTCGAACCGCGTATCATTGGTATTGCACCGATGAAAATGGTAGAGGGCAACTGGCAGCCGGTATTCTGGATCTATTATGACGAGGCAAGGCCATTGTTAAGTAAGTCTAAACTGGTCAACCCAGCCAATGATGCATCAGTACTTACCTATGATGATTTCTTCGTAAGGCGTCTATTCTCCAGTAATATAGTGAAGGAGACTAACCCTGCAAATAAGACCATTATAGAGATCCTTAACCAGACCGATCCTAAAGATCCGAGAAAGTTATATGAGTCTGACAGGATTAAAAAAGGAATGGCAGATTACGAACAGAGTCTCTGGGAGTACTAATCAAATGATAAACAAACCCTGGCCACCATTGGTACCGGGGTTTTTGCTTTTAATGCTTTTAGGCCTCCTTTGCGGCGAAGAAAGCCCGCAGTGTTTGCAGCTGTGCTTTATTCAGCACTTTTTCCAATTCTGGGGTGCTGGCTTCTTTGATCTTTTTGACCGACTTAAACTGACGCAACAGCTTGTCTGCCGTAGTTTTGCCAATTCCGGGTATGGATTCCAGCTCTGTTTTTAGTGTGCCCTGGTCCCTTTTCTTTCTGTGGAAGGTGATGCCGAAGCGGTGGGCCTCGTCACGCAGCTGCTGGATCACCTTAAGCGTTTCCGACTTCTTGTCCAGATGCAGTGGATAGCTGTCACCCGGATAATACAATTCCTCCAGGCGTTTGGCAATACCGATCACCGTAACCTTCTTATCGATCCCCAGCTTTTTAAGGCTGCTTACAGCAGATGACAGCTGCCCTTTACCGCCGTCAATGATGATCAGCTGAGGCAAACTCTCTTCCTCGTCTATCATGCGCTTATATCGCCTGTAAACAGCTTCTTCCATGGTGGCAAAATCATTTGGCCCTTCAACGGTTTTCACATTGAAATGCCTGTAATCCTTTTTTGATGGCTTTGCATCCTTAAATACCACAATAGCCGAAACAGGATATGCGCCCTGGAAGTTGGAGTTATCAAAACATTCAATATGAACAGGCAGCTGAGTCAGCATCAGGTCCTTCTGCATCTGTGTCAGGATACGTTCAGACCGCAGATCAGGATTCAGTTTTTCATACTGGTTCAGCTTCTCACGTCTGAAGAAAAGTACGTTTTTATGTGAAAGCTCCAGCAGGTTCTTCTTTTCGCCGAGCTTTGGAACAGTGAATTTCAGGTTTTCATCCGACAGGGTAATGTCGAAAGGAACGATCACTTCTTTTGAAGTACTGTGGAACTTTGTCCGGAACTCTGTAATGGCAATAGTGAGCAGTTCCTCATCAGATTCATCCAGGCGTTTTTTGATCTCTATGGTTTGTGTCTGGATGATACTGCCGTTCATGATCTTTAGATAGTTCACAAAGGCATACCGCTCATCAGAAGCGATATTAACTACATCCACATTGGTGATAGAACTGTTCACTACCGTAGATTTACTCTGGTATTTTTCGAGCACCAGCAATTTCTTCTGGTACTGATGGGCATATTCAAAATTGAGGTCAGCGACTGCATTTTTGATAATCTGCTTCACTTCCCTGATCACATTGCTGATCTTACCATTCAGGATTTCTTTGATCTCTTCGATATTCTGGTCATAGTCGGAGTGCGACTGATAAGCCTGGCAAGGCCCTTTACAATTCCCGATCTGGTATTCAAGGCAGACTTTAAACTTACCATTATCGATATTCTCGTCGGTAAGCGGCAGGTTGCAGGTGCGCAAAGGATAGGTTTCCTTAATGAGGTCAAGAATCGTATGCATCATGCCTACTGAAGCATAAGGTCCGAAGTAAGTTGATCCGTCCTTGATTTTATTTCTTGTCCAGTACAGACGCGGAAAGGCCTCCTTTTTAATGATAATCCATGGATAGGTCTTATCATCCTTCAGCATGATATTATACCGCGGCTGGTGCTTTTTAATCAGGCTGTTTTCGAGCAGCCAGGCATCGATCTCACTATCTACAATGGTAAAGGTGATTTTGCGGATTTTGGACACCAGCACCCTCGTTTTCCCATTCATCTGGGTATCCTGATTAAAATATGATCCAACCCGGTTTCTCAGGTCCTTGGCCTTACCGATATAGATCAGTGTATCCTCCTGGTCCCAGTACTGGTATACACCAGGATTGTGAGGAATATCGGCTAATGCCTTTTTATAATCAAAACTGCTCATCTAAAACCCTAACTTCTGGTCTAATGCTGTGGTGTCTGTTTGCTGCTGCTGATACTGGTTACAATCATAGGTGATAGAAACCCCGTTTTTAGGCATCTCAAAATCACCTTTGTTTATTTTTAATTTCGAATTTGCATATACCTTTTTGAAGAAACCTCCAAAAACAGGCATAGCTGTTTTCGCACCTTCGCCCTGATTGGTATTGATAAAGTGGAAGGCACGGTCTTCACAACCTGTCCAAACCCCGGCAACCAGATCGGGCGTGATACCAACAAACCATCCGTCAGAGTTGTTTTGTGTAGTACCGGTCTTTCCACCTACAGGAGTAGTAATGCCATACTTGCTGATCAGGGGATATCCAAAACCAGTTTTTACTACACCAATCAGCATGCGCGTCATCACGTAAGCCACTTCTTCATTCATGGCCGGATGTTTCTGAGGGGTTTGAGAGAATAAAACCACTCCGTTTTTATCTTCTATCCTCAGGATGTAGGTCGGTTGAGTCCACACGCCTTTATTGGCGAATACACTATAGGCACCTACCATATCAAAAACAGAAGCATCAAAGGTACCAAGGGCAATAGAAGGATAGGCTGGTACATTTGAAGTAATCCCCATTTTCTTTGCCAGTGTAGCTACAGCAGTTGGGCCTACCTGTTTCATTAAATAGGCGGCAATAAAGTTCTGGGAATAGGCCAGTGCTTTTTGCAGGGTCAGGTAGCCGGGCAGTGTACCGCCAGATTTCGGGGTCCATGGCGCACTTCCGGGAACCTCTATTGTCACCGGTTCATTCAGCACCTGATAGCATGGCGAATAGCCATTTTCAATCGCTACCGAATAAGTGAAAGTTTTGGCTGTTGAACCTACCTGCCTCGTTCCCATTTTTACCTGGTCATATTTAAAATGCTGATAGTTGATACCGCCAACCCAGGCTTTCACGTATCCTGTTTTTGGGTCCATCGCCATCATGGCATTTCTCAGCAACAATTTGTAGTATTTCACCGAATCTATCGGTTTCATCAGTGTGTCAATATCGCCCTTCCAGGTAAATATGCTCATCTCGGCAGGCGTATTGAAGTCTGTTTTGATCTCTTCATCAGATTTTCCTTCCAGTTGTAAAGCCTTGTAGCGGTCTGATCTTTTTATCCCCTGTTCTATCTGCAGTTCCTTGTCCCTGAAAGGGTCTTTGCCCTTCCAGCTTTTTAGAAATTGTGCCTGCAGCAGCTTCATTGCCTCTTTCTGGGCATCTTCAGCGTAAACCTGCATTTCATAATTGATGGTAGTAATGATGCGGAGGCCATCCCTGTCAAGATCATATGATGATCCGTCAGCCTTTAAAATAGAGCGTTCCAGAAAAATCCTTTTGATATCGTTTTTCAGGACGGCCCTGAAGTACGGGGCAATACCGTCATTGACAGTCGCTGCACTGAAATGTAAAGCGAGAGGTTTTTCTTTTTCTTCATCAAATTGCTGCTGGGTAAGCATGTCTTCTTTTACCATATTGGACATTACCGTATTACGGCGTGCCAGTGAGCGTTCCGGATTGCGGGTAGGAGAGTAGCGGGTAATCCCTTTCTGCAATCCTACAAGGGTAGCTGCCTGTGGCACGGTAAGCTGGTCTGGCGTGGTATTGAAGTATACCCTGGCGGCCGACTTGATCCCATAGGCCTGGTTACCAAAATCTACCGTATTCAGGTACATGGTGATGATCTCTTCCTTGGTATAGTTACGTTCCAGTTTTACGGCTACGATCCACTCCTGAAATTTCTGCATCAGCCTTTTAAAGAAATTACGCTGGCGCCCTTCTTCTGAAAAGAGGTTGAGTGCAAGCTGCTGGGTAATGGTACTCGCCCCCTGTTTTTTACCGATCATGTTGTAGAAAATAATGGTAAAAGTACGTTTGAAGTCGATCCCGGAGTGTTCTTTGAAACGCGTGTCCTCAGTGGAGATCAGCGCATTGATCACATTGGGTGAGATCTGTGAATAACTCACATTAGAGCGGTTCTGAACAAAATAGGTTCCGAGTACCCTTTTATCTTCCGTCAGGATTTCGGATGCCTGGTTACTTTTTGGATGTTCAATATCCCTGAAAGATGGCAATGCCCCGAATAATCCGAACCCAAGTGCAACAATGAATAAAGAAAATATAACAAGTGCTCCAATTAAAAGCTTCCAGAGGGTAAGGTTATAGGATTTAATCTCTGCAGCTGAAATATTCTTGGTCATTTTTGATAGGTGTTATTATAGAAATCTATGTATAAAGTTACAAGATCTTTACTCTGAAGTTTCTCAAAGTTTTCCTTGCTAATAATAAAGCTGGAATATATTCCCGCCGGAACTTTCATGATCTGCTTCAACTGTGGGGTAATTCCATCAGCGTAACTTTTTGCTTCTGCAAAACTACTAAAGTTCCCAACATATATCAGTTGCTCATTGTCAAATTCTGTTAATTGATGCCTTAGTCCCGCGTCGGGATAGTTGCCCCTGTTAAACTGGCCGATGCCAAAGCGTGAAGAACTGAGCCTTATACTGGCATCCGATACGTCAATCACATAATAGTAAAGCTTTGAATCCTCCGTGCTAAAGATTGATTTCCCTATTACAGGTACTGCCGGCACAGGGCTTTCTGCTTTTGGTGTTTCTTTTACAATGACCTCTGCAGTTTTAACTTCAGGTTTGGGGGGTTCAGGTACCTGCGCAGGCTTTTGAGGCAGCGGCTGTGAAGGCAATGGCTCAGAAACAAAGAACTGTGGCTCATTGGTGTCGAAGTCAGAAAGGGCAACTGTCCTTTTGCTGAATTCATCCCTGTGGGCAGCAATATAAGCGAGGTGACTGCGCACCAGGGGCACGATCAGCTTGTCCAGCGGATACGCATTTGTAATCTCATTAAAAGCGGCTACCAGGCTGTCTACGGGCTGTGTCCTGCCAATGGCAATTGCCTTGAGATAACTCAGCTGCGGGTTCACCATGCTGTTTGGATATTTTGCCATGGTACTGCTGGCCGCAGAAATCACCTGCGGAAAAGCTTTTCTTTCATATTGTCCGAATACCTGATTATATACGGCCAGTACCCTGGCTTCCAGTTCTGATTGTTTTACAGAGTACTGCGGATCAAGAATAGTTTTGGCGTACACGCTTGAAGGAAACTGGTCAAGTACCAGTTTCTTATATTGGGCTGAGCTTGCTGCATTGCTATCCTTATAACCGAGGTACAAACTATAATATATAGAAGCCAGTCGGTTATTCTCTGGAAATCGGCTCAGTATCAACTGGTAAATTCTTAAAGCTTCTGCCTGATCTTCCAGTTCCTGCTGGTAGAAATTTGCCATTTCATAATAGGCATCTATGATCTGCTGGTTTGATGCAGCGAGTTGTGGGGCTGTCAGCGGAATAGCAGAGAGGTACCTGCTGGCAGAAGTATCGGCAGTGTTGCCGGCAGAATCTATTTTCGAAATAGGTTTACCGCCATTTTCTACCTTGACAATACTTTCTGTGGTAGCCTGTGATGAAGATTTCAGGCTCTGACGCCAGTCGTCCTCCAGTTTTCTGTTGCCCCATCTGGTCGTAAAATCAGCACTGCCCCGGCTCATTGCAGCGGTATTGCTAAAGTAAAAGGTAGAACTGCTATTTATGGCAGTGCTTCCGGCACTTGTTACTGCCTGATTGGCTCCCGCAAAAGGGTCTTCCTGATAGCTGCCATTATTGGTAACTTCCGGTTTCGCCAGCCGTGTAATCTGTTTGATCCTGGCGAGGCGGTCGGCTTCGGGTAATTTTGCCAGCAGCTGTAAAGTATCCTGAAAGGCGATGGCTTCATAGCGCTTGCTGATGTATTCCAGGTTATCACTTTTTTTGAGTATCTGTTCATAACCCGGATAACTTTTAGGCAGGGTAGTAACGGTGCTGTCATAATAATCCTTGGCTTTCAGGAAATTTCTGAATTCCTTAAAGTCCAGATCGGCCAGCCTCAGGTAGGAAATCCCTTTCTGGTAGCTGTTCCTGCTGCTGTTGCGGACAGACAGTTTATAATATTTTTCTGCACCCGTGAAATCACTGTCATCCGCATAACTTTCTGCGATATGGTAATAGATCTGGTCAATATAGTCCAGGTTTTTGTCGTCACGCAGCAGGGCGGTTAATTGTTTCTTGCGGTTCAGGCGTTCCCCGTTCAGTATGCCGGTGAGCCTGATCCTGTTGAGGTTGGCATTGAAGTACAGTTCAAAGGCCGCGTTGCTTTTCTGAACACGCAGGTAATGCGATAGTGCCTCCCTATAATCCTTTTGCTGTTCATAGAGCTGGGCGAGAATATACGTCCAGCGGATGCGGTTACGCTTCAGCGGGGTGGCTTTTACAGCATTATTCAGCAGCAGTATCGCATCGGAATAGCGGCCCTGGTAGATGTACATCTGGGCAATTGTAGCGAGCGGTTCAGCTTTATGGCCCTTGATATCTGGCAAATCCCTGTAAACAGTGTCGAGGAGCAGTGCTGCTTCTTTCAGGTTATCCAGCTGCATCAGGCTGCGGGCTTTCCAGTTGAGGGCGCTTATCCTGATATTCGGATTTTCTATATAAGTTTTGGCTGTGTAATCAAAGTATTCTTCAGCAACAAAGTAATTGGTCTTGTAATACTGGGCCCTTCCCATCAGGATATAGGCTTCATCAATATAATTACTGAATGCTTTATCCTCAACGATTGCCCTGGCCTTTGTGATAATCTTGTCCAGATCCCTTTCATTTACCGGAGCATTGGCTACGGTACTGTAACTGAATTTCTCGGGTACGGTATATACCGGCAGGATTTCATTATAATTGTCTTTGTATGTTTCGTACAGCTGCTCCTCATAGTTGTCGAGGATCAGATTAGAGTTGTAGATATAGTTATAGCGGGCAGTGAGGTTTTGCATTCCCCTGCTCATTGCCGTATCTTTAGGAGTACCACATGCTGCCAGGAAAAATGCACCTGTAAGCGCAATTATGAATCTGATGTTGCTGTGAGCTGTGTTCTTCAAGAGGCAGAATTGGTTCATTACAAATGTAACAGAATAAGACAAAAGTATTTTGTTCGCCACTATTTTCTAAGTAAATTAATTTAAATTTTATGTTTGCATCATCTATGAAGGATAACCGGAAAGGAAAAAACACCACAAATTTTGTCAAATATACCGGCATGGGCTTCCAGATGCTGGCTGTCATCGGTTTGTTTGCCTTTGCGGGATATAAAATAGATACGTACCGGCACAGCGATAAGTTTATATTTATGGCCATTTTGGGATTAATTGGTGTAATTATTTCACTTTACCAGGTTGTGAGACAATTGAATAGTAAAGATTAAGAGATGAAATCATCTGCTAATTTTATACTTTTGTAAAAAAAAGAGATTTGAGTTTAGCCAAATTTACCCTGTATTATCTGATCTATACGCTGGTTCTTGCAGGAATTGCGTATGCCCTGCCACATATATTTCCTGGTGTCAACCTGCTTGTAAAAAAGTTCTGGCTGGTATTCTGCTTCCTGGGCGTATTGACCTACATTGCTTATCTCACTGCCTTTTTCGGCATTAAAATAGATCCACAGGCCGGTGTAATGGCCATTATGGGCTCCATTGTTTTAAAAATGATATTTTCCTTGGCTTTCGTGCTGATTTACAGCCTCAATAGTGCTGAGAAGGGGATAGTTTTCGCGCTTAACTTTTTTTCTTTATATTTATTGTTCAGCTTCTTTGAAATATACTCCCTGTTATGTAACTTGCGCCACCAAAATAAATAGTAAAAATCTGCCAGTAAATGGATTGTAGCCACGTTTTTGATTTTAAAGTAAGTAGGTTAATTGTTGTTTTCACGCTTTTTTTAGCGTTTTTCTTTGTAACACCCCTGTTATATGCGCAGGAAGACACATTGAAGACAACGGAAGCCGCTCATGCCGAACCAGAGGCTGAGAAAAAGTTTAATCTGGGTAAGTTTGCTCTGCATCACGTTGCTGATTCGCACAGCTGGCATGTATTCGGTGACTATACCATTGGTCTTCCGGTTATACTTTATACCCCTTCAGGAGTAGCCATGTTTAACGCCAATGAATTTCATCATGATGATGAAGCTAAGGTTGTTGTTGAAAGAGCTGGTCAGCGTTTTGTAATGGTGCATGATAAAATCTATTATGCAACTGAAAGGGCTAACGAGCACGGCGCTTATGCAGAACATGATGCTGCCGGAAAGGTAACCAATGCACGTCCTTTGGATTTCTCTATCACTAAAAATGTTTGTACGCTGTTCCTTTCTGTTATACTTCTTCTTGCGGTATTCCTGAAAGTAGCCAACGGATATAAAATCAGAAACGGCAAAGCCCCTAAAGGATTACAGTCCTGGTTTGAACCTATTATCATGTTTGTCCGTGATGATATCGCCAAACCTAACCTGGGGCATAAATACGAGCGTTTCATGCCGTATCTATTAACAGTGTTCTTCTTTATCTGGTTTAACAATATGCTGGGGCTGATTCCTTTCCTTCCGGGAGGAGCCAACTTAACTGGTAATATCTCTATCACCGTAGTTCTGGCAACGATCACGTTCCTGCTGGTGAACTTCAATGGTAACAAGTATTACTGGAAGCACATCTTTACACCTGATGTACCATGGTGGTTATACATCGTACTGGTACCGGTAGAGATCATCGGTATATTTACCAAACCTATCGCTTTAGCTATACGTTTATTTGCCAACATCACTGCAGGCCACATCCTGGTACTGGCACTGATCGGTCTGATCTTCGTATTCAACTCTGTTTTTGTATCCTTCGTATCGGTTCCGTTTGCCTTGTTCATTTACGGAATTGAGTTGCTGGTTGCATTTATACAGGCCTTTATATTTACCATTTTATCTGCACTGTTCATTGGAATGGCTGTAGAAGAACACCACTAACTAGAATTTTTAACAACAATTAATATATAGAATCATGATTACAGGAAGTATTGCTGCAATTGGTGCAGGCTTAGCTGCTATTGGCGCTGGTATGGGTATCGGAAAAATCGGTAGTTCAGCTATGGAAGGTATTGCCCGTCAACCGGAAGCAGCCTCTAAAATTCAAACTGCGATGTTGATCGCTGCTGCATTCGTTGAAGCAGTTGCTCTTTTCGCGGTAGTAGTTGCATTAGTGTAACTAAAAATGGTATTGTACTTTGTAGGATTGCTACAAAGTACAATCTATTGTTTAAGAAAGAAGATTTACATATATATACTTAGATGGAATTATTATTACCGGAAATTGGTTTAGTTGTTTTTCAGACAATAGCATTTCTATTGTTGATGTTTGTTTTGGCTAAATTTGCATGGAAGCCTATTTTAGCATCGATCAAAGAACGCGAACATACTATTGATGAAGCTTTAAACCAGGCTGAACTGGCTAAACAGGAAATGGTACGTCTTGCTGCCCAGAACGAGGAAACTTTGAAAGAAGCCCGTGCTGAGAGAGACCTGATCCTGAAAGAAGCAAAAACATTAAAGGATTCTATCGTTAATGAAGCGAAACAACAGGCTCACACCGAAGGCGCTAAATTAATTGAAAAAGCGAAGATAGAAATCGAGAACCAAAAGAAAGCTGCGCTGGCTGAATTGAAAAATCAGGTTTCAACATTATCGATCGACATCGCTGAACGTATTTTACGTGAGCAGTTGGCTGATAAGGCTAAGCAACAGGAATTAGTTGCAGGTCTGTTGAAAGATGTTGAGTTGAATTAATTCTAGCCAAATAAAATAATATAACATGTCAGAAAATAAAGCTGGATCAAGATACGCCAAATCATTAATTGACCTTTCAACAGAGCAAAATTCTCTTGAAGAAATGAGAAATGATATGGTGCTTATTGAGCAGGTGATCCACCAGAACAGTGAGCTTGCGGCAATTCTTCAGAACCCTGTTGTCCCTCTGGATAAAAAATATTCAATTTTGGAAGGCATCTTCGGTAAGGATATCAACAGCATCACCAAAGCCTATCTGAAACTGATTGTGAACAAAGGCCGTTCTGCTATTTTATTTGATACTACAAAAGCATTCATCAGACAATATAATGTGCTTAAAGGAATCGTAACTGCTGAGGTTACCTCTGCAACAGCACTGACTGATGATAATAAAAAGGAGATCGTTGCTGTAGTAAAAAAGGAAATTGGCGCGAAGGAAGTGATCATCAAAGAAAAAGTAAACGAGAAGCTGATTGGCGGTTTTATTCTGAAAGTTGGCGATAAACAATTTGATGCCAGTATCTCTGGTAGCTTAAATAAACTAAAAAAGGAACTGTCCCACGGCGTGGTTTAGGTCCCGGAATCATTTATAGAATTACAAAAGAAATAATATAAAATTATGGTAGAGGTAAGACCAGACGAAGTATCGGCAATTATCAGGCAACAATTGTCGGGCTTTAAATCAGAAGCCGAACTTGAAGAAGTTGGTACCGT
>Ga0163161_10001742_pt1 | contig 15921 bp, 14 predicted proteins | sample S45metaG_FD_129847 | JGI IMG/M metagenome (GOLD analysis project Ga0163161, IMG submission 129847) | Switchgrass rhizosphere microbial communities from Kellogg Biological Station, Michigan, USA - S4-5 metaG | ecosystem: Host-associated > Plants > Roots > Rhizosphere > Soil | place: USA... | reverse complement strand
GCGGACCTGCACACCAATCGCGTCGGCCAGTGGCAGGCCATGCAGTGGATCGGCACGCAGAAATACCAGCAGCACCTGGTGGAACTGCGCAGTTTCTACCGCGAGCGCCGTGACGCGTTCCAGGCCGCGCTGGCGCATCACTTCGCCGATCTGGCCGACTGGCAAGTGCCCCAGGGCGGATTATTCTTCTGGCTGACCTTGAAACAGCCGCTCGATACCCGCACCTTGTTGGCTCCTGCGCTCGATCAGGACGTCGCGTTCATGCCCGGTGAACCATTCTTTTCCGAGCCGGACCAGCACTTAGGCTCACTGCGGCTCAATTTCAGCCATATCGACCCGGCCCGCCTGGACGAAGGGCTCAAACGCCTGGCCGCGGTGGTCCGTCAAGCACAGCACGCGCAAGCGGCATAAGGGGAGCCCCATGTACAAGGTTTATGGCGATTACAAGTCGGGCAACTGCTACAAGGTCAAATTGATGCTCAACCTGCTGGGCATCCCGTATCAATGGGTGGATATCGACATCCTCAACGGTGACACCGAGACCCCTGAATTCCTGGCCAAGAACCCCAACGGCAAGATCCCGGTGCTGGAGCTGGAAGACGGTACCTGCCTGTGGGAGTCCAACGCGATCCTCAACTTCCTTGCCGATGGCAGCGAGTTTCTGCCCACCGAGCCGCGCCTGCGCACCCAAGTGCTGCAGTGGCAGTTCTTCGAACAGTACAGCCATGAGCCGTATATTGCGGTGGCGCGGTTTATCCAGTTTTACCTGGGGCTGCCGCAAGAGCGCCTGGAGGAATACAAGAAGCTGCACAAGGGCGGTTACAAGGCATTGAAGGTCATGGAACGCCAACTGCAGCTGACGCCGTACCTGGTGGGCGACCAGTTCTCCATCGCGGATGTGGCGCTGTATGCCTACACCCATGTGGCCGGCGAAGGCGGTTTTGACCTGGATGCCTATCCGGGTGTGCAGGCGTGGTTGGCGCGGGTGGCCAGCCATCCCAAGCATGTCGCCATGCTGGACTGATCTGCGGGCGCCTGGGGGCCGATGATTGCGCCACCCAGGCTGCGGTCGTCGGCACGCTCGTGAGTTATTTAAAATTCCATTTGTGGGACCTGCAAATGGGAAATTAATGCCTTTTCAGCAATTGGAGGCAAAAAGCACACTCCGTTTCTGGGACGATGTGGGTAATTTCTATATGCACTAAAAATTACTCCATGTGGGAACGTATGCTGCCAATTAATTATTTATGTTGGTTGCCGGATCGTATTTCATTAGTCCCCTTGAACAGGCTTGAACAGTCCCATGATTTAAAGCCGGGGGCTTGTAAGGTACTTCAACGGTATTACTCTTTATGCTCAGTCGGAATGTCTACCAGAACCCATGCGCACATGCTGCTGGAAACACTCGGCGCGCTACTGGTGGCGAACCCTGATATAAAAAAAGTCAAAGGCTGCCTGGTGTATGCCAAGACACAAACGCATAACACGTTCTTTGATAATCATTGGCTGGAAGAGATTGCACAGGCCTGTGGAATAGGTCATTGGGAAGTATTGAGCGTCAGCTTGAACCATTGTGCGTCTGCCTTATCGGCGATTCATTTATTAAAGAACCGCTTGGTCAAACGCGCTGAGCCCATGCTCCTGCTTACCGGAGAAAAGGCTTTTCACAGTGCTATCAGCCGACTCGACAATGGTGCCATGGCCGAAGTGCCTGCGGCGATGCTGCTCAATGCAGGGCCCGCCCCGTGGGCGGTGACGCATACGGCCGTCCGGCACTTGGCGTCCTTTTATGATAATTACCGGCAGGAACCTGCGGTGCGCCGGCGCGAGTTATATGCGTCGTTGGAGCAGCACTATCAGGATTTTTATCTCCATGCGCTGGATACCTTCAATGTCTCGGCAGACAGTATCGACGCCATCGTTCCAGGCAACCTGGATCTGCCCATGCTGCAACGGGTGGCGGCCAAGCTGAACTTCAAGGGTGTTTTATTCACTCAGCATATTGGCAACTATGGGCATGCTTATTGTTCGGATGTCTTATTTAATTTGTCGGTCTTGTTGGAAACGTTCGCGGGTAAAAGAATTCTCTGCCTTACCATGGGCATGGGCGTCACGCTCTCCTGTGCTTTAATCGAAAAAACACCACACTAACGAGGTTTTACATGTCACATCTTCTCTTGGCGGTTAATGAAGCGCTCAACGATGTTATGGCTGCGGCCGTGTCGGTCAATAGCGACACGGACTTTAACGAAGATCTGGATTTGGATTCGGTATTGTTTGTACAGTTCTTGTTGACGCTCGAAGAAAAAGTCCCAGGCCTGATGTTTGAACCCGATCAAATCAATCAGGATGCCTTTACCACCGTGGGTAAGTTGATCAGTTGGATTGAGCAGCACCTGCAAGTGGAGAGCTCATATGCCTGATGGCCCGTTCAACCCTATCTATCAGCTGTTTGCGGGCCATGAGCCCGCAGAAGCGGTGCGGCTGTTACGCCTTGAACTGACCCCTCAGGCCCGCCGCGCATTCAGCCAGGGCTATCAACTTGTGCCTGGCGACCGAACGCCAGCGCATGTCCAGTCACCGCAGGCGGACAGAGTACTTGCCTCCCTCGGCCTGGATCTTCAGTTCCTGGGCGGGGAGCCGGCGGTCGTCGACGAGGGTACCCGCTTGACGGTCTCTATCGCTGCCCGTCTGGGGTTGCTCACGCGCATGCTGGGCATGAGCTGGACGCATTTGTCCGAGCGGCGCAGCTTTGGTACGAAAACCACTCGCCATCAGTTGATCAAGGCTGAATTCGCGGACCTGAGCAACCAGTGCAGCCTGCTGGTACTGCAGTGGGAAATGCGCATCGCCGCCCAGGACTTCCAGGATGCCGAAGAAGACCATTGGCAGATCACCCAGATGACCAATCGCGCGGAAAAACTCATGGGCGGACATGGCTATCTGCTTGGTGCGACGCACACATTGTCTTACCTCTCGATGATGTTCTACAGCCTGTATGGCAAAACGAATGGCCGTGACGGCCTGCCACGGCGCGAGAGCCTGGGGGAGGCCGTGTGACGACATCACCGGGTATTGCCCTGTCGCAAAGCCAGGGGATGGGACGGGATATCGCGGATCTGCTCAAGCTGGCCTGGCCCATGATTATCGTGGCCGTCGCGGTGTCGTTTTCGCAGAATATCCAGACCGCCATTTTGGGGCACGGCGCCGAGACCACCTCGATTTACTGGCTGTCAATGATCCAGCCGTTCAGCTTCTTGTTCCTGGCGATCCTCGAATGCCTGGCGATCAGTAACCAGGTATTCAGCGCCCGGTCCTTGAACCTCTGGTCAAAACAGAAAGTCTTGACGGCAACGTCGATTCTGGCCGTGCTGGGCATCGTGATTGTCGCCTTGCTCAGCGGCACGATTGCGCTCTCAGCGCCTTGGCTGGAGACGCTGCTGCCCGTGTCCGGCGGCGGCTTTTACCGCGAGGCGCTGCCCCTCTACTTCCTGTCGATGTTGCCGTTCATTCAGTTGGAAATGTGCAACAGCGCGCTGCGAGGGCAGGGCAAGAGTGCCGTGAGCATGCTGCTGGTGATTGCCTATATCGTCCTCAATGCCGGTATTTGCTACACCGGCTACCATGTCTACGGCTTGGGGTTCTATTCCATTATCGTGGCCAATGCCTTGGCGTCCGGCCTGTTGATCCCGGTGGCGATATGGCTGGTATGGCGGGTCGGTCACCAGCAACAGGATGACCGACCGCAGGCGTTCGTACCGCGATTGAAGGGTTTGCTTCAACAGGTTGGCTTGCCGATTTTCGCGTCTTTTATCGTGGTGTTCTTCAGCTCCCTTCTGGTGTTTCCACTGATAGGCACCTTGGGTGAGCAGTATGTCGCCGCGTTCCTGATCATTACCAAGATCAGGATGTTCATTGTTATTCCCGCCGTGGCCTGCGGTTCGGCGCTGGCGATATTGATCAACCAGCGGTTGACCATCAGCAGCGGTGAGGGACTCAAGCGGTTGTTGCACCGCGGGCTGATGTTTATCGGCGGCCTCTATCTTGTGCTCACGGTTGGCGTCTATTTCAGTGAAAAGACACTGATAGGCGTTCTTTCCGGGGATGGGCCGATCCGGGAAGCCAGCAGCCAGATGATGCTGATCTTACTGCCGACATTTTTTCTCACGGCATTCGTGGCGTCTCTGCAGGCATTGCTCGAACAACTGGACCAGGCGCGTCGTGTGCTGATCTTAACGGTGATCATAGAGTTGCTCATGGTGATCGTGCTGTTGGTGGGTTGGGACCGTTTCACAAACCTGAATGCGATCCTGAGCATCATCATCGGGTTCAGTACCCTTTACTTCCTGGCCTTTGCCAATGAGTACTGGCGGCTCGCGAATAAAATCGGGAGCGAGCATGTTCTTTAGTGTTATCTATCCGCTGCTGTTGGTCGTTTCGTTGATCCACCAGAATTACCTTCGCGTGCTGGTGGTGATGCGGCTTCGGCCGACATTGCTGATGAAGGCCAGGGTCCGGCCCACCACTCACTATGTACGCGTCTGCCGTTACATCAGGCTGTTCGACCTGTATTCGTTGGACATGATGTCTTCCTACCTGTCAGCGCTGTATGCCCTGCATCTGTTTGAAAAGACCCGACCGTTGCCCTACAAACCCGCGGAAATGATGTTGCTCAGCCAGTGTCGGCAGGAGAACTTCAGCTGGCGGCATACGTTCGTGAAAATGTTCATTTACCCGCAACCCGAGCAGCACGCCGAGAAAGTCTTACTGCTGCATGGCTGGGACGGGCGAAGCATCATGCTCCGACACCTTGCCCAGCGTTTGCAGGCCAAAGGGTACACCGTCTTCGCGCCAGACCTGCCGGCGCATGGGGTGTCTCCCGGCAAGGGCGTGTCTTTCTACGATCTGTCCAAGGCGGTGCTCGATATCGAGCGGCAATACGGTCCTTTTTCAGTGGTCGTCGGTCATTCGTCCGGCGGCTTGGTGGGCTGCATGGCTGCCTTGCAAGGGCTGCCCCTCAAGCGAATGATCCTGATCAGCAGTCCGTGCAGCTTCGGCGAGATGCTCGACAGTTTTGTGCTCAACAACAAAATGCCCAAGCATATTGCGACATCGATGAAACAACTCTACCGACTGCGTTACGGCGTCAACCCCGATAAGATCGGGCCGGAGTTAATCGCAAAGATAAAACAGCCTGTGCTGATAGTGCATGACAAGGGTGACGTGAGTATCGATCTGGCGGATGCCATGGTCCTTAGCCATGTACTGGGCAAAAGCAAACTGATCGTCACCGAAGGCAAAGGGCACAACGGTGCATTGCGCGATGCTGCAGTGTTCGGCCGCATTGCAGCGTTTCTGGACGCGACAGCACAGGAGGATTATGCCGCGATACCTGATCCCGTATTACGCCTGCGCGCCACGTTAAACCTGGGAGCCCAGGCTTCGAAGGGTTAGTGGGTATGCGCCACTCGGCGATACCCACTGTCACATCCTGGCTGTTTCCACCTCCCCTCAAGTACTGATTCCGCGCCTGGCTGATTGATGGGTTATATCGAATTGATATTATTGATCAGCATATTGCGCGAGAAACCAATCCGTTGCATGCCAAAGATAAAGTCATATTCGGACGATTCTTTCTTGGCTTCCTGCCTGACCGACTTCATGACGTACTGTTTGAACTTCAACGGCGTTTCGTTATAGGTCTTACTGAAGCTCCGGGAAAAGTGCGGCAATGAGGAAAAACCACAAGCATAGCTAATGTCGGTCAATGACCAGTCCGGGGCCAGGTGAATAAACTCCTTCGCCAGGGCAAGTCGGACTTTCCACATCCACTTTATGGCCGTTACGTTGTAAAACAGATTGAACATTCGACAAATATCGAATCGGGTTTTGCCACAGATTTTTTCCAGGTCTTCCAACGTGATCTCCTCGGAAATATTTTCCAGGATGTAGTTGATCGCGTTGACCATGCACAGCGCTTTTTCAGTGTGTGCGTGTTTGCCGTAGATCTCAAAATGACGTTTATACAAGTCGTCCATTATTTTTTGAGTGAAGCCGTTTTTTTCAGCATTCGAGATTTTAATTTCCCACATACAGACTCCGTTCTGCAGCGCTCAATGGCGAAGGTTTTTATTATTGGGATCACGTGTTGACTCCTTCATGAATAGGCAATTGCTATGCCAGATTTTCAGCGCTTTCAAGTAACTGTTTGTTAAGTATTTTTTTTGCCTTTTTCGATTTCGGGAATAGGCAATCCCATTTTCGCAAAGGTTTTATTGTTGTGCTTATTTTGCGTCCCACTATTGGGACACGCGCGTACGTGGGGTTTCGCTATTGAAATCAGCTAATAAAAGGTATCGGTGTGACTGGCGTTCCGAAAATGAGACGGCCCGCAGCTGAAAGCGGGTAGAGCATTTCATGGAATGGATTTTATTTGTTTTATATCAGTGGCTTATGTGATTTTGTTGTTCTGGCATGGAAAGTGCTTTGGCGTATTCAAGTGTTTAATATTGGTAGAGCCATGGATATCTCGATCCCACAGCCGGGAAATAAACGCATATTGAAGAAGCACAGTAAGGCCATCGCCGGCGGGGTCTTTTTGCTGGTGCTGTTGCTGGTGATCTACAACTACCAGTTCTCCCCTTATCAGGTGGCGCGTAGCAGCGTGACGATTGCCGAAGTCAAGTATGGTGACTTCGCCGTCGAAGTACGTGGCAATGGTGTGCTGTTACCCTTGGATATCAACTGGGTGGCGGCAAACGTCGACGCCAGGGTGGAGCAGGTGGTTTATAAAGCCGGGACGAAAGTCAGCAAGGGAGAGTTGCTGGTTGTCATGAGCAACCCGACGCTTGAGCAGCGACTTCAGGAGAACCAATTGGAACTGAATGCGCGCCGCGCGGAAACCGAGGCAAAAAATGCTGAACTGCAAAATAAAGTGCTGAATCAAGAGGCGTTGATGTTGGAGGCGAAGAGTCGGCTGCTCAGCTCTACCTTGCGCCTGGCCGCCCAGAAAAAATATATAGCGGCCGTGCCCCGGCTCGAATATGAAACCACGCGCATCCTGACGCAACAGTACACTCAGCAGGTCGGTTTTGAAGAGCGGCGATTAAAGACACTTAAACTCAGTGTCGAGGCGGATAAAAAGGCAAACTTCATGCGCCTGAATAAAATGGAGTCGCAAGTTGCATTGAGCCAGCAGGAGGTGGATTCACTCAAGGTTAAATCACCGATAGATGGCATCTTGCAGGATGTAAAAGTCCAGGCTGGTCAGCGGGTAACAGTCGGCAGTGATATTGCACGCCTGGCCAAAGAGAAAGAACTGTATGCCGAACTCAAGGTGCCTGAGTTGCAATCGCGCGATCTCGCGGTCGGGCAGGCCGTCACCATCAACACGGGCCGCAGCCGTTTCGCCGGTGTGCTTTCCAGGGTGGATCCAGCGGTAACCAACGGTACGGTCAAGGTGGATGTAACGTTCAATGAGCCGTTGCCACAGGAGGCGCGGCCCGACCTGAGTGTCGATGGGTTGATCGCCGTGACCAAAATCAATAATTCGCTTTATGTCGAGCGCCCACCGTTCGCGCAGAGTAACTTGCCCTCTATGCTCTACCTGTTGGATGAAAAGAGCCGTTCAGCGACCAAAATGAAAGTCGTGTTCGGGCAAGGTTCTGCGGACTACATCCAGATCACCAGCGGGCTCAAGGCTGGCGACAAAATAATTCTCAGTGACAGCACTGCGTGGCAGGGGGCCGATCAGATTGCAATCGCCAAATGATGCAGCGCGCGCCTGCCAACGGAACAATGCCCAGGAGACAACGATGATGGAACCTTTGGTTGAACTGACGGATGTCAATAAAGTTTTCCTTACTGACGAAATCGAAACCCATGCGCTCAGCAAGATCACGCTCACCATTGCAAAGGGCGAGTACGTGGCGATATCGGGGCCTTCGGGGTGTGGGAAGTCAACCCTGCTCTCTGTCCTGGGGTTGCTGGACACGGCTTCCAGCGGCACCTATCAACTGGCGGGTCACAACGTCGAAAACATTTCCAAGAAGCAGCGTGCACAGGTACGCAACCGCGACATCGGGTTTATCTTCCAGTCGTTCAATCTCATCAGTGACCTGACGATCGAAGAAAATGTCGCACTGCCACTGACCTACCGCAGTGATATTTCCAAGACAGAGCGCCAGGCACGCGTGTCCGAGGCGCTGGCCAAGGTCAACATGTCCCACCGCAGCCGTCACTATCCTTCACAACTCTCTGGCGGGCAGCAGCAGCGTGTCGCAGTGGCCCGGGCCATTGTGGGCAATCCCACCATCCTGCTGGCGGACGAACCCACCGGTAACCTGGATTCGCATAACGCAGAAGCGGTACTGGACATCCTCGACAAACTGCATCAGGAGGGTGCCACGATCTGCATCGTGACCCACGATCCTCGTTCGGCGGAGCGGGCCCAGCGCAGTATTGTCCTGTCTGACGGCAAGGTGGTCGGCGATGGAGAACTGGCGCGGCAACTGACCCTGGTGAAGGAAGCATAAGATGCTTTTTGACATTCGTTATGCCCTGCGGTTACTGCTCAAAAGCCCCGGCTTCACTTTTGTCACCGTGCTGATCATGTCCTGCGGGCTGGCACTGACCCTCTATATGTTTTCGGTGATCAACACCATCATGTTCACCGCGCTGCCCTATCCCGACGGCAAGAGCATGGTGTTGGTCAATCCGACCGTGAACAGCGTCAGCCTGAGTGATTCCGGGCTGAACTACCTGGATTACAGCGACATCAAGGCGCGTACCTCCCAGCTCGACGATGTGGGATATTTCTACGCGGAGCGTGCGGATATCAGCGATGGCAGCAAGGCCGTTTCCTATATGGCCATCAGAAATACGCCTGAGATGTTCTCCTACGCCGGGGTTCAGCCCTTCATGGGCCGTGTGCTGAATAACGAAGACGTGCAGTCCGGAGCCGCGCCCGTGGCGGTCATCAGCTACACGATGTGGCAGAACTATTTTGCTTCCGATGCGCAACTCATTGGCCGCGATATCACCATCAACGGCGTTCACACGCGCATCGTCGGCATCATGCCGCAGAATTTTGCCTTCCCCTTTTTCCATGACCTCTGGCTGCCGTCACAGCTTGAACCTTCGCAATACCTGGTGCGTAAAGGCGCGCCGGAAGTGTCTGTCTATGCGCGCTTGAAGGAGGGCGTGACCCTTGGGGACGCCAATCGCGACCTCAATCGCGTGATGCAGTCACTGGCGCAGGAGCATCCGGAAAGCAATAAGGGGCTTTCAGCGCAGGTGCTGACGTTCCAGGAAAACTTCATGGGGGAGGAGACCACACCGATCTTCATCGTCATGCTGATCGCCGTCAGTTTTGTGCTGCTGCTGGCGTGCTGCAATGTCGGCAACCTCTTGCTGGCACGAACGACTGAGCGTTCCAAGGAAATAGCGATCCGAGTGGCGTTGGGCTCGCCTGCTGGCCGCCTGGTGCTGCAAATGATGTGGGAAAGCCTGTTTATCTGTTTCTTGTCCGGCGTGGTGGCGGTGTTGCTGGCGGCATGGGGCCTGGAGATCACCAATCAGATACTGCCGGGTTTCGTTCCCAACAAAATTCCGTTCTGGTGGCAGCTGTCACTCGATCACCTGTTGGTGGTCAATGCACTTGTCCTGGTGATCCTCACGGCGGTGCTCACCAGCGCACTGCCTGCCTGGAAAATTGTCCGTGGCAATTTCAACGATGTGTTGCGCGATGGCACCCGTGGCGCGCAGAGCCGTGGCGCTGGCCGGGTCTCGCGGATTCTGGTGATTTTTGAAGTGGGCTTGTCCTGCTCCATCTTGTGCATCAGTGCGCTGTTTGCGTTGCTGGTCTATCAGGCGACCCGGGCTGACTACGGTGTAGACACCCGCAACTACCTGACCGGGCAGATCCACCTCAACGTCAACAGCTACCCGGATGATGCAAGCCGTATCCAGTTTTATCAGCGCTTGCGGGACGCAGCAGCGGCGATTCCGGGCGTTGAAAGTGCGGCACTGACGACCAGTGCTGTAGGACAGTTCACTGTTCCGCGTCAGGTAGATGTCGACTCGTCGAACAACAACACTAACGAGCGCTGGTCGTACCCGATGGTCAATGATGTGCAGGTCATGCCCGGCAGCTTATCGGCAATGGGGATCACGCCCATTGCGGGCAGGGAACTGGCCCACAATGACACCCAGGATTCACAGCCGGTGGTGGTGGTCAGCCAGTCTTTTGCCGAGCAGTCCTGGCCTGGCGAGCGCGATGTCATCGGCAAGCGCCTGCGGTTCCGCGAGGGTGATGATCAACGCTGGTATAACGTCGTGGGCGTAGTGCCCAACGTGATTCATGGGCGTCCGTTCAGCGCCTTCCGGCATCGCACTACGGTCTACCGCTCCCTGGAGCAGCAATCGGCGTCCTCGTTGATGCTGGTACTGCGCGCTCAACACCCGGAAACGCTTGGGCCGGCATTGATCAGTGCGGTCCACCAGCTGGACAGCAATCTGTCCGTCAATCAGATCCAGACCTTGAGTCAACGCCTGGCACGTAATACCGCCGGCTTGCATTTTATTGCCAATCTTTTCATGTTGTTTGGCTTCGTGGCGATGATACTGGCGGCAACAGGCATTTATGCGGTGATGTGCAACCTGATCAACCAGCGCACGCAGGAAATTGGCGTACGCATGGCCATGGGGGCCACGGAGAATAATTTGTTACGTATGCTGATGCTCCAGGGCGGCAAGCAGTTATTGACCGGTCTTATCATCGGCTTGCCGCTGGCCTTCTTCGTGGCGCCTAAACTGACGCACGTCCTGGGTAATGGAAACACGCCCTTTGCGCTTCTGTTCTGCATGGTGGCACTGATGATTTCGCTGGTCGTGGCGCTGGCGGTCTGGCTGCCGTCCCGACGGGCCACCAATATGTCGCCCGCTGACGCGATTCGTTATGAATAAACGATCGCCGTGCTCACAGGCACGGCGGTGCAAGTTGGAAGCTTGGAATGAACGATAAAAAACACATCCTGGTTATAGATGATGACGCCGGAATCCTGACCAGCCTCGATATCCTCTTGCGTATGCAGGGATATGACGTGACGGTGGAAACCCAGGCCGATCGCCTGCTTGCCCATTTATCGGCCAAGCCTTTCGATCTTGTACTGATGGACATGAACTTCCAGAAGGACACCACCTCGGGCATGGAAGGCCTGCAGTTGCTCGCCGAAATGAAGAAGTTCGACGATTACCTGCCGGCGGTGGCGATGACGGGATGGGGCAGCGTCGACATTATCGTCAACGCCATGCGCGCGGGGGCGGCCGATTTTATTCAGAAGCCTTGGGACAACGAGCGTTTGCTGAGCATCGTTCAGCAGCAGATAACCCTGAGCCAGGCGCGTCGTTCCGGCGAGTGCCTGCGCGAAGAAAACAAGCTGCTCAAATTGGCGCTCGAAGACGATATGGACGGTGAGTGGGTGGTTCGCTCGCCGGCGATGAAACGCCTGGTCAGCCTGGTGGAACAGGTTGCAGTGACCGATACCAGCGTGTTGATCCTGGGCGAAAATGGCACCGGTAAAAGCCTGCTCGCGCGCTACATCCACCAGATTTCCGCGCGTGCCGAGCACAGCATTGTCGAAGTGAACATGGGCTGCATCAACGAGCAGCTGTTTGAAAGCGAGATGTTCGGCCATGTCAAAGGTGCCTTTACCGATGCGCGCGAGAACCGTATCGGCCGATTTGAACTGGCGGACAAGGGCACACTGTTCCTGGATGAAATCGGCAATCTGCCATTGACCCAGCAGGTCAAGTTGCTGCGAGTGTTGGAGGAACGGCAGTTTGAGCGTGTCGGTTCCTCGCGAACCCAGACCACTCAATGCCGGATCATCGCCGCGACCAACTCGGACCTGGAAAAAGCCGTGGCAGAAGGGCGGTTCCGCCAGGACCTGCTGTACCGGATGAACCTGATCCAGATCCAACTGCCGCCCCTGCGCGAGCGTCTGGAAGATATCGAGCCGCTGACCGAGCGCTTCCTCAAGCGTTTTGCGCGCAAGTACAACAAACCCCGGCCGATCTTATTGCCCCAGGCACGCCAGGGGTTGCTTGATTACTCATGGCCCGGAAACATCCGCGAGCTGAGCCACCTGTTGGAGCGGGCCGTGTTGCTGTGCCGCGCCAATGTGATCGACCTGGAAGACCTCTGCCTGCCGTTTTCGGGCGCCTCCCCGAATACCCAGGGCACGGCCAGTATCCTGCCGGCAGACTTGACAGACGCCTGCACCCTGGCCGAAGCCGAGGAAACCCTGCTGTTACAGCGCCTGCGTCAATACGATGGCAATGCGGTCAAGGCGGCCGAATCGCTGGGGCTCAGCCGCAGCGCTTTTTACCGCCGGCTTGAGAAATTAAAAATTTGCCATGAGTAAATTTTACGACTCGTTTGAAGTACGCCATCTGCTGCTGTGCAGCCTGGCGCCGGTAGGTGGAATTATTGCTTACCTGCTGCTGTGGCTTTTCCCGCACCAGTCCATTTACCTCAAGTGCTTCACCCTGTTTATTTTGTGCGTGACGCTGGTGTATTTCTCGTATCACTTTTTCCAGCAGTTGCTCTACAAGATAAACGTCATCTCCAATTTGCTCGAAGCGGTCGAACAGGAAGACTTCAGCCTGCGCGGGGTGACTAACCGGGCAGGGGCCTTCGAGGGGGTCATCGAGCAGATCAATGATATTTCCAGCCAGTTGTCGCGCCACCGCCAGCAGCAACGAGAGATGGATTTCCTGCTGCAAAAAGTCATTTCCAATATCACCGTTGCCATCTTTGCCCTGGACGCCGGCCATCGGTTGATCTGGTGCAACAGCGCCGCGTCGCGGATGTTGGGCACATCCCTGGAAAAGCTGATCGGCAGTACTGCCAGCACCTGGCAGTTGGATAGCCTTTTGCACAACGCCAACACTGAGCATCCGGTCGTTTCCGATCACGAAGGACGGCCGGGTCGCTACAAAGTCAGCAGTGACACCTACATGGTCGACGGCCTGCAGAACGTGCTGCTGTTTGTCAGTGACGTTGACGACATGCTGCGCCAGGAAGAGCAAAAAGCCTGGCAAGACTTGTTGCGCGTCATCAGCCATGAAATCAACAATTCCCTCAGCCCCATCGCGTCGATCAGTCAAATGCTGCAGCAACACTACCGGCATCATTCCGACAACTTGCCACCCGGCTTTACCGAGGGCATCGACCTGATCAACCGGCGCGCGCGCGAACTGATCGCGTTTATCAGTAGCTATCGGCAACTGAGCAAACTGCCGCCGCCCTTGAGGGAACAGGTGGATCTGGCGGTCCTGGTTGCCGAGTTGCCGCTGCTGTTTTCCCACCGGGTGATTACCCTGAGCGGACCGCGTCCGTTGATGGCCAGCCTCGACCGGGTGCAGATCCATCAGCTGTTGATCAACCTGATCAAAAACGCCGATGAGTCCATGGGCAGCAGCACCGACAGTATCGATATCGAGTGGGCCGAGGAGAAAGGCCGCCTGCTGATCATCATCCTGGACCGCGGCCTAGGACTGACCAATCCAAAGAATCTTTTCGTTCCCTTCTATACCACCAAGCCCAACGGCACCGGCATTGGCCTGATCCTGTGTCGGCAAATTGCTGAAAGTCACGGCGGTTATTTGTCCTTGGAAAATCGCCATGACCAGACCGGGTGCAAAGTCATCATCAATTTACCCCTGCAATCCCCTGCCTGAACTGCACGCAGGCCGGGGGGTGTGCCTGCTTCGGCATTTTGACCAGGCGGGGCCGGACATGACGGTTCGCCAGCAGGCGCAACGCTGGTTGCACCAGGTGCTGGCGGCCTGCCTGGCGATCCCGGTCGATCACTTGCGTATTGCCAGGACCCCGGCCGGTAAGCCTTGGTTGCCTGACCACCCGTGGTTGCGTTTTAACTTGAGCCACAGCGGTCATTCGGCCGCGATCGCGCTGTGTCGGGAACTGGAAGTCGGGGTTGACCTGGAGCAGGTCAGCGGCAAAGTCGCAGTAAAAAGAGCCGTCGCCCAGCGTTTCTTCCACCCGGATGAGCAACGTTGGCTGGCGCTTGACGAAGACGACTACCTGGTGCGCTTTACCCGGCTCTGGAGCCTCAAGGAAACGTGGCTGAAGGCCCGTGGGACAGGGCTGAGCCAGTCGCTGGCAAGCTTTTGTATCATTCCCCCGGCGGGCGCGAGCGGGTTGGCGCCGGTCGTGGTGGAGCCTGCCGTCGACGTGGGGCAGATTCATTATTGCGAGGTCCGAGGTCAAGAGCGGTTTTGCCTCGCGTACACGGCGATCGGTGCGCCGCAGCACTCGCCCGTTCAATGGCAACTTGCCGGCCATTGAACGAGCGAGGCTGTTTACACCCCTCGCTTACGTGCAGTCAGAGGTGGAAATTTCGCTGGCAAAAGAGCCCGTGGCGCCGGTATCGACTTGAGCGGATGGGCTGACAGACAGGCGTGCGCCGGCAGACAGGCTGCCGTTGATCCGTGGAATGTGGCACAGGGAGGATTGCGCGCCCATGCTCATGCGCACAGTCGCCACATCGGCGGTGAAGGGCAGCGGTTTCTTGTTGAAGGTACCGCCCATTGCCAGATCAAGCACCAGTTCTGCGGTCTTGCCTTCGATCTGGATGTCGGCGCCCATGCTGCCGGTGACCGTCAGTTTGCTCGAGTCGACGGCGCACGCAGGCGCCACGATGTTTACCCCGGCCTTGCCTACCAACCCGGTCAACGGCTTGCTGGTGTACAGGGTGATATCCAGCGTGTGGGAGACAAAACGATCATTCTCACCCGCCTCATTGACCAGTAACAACGCCTTGTCTTTGCTGCTGACCTTGAGCTTTTCCAGGGCGGCGGTTGAGCCTGAAACCACCATTGAAGGCGCGGCAGCGCACTTGATCGACAGGTTGATGCCCTGGCGGACTTCAACGCTGTCGAAGGCGTCCAGAGGCAAAGTTTTTTCGGCGGCCAGTGCTGCATTGCCGGCCGTGCCCGCCAGCAATGCCAGCATCAGTTTCAGCGTTCTCAGATTGTTCATATGACCTCTTATCAAACTTAAAATAACTTAATGATTTCTAAGGGTTAAAATTTCACCCTGGAGTCTTGGGTGGTGCATAAACAATTTCAGGCGACTGCATTCCTGTGGCGAGCCGCTCACCACACGGGTCCCAGTTTGTTGCGCGACAACGCTACGTCGAAGAGGTAGTGGGACCTCCCTCTTTCACAGTAATGTCGCCAATGTGCGCAGTGTTGTTTCAACACTGTCCTGGGGCATGCCAAAGTCCACCAGTCCAGCCACTTCGTCGATGCCTTCGCGCTTGAGCTGCGTGAGCTGCTCCAGGCACTCGGCGGCAGAGCCAAACAAACCGTAATGGTTGAGGTACTTCTCCACGCCCCACTTGAGCTCGTAGGCCTGCTTTTTATCGGTCTTTTCCTGATCAAGCATAGAAGGGGCATTGAGGTTTTCCGACAGCTGCATAAACGCACGCAGATAGCCCGTCAGGGCCGGGCGCAGGCGTGGCAACAGCGATGCCCGGTCTTCTCCGGCCTGGGTATGCATCATCAACGTGACCGTGCCGCCTGCCGGGTCCAAGCCGGCTTCCTGGCGCGCCAGGCGATAGCTGGCGCAGTTTTCCTGCAACTGTTCACGGCTTTGTGCAACCAGGTGCGTCAGCACATTCAAGCCACGTTTTCCTGCCTCGCTGAACAACAGGGGATTGCTTCCCGTGGTGACCCACGCCCCGATGGTGCGCTGAAAGGGTGGCGGCCAGGTTTGCAACGCGACCGGTTCCGGCCGCGCCGGCAGGGACAGTTCATGGCGCGTCACGGACTCACCGCGCCACAGCGCCTGGACTTGCTCCAGAGACGAGAACAGCACCGCATGGCGCTCACGGT
>Ga0163161_10001741_pt1 | contig 15927 bp, 12 predicted proteins | sample S45metaG_FD_129847 | JGI IMG/M metagenome (GOLD analysis project Ga0163161, IMG submission 129847) | Switchgrass rhizosphere microbial communities from Kellogg Biological Station, Michigan, USA - S4-5 metaG | ecosystem: Host-associated > Plants > Roots > Rhizosphere > Soil | place: USA... | reverse complement strand
GTCCTTTTGGGGGAGACGGACCCGCTCGAAATGGCCATCGCCCGCGTCAAGGAATCGTTGAGGGCTGCTGGGGCAACATTGTAAAAGCAGGACAGGGAAAAGACACAATGCCAAGCTGGTTCGAAAGCCTTGAACGCGACCTGCAATCGCCGCTGGCGGTGCGGCGTTTGGGCAGCGGATGGTTTTCCGGCTTCTTCGCGCTGCTGCTGAGCGTGACCGGCCTTTGCCTCGTCATGGCGCTGCGCTGGCCCGACTGGTTCGCGACGCCGGAACTGGCTGCGCTGCACGGCTGGGGAGGCCTTCGCCCGCTTGTCCACGGCTTCCTGATCGGCGGCTATGCCCTCGCGCTGCTCAGCCTGCTTTTGCGTCCACGCAAAGCCATCGGCACCACGGCGCTGATTATCGCGCTGCTCGCCACGCTGCTTGGCGGCGCCGACGTCCAGCCGCGGGAAACCCATGACTGGGGCGTATTCTTCGGCGTCGATTTCTTCGCGGTCAACATGGTCGCCACCGGCCTCATGTTCGCGCCGATCGAGCGCCTCTTCCCCCACAAGGCGCAGCAACGCCTGTTCCGGCAGGAATGGCGCGAGGACCTGTTCTACTATCTCATCAGCTCGATGATGGTGCAGCTCATCACCTTCCTCGCGCTTGCACCGTCCAGCACCATCAACGCCGCCACAGCCGGCCTCGCGGGCATCCGCGCCATGGTCGCCAGCCAGCCCTGGCCGCTGCAATTGCTTGAAGTCGTGCTGCTGACTGACTTCGCCCAATATTGGTTCCACCGCGCCTTCCACCGCATCCCCTTTCTCTGGGGCTTCCACGCGGTGCACCATTCGGCCAAGGCGATGGACTGGCTGGCGGGCGCGCGCATGCATTTCTTCGAGATCATCGCGCTGCGCGGCGTGACCTCGCTGCCGCTGCTGACCTTCGGCTTCTCGCCCTCGGTGATGCAGGTCTATATCGGCTTCGTCTATATCTACTCCTCGCTGCTTCACGCCAATCTGAGGGGCGATTTCAACCGGCTTGGGCAGATCGTGGCGACGCCGCGCTTCCATCACTGGCACCACGGGATCGAAGAGGTTGCGGTGGACAAGAATTTCGCCATCCACTTCCCCTTCCTCGACCGGCTGTTCGGCACCTTCCACCTGCCAGAAGGTGAGTGGCCCAGCGGCTATGGCGTGCCCGAACAGGTGCCGCAGGGCTATCGCGCCCAATTCCTCTACCCCTTCCGGAGGCGCGACGCGGCCTGACGATCATGGTATAATCGGCCATACCCATCGCAAGGGGATCAGGTGCCATGACCTACTGGATGCTCAAGGGGCGGGAATTTGCCAACTGCAACTGCGAATATGGCTGCAACTGTCAGTTTGGCGGCCTGCCCGACAAGGGTTTCTGCCAGGCCGCCTTCGGCTTCGTCATCGATGAAGGCCGCCACGGCAATACGGACCTGTCCGGTCTCAACATTGCGGCCGTGTTCCAGTGGCCCGGCCCGATTCATGAGGGGAAGGGGGAATGCGCAGCCTTCGTCGACGAACGCGCCACCCCGGCGCAACGCGAAGCGCTGCTCACCATCATGACCGGAGGAGACACGGCGCCGATGGCGACCGTCTTTGCGGTCTTCGCCTCCACCATCACGACCATGCATGAGCCGAGCTTCGTCCCCGTGGATTTCGAGGTGGATGTCGAAGGCCGCAAGGGCCGTCTGCGCATTCCCGGCCATCTGGAAATGGATGGGGAGCCGATCCGCAGCCCGGTCGACGGATCGGAAATCCGCGCCCAGATTCACCTGCCTGACGGCTTCGAATATGAGGTGGCGGAGGTCGGTTCGGGCGCCAGCCGCGCCATCGCGCCGATGCAGCTCAGCCATCAGGCGAGCTACGGCCAGTTCGCCCATCTCCACCTCGACAGCCACGGCGTCGTCCGGGGCTGAGCATGGCGGGTGTGGAGGGGGCGCTCGCCCGACATCAAAGACTGTCGCTTCTGGCGCTGGCGGGGCTGGTGCTGCTGGCCTGGGGCTGGTTGCTGCTGGGTGCGGGAATGGGCATGGCGCCGATGGCGTCGCTGGGTCCCGCGGGCATCGGCCGGGCGGGTGCATCCGACGACATGATGGCGGTGATGATGCTGACCGCCGGGCCTTGGACGGCGGGGCAGTTCGCGGTGACGTTCGCCATGTGGTGGGTGATGATGGTGGCGATGATGCTGCCCTCCGCCGCGCCGACGATCCTGCTCTATGCCCGCGCCGTCGGTCATCGGGGTGGCGGCCACCGGCCCGCGACGGACAGCTTCCTGCTGGGCTATCTGCTGGTCTGGGGCCTGTTCTCCCTGTTGGCCACCAGCGCGCAGTGGCGACTCAGCGTCGCGGCGATGCTTTCGCCGATGGCGATGGCGACGCCCAGCCGCTGGCTCTCCGCCCTGATCCTGATTGCGGCGGGCGCCTATCAGATCAGTTCCCTGAAGGATGCCTGCCTGCGCCAGTGCCGCAATCCCGCGCAGTTTCTGAGCCGCCACTACCGGCCGGGCCGGGCGGGCGCGCTGCGCATGGGGCTGATCCATGGCGCCTGGTGCGTGGGATGCTGCTGGATGCTGATGGCGCTGCTGTTCGTGGGGGGCATCATGAATCTGCTCTGGATCGCGCTGCTGACGCTGCTGGTGGCGATGGAAAAGCTGCTGCCATGGGGGCGCGCAACTTCGGTGGCGGCGGGCCTCGCCTGCGTGGTTGGGGGTTGGATGATCCTGCTGCACTGATTGCGGGGGGATGATATGAATGGATTCAGACGCTTCCCCAAATTCGTCAATCCAGCGGAGGTCGCCGGGAGGCACGTCACTCCCGGCGAGGTCTCAGGCCAGATTGCGGGCGGCCCTCCTGGGGTTCCAGCCTTCGCCGGATTAACGGAATATGGCCGAACCCGTCCCTCAAACCCAGCGCTCAATGCGCCAGCAGCAGCGGCACCTGCACCACGCGCAGCATCGTCCGGGTTACGCCGCCGAACACAAGCTCGCGCAGGCGACTATGGCCGAAAGCGCCCATGACCATCCAGTCCGGCTTCAGCACTCCCATCGCCGCCTGCAACGCCGCTTCTACTGTGCGGCCATCCTGCGGCCAGGTGTGCAATTGCGACTTGATGCCGTGGCGGGCGAGATATTCGGGCGCATCGGTTGCCGGGAAGGGATATTTGCCCGCCTCCTCGACCGTCACGACATGCACTTCCTCGGCCAGCTTGAGCAGCGGCGTGGCAAGGCGCAGCGCTGCCGAAGCCTCCTGCGATCCTTCCCAGGCGACCACCGCTCGCCCGGTCACCGCAAAGCCGCGGGATTCCTGCGGAATGGCCAGCACCGGCACCCGTCCGCCCAGCGCCAGATCGGCCGCCAGATGCAGCGGATCGGCGAGCTGCTTGCGCGGTCCCGACGGCAGGGTGACGATCATCCCGTCGGTCAGGATGGATGCGGACAGCAGTCCATGGATGATGTCGCCCTCGACGTGGCGCCAGTCCCAGCTCACATCCTCGCGGCGCAGTCGGTCTTCGACCCGCCTACGTGCTTTCTCGTCGATGTCGTACAGTTCCGCCATCATCGCCGGGGCCATCGACGCCCCGCCATAAACGTCGGCCGCCACGAAATCGGGTGCGGCCGTGATCTGCACGCAATGGATATGCGCGCCCGACGATCGCGCCAGATCGCAGGCTGCCTGTAAACGGCTTTCCGCGCCATGATCTTCGTGGATGTGCAGCAGGACCGACTTCATCGTCCACCTCCCGGCCAGAATTCCCAGCCCATCCCCCCGGTCAGTCTCTCTTATACCTCCTTTTGCGGCGGAATCCGACCGGAAAGCGGTTCATACCAGCCGGTTGGCGCGAACCAGCTCGCGATACCAGTCGGCGCTGAGTTTCGGCGTGCGCTTGCCGGTCTGGAAGTCGACATGGTGGATGCCGAACAGCCTGGTATAGCCGTCCTCCCATTCGAAATTGTCCATCAGGCTGCAGACAAAATAACCCTTCACCGGAAGCCCTTCGCGCGCGGCGCGCTGGAGATGGGTGATGTAGTTGCGCAGATACATGACGCGGTCTGTGTCATAGACCTTGCCGTCGGCAGCGACCTTATCGTCGGCCGAACAGCCATTTTCGGAGATATAGAGCGCTTTGGGCTTCCAGTTTTCGCTGATCGCGCGGATGCCCCAATAGATGACCTCCGGCGTGACATAGAGCCAGGGAGAGGGCATGCGCGGCGCCTGCCCCGGATGCGCCAGGATTTTGTAGCCGGAAGGCGCGGCGGCATTGGCGCACACGGTGTTGCCCGTGTAGACATTGACCGACAGGAAATCGAGCGGGCTGCCGATCGCCTTCATGTCGCCGTCCCTGACCGTGGGCGCATCCTTGCCCTGCGCCGTCAGGTAGCTGTCGATATAGCGCCCCTCCATGATTGCGGTAAGGAACATGGCGTTTTCCTCGCGCACCGCCTTCTTCGCCGCCTCGATATGCTCGGGCGTCTCGATCGCGGGGACATAGATGTTGGGATTGTCGGCCAGACCCACCAAGGTCCCAGCCCGGCCATGGGCGCGGACCGCCTGCGCGCCCAGACCATGGGCCAGCACGCCATGGTGACGGATCTGATTCACCTGACTCATCGGCAGTTTGAGTCCCGGTGCCTTGCCCCCGACCATGTAGCTCAAATCCGTGAAGCAGCGCAGCTCATTGACGGTCATGAAATGCTTCACCCGGTCGCTGAGCCGGCCCGCCATGTAACCGGCATAGTCGGCAAAGGCATAGGCGGTGTCGCGATCCTGCCAGCCGCCCGGCAGCGCGTTGGGCAGGTCCCAGTGGAACAGGGTTGCGTGCGGCGTGATTCCTGCGGCCAGCAGGCCGTCGACCAGCCGGTTGTAATAATCCACGCCCTTCGGATTGGGCTTCCCCTTGCCGTCGGGAAAGATGCGCGACCAGGCGATGGAGAAGCGATAGGCCTTGACGCCCAGTGCTTTCAGCAGGGCGATATCGTCCTTGTAGCGGTGATAGCTGTCGCAGGCGACATCGCCGGTATCGCCGTTGGCGACCTTGCCGGGCGTATGGGAAAAGACGTCCCAATTGGTGAGGCCGCGACCATCTTCCTGGACACCGCCCTCTATCTGATAGGCTGCGGTGGCGCATCCCCAGAGGAAATCGGGCGGAAAGGAAAGGGCATCGCCGGGTGCGATGGTGGCGGCCGTCTGCGCGCTGGCGGGCGACCCGGCCAGCGTTGTGCCCAATGCAGCGGCGCCCAGGCCAAGGCCGAGTTCGCGGCGATTGATATCCGTCATCATCTGTCTCCTCACTGGCCCATGATCCGCACGAGGCCGCTGACAGCTTGTCCCGTCGGAAGTTTCGATTTGCTTGTCAAAGTTTTGGCCTTGTCGTCCCATATCAGTTCCGCCTTGGCGCCGCCTTTGCGATAGGCGTTGGTGGTGCCGTCATCGTCGTAAAGGGTGAAGCGCGCGTCGGTGCCGGGATAGACGCGGATGCTCTCCAGCGCCTGTTTCTCGGCGGTGCTTTTGACCTGCACGCCTATCGGGACGATCGACCCGGCCTTCACGAACAGGGGCATGCGGTTGATCGGCGCCTCGACCTCGATCGTCTGGCCGCCCTCATGGCGCTGATTGGTCCAATAATCATACCAGACCGTCCCGGCGGGCAGATAGACGCTGCGCCTGGTCTGGCCCTGCTCCGTCACGGGCGCGACCAGAAAGGCGGGGCCGAACATATATTGGTCGCCGATATTCGCGACCCTGGGGTCGTTTGGAAAGTCCATGAACAGCGCCCGCATGAAGGGGGCGCCAGTGTCAAAGGTCTGCCGCCCCAGCGCGTAAATATAGGGGATCAGCGCATAGCGCAGCCGCAGCCAGTCGGCGAGGATCGGCTCGGCCGCCTTGCCATATTCCCAGAGCGCCGTGCCCGGACGCTGGCCATGGATGCGCAGCGTCGGCGTGAACACGCTATACTGGAACCAGCGCACGAACAGTTCGGGATAGTCGGGGTAATCCGCGCCCATCGCCGTCGCACCCGCCGGATCGATCAGGACCGGATGCTCCGCCTTGGGGCCGCTCGGCCATTGCCAGCCGCCAATGTCGCTGCCCCAATAGGCAAGGCCGGACGCGGTGAAGTTGAGGCCGGTGGGCACCTGCCGCTTCAGCGCTTCCCAGGTCGATCGCACGTCCGACGACCAGAACAGCCCGCCATTGCGCTGCGATCCCAGATAGGCGGCGCGCGCGAGGATCATGTTGCGGAAATTGGGCCGGTCATGCTCCGATCCTTCGGCGACGCCGCTGGTGTGCAGCAGAGGGAAGAGATTGTGGTAACGGTCGCCCGAACCCTTGGCGTAGAAATAACCGTCCGGCACCAGATCCGGCTCGGTTTCATCCAGCCAGAACCAGTCGAAGCCCTGTGACGCGATATTGTCGCGGATCTTGCACCAGAACCACGCCCGCGCCTCCGGATTGGTGCTGTCGATCAGCGCGCCTGCGCGGTCGAACCGCATCGGCAGGCCGTCAATGGGATTGCCGTCCTTGTCATGCAGGAACCAGCCCCTGGTCGCCAGCATGTCGAAATAGCGCGATTCCCGCTCGAAACGAGGCCAAACGCTGATGATGGAGCGCATCCCCATGGACTTGAGCCGCTCGTTCATCCCCTTGGGATCGGGGAAGTAGGTCCGGTCGATGTCGAGCTGCCCCATGCGGGTCCAGTAGAACCAGTCGAGCACCATCACGTCGAGCGGCAGGTCCCGCTGGCGATAGCCCTGCGCAATGTCGAGCAGTTCCCGCTCGCTCTCGTAGCGGGCCTTGCTCTGGATCAGACCAAAGCCCGCCTTGGGCGGCAGCGGCGTCTGTCCGGTCAGTTTCGCATAACCCGCATAAAGTTCGTCCGCGGACCTGCCGGTGATGACGAAGAAGGAGACGCGCTCGCCGACCTGGCTTTGCCAGCGGGTCGTGCTGTGCAGGCCAGGCCAGACCAGCGTGCGGGCCGGATTGTCCCAGACGATGCCATAACCCTTGTTCGTGACCATGAAGGGCACGCAGACCGTCTCGCCCGCAGGCGCGTCATAATGGTGCTGGCAATCGATCTGCCTGCCGCGCAGATCCATAAAGCCTTCCTGATTTTGGCCCAGGCCATAATAATGTTCGTCCACCGGGGATTCGAAGCTGGCGCCGACCTTGAAGGTCTTTTCGCCGTTCACCGTGACGGGCGCCATTTCCCAGCCGGTCATCTTCGTCAGCAGATTGCCCGCGTCGTCCCGCACCGAGAGGCTGACGGGCGGAAGCGAGGGCGCAAAATAGCGCTCCATCTGCGTCGGCGCCTTGGGCCACTCCTTGGCGTCGACGGTCAGGCTGATGGCGGTGGAGGAGAAGATGTCGCCGCTTGCATCGGCGCGGTGGGTCCAGCCGGTCGCATCGGCCTTCGCATTGGGGCCGTCGCCGGGCGCCGTCACGGCCAGCTCGGCGTCAAGCGCGATCGTCACGCGGACGATATTGGGCGCATAGGGTTCGATCGCGACCCGGCTGCCATGACGGTCGAGCAGCGCCATCGGCGCCGCCAGCGCCGGGGCCGTGAGGCAGGATGCGCCCAACGCGATCCATTTGAAGCTCTTTGCGATCATCCCTGTCTATCCTTGCATAAATAAGACCGCGGCCGTCGATGCGGACGGCGGGCACGAAACGGCTCTGGTGTGGCATATCGACATGCAGACCCGCGCCATCCTGACGGAAAGCGAGCGGACCGCCGCCGAGCAGCGTCACACGTTCAATCTTGCCGTCCACGCGGCCGCGCGCCAGTGAGCGGATAGTCGTAGATCCCTGCGCGGGGCGCAGAAACAGCGCGTAAAGCGCGCCCTTGGCTCACGGTCATGATGGGCCGTTATCGCTAAGGTTAATTGATTTTACATGATGCGTTCAAAGGCGCACAAGACGGCTGTCGCAGTGAGACAGGGGGAGTCCATGATGCGGGGGTCCGGATTGATCGCGAGACTGGCGGCAGACCGTTCGGGCGTGTCGGCGGCCGAATATGCGCTTCTGCTGGGGGTGCTGGGGGGTTCGGTCGCGATCAGCGCCTGGGCGCTTGGCCAGTCGATAGGGGGCGCGATCGACAATATGAGCACAGTTTTGGCCAGTTACGCCGGTTCCACCGCCTCACCGAGCGGCACCGGTTCCCCGTCGGGAACCGGGACGGGCACGGGCGGCTCTTCCTCCAGTTCGCCCGGCAATTCGGCCAGTGCGCCGGGACAGAATGGCACCACGCCCGGCCAGTCGGGATCCACCCCCGCCAGCGGCGGCGCGCCGCCCGGTCAAGCGGGGACGACGCCGGGGCAAAGCAAGAAAAATTAGGGCCGGGTCGCTGCGTCTCGTGGGTGACGGTCCCCTTCCGAAATCCTGCCGATCGGACGGTTGGACGGCAGGGACGCGGACCAGCGTTCCGACAGGATGACCGGCTTCCAGAGGCCTGCCCCCCTGGCGGCCAGCGCGGCCCCGCTGGTGGCGCTCAGGAACATCAGCGCGCCGAGCAGATATTGGGCCGGGGTCATGCCCTCTGCCGGATGGGCCATCACCAGCCGGTGCAACAGCCCTTCTTCGGGCCAGGCGGAGGCGAGCAGCATCAGCCCCGCGATCCGCAGTCCGATCCTTGTTCCCCTATGATCATACCAGCGCGTCATGACGGGCATCCTCAAGCCAGAGGATACCGATCTACGCACCCCCGCATAGCTTATCGAGATCGGGAAAACGGGGTTTGCGTTGGAATTGCATAGGATTTGCCGTCATTCTATGCGAATCATACGTAAATCCTATGCCGCCTGGGCAAAGCCGCACTGGTAATCCTGCGCGGCTTTGTGCAATGGGCGCGGCGGGTAACAGCGGGTGCATGAATGACGGATAGCGCGGGCGATGCTTCGGGTCATGGGGTGCATGGGAAGCTGCCGGTTCTCGCCCTGGGGGCGCTGGGGGTGGTGTTCGGCGACATCGGCACCTCGCCGCTCTATGCGCTGAAGGAGAGCTTCGTCGGCCATCATCCGCTGGCGGTCGATCCCGCCCATATCTATGGTGTGCTGTCGCTGATCTTCTGGACGATGACGCTGATCGTCACGGTCAAATATGTGTTCATCGTCATGCGCGCCGACAATCATGGCGAAGGGGGCAGCATGGCGCTGCTCGCGCTGATCTCGCGCAAGCTGGGGGTCACGAAATGGACGCCGTGGATCGCGATATTGGGCGTGCTGGCGACCGCTCTCTTCTACGGCGACGCGATCATCACCCCGGCCATTTCGGTGCTGTCCGCGGTCGAAGGGCTGGAGGTCGTGAATGACGGCTTCACCCCCTATGTCCTGCCGATCGCGATCGTCATCCTGATCGGCCTGTTCCTGATCCAGAAACATGGCACGGCGCGGGTCGGCGCCATGTTCGGGCCGGTCATGGGGGTCTATTTCCTGGTTCTGGCGGGGCTGGGCCTGCTGAACATCGCCCGCCATCCGGAAATCATCAGCATCGTCAACCCCATATGGGGGCTGCGTTTCTTCCTGCTCGACCCAAAGCTGGCCTTTCTGGCACTGGGGTCGGTGGTGCTGGCGGTCACGGGGGCCGAAGCGCTCTACGCCGATATGGGCCATTTTGGGCGCAAGGCGATCAGCATCGCCTGGCTTTACGCCGCACTGCCCTGCCTGCTGCTCAACTATATGGGGCAGGGCGCGCTGCTGCTCGATCAGCCGCAGGCGGCGGAAAATCCCTTCTTCCTGCTCGCGCCGGATTGGGCGCGGCTGCCGCTCGTCATATTGGCGACGCTGGCGACGATCATCGCCAGCCAGGCGGTGATCTCCGGCGCCTTTTCGGTAACGCAGCAGGCCGTGCAGCTGGGTTTCCTGCCGCGCCTGCGCATCGCACACACCAGCGCGTCGGCGCAGGGGCAGATCTATGTGCCGCTGGTCAACTGGGCGCTGTTGTTCTTCGTCGTCCTGCTGGTGCTGGGCTTCCAGTCGTCCAGCAATCTGGCAGCGGCCTACGGCATTGCGGTGACCGGCACTATGGTTATTACCGCCTGCATGCTGGGCGTGCTGATGTTCAGCGTCTGGCGCTGGCCGCCGCTGGTGGCCGGAGCGGTGCTGGGCCTGTTCCTGTTGGTAGACGGGGCCTATTTCGCGTCCAACGCCACCAAGATCCCCGATGGAGGCTGGTTCCCGCTGCTGGTGGCCGCGGCCGTGTTCCTCGTGCTGACCACCTGGGCCACGGGTCGCAAGATCATGAACTTCTATCTGATGGAAGGCGCGATGGAGGTCGGGCTGTTCATCCAGTCCGTCGCCAAATCCCTAAAGCGCGTGCCGGGCACCGCGATCTTCCTCAATTCGCGGCTGGAGGGCGTGCCGCCCGCGCTGCTGCATAATGTGAAGCACAACAAGATCCTGCATGAGCGGATCATCATCCTGACCGTCAAGACGAAGGGCGTGCCCCATCTGCCGCTGGATGGACGCGCCGAAGTGAGCGATCTTGGTTCGGGCTTCTATCGCGTCGTGCTGCGCCATGGTTTCATGGAAGAGGTCGACATTCCTGCCGCGATGAAGGCGGTCAGCGGTTGCGGCGGGCCGATCAATGTCATCGACACCAGCTATTTCCTCAGTCGCGAGACGCTGATCCCCTCTGAAAAGCCCGGCATGGCGATCTGGCGCGAAAAGCTGTTCGCCTGGATGATGCGCAATGCTGTGACGCCTATGGATTTCTTCAAGCTGCCGACCAACCGCGTGGTTGAACTGGGATCGCAGGTCGAAATCTGATTTTATCCGCTCTTTTGCGGTAACCCTGCTCCGCTTCTCTCGTCCCTTTCCACTCTCAGGCGCTGTTATGCATTGCGCGTGGCATTGCCGGAGGCTAGCTGCCGCGCAAATGGAACCGGGGGCAGGGACGAGATATTATGTTGCGTGGTATATATCGCTTGGGCGCCGCTTGTTGCGTGGCATCCTGTGCGAGCATGGCCGAGGCCGCGGCAGGCGCGGCGGTTGTCGACAAGGCGGACACGCTCCTGCTCATCGTCGGGGCCGCTCTCGTCCTGTTCATGACGTTGCCGGGACTGGCGCTTTTCTATGGCGGGCTGGTTCGCGCCAAGAATTTCCTGTCGGTGTTGATGCACTGTTTCGGGGTGGCGGCGCTGGTGTCGCTCCTCTGGTTTCTCGGGGTCTACAGCCTTGCGTTTCGGGGCGACAACGCCTTTATCGGTGACCTGTCCGCGGCCGGGCTTACGGGCCTCAGCGCCATCCGTCAGGGGCTGACCGTGCCCGAAAATGTGTTCGCGCTTTATCAGATGACGTTTGCGATCATCACGCCCGCCCTTATCGTGGGCGCCTTTCCCGAACGGGTCCGGTTCGGCTGGCTGATGCTCTTTTCGGGCCTTTGGCTGGTGCTGGTTTACGCCCCCGTCGCGCACTGGCTGTGGGATGGCGGCTGGCTGGCGCAATATGGCGCCCGCGATTTTGCAGGGGGCATCGTGGTGCACACCACAGCGGGCATGGCCGCGCTCGCGCTGGCGATCATGATCGGGCCGCGGAAGGGATTCCCGCATTCGATGGTCCCGCCGCACAGTCCGGCGATGACGATGATCGGTGCCGGCATGCTGTGGGTCGGCTGGTTCGGATTCAACGGCGGTTCGGCACTCGTTGCCGATCAGGCTGCGGGCGCGGCCATCATCGCAACGCATCTTGCGGCCTGTTCGGCGGCGCTGACATGGGCAGCGACGGAGCATCTGAAGATTGGCAAGCCGACCTCGATCGGCGTCGTGACCGGCGCGGTCGCGGGACTTGCGACGATCACGCCTGCCGCTGGATATGTTTCGCCCGCCGGGGCGGTCATCATCGGGATCATGGGCTCGCTCGTCTGCTTCGCCTCGGTGCTGGCGGTCAAGCATCGCTGGAAGATCGACGACAGTCTCGATGTGTTTGCCGTGCATGGCGTCGGCGGCATGCTGGGTTCGGTCCTCGTGGCGGTCTTCGCCGGCAAGGCGCTGGGCGGCACCGGCATGGGCACGGGGCAGGGCGTTGCCAGCCAGTTGCTCGTGCAGGCGGGGGCGGTGCTGATCGTCGCTCTCTGGTCGACGGTGATGACCCTGATTGCGGCGCGCGGCGCCGCCCTGCTTCTTCCGATGCGCGTGACCGCCGAACAGGAACATGACGGGCTGGATCTCAGCCTGCATGGCGAAAGGGCGTATGAGTTTGATTAAGCGGTAGGCGGGCGCTTAGCCAGCATAGGGGCGGGAATTGCCCGATTCCTCCGGCGCCTTGTCCCAAACAAAGATGCCGTAGCGCATGGCGCCCGTGCGCAGCGCGACGATCAGGCGCGGCAGGCTGAGCATGAAGCGGCGGTTCGTCGTTGCGGCGCTGAATGCCAGCCGCCGCAGCGCTGGGTCGGTCAATAATCCCTTCGCCAGCCGCGACAGGCAGATCGACCAGGTGCGCCGGACGCGGGCGCTGGCATCCTCATAGCCAATCAGGGTAAAACCCGCATCGGCCGCGAGGGTTTGATAATCGGCACGGCTGCCCATGCTGGGCAGCTGCCCCTCCCGGCAAATGGGCTGGAGCAGATGCCTGACTTCCCAGGGGCGAACCGCCTCGCCCTCGAGCCAGGCGCAGACCGCCAGCCTCCCGCCCGGTCGCAGCACCCGTGCCGCCTCGTGGAAGAAGCGGGCCTTGTCGGTCATATGCTCGGAACTTTCGATCGCATAGGCGCGGTCGAAACTCGCATCGGCGAAGTCATTATGCAGCCAGTCCTGCCGCAGACAGGTGAAGCGCGGCGACGGACGGACGCTGGCGATCTGCTGCTGGGCGGCGGACAGGGTGACACCGATGATGCGGACATCGTGCCGCGCCGCGATGTACGTCGCCGTCGCGCCATAGCCGCAGCCAATGTCGCAAAGCCTCTGCCCCGGCTCCAGCGCCAGCCGTGTCTCGACGATCTGTGCCAGCGCGTCGGCCGCCTCCGCCGCGCTCTCGCGGCCGGTGCGCCAATAGCCATGATGCACATGCGTGCCCCAGATGCGCCTATAGGCGAGGTCAAGCTCGTCATAATGGGCGGCGACGCCCGCCGCGGTCGAGGGCAAGTCCGGCACGATCATGCGGCTTTATCCCTCTCCCAGGGACAGGCGGCAAGCGGAAGGTTCAGCGCGCCGCGGCGAGCAGTTTGGCGCTCAATGCCGGCCATTCCGCCATGTTCCAGCCCTCTGGCGTCTCGCGGGTCATGATCTGGTCGGCGCCGTAGCAATTGGCAAGGTCGATATCCTCGCCCTTTTCAAAGGCGCGGTCGGCCAGCGAATAGAAGGGGCGGACCAAGGGCAAGGTCAGATCGTCGGGGTTCTGCTCGACGACGATGGCCAGCCGATGGGAACGCAGACGCACCAGCGATCCGATCGGATAGATGCCGACGGCGCGCTGAAAGGCCTGGAAAATCTCCGGATCATACAGCGTCTGCGCCTCGTCCAGCATCAGCAGGGCGCGGGACGGGTCTTCGCCATGGCGGTGGATGCGGTTGGAGGTCATCGCATCATATGTGTCGCAGATCGCCGCCATGCGGGCGAACAGCCCGATCTCTTCCTCCTTCAGGCCATGCGGATAGCCGCTGCCGTCCAGCCGCTCATGATGATGGAGGCAGACGTCGAGCACCTCTTCAGGCATCTCCCCGCCCAGCGCCAGAAATTCATGCGCCAGCGTCGTGTGGCTTTTCACCACCTCCCACTCTTCGGGCGTCAGGGGGGCGTCCTTGTCCCATGTTTCCTGCGGCACATGACCCATGCCGACATCCATCAGCAGCCCGGCAAGCCCGGCCTTCTGCGTGTCCTCGGGGGACAAGCGAAGCTGCTGCGCCAGGCTGATCATCAGCGCGCAGACCGTCAATGCGTGCAGATAGAGATATTCGCTGCTGTTCTTGAGCCGGGTCACCGCCATGAAGGCGTGGGGATTGCGCTGGATCGAGCTGGAAATCTCCTCGATCATCGGTTCCAGCTTGTTGAGCCTGATCGCCTTGCCCAGCCGGACGTCGTCGAAGATCTTCTGCATCGCCCGCACGGATTTGCGCGCCAGCCGATTGGCATGGACCATTTCCGCCTTGGCCGACTGCCGCTCTTTCGACAGCGGATCGAAGGGGCCACTCGCGGGCGGCGGCGCTGCGCGGCGGGCAATGGTCGCGCCGGCGCGACCGAAAGTCCTCTCGCGCATGTCTGGGATGGGACTTCGCGCGGGCGGAGGCGGCGCCTTGGGCGTCAGGTCGGCGCCGCGTGACGTGTCGATCTGGACCCATTCGACCTTGCTCGCCTTCAGCGTGGCGAGCTGATCGGGGTCCTCCAGCAATATCCTGCTCTTCCAGAAGGGATGGGAAAACCATGACCCTTCCAGCTTGTGAAGGAACATTCCCAGCGCGACATCCTGGGTGCGAATTCTTTTCAACATATTATGCGGCCCCGACTAACTTCCGCATTTCGCCGGGGAGGCCTTGCAAAAAGGTTAAGATCGTTACTGCCAGCCCAACCCCAACGCCTTTTGCAGCGCGATATAGTCGGCCGTCATCGCCGCCGTTCCCTGCGTCAGCGACTGGGCGGCCGCGATGCTCTGCCGCTCGGCGTCGAGCAACTGGATGCGCGTGGCCGTGCCCGCTTCAAATCGCTGGCGCATCAGCGCAGCGCTGCGGTCTGCCGACGCTCTGGACCGGGCCAGGCTGGCGACGCTCAGGCGGCGGGCGCCGAAGCGCGACAGGGCGTCCTCGCTGTCGCGCAGGGCCGACAGCACGGCCTGACGATATTGCGCGGCGGCCTCTTCCTGCGCACCCTTCGCCTGTCCCACGCGGGCGGCGTTGCGGCCGAAGTCGAGGAAGTTCCAGCTGAGCTGCGGCATGGCGATCGCCGCCAGCTTGTCGAGGTCGAACACATCCTCGGGATGGGTGCCGCCAATGCCGATCAGACCCATGAAGCTGAGGCTGGGGAAACGGGCCGCCTCGGCCACGCCGATTTTGGCGGTGGCGGCGGCATATTGGCGCTCGGCTGCGCGGATGTCGGGGCGCCGCTTAAGCAGGGCGGCGGGATCGCCGACCGCGACGGTCGCGGGGGGCAGCGGGACAGGGGCAGGCGCGGCCAGCATCGCGTCGAGCGCGCCCGGCGCCTCCCCGGCCAGCGTGGCCAGCATGTTGAGATAGGCGTCCCGCTCGGCGCTGAGCGGCAGCAGCGCGGCATCGCTCTGTTCCAGCTGGTTGCGCTGCTGTTCCAGCTCCAGCGCGGAGGCGGTGCCCTGCGCATGGCGCTGATCGGTCAGGCGGAGCATGTCGCGCTGCCGGGCCGTGGCATCCTGCGCTAGAGCGAGGCGCTGCTGCCGGTCGCGCAGATTGACATAGGCCTGCGCCACTTCCGCCGTCAGGCTGACCATGGCGTCGGCGGCATTGGCCTCTGCCGCGCCCAGCTGCGCGCGGGTGGCTTCCACGCCGCGCCGCTTGCCGCCCCACAGATCGGCCTCCCAACTCGCGTCGAAGCCAAGATTGTAGAAGTTGAGCGACTGGCTGTCATTGCCGCTTCCGGATGAATCGCCGCTGTTGGAGTTGGAGCTGTTGAGGTCGACGCCCGGAAGCGTGGCGTGGACGTAGAGAGCCGAGGCGCCTCCTTTGGGCAGGCTGTTGGCGCGTTCGGATCGCAGCGCGGCGCGGGCCTGGCTGATCCGGGCCTGCGCGACGGCCAGGCTGGGATTGGCAGAGAGGGCGCGGCTTTCCAGCGTGTCGAGCACTGGGTCCCCAAGCGCGGTCCACCAGTTTGCCGCAGCCGGGACTTCGCTGGCGGGCGTCTCCGGCGCGCGGACAAATCCGGCGGCGGGGGTCACCGCACCGGCATCCTGCGGGCCATGATAGTCCGGCCCCGTGGTGCAGGCGGCCAGGGAGATCAGGGGCAGCGCAATCAGGGGAAGGGCGGACAG
>Ga0163161_10001740_pt1 | contig 15937 bp, 16 predicted proteins | sample S45metaG_FD_129847 | JGI IMG/M metagenome (GOLD analysis project Ga0163161, IMG submission 129847) | Switchgrass rhizosphere microbial communities from Kellogg Biological Station, Michigan, USA - S4-5 metaG | ecosystem: Host-associated > Plants > Roots > Rhizosphere > Soil | place: USA... | reverse complement strand
TAGCGCTCAATATCTTTTTTGTATAGGTAAGCCAAAATACCGCGGCGTTTACCTACCAATTTTTGAAGTGACAACTGAGTTGAAAAATCTTTACGGTTTTTCTTTAAGTGTTCTGTTAAGTGCGCAATACGGTATGTAAATAACGCTACCTGACCTTCTGCAGAACCCGTGTTGGTTTCTACTTCTCCGTGTTGTTTAAAGATTACGGCTTTCTTTTCTGGACTTAAATACATTCTTGAATAATATTAAAGCAATAAAAAATTAATTAATTGTGGCGCAAAGATAAGGGTATTTTTAATTATAAACAAGTATTTCTTAATTGGTAAATCAAAACCCCTTTTGGGCAGATTTAAGGGTAAAGCAAAGTTCAGTTTTAATCGGTTGCTGCCCTCCTGCCCTCGCTACAATCTTTTAAAAACGCCTGTCATTTTGAGCACGAAGGATCAGTTTCATCGGCTGCAGATTCTTCGTACCTCAGAACGACAGCTTATTTAGGGTTGATGCACATTTTAAAAGGATTTCCGCTAAGTCAGGTTTAGAGAACTTAATGCAGTACAAGAGACCTAGTTTTTCTTATTAATGCGTTCCAATTCTAAAACATCCAGCTGATCTTTAAGCCTGTTGGTAGCCCGTTTATTATCTAAAAGGTGATTATAATGCAGAAACCTTGCCTTAATACCGCTTATTTCATCAACTGTAGCCATTTGGAAATACTCATCAAACTTTTGTTTATCTAGGCCGGGAATATCCGTCATCAGATCTGCATACATACCGTCATCCATTAAAACTTCGCAATAACCTGCAATAATGGGCACATCCAATAACATATCATATCTGCCATATCCCATTTTATCAAGAGCGTAAATCAAATTCTGCCTGTTTTCTTTAGTATCCTTTAAATAAATATCTAAATCGCCGGTAGTACGGTTATAACCATATCGGTTAACAGCGAAACCTCCAACAATCAGATAATTAACATTAAACTGCTCAAATGTTTCTAATAACAAGAGCATTTCAGGATTTTCTTTATCAAAAGACATAAAGCAAATTATATGGCTGGCTTGCGTATTACAAGCCCTTTGCCCTGTGGAGATTTCAAAGGCCGGCCACCATTCATGGTAACTGAAATGTGGTTGAGTTGCAAAACACCAAAAAAGCGTTGCTCAGGGGTGCGGCTCAAATAAACAGCATCACGTTCCTCCACAATTGTTTCGCGTGGAGTATTGATATCATATAATTTGAGTTTTCCCATTTCATCAAAAATACGAAAAAAGAGCAATAAAAATATACAATTGCATACTTTTGCCTAAAACATTTTAACCTTGGAAAAGAATCAATATAGCATTTTCGAAAGCGAATTGCGCGTCCGTCCTGATGATATCGATATGTTTAACCATGTACATAATAGCAAATATTTAGATTATGTATTGGCTGCTCGATACGAACAAATGGAAAGGTTCTATGGCATGCCATGGGAGCATTTCACAAAACAAGGTTTGGGTTGGGTGGTGAGCCATGTAGACATAAATTTTAAACGCCCCCTGTTGATGAACGACTTGATGTTGATCAGAACGGGAATCTTAACGATGAATGATAAAGGTTGTTCCGTTCAGTTCGAAATCATCAATCAAAAGACAGGAAAAGTGGCATCAGATGGGGTTTTTGATTATGTATTAATTGATTTAGCCACCAGTCGCGGAACAAAAGTTACCGAAGAAATGATTAAGGCCTATAGTATATAAAAGATGATACACACGTTTATGGATCACACAAGACCAATAAGGTCATAAATCATTGACTTCTTTATTTCCTTAGCAAAAAAGTTAATCAATTTCCTGAAAATTAGTCATCAAAATTTGACAATTCAAAATTTTAACTATATTTGCGTCATCAAAAAGACCAGAGCCATGATAGTATCTGCAATCCGTTTGAGGTTCTAAAACAACCGAGGATTCACCTCCATTTCAATTTTAGGTATGTACGCTTAACTGCGTATGATTGGTTTATACATTACTTTTTATTTATATTTTATGTCACAGTCTACAAAGGCGCAGGGGAAACTATCGTCTTTTTTCGATATCCTGATCCAGTCTTTAAAAGGTAACGAAGTTGATTTAACTTCAATAAGTATTAAACGCGCAATTATTTTATTGGCCATTCCGATGATGCTGGAAATGGCTATGGAATCGGTGTTTGCGTTAGTCGATCTATATTTTGTAGGTCATTTAGAAAACAGTAGTCATGCCATACAAACCGTTGGTTTAACAGAATCGGTTTTAACCATTATATATTCTTTAGCCATTGGATTAAGTATGGCCGCTACTGCAGTAGTTGCCCGGAGAATCGGCGAGAAAAATCCGGAAGCCGCATCAAAAGCAGGAATGCAAACCATTGTAATTGCTGTTGCTGTTAATGTTTTGATTAGCATCGCAGGACTAATCTATGCGAGAGACATTCTATTATTAATGGGCGCCTCAACAGAAACCGCAGACCATGGTACCACATTTGTTCGTATTATGATGGGTGGAAGTATCATTATTGTGCTTTTATTCTTAATCAACGGAATTTTTAGAGGTGCGGGTAACGCGGCAATCGCGATGCGCAGTTTATGGATTGCCAATATTGCAAACATCATCCTCTGCCCTATTTTTATCAATGGTTTTGGCCCGATACCGGCATTTGGTTTAACGGGTGCAGCAATCGCCACTACCATCGGACGTGGTTTAGGTGTTAGCTATCAGGTTTATAATCTGTTCAGTGGGAAAAATGCATTGAAGATACGCATCAGTCATTTTATCCCGGATTTCACCCAGATTAAGGCGATTGTTAAAATCGCAGCACCAGCTATTTTCCAGTTCGTAATTGCAAGCTGCAGCTGGGTGTTTTTGGCTGAATTGGTTGCCACCACAGGCGGAGACACAGGATCGGCAGGTTATCAAACCGCGTTACGCTTAATGATGTTTTTCATGTTACCAGCATGGGGATTAAGCAATGCTGCCGCTACCCTGGTTGGTCAGAATTTAGGCGCTGGACATATAGATCGGGCTGAAAAATCAGTTTTCCAAACCTTAAAATACATCCTGATTTTTATGGCGGTAGTAAGCGTGCTTTTTCTTACCTGCGGACATTTATTTGCCGCATTTTTCACTGCAGATGAAAAAGTAATCGCTATTGCAAGCAGAGCCTTGAAAATTTTGAGTTTGGGTTTTGTGATTTATGGTGCTGCAATGGTTTTTAGCAGTGCATTTAATGGTGCAGGCGATACCTGGACACCTACAAAAATTAATGTTTTTGCCTTTTGGTTATTTCAGATACCACTAGCTTATTTTTTAGCCAAGTTTTTAGAAATGGGACCTACAGGTGTTTTTATTGCCATTCCAACTGCTGAAGCGGGAATTGCGATAGCAGCCTACATTTTGTTTAAGAAAGGTAAATGGAAGAAAACGATGGTTTAAATTGACCCATTAACAGGATTTAACCACAGATGAAAAATCTGCATCAGTTATAGAGACATCTGTGGTTAAAATTCTTATTCCCCTATTCCTTTCAAATCGGCTTTATTAAACATGAACACATAATATAACATACAACTGCCCAACAATAGCCCACTGAATAAGAAATAATGATGTGCGAGGATAGACCACATGGCAATAAAAAAGAAAAACAGCAGCCACTTTAGATAGTTATCCATATTTAACCGAACCATATGCAATAAGTTCAAAAGGAAGAATAATCCTGATAAGGCGAAAATAAATCCATTTGTGATCGGAAGTAATTCGAACTGAGCCACTGAAAACAAAAATATCCATTCGGGGATTAATACAATGACGAAAACCAATAACCAGTTGAATATTCTTTTATAGATGGATATCTGAAGGCTTTTGCTGAAACTGAGGTAATCCGTTTCGAACTTTAATATTGTAAAAACCAAAACTGCATGGCATAAAATAGATGCCAATAAAGCAACCAGTATTACCCGGACATCATCGCCAATATCGGCAAACATCCACATCATTCCTTTAAAGAAAACAAAAGATAACAGCTTACACATGAACAGCATTAGCGGTTGTTCTTTGAATAAATGAAATAGCGGCCAGCTAAAGAAAGGTTTCCTAATATTTACCCCAACATTGACGGATTGCTTTTCCTGTTTCAAAAAGCCCAACGTTACCGATTGGTAAGTAAGCCAGGATAAACCTAAAATCAGTATTGAAAAAACAGTTAGGATACCAATGATGCTGATAAAAAAGCGGTAGCTGAGGCTTAAAGCGATGAGTAGGAAAACATAAACAACTATTGGCAAGAGCAGGATAAAATATAACTCTAACCACAATTTTAACTGCAAATTCTTTTTTAAAGCGGCCGATTCTTTAATAAAGGAATACTTTGCCAGTGATAATTTTTGTTTAATAAAGAAATGAACTTTCAGGCTGTATAAAAGCCATGATGAAAATACTATGGCCATCCCAACCGGCGATGAAATACCTGCCAACAATAAAGCCTTCTGGTATCCGATTAGTTGTGAAGGCTCCACCACGCCGAATAAAATATAGATGCCTACCAGAAAAAAGCCCGCATGTTGCTGGTAAAATTCTTTAGCTAAACTATTGATCAATACCCTGAGCATTATCGCTGAATGATTTGTTTACCAACGATCTGAAATAAACGATCTAACTTTAGTTTATCCGCATTTACTTCCTGGTGCGACGATAAAAGAAAGCTCTTTCCCTCTTTCACTTTTTCCGTGATTAATTGATACAGTTTATCTGCCGAAGCTATGTCGATGGTAATCAACGGCTCATCTAAAATATATAAATTGGGGCTGCCTATAAAAGCGCAGATCAAAGAAAGCTTTTTAAGCATTCCGCTCGAATACTCCCCAACTTTCTGATCAATAAAGGCCGTCATATCGAAATAAGCTGTAAGTTCTTCGGCTTGCTCCCTTTTTGCTTTTCGTGTTTCCAGATAGAAATCGATCAACTCCTGCCCAGTTATAAATAAGGGATATTGTGGTTCCGCTTCAGCAAAACTGATTTTAGATCTGAATTTTATCGGTTCTTTTTTAAGGTTTATTCCATTGAGTTCCACTTCTCCTTTAAACGGGATCTGGCCTGAAATAATCCTGAATAAGGTCGATTTACCCGTCCCATTACCTCCTTTTAGCCAATGGATTCCATCATCGACTTTCCATTCGACAAAGTTTAACACTTCATGACTTCCGTATTTCTTATTGATGTTGGTTAAGCTAAGCAAGATCTTTAGTTTAATTCTGGTTTAGATTTCGTGACAAGAGATTTGTTACTTTTTAATGCATCTTGTTTGCTAAAGTATCAATAGCATTACTGTCTCTAATCAAATGAGGGGTTGGAACGACATCATTTTGGTTGAATCTTTCAACAAGTCCAGGATGATATTTACCAAAATATACAGTGAAATGCAGGTCTATAGTAACCGAAAAACGACTGTATTTGCTTTTCAGATTAATCTGTCTGGCAACGATATTTTCTAGATTAAAAATTACCTTAAAAAACATATCTTTGCGCAAAGATGAAGCATATACGTAATTTTTGCATTATTGCACATATCGACCATGGTAAAAGTACTTTGGCTGATAGGTTATTAGAATACACCGAGACAATTTCTAAGCGTGAAGCGCAGGCACAGTTGCTCGATAACATGGATTTAGAGCGTGAGAGAGGCATTACGATTAAAAGTCATGCCATACAAATGAACTATAAAGTGGGTGATATTGAATACAATTTCAACCTGATTGATACACCTGGTCACGTCGATTTTTCTTACGAAGTTTCGCGTTCTATTGCGGCCTGCGAGGGTGCACTACTTATTGTAGATGCTTCGCAAGGTATTCAGGCACAGACGATTTCTAACTTGTATTTAGCATTAGAGCACGACCTTGAAATTATCCCGATTTTAAATAAAATGGATTTACCTGGGGCAATGCCTGAGGAAGTGAAAGACCAGATTATTGATTTAATCGGATGTAAAAGAGAAGATATTATTCCTGCCTCGGGTAAAACCGGATTGGGGATCCCAGATATTATCCAGGCCATTGTTGACCGTGTTCCAGCTCCGGTTGGCGATCCGGAAGCACCATTACAGGCTTTGATTTTCGATTCTGTTTTTAACTCCTTCCGTGGGATTATTGCTTATTATAAAGTTGTAAACGGCGAAATCAAAAAAGGTGATAAAGTAAAATTTATCAATACCGGAAAAGAATATCTGGCTGATGAGGTTGGTATTTTGAAACTGGATATGGCGCCACGCAGTGTGGTTAAAACCGGGGATGTGGGTTACATTATTTCTGGCATTAAAGAAGCCAGGGAAGTAAAAGTTGGTGATACGATTACGACTACCGCAAGACCATCGTTAGAGGCAATTCAGGGATTTGAAGAGGTTAAACCAATGGTTTTCGCTGGTATTTACCCGGTTGATACCGATGAGTTTGAAGAATTGCGTGAGGCGATGCACAAGTTGCAACTGAATGATGCTTCTATTGTTTTCGAACCTGAGAGTTCCGCGGCATTAGGCTTTGGTTTCCGTTGCGGATTCCTGGGCATGCTGCACATGGAAATTATTCAGGAACGTTTAGAACGTGAATTCGACATGACGGTAATCACTACCGTTCCCAACGTGTCATACATTGCGCATACGACCAAAGGCGTTGAAATTTTTGTAAATAACCCATCTGACTTACCTGACCCAAGTAAACTGGATTCTGTTGAAGAACCATTTATTAAAGCGAACATTATTACCAAAGCCGATTTTGTTGGCCCGGTAATGTCACTTTGTATTCAGAAAAGAGGAACAATTGTAAATCAATCATACTTAACATCTGACAGAGTTGAGTTGATTTTCGAAATGCCAATGGGCGAAATTGTATTCGATTTTTATGATAAACTGAAAACGATTTCAAAAGGCTATGCATCTTTCGATTATCATCAGATCGGTTACCGTAAATCGGATTTGGTTCGTCTGGATATGTTAATAAATGAAGAGCCGGTTGATGCATTATCATCTTTGATCCACCGCAGTAATGCTTACGATTTCGGAAAGAAAATTTGCGAGAAATTAAGAGAGTTAATCCCCCGTCAACAGTTCGAGATTAAAATACAAGCTTCTATTGGCGCTAAAGTGATTGCCCGCGAAACATTGAGTGCCTTACGTAAAGATGTAACGGCTAAGTGTTATGGTGGTGATATTTCCCGTAAGCGGAAGTTATTGGAGAAACAGAAAAAAGGTAAAAAACGCATGCGCCAGGTTGGAAACGTAGAAATTCCGCAAAGTGCATTTATGGCGGTTTTGAAATTAGATTAGAATCAGATTTGAGATATTAGATTTGAGACATGAGACGAAGCGTCTAATCTCAAACCTAATATCTGGTATCTCACATCTCATAAAAATGAAGTTATTAGACGGTAAATACGTATCAGAAAAAGTTAAAGTTCAAATTGCAGAAGAAGCTGCCGAATTTTTGAACAAAAGTGGACGCAAACCCCACTTAGTGGCCATTTTAGTAGGGAATGATGGTGGTAGCGAAACCTATGTGGCCAGTAAGATGAAAAACTGCGAAAAAGTTGGTTTCAAATCTTCACTTCACCGCTATGATAACTCGGTAACCGAGGCAGAATTATTGGCAAAAATTGAAGAGATCAATCAGGATGATGATGTAGATGGATTAATTGTTCAATTGCCATTGCCAAAACATATCGACCCGGAGAAAGTGACCGAAAAGATCGATCATCGTAAAGATGTAGACGGTTTCCACCCTGTAAATTTAGGCAGGATGATGCGTAACCTACCTTGCTTTATTCCCGCAACACCTTATGGCATATTATTAATGTTGCAGGAATACGGTATTGACACCACAGGAATGCACTGTGTTGTGGTAGGCCGCAGTAACATTGTAGGTAGCCCGATGAGTATCTTAATGGCCCGTAATGCCAATCCAGGCAACTGCACCGTAACGCTTACACATTCAAGGACAAAAGATTTAAAAGAGCAAATCCTTCAGGCTGATATTGTGATTGCAGCAATCGGTAAAAAGAATTTTGTTACAGCCGATATGGTGAAACCTGGTGCCATTATCATTGATGTAGGCATTAACCGCGAAACTTCTACCGAAACCAAATCGGGCTTTAAGTTATATGGTGATGTAGACTTTGAAAATGTAGCGCCTAAAGCCTCTTACATTACGCCTGTTCCAGGTGGCGTAGGTTTGATGACCATTGTGGGTTTATTGAAAAACACATTGGCCTCTGCCAGAAAAGAGATTTATTCTTAAAGGTGGAAGGTTGAAAGTCAGATAGATAGTCTAAAAAAATATGAAAAGCGGCTCAAGAAATTGAATCGCTTTTTTGTTAATCTGAAAAGGGTTGCCGTTTTGCTCAATTGACCTTATAAGGAAATTTGTTTAGCAATGAACAATTACCCCCATAATTTACTCCACCAACTTTCTTCAAAACCGATGTACAATCCATCCTCACGTAATTCGGTTGGGTAAATATTAATATAATCGCCCTGACCCTCTGCGCCTCTTCCAGTAGTTAAACTGTATTCGTAGCGATGGATTGGGCAAACAAGATTCCCATTTTTGCACCAGCCGCCACTAAAATGACCGCCAGCGTGTGGGCAATGTGATTGGGTTGCTATAATTTTATCCTCATTGTTGATCAAACAAATTTGTTTCCCAGCCACCTCAATGGTCTTAATTGTATCAGGACGGGGAATTTGATTGTTATTTAGTGCCTTGAACCACTTCATGCTGCTAAAATACAGCAAATAAATATCACTCTTATTTCATCTTTACATTAAATTTCAGAAGAGGAACTGCTTTCACCATATTTTTTAGGATATTTGCATCCTCAAAAATGAAACAAGACATACCAGAAGACGGCACATTACTTCCCTTGATGGAAGAATTTTATACCATACAGGGCGAAGGATTTAATACAGGTAAAGCAGCTTATTTTATCCGTTTAGGGGGCTGCGACGTGGGTTGCCACTGGTGCGATGTTAAAGAAAGCTGGGATGCAGAAATGCATCCGCTAACGGCCTCAGATGTTATTGTAGAAAATGCTGATAAATTTCCCGGAAAGGCAGTTGTGATTACCGGTGGTGAGCCATTGATTTACAACCTTGATTACCTCACCAATAAGTTAAAAGAGAGAGGTATACTAACCTTTATCGAAACATCAGGTGCTTATCCGCTATCAGGAAACTGGGACTGGATCTGTTTATCGCCAAAGAAGTTTAAAGCACCGAGACCAGACATTACACCTTTCGCGCACGAATTAAAGGTGATTGTTTTTAATAAGAGCGATTTCAAGTGGGCAGAAGAATATGCCGCCATGGTATCTCCCTCCTGTAAGTTATATCTTCAGCCTGAGTGGTCTAAATCGAAAGAAATTACGCCTTTAATCATAGAATATGTAATGGCTAATCCGAAATGGGAAATTTCTTTACAAACACACAAATTTTTAAATATTCCTTAAAAACAATACATTAGCTTTATAACCAAATGTTAATGTAATGAAATTCCGTCTCGTCCTCATCTTTAGCATACTGGGCATTTATTGTTTTGGGCAAAGTTCATCGAATAAAAAAGCACAGGTTTTTTTCGAAAAAACTGGTCCGTTAATCCAGAAGCTGGATTATGTTTCTGCCGAACAAGCTTTAAAAAGTGCTGTCGATGCCGATCCATTGTTTCAGGGTGCTTATATTACACTTGCTGCCGTTCAAAAAGCACTAAAGAAATATCCGGAAGCCAAAGCCGCTTATGAAAAAGCAATATTGATCAATAAATCCGTCACTCCTGAAGTAATTTATGGCCTGGCTGAAATGGAATTTGCTACACAGGATTATGTAAAGGCAAAACAGCATTTTGTGGAATTTCTGGCTTTAGATTCCTCTTCAGATCGGGCTAAGAAAGCAAAAAAATATCTTTTAGATTGTGATTTCGCTTCAGTAGCAATAAAAAAACCTGTAAAATATAGTCCGACCAATTTAGGCGGTGGTGTAAATACAACAGATGCGGAATATTTCCCTGCGCTAACTGCCGATGGTGAAACATTGGTTTTTACCCGTCAGGTTAATGGAAATGAGGATTTCTGGACCTCTCAGTTCAAAAATAACTCGTGGGCGGCCGCAACACCCTTATCAAATAAAATCAATACGGCCCAATACAACGAAGGTGCTCAAACGATCTCTCCAGACGGTAAATACCTGTTTTTTACGGGTTGTAACCGACCAGATGGCTTGGGAAGATGTGATATTTATGTTTCACACCGTGAAGGGAAAGATTGGGGCGAACCCTACAATGTGGGTAAACCCGTTAATTCAGAATATTGGGAGTCGCAGCCGGCCATCAGTCCTGATGGAAGAACTTTGTATTTTATCAGCAACAGACCAGGCGGATCGGGAGGTTATGATATCTGGAGAAGTACCATTACCGATGATGCGAAATGGGGTCCTGCTATTAACCTTGGACCCGAAATCAACACGGCTTTTGACGAGAATACCCCTTTTTTGCATGCTGATGGTAAAACTTTATATTTTTCTTCCGACGGCTGGCCTGGCTTTGGAAATAAGGATATTTATTATAGCAGACAGGGGGATGATGGCAAATGGCAAAAGCCGGTCAATATAGGCTATCCGATTAATTCTTTTGAAGATGAAAGCGGTTTGGTGGTTAGTGCCGATGGGAATTTTGGTCTGTTTTCGTCAAACTTAAAGGGTGGCTTTGGTTTACAGGATATTTATAGTTTTGGTATCCCAGAGCAAGCTAAGCCTTTGAAAATAAGTTATGTAAAGGGTATTGTAAAAGATAAGGACACTAAAAAAACGATAGAAAGCAATGTTCAGTTAGTTGATCTGAAAACCAATAAAACGGTGTTTGATGATTATACCGATCCGGAAACCGGTCAGTTTTTAGCGGTAATGCCTGTTGGAAGCAATTATTTATTTAACGTAAATGCAGAGGGGTACATGTTTTATTCAGAAAACTTCGAACTTAAAGCCGGAGATATCAATAAGCCTTATCAGATTGAGGTGTACATTGAAAAAATAAAACAGGGCGGTAATGTTACGCTAAGGAATATATTTTTTGATACCAATAAGTTTAATCTTTTACCAGCCTCTATCCGTGAATTGGATCTACTCATCGATTTTTTACATCAAAATCAAAGCGTTCAGATAGAAATTCAAGGCCATACCGATAATGTTGGCGATGATCAGCTGAATGAAAAATTATCTTTTAACCGTGCCAAGGCCGTTTACGAATACCTGATCAAAAACAGTATTGATGCTAAAAGACTTAATTTCAAGGGCTTTGGACCAAGTAAACCTATTGCTGATAATAAAACGGAATCGGGTAGGAAAAACAACCGAAGGACATCATTTGTGATTACAAAATTATAAACATATAAAGTATTACTTAAAAAACTCAAAATGTCTCAACATTACGGAAACCATAAAAGATTTTATCCGCCCTTCCATTTTTTTACCGTACCATTGGCGGTTTTAGGATTGGGTTTTGCCATTTATTCGTGTATTGCAATACCCACAATTATTACTGGCTTACTTGTACTTGCATTTTTCCTGATTGCTATTATAGCTGTAATGGCAAGGATGTTTGCACTTAAAGCACAGGACAGAGCCGCAAGGGCAGAAGAAAAATTACGTTATTACATGCTTGCGGGTAAAGCATTTCCAGACGAACTGAGAATGGGCCAGATTTTGGCCTTACGTTTTGCTGGTGATGAAGAGTATTTGGCCTTAACAGATAGAGCAGTTTCCGAAAAGTTATCTCCTGATGAGATTAAAAAAGCAATTAAAAATTGGCGCGGAGATTATCATCGGATATAATCCGGCTCTCGTTATACTGTTATGAATCTGACGGCCGTCATTCCAGCGAATGGAGCTTAATACGATCGCAATTGATCAGAATTCTTCACTGCATCCGATAGCTATTGGATGAAGGGAAATAAAGAATATATATTATTCAGATCTTTCCGCTACGGTCGAGAGGACGATTTAGTTTATAAATTAAAACTTCTTTCCTTTTAACACCCTGATTTCTGAGCCTTCTGCCAGCATTACAGAATTGGGAATGGCATTGTTGAGGAAAGTGAAATCATCTCCATAATTTATCCCAAAATCAACGTTGATTTTATAATCCTTTACAGGGTAAACTTCCCAACGGGGATGTTCCACACCATATTCAGAAGTTTTATTATTTCCTATTTTGGTGTAACCCCAATAATGCTCGGTAATAAATTCTTCTTCACTGCCTACCCGGATTTCTGCTGCTTTTGAAGAAGCGGTTACGGAAAAATTATGCCAGTTTTTATTCTTCCAAAGATAATCTACCTCGATTTGATCTTCTTCTTCAACCCAAAAATGTTTCATTGGGAAGGTTTGGTAATTCTCTTTATAAATGGTATTGGCTACAAAAGTGATGGCAGGTTTGGGTACAAATTCTTTAATAAAGACCACCCCTCTTTTCCAGACATTACCATCTTTAAATTTTACATAAAACCTTAGGTTAACTTCTTCAAAGTTTGTATGAAATGGGATATTAAAGCCTAACAGTTTAACATCAACAAACATAAATCCGACTAAACTCACATAGTACTTACCCTGCCAATCGTCTAATTCTGTATTTGGCGGAAGATATTTCGAAAGTATTTCTTGATCCACAGCATATTGTACCAATGCTAATTTCCGCCATTCTGCGGTAAGAAATACTTTCGGGTTATTCAAGATTATAGAATGGCTTGTCTGATTCTGATCAGTTTGGTCAAAGTTTCCTCCAACAGATCTAAATGCAGCATGTTTGCGCCGTCTGATTTTGCATTAGCCGGATCAGGATGCGTTTCGATAAATAAACCATCAGCGCCTACTGCAATGGCTGCTTTAGCAATAGTTAAGATGAGTTCAGGCTTACCTCCGGTAACACCACTGCTCTGATTGGGCTGTTGCAAAGAATGCGTACAATCCATCACTACCGGCACGCCGAAACCCTGCATTTCTGGTAAACCCCGATAATCAACAATTAAGTCCTGATAACCGAAAGTGTTGCCTCTATCCGTTAGAATTACTTTGTTATTCCCTGCTTCTTTTACTTTTTCCACCGCAAATTTCATTGATCCCGCAGAAAGAAACTGGCCCTTTTTAACGTTCACCACTTTTCCGGTTTCGGCAGCTGCGATTAATAAGTCTGTTTGGCGACATAAAAATGCAGGGATCTGCAATACATCTACGTAAGCTGCAGCCATTGCAGCCTCGCCGCTTTCGTGGATATCGGTAACTGTAGGTACACCAAATTCTCTGCCAATGCGTTCTAAAATACGTAAAGCTTTTTCATCGCCAATACCGGTAAAAGAGCTGCCCTTACTTCGGTTCGCTTTCCGGTAAGAACCTTTAAAGATGTATGGAATTTGAAGTTTATCAGTAATCGTAATAATCTTTTCAGCAATCCTCATGGCAATGTCCTCGCCTTCAATAGCGCATGGACCAGCCATTAAAAAGAAATTTCCTGAATCTGTATTTTTTATTTTATCTAAATAGTTTATCATTTTTGAGATGTGAGATGTGAGAGGTGAGATGTGAGAGATGAGTTGGTCTCAAATCTAACTTCTCCCGTCTCACATCTAATTTTTAGTTTCCTAGTTCTGACATGAATTTAATCCGCATCAGTTGAATTTCTTCGCGGGTGTAATCGGTTTCGCCTAATTCGTTAAGGGCTTCATCTATTGAATCGCTTTCAGCTGCTCTGAAGTAATCGAAAACTTCGTCCTGACGATCATCATCAATCACTTCATCGATGAAATAATTCAGATTGAGTTTAGTGCCCGAATTAACGATAGACTCCACTTCTTTCAGGATTTCTTCGTAAGTAATGCCTTTTGAATCGGCAATATCCTCTAAACCAATCTGTCTATCAATATTTTGGATAATCGAAACCTTCATCTGCGATTTATTGGCCTGGGTTTTTATAATCAGATCGATCGGACGTTCAATATCGTTATCTTCAACATATTTTTTGATCAGTTCAATAAATGGTGTTCCGAATTTCATCGCCTTACCCGAACCTACACCCGAAATCTGGCGAAGCTCTTCCATCGTAATCGGGTAATGTGTGCACATTTCCTCTAAAGATGGATCTTGAAAAACAACAAACGGGGGAACATTTTTCTGTTTTGCGATTTTCTTGCGCTGATCTTTAAGCAGCGATAAAAGATGGGCATCTAAAGCACCTGTGCCTTGTTTTACATCATCATCATCGTCATCAACACCCGATTCTATCGGTTCATTTAATATGAATTTCAAACTGTAAGGATTGACAATAAAATCTCTCCCCTGCTTCGTTAATTTTAATAATCCGTAGTTATCAATGTCTTTAAATAAGTAATTGTTTAAAACGGCCTGGCGGATAATCGATTTCCACATCAGCTCGCCTTCTTCCTTGCCTATTCCAAATTCAGGAATCTTACTATGTTCGTATGCAATGGTCTGAGCGGTTTCTAAACCCAGAAATACGTTCAACAGGTGTGCGTCATCAAATTTTTCGCCCGATTTTTCGATGAATTTCAAAAGGATTAACAATTGACTTTCAGCATCAAATTGTTTTTTTGGCTTTTTGCAATTGTCACACATACAATTACATCCAGTTTCATTAAAATTCTCACCGAAGTAATGCAGGATCTGCTTACGTCGGCAAACGCCTGACTCGGCATAATCAATCACTTCTTTTAATATCTGTGTGCCAATTTCGCGTTCCGAAACCGGTTTATCCTTCATAAATTTGGCGAGCTTATCTACATCCTTTTGGGCGTAGAAAGCAATGCACACCCCCTCACCACCATCGCGGCCGGCCCTACCTGTTTCCTGGTAATAGCCTTCCATACTTTTTGGTACATCATGGTGAATAACAAAGCGCACATCTGGTTTATCAATCCCCATACCGAATGCAATGGTTGCCACAATCACTTCAGCATCTTCCATCAAAAACCTATCCTGTGTATCGGCCCTCACCTTTGGATCCAAACCAGCATGATAAGGTAAGGCACTAATTCCGTTGAGGTTTAATGCTTCAGCAACCTCCTCTACTTTTTTACGGCTTAAGCAGTAAATAATGCCAGATTTACCCGGATTAGACTTAATATATTTAATGATTTCCTTAGTAATGTCTCTTTTGGGACGGATTTCATAGAATAAATTGGGTCTGTTAAATGAAGACTTAAATAACGTAGCTTCCGTCATCCCAAGATTCTTCATAATATCCTGCTGCACTTTTGGGGTAGCAGTTGCTGTTAATGCAATAATTGGAATGTTATTTCCTAATCCTGCAATAACCTGTTTAATCTTGCGGTATTCCGGTCTGAAATCATGCCCCCATTCAGATATACAATGCGCTTCATCAACGGCAACGAAAGAAATTTTAATCAGATTTAAAAATTCAATATTGTCCTGTTTCGCCAGAGATTCGGGCGCAACGTACAATAATTTAGTCTGACCGCTTAGAAGATCAGATTTAACTTGGGTAATTTCAGATTTGTTTAGGGATGAATTAAGAAAATGAGCAATACTGTCATTCCCACCAAAAGCTCTTAACTGGTCTACCTGGTTTTTCATCAATGCGATTAACGGAGAAATAACAATTGCCGTCCCCTCGCTCATTAAAGCGGGCAACTGATAGCAAATAGACTTCCCACCGCCTGTTGGCATAATAACAAACGTGTTATTGCCTTCTAAAATATTTGTAATGATCGACTCCTGATCACCCTTGAAATTATCAAACCCGAAGAAATTTTGTAGGTTATCAAATAACGACTTTTTCACGTCCATTTTGTGTAATAAAATATGCGATGCTATTTTTGTATCCAAAATAACATAATTTTACAAGAATTTCAAGTAT
>Ga0163161_10001736_pt1 | contig 15948 bp, 15 predicted proteins | sample S45metaG_FD_129847 | JGI IMG/M metagenome (GOLD analysis project Ga0163161, IMG submission 129847) | Switchgrass rhizosphere microbial communities from Kellogg Biological Station, Michigan, USA - S4-5 metaG | ecosystem: Host-associated > Plants > Roots > Rhizosphere > Soil | place: USA... | reverse complement strand
TTCCCAATCGCCCCTGAGCCGGCAGATCGCCCAGCTCGAAGAGCGCCTGGGCCTGACCCTGTTCGAACGCAGCCAGCAACGCATCCGCCTAACCCGCGACGGCCAGACCTTCCTCGCCGAAACCCGCGCCCTGCTGACCCACGCCAATCGCCTGGAGTCCCTCGGCAAGCGCCTGGGCCGCGGCGAAGAAGGCGGCTTGTGCATCGGCTACATCGAAAACGCCATGCACGCCGGCGTGCTGCCCAATGCCTTGCGCGTACTGCGCGTCGACCGGCCGAACGTGCATGTCGCGCTGTACAACCAGAGCTCCGCTGAACAACTCGAAGGCCTTCGCCAGCGTAGTCTGGATATCGCGCTTGTCAGCGAACCGCCCGTCGCGGAGGACCCGGATTTGCTGGGCTTTCAGGTGCTGGATGACCCGATGCTGCTGGCATTGCCTGAGGATCACCCACTGGCCAACCAGACCACATTGACCCCGGCCGACCTCGCCGATCAAGAATGGATCGGCGTGCAGCACCACCAGAATGTCACTAACCGCGAAGACTTCATCAGCGCCTGCATCCGCGCCGGCTTCACCCCTGACATCCGCATGGAAGCCACAGGCCCCTTCACTGCAATGGCGTTGGTGGCCTCGGGACTGGGCATCGCCATGATTCAGAAAGGCTTGAGCCGCAATGCACCGCCGGGTGTGGTACTGCGGGAAGTGCCGTGGATTTCCTTCACCAGACCACTATGGGCGGTGTGGCACCGGATCAATTTGCGACCGTTGGTGGAGACGTTTCGCAAAGTGCTGACTGAACCGGGATCAGTGTAGGAGCGAGCCTGCTCGCGATGAGGCCCGAACAAACTCCACAAAATGCTACGGTCAACCCGACCATTGTGGCGAGGGAGCAAGCTCCATCACCAAAGGGACTGCGTGTTAGCTGTGCGGATCGACGTTATCCAGCATCCGATTCACCGCCAGTTCACCCAACATCACGGATGTGTTGAATGCCTAGCAGGGTGTGGCGCTGTGTTCCGTTCAGTTGCCCTGCTAAATCACTCAACATGACACTCGCCCACGCAACGACTTGCAAGCATTGACTTGAGACCGGCTAATGGGTGCCCCAACACCGCCGAAAGTTATGTGTGCAATTACAAAAAAAACCTAAAAACCTGTCAACTTTGACAGTTGTTCGAACCGTGAAAAACAACAAACATAAGGACGAAGCTGCCCCCATAACACCGCGCAAAACTAAAATAAGGAAATCAAGATGACCATTCAACTAAGCGCCAAGCTAAATACCCCAGAGTCTATCAACCTCTATTACAACGAAACCTTCATAAGCACGCCCACCAACCCAACGACAAACTATTTATTTTCAGTACCGAAAAGCGCAACTCTGAACGCATGGAATTCAACAGGACTCTTTTCCGACCCATTGACAACACCAGCAACAATCACCATTAAAAATGAAAACCCGTCTCCTATCACTATTAGAAACCTCAACGCGATTCCACCTGAAACGCCTGAAAAAATAGTCGACCTCATCGAACAAATTCAAGCCACTCTAGAGCAAGCCACTCCAGAGGAATATGACCCATATATTAAAAAGCTCAATTCAATTATTCCATCAGACTCTGGAACACTCGATAATTTTTTTAATAACGTCGTGGAGCTACTGACAGACGCCGATACAAGACAACATTTCCTCGAAATGACTTCCACCAGCGAAAATGATCTCTCCAACATTCTCACCAAGCTTTCCGAACTTGCCACCGAGCTTAAAATAGCGCCAAACGAGGAAAAAAAGATAACCTTCGAACCTGGAAAAAAAGGATATCTTGTCAAGGCATAATCAACGCAGGCACTGCTGAAATCGCTGGCGGAACCAGGACCCGCTCACACAGCTTGAGGGTTGCGTGCATAGCCCCAACATAAACGGCCCTTATTGGGCCGTTTCTCATTTCTCCCCCGCAGACAAGTGTTCAGCATAGATATTTCGCTATGACTGCGGATCAAAACTATCCAGCATCCTGTTCAGCGCCAGCTCCCCCAACATGACGGAATGCTGAATGCCGAGCACGGTATGGCGTGGCGGGCCGTTCAGCTGCCCCGTGAAGTCGCTCAACATCACACTTGCCGACGCCAACGTCTCACAGGCGTTGACCAGCAGGGTTTCGTTATCGGTATCGGGTCCAACGAAGTAGATCGTGCTGGGCTTGCGTGGCGTGTCTTTGGGAATGACCGGTTTGAGGTAGTAATCCAGGGCGCGGTCGGCGGCGTCGTTGAGTTTTTTGGAATCGGTGGATTCGTAGGGGGGAAACGTCGTCGGTGTCGGTTTCTGGCGGGTTGGGTGTGATCTTGAACATGGTGAAGCTCCTTGATTAGTGGCGCCGCCACCGTCCGCGGTCAAACGAATCAAGGTGGCAGCTGTACGCGGGTTGACCGACCGGAAATCAAGGTATCCGGCACACCCGAAGGTGTCCCGCGCACAGCCACCGCAAAAAGCCTGAAACTTTTCTTGAGCACTGATACGCCTTGATTGAATCGGACGGTCAAATCCGGTCGCTGAATTGGCAGCGACCCGGAAACGATAAAGTCCAGGCCCAAGGCGCACAAGCCGGCGGATTCTGGCGCAGTCGTGGGCAACGGCGCAAGGTTGTGTAGCCTCAGAGAGTATCTGGAGATGTGTGTTAAACATCGCCGTTTAATGACCTATTCAGGTTTGATGCTTTACTGAACAGACCCAAAAAACCCTGCGAGCCTCCCCCAATGAACCGCAACGACCTGCGCCGCGTGGACATGAACCTGTTGGTGATTTTCGAAACCCTGATGTTCGAGAAAAACCTGACCCGCGCTGGGGAGAAGCTGTTCCTCGGCCAGCCCGCCGTCAGTGCCTCGCTGGCGAAGTTGCGCGATTTGTTCGACGACCCGCTGCTGGTGCGTAACGGTCGCACACTGGAACCAACCCAGCGCGCATTGGCGATCCTCCAGGAGTTGCAACCGGCGATGGACACGATTTCCGGTGCGGTCAGTCGGGCCAAGGATTTCGACCCGGCCACCAGCCGTGATGTGTTTCGCATCGGCCTGTCCGACGACGCCGAGTTCGGCCTGTTTCCGCCGCTGCTCAAGCAGATTCGCGAAGAGGCGCAGAACGTTGTGGTGGTGGTGCGGCGGGTGAATTTTTTGCTGATGTCATCGATGCTCGCCAGCGGCGAGATTTCTGTCGGGATCAGTTACACCACGGAGCTGCCGGCCAACGCCAAGCGCAAGAAGTTGCGCGACTTGAGTGTGAAGATTTTGCGCGGCGATGACCGCCCCGGGCCCCTGACGCTGGACGAGTTCTGCGACCGGCCGCATGCGTTGGTGTCGTTTTCCGGGGACTTGACCGGGGCCATCGACAATGACCTGGCGCGTATCGGTCGTTCGCGACGGGTGGTGTTGGCGGTGCCGCAGTTCGCCGGGTTGCGCGCCTTGTTGGCCGGCACCGACATGTTGGCCTCGGTGCTGGATTACGCCGCGTGTGCCTTGATCGAAGGCAGCAGCCAGTTGCGTGCCGACGATCCGCCGTTTGACATTGTGCTGTCCGAACTGTCCATGGTCTGGAACGGCGTCAACGATAACGATCCGGCAGAACGCTGGTTGCGTTCGAAAATTGCACACCACATGTCGGCTCCAATGCCAGCGCAGGCGGCGACGTGAACGCTGTGGGTTGGGTCTCGCGCAGGTACACCGGCAAGTCCGTGACCGGTGGCATGGCCGGTATTTCGAAGTACATCTGGACCACCCAGCCACGGTGGTAGCTGGCGTGGTTGACCACGTGCATCAGTATCGCGCCGGCGCTCATGGTGCCGCTATCGCCTGAGACAAACGTGAATTCGACGGGTTTATCCAGCGACGCCTCGGTCTGCCGTTCGCTCCAGTCGCAGTACCAGTGATCGATCTCCCGTTGTGCCATGCGCAGTTCGCCAAGGTCGGCATGCAACAGATCATGGGAGGTTTTGAAGCCGTGTCCTCGGCCTTCGAGGTGAGCTTGCCAGATGCAGTCCACCACGTAGATGTGGTTCAGGGTGCCGATCATGTTTTTGAACACCGACACGCGCTCTTTACTGACCTCCCCCGCCGGCAATGCGGCCAGGCTGTCGAAGAGGCGCTGGTCAGCCCAGTTCTTGTAATCGGCAAGCATGCGGGCAGTGCGTACGTTGATCATCATAGGTCTCCCATGGTGATGGGGCGCATTGCAAAGCATAGCCCGCTCAGCGGGTTGCATCGCTAACGCTGATAACCGGCACCTTCACGACGCGACCTGTGTAGTCGCCGTGTAGCAGCTGTCGAGCACCGCGAGGCTGCGTCCGGCTGCGAAGCAGTCGTAAACCCTGCACACGCGGCCTTTCTGAAACACCGCGTCGCCTGATTTCACGACTGCTTCGCAGCCGGACGCAGCCTCGCGGTGCTCGGCAGCTGCTACGGGATTGCGTCGTCGACTGATTTGGGGGAAAGACGATCCACCACCCGATCGGCCAGTGCCAGGCAACTGGTCAGGCCCGGTGATTCAATGCCGAACAGGTTTACCAGCCCCGGTACGCCATGCTCTGCCGGGCCGCTGATAGTGAAGTCGGCGGCCGGTTCAGTCGGGCCAGTGATTTTCGGGCGGATACCGCTGTAGGCGGGTTGCAAGCTGTTATCGGGCAGACCGGGCCAGTAACGTCGAATGGCCTCGTAAAAACCTTCGGACCGGCGTGGGTCGACGCGGTAGTCGATATGGTCAACCCACTCGACGTCCGGCCCGAAACGCGCCTGACCGCCCAGATCGAGGGTCATGTGCACACCCAAACCGGCACTTTCCGGCGCCGGATACACCAGATGCCGGAACGGCGCCCGGCCGCTGAAGCTGAAATAGCTGCCTTTACATAAGCGGGCCGTTGGCACGTGCTGCGACGGCAAGCCTTCAATCCGGCTCGCCACCTCAGGCGCGGACAATCCGGCGCAGTTAATCAACTCGCGGCAACTCAAGGTCATCGGCTGCGCACCGCCTATGTGCAATTCGAATCCTTGCCCGGTGCAGCGTGCGGACGCCAGCGGTGTATGCATCGCAACCGTAGCGCCCGAAGCTTCAGCGTCGGCCTGAAGCGCCAGCATCAATGCATGGGAATCAACGATTCCGGTGGAAGGTGACCAGAGCGCAGCGATGCAGGACAGTGCCGGCTCAAGCGCTTGGGCTTGCATCGCATCCAGCCATTGCAAATCATCGACGCCATTGCGCCGCCCCTGCTCCAGCAACGTCTGCAAAGCCGCGCACTGGGTATCATCGGTGGCCACAATCAGCTTGCCCAGGCGCCGATAACCAACGCCGCGCTCAGCGCAAAAGGCGTAGAGGCGTTGCTTGCCCTCCACGCACAATTGCGCTTTCAGACTGCCGCTCGGGTAATAGATGCCGGCGTGGATCACTTCTGAATTGCGCGAACTGACGCCCGTGCCGATCCCCTCACCGGCTTCGATCAGGATCACTTCGCGCCCGCTCCGGGCCAGCGCCCTGGCAACCGCCAGCCCGACCACGCCGGCTCCGATCACCACGCATTCGATATTGACGCTCACCTGCCCTGTACTCCTTTCACGCCGGATGCTCCATCAAAACGTACCGGGATAACTGCCACCATCCAACAACAGATTCTGCCCGGTCGAACGCAGCAGCGCAGGCTCGGCCGGCGCTGCAGCACACTGCGGTTTTGAACGATATTGCGGCGATACGGAACTCCTGGCGATCGCCACACCTCCTAAACTAAGAGAGGTACTTCCTATTTGCTTCACGCTTTCAGAGGACACCGTCATGCGCCGACTGATTATTATCTCCTCCCTGATGCTGTGTTTACCCATCGGTTCGGCTATGGCCGATGTGGATGCGAAAGATGTTGCCACTTCCGCCGGGGTCTCAGCCTCGCTGTACTCGACGTTCAAAGATAAGAAGCTAGTAATTCCCGCGAAGGATGACGCCTCGAGCTTCGTTGCCAGTGGCGGTGCAATTCGCGGGGTTTATCTGGAGTCGGTGTTGAAAAAAATTCGTCAGGACAATCCTGGCCTCAACGCCAGCGACGAAGACCTGGCCCAGGCCATCCTGGTGCAGGAAGGCAATGCTGCCGGCCAGTGAAGGCCGAAAAATAGCGCTGGGGCTTGTGACACATGGATAGCGTTTCCAGCCCTACTTCGCTCGCTTACCGGATAGGCGCGCCCACCCGGCGACCAATTGCGCGCTGACACTCACCCCGCCACACACCACGATCACCACGTCGTGCGCATCGGCTATGGCTCGATGATCCAGATACGCTACCGCCAATGAAACTCCGCAGGCCGGCTCGACCAACTGACGCATGTCTCTGGCGAAACGTACCACGCCCATGATTGCGTCCTCATCGCTGAGCACCACGCACTGGTAAGGAAAGTCGAGAATGTGCTGCACCGGCCACGCTGCGACTTGCGCCGCGCCCAGCGAGGTCGCCACGGTGTCGATGCGCGGCAACCTGACGGGATGCCCGGCTTCCACGGCGGCCGCAAAAGACGCAGCGCCTTCGGTTTCGCAGGCGATGATCCGGCAGTCCGTTCGGCCATGGCGAAGCAACCCCGTGAGGATGCCCGCCAGCAGTCCGCCGCCGCCCACCGACGTGACCATCACATCCACTTGAGGACACACTTCCAGGACTTCATCCACCAGCGTGCTGTGCCCCTCCCACAACACCGGGTGATCGAAGGCCGGCACGTATTCAGTGTCCGCGTCCTGCGAGAGTTCTCTTGCCCGTTGATTGGCTTCGTCCCAGACCTTACCGTGGACAATCACCTCGGCACCGGTTTTCCGGATCCTGGCACGGGTCGTCTCAGGCGTTGTGTGCGGCACCACAATGCAGGCGCTCAGCCCCAGGCGGGCGGCGGCAATAGCGGTGGCAAAACCGGCATTACCGCCCGAAGGACAAACAACCCGGCGCTTACCCTGCGCCTTTGCTTGACTGCACAAAAGCCCCATGCCACGCAGCTTGAACGAACCACTGGGTTGCAGGTTTTCCATCTTGAGCCAGATCCGTCGGGTCGGCGTCGACAGGCCAACGTGCAGGATCAACGGCGTTTTGATGTGCAGCATCGCGAGTGTCCAAAGGTGAACGGCTCTTCTCCAAGTTTAGTTCACCCTGCCCTCGGCCCCCGTTTTAGCGATAGCGCGGGGCGGCACTGGAGTTGCCGAACAACCCGGAAAGGGTCTGACGCTGGGCTTCGTAACGGTCCCACTGTTCGCCGTCGTGCAGGCTCGGAACGGTTACCACTTCGCCCTTCGCCAAGCCCACCAACGCCGCGTCGACCATCTCTTGCGCCGACATCACGATTTCTTGCGGCAGGTTTTCCACCGGGTTGCCGGCTTCGCTCCAGAAATCGGTCGCCGTTGCACCGGGCAGTACCGCCTGGACACGAATGCCTTTATCCGCCAGTTCGTGGTGCATCGACTGGCTCAGGCCCAGCACAAAGGCCTTGGTCCCGCCGTACACGCCGTTGAGGACTTCCGGGGCAAAAGCAACAATCGACGAAATGTTGATCACGGTGCCCGTGCCGCGCGCGACGAAACCTGGCACCACCGCATACGCCAGACGCATCAGCGCGGTGACGTTGAGGGTGATCATGTCTTCCATCTCATCGACCGGGCTGCCTAGCAGCGGCATGACAGCGCCCACACCGGCGTTATTAACCAGCAAGGTGATGCTGGCGTCGTTACGCAGAATCTCCTCGACCCGCAGCACATCGGCTTTGACTTTCAAATCGGCGGCGACCACTTCCACCGCGCGCCCCGTTTCGTTACTCAGGTGGTTCGCCAGTGCGTTCAGTTTGGCCTGACTGCGGGCGACTAGAATCAGGTCGTAACCTTGCCGGGCCAGGCGGTCGGCATATACCGCGCCGATGCCCGAAGAAGCGCCAGTGATCAGTGCGGTGCCTTTGGATGAGAGTGCCATGTTGAGTTTCCTTCACGGTGAGGCGAACAGTTCGCCGGTGTGAACCGTTATAAAACCTCTTACACCCGTCTCAAATGACGTTTAAAGTACGTTTTAAGGACATGTCCTTTTGAGGGTCCAGCGATGAGTGCCGTGGCATTTGTAGTATTCGAGGGTTTCCAGTCCATGGCGCTGGCCGCCATGTCGGTGTTCGAGTACGCCAACTTCAGCGCCGGTGAGTCGCTGTATGACGTCAGTGTGATTTCAGAAGACGGCAGCACATTGCGCGCCTCCGGTGGTTTAAGTGTCGGTACCCAACCGTTCGGTGAACGGGTTTTCGATACCGTCATTGTGGTCGGCGGCGATGTCATCATCGAACAGGCGCCCGAAGGCGTACTGACCTACCTGCGTAGCAGCGTGAACACCGCACGACGGATGGCGTCGATTTGTTCCGGGGCGTTCGTGTTGGCCCAAGCGGGTCTGCTCGATGGGCGGCGGGCCACCACGCACTGGGCTTACGCGCGGGAGCTGCAAGCGCGATTCCCATCGATCAAAGTGGAAGAAGACCGCATCTACGTGGTTGACGGCTCGATCTGGACCTCGGCCGGCATGACTGCCGGTATCGACCTGGCGCTGGCCATGGTCGAGAAGGATCACGGCACCGAATTGACGCGTTCCGTCGCGCAGAAACTGGTGATGTATCAGCGGCGTGCGGGCGGCCAGTCCCAGCATTCAGCGTTGCTGGAGCTGGCGCCAAAATCCGACCGTATTCAGACTGTTCTTGGCTATGCCCGGGAACACCTGGCCTCGCCGCTGTCGGTGGAGCAACTGGCAGACGTGGCACGTCTGAGCCCACGCCAATTCAGCCGCAGCTTCCGCGCCGAGACCGGGCAGACGCCGGCCAAGGCCATCGAAAATCTGCGATTGGAGGTGGCACGGCAGATGCTCGAACGTGGGCGCTTGAGCCTCGATCAGATTGCCGCCGAGGCCGGTTTCACCGACCGTCGCCGCATGCGCGAAGCCTTCCTTAGGGCATTCGGCCAACCGCCGCAGGTGATTCGGCGCAATGCCCGGTCCGAGTTGAACGTGTGAGCAGCACTGGGCCTCTAAACTGAAAAGGGCCATTGCACCTCACGAGGTGATCATGAAAATCTCGCCCAAACTGGCGTTTTTCGCCATCGTCGGCACCCTCGCCTACCTCGGTCTTGCGGTGTGGGGGATGGGCGGGTTTGCGGCGTATTTTGCGCATGCGTCGCTGGTGGTGATTGCCTTGGCGACCTTGGTGATGACCGTGGCTTCGCTGTTCACCGAGGTCAATCTGAGTTCCGGCGAGCGTGAAGACCGGGCCAATCGCTGGGTGCTTCCGGCGTTCGGGGTGATTGGATTACTCAGTGGGTTCCTGCCCGCCTACACCGACCGAATCGATTTCTGCACGTTCGGCGGTGAGGGCCTGCGCTGGATCGGCGCGTTGCTGTTCATCGCCGGCGGCGCGCTACGCTTGTGGCCGGTGTTTGTGCTGGGCAAGCGCTTCAGCGGGTTGGTGGCGATTCAGCCGGGGCACAGGCTGGTCACTGACGGAATTTACCGGCGCCTGCGTAACCCCAGCTACTTGGGAATGTTGGTGATTGCCGTGGGTTGGGCGCTGGCGTTTCGTTCGGGTATCGGGCTGTTGCTGACGGCGTTGATGGTGATCCCGTTGATTGCGCGGATTCACGCTGAAGAAGCATTATTGAGAACGCAGTTTGGTAGTGAATATGACAGTTATTGCGCCAACACCTGGCGGCTGATTCCCGGTATTTATTAACCACACCCCCGATCAACTGTGGGAGCGAGCCTGCTCGCGAAGGCGGCTTAACATTCAACATTCATGTCGACTGACACACCGCTTTCGCGAGCAGGCTCGCTCCCACAATTAGATTTGCTTCAGGTGGAGATAGTGGTTGGGCTCCACGGATATGGTCACTGACTGATAGTCGGCCAACGTCGCATGCGCCGCCTGAATCGGACGCTCATGCGTCTCGGTGATGATCACCAAGTCCGCCCCTGCCGCTTCAGCCGCCAGTATCCCCGCCGTGGCATCTTCGAAAATCAGACAATCCGTTACCTCGACACCCAGCCGTTTCGCCGCCAGCCGATACCCTGCAGGATCCGGTTTACCGGCGCTGACATCTTCCGCCGTCACCATCACATCAGGTTCGGGAATCCCTGCCGCCGCCATCCGGCGCAAGGCCAGTGATCTGGGTGCGGATGTCACGATTGCCCACTGACCGGCCGGCAAGGACCCAAGGAAAGCCGTCGCACCACGAATCTCGACAACGCCTTCCACGTCCTCGATTTCCGCCTCGGTAATCCACGCCGCTTCAGCTTCAGCATCCAGGCCCGGCAGACCCTGGCGATTGACCGTGTCGATGGCACGGACGCCATGAATGGTAGGCAAGAAAGACGCGACATCCAGCCCGTGGCGCAAGGCCCAGATCGTCCAGATCCGCTCGGCGGCGGCAATGGAACTGAGTACAGTGCCGTCCATATCGAACAGGAACGCGCGGTAAGGGCTGTTGAAAACGGATGGTTGTGCAGACAAGGATGAGCTTCCTCTCGCAAGGGCCGGGCGGGTGTGCCGAGCAATGTAGCATTTACTTGCGAGATGGATTCAAGCGACGCAATGACGTTTCAGCTGACGGGCTTGGACTTCAAGGCGCCTTCGACGCAGTCCAGCAATTGGCCGAGCGCCCACGGCTTTTTAATGAACGAGACTGAATGCCTGACACCGGAGCTTTGTGGGGTTTCGAAACCGGACATGATCATGATCGGCTTGTCTGGCCAGCGGTCGCCAAAATCATTGGCCAGGTCGGCACCGTTGAGTTTGCCCGGCATGGTGATATCGGTGAGCAACAGACGGACGTTGCCCGAGTGCTGCTCCAGGTACACTGAAGCAGCATCCGCGCTGGTGTGTGGCTGAACCACGAACCCTTCTTCCTGGAGTATTTCGCAGAGAAATTCCAGGATCAACGGGTCGTCTTCGACCACAAGAATCAACCCGCCAGAAACGTTCGTGCCCGCCGTCGATACTGGCCCCATGATTTTGCCACTCCCTGAATACACTCATGATTTTCGCGCGCTGAATCCGCTGTCTATCAATTATGAGCAGCAGTCTTGGCGGAAATTCACTTTTGATACACAGAGGCGACGAAATCAGGCGTCCTGCAAAACAGATCCGCACCCTTCTCTGCCACCATCAACACCGCCGCGTGGGTATTACCGGACGTCACGTTAGGAAATATCGACGCATCGACAATGCGCAATCCCTCAAGGCCATGGACTTTCAAACGCTTGTCCACGACCCAGACCGTGACATTCAGAAACTAAATTTCGACACGGCCTTCCTCTCGGCCAAGTACAACTCCGACTCCTGGATCGGTTCGGCCAAGTACCGTTTTTACGGTCGGGCCTACCCGTATCAATACACCGACAAAGTCGGTGACGTGCAATTCGCGGAGACGGCCTGGATCGGCTACAAGTTCAACCCGGACCAACAGCTCCAGGTCGGCCTCAATCAGGTGCCTTTCGGTTTGCAGCCGTATTTTGGCAGCACCTTCTTCGAAACCCTGGGTAACGTCATCGGCGTGGAAGACCTGTCAGAAGTCGGCGCCAAGTACATCCAGCAAATCGGCGACTGGAACATCCAGACCGGTTACTACCTGCGCCCGGCGTGGCAAGGCAAAGGCACCAGCAACGGCGCTACTTACTCCAGCGTTGTCTCCGACGCCGACAGTTACGTCACCGACGGCAGCAACCACCAGGAACGCCACGCCGTAGCGCTGCGGGTGGCCAAGGCCCTGGATCTGGGACCGTGGAAATCGGAAGTCGGCCTCTCCGGCCTCACCTCGTCCCTTCAAAACCAGGACACCGATGACAACGGCCGGCGCAACGCCGCGGCCGTGCATTACCTGGGCAAAAACGGCCCGTGGGGCGTGCAGTTGCAGGCCGCGCGACAAGAGATGTCGCCGCGCAACCCCGGCACCGATGAACTGGTCACCTTTGGTGGTTATGACGGCACGTACAACGTCGCCAGTCGCGGCAACTTGTATGTGGCAGACCTCAGTTACGACGTGGCCGGCAAATACCTGTTCGATCAGGTCAGCGGGGTCAAGGTGTACGCCAATTACAGCGCCTTCGACAAATCCAAAAGCGGGTTCAAGACCTCTGAACGGATGATCGTGGGCAGCTCGTTTTCAGTGAATAAATTGTGGGTCGCCACGGAGTGGTTGTTTGGCAAGAACGATCCGTATATCGGGGGTAGAGCTATACCCAGAGCCTGGGGGCTGGCGGGAGTGATCAGTGGGAGAATCAGGTGTATATGAACGTCGGGTATTACTTCTGATCCGGTATTTCTAGCGTCCTTAAGAAAGTCATCGCGAGCAAGCTCGGCTCCTACAGGGTTTAGCGCGTTCTTGTAGGAGCCGAGCTTGCTCGCGAAGGCGTCAGCCGAATCAACACTTGCATCAGCCCATGGCAAATAGTCAGATAGGCACCACAGAGACCGCCACCAAAACAATAACCCGGCCCGACGCAACACCGGAGGCCGGTACGGAGCCCACCTTCGATGCGTCAACTGCCCTCGCTCAATATGCTGCGCGTTTTCGAAGAGGTCGCGCGCCATCGCAGTTTCAGCCAGGCGGCGCTAGGCCTGAACGTCACTCAAGGCGCAGTCAGTCGCCAGATCAAGCAACTGGAAGACTACCTTGGCGTCGCGCTGTTCGTGCGCACGCCCCAGGGCTTGTCACTGACCGAATCCGGTATCGCCCTCTCCCCGCACCTGGCGGAAGCCTTCGACCACATTGAACGTGCCCTGCAAGCCGTGCGCGTGCCCAACCTGCGCCAGCGCCTGAGAATCCTGGCGCCGCCGACCTGGGCTACGCGCTGGTTGTCGGCGCATTTGCGCGTGTTCTGTCAGCGCTACCCCGACATCAGCCTGAGCGTGACCAACCAGACCGGCCACGACAACCTGGCCGAAATCGACTGCCACATCCGCTTCGGCCTCGAAGCCAACAGCCATTGCAGCAGCCAATTGCTGGTCATGGAGCGGCACATTGCTGTGGCCAGCCCGGAGTTGTTCAGCGAGGGGCAGCCGCCGGATCTGCGGCAGTTTCCTTTGCTGCACATCTTGCACGATGGCAAACGCTTGAAGGTCTGGGAAAACTGGCTGGCGGCCATGGGACGGGACGACGTCGATGCGGCGCAAGGACTGGAGTTCAGCACGCTGGATCAAGTGATCCACACCACGCTGGCAGGTGGTGGGCTGGCGGTGATTGACCGGCAGATGATCGAGAAGGAATTGGCCAATGGCAGCCTGCTGCCGATTACCCCGGTGGAAGTGATCGGGCCGTACGGTTATTGGCTGGACGTGGCGAACGACAAACAGGGATTGTCGAAAGTGCGGTTGTTTACCGATTGGTTGGGTTTAGTCAGCAATCCCTGACACACCCCGTACCCGTAGCAGCTGTCGAGCCCCAGCGAGGCTGCGTCCGGCTGCGCAGCAGTCGCATTCCAGAAGACCCGGTCACACTGAAGGACCGCGGATTCTGGTTTACGACTGCTCCGCAGCCGGACGCAGCCTCGCTGGGGCTCGACAGCTGCTACTGAGGGTTGTGAGTCTTGATTAGATCGGGGCAGCCACTTTCGCTGCCGCCGGCGCTCCCCCTTCCACCGGGCTCTGCGCCTTACACGCCTGGCTCAATGTCAGCGATTTGGTTTCCGGCGCCCAGGCCCAGGACAACAACGCCCCCAGTGCCAAAATCGCCGCCAGAATTCCCATGGTCGGGCTCAAGCCAATCCCCGCCACGCTGACCGGCAACAGGAATGTGCTGACCGCCGAGCCCAACCGGCTTACCGCCGTGGCCAGGCCAATCCCGCTGGCCCGCACTTCAGTCGGGAAGCTCTCGGCCGGGAACACGCCCACCAGGTTACTCACCGCCGACAACACCAGGGTGAACAGCCCGAACACCAGCACCATCAAGAACGCTGCACTGCTCGGCAACACCGCCAACATGAACAACGCGACGGCCAGAATGATGAAAGAGTTGATCAAGAACCCGCGGCGCGAGAATTTGATTGTGCACCAGATCCCGATCAGAGCACCGAGGATCAGTAGCATGTTCAACATCAGCTCAGTGCCGAAGCCTTCCGCCAGGCCCATCTTCTGCAGAATCGACGGCAGGAAGGTGTAGATGGCGAAGTACGGCATGACGATGCAAACGAAGAACAGGCAGTTGAACGCGGTGCGCTTGCGGTATTCACGGCTGAACAGCACCGCGTAGCCGGAACGGGTTTCGGTGGATTGGGTTTCGTCGAGCTCGACGTTGTCGCCCAGGTGTTTCTTGACGATGGCTCGCGCTTCGGCGATTCGCCCCTGGTTCACCAACCAACGTGGCGACTCTGGTGTGCCGATCCGCGCAATCAGAATCAGCGCCGCCGGGATCGCGGACGAGGCCAGCATCCAGCGCCAGGCGTCATCACCGAGGCTGAGCATGGCAGTGCCGACGAACGTGGCGGCGACGTAACCAAAGGTCCAGATCACGCTGAATGAACCAAGCAACACGCCACGATGCTTCTTCGGCGCAAACTCGGCCAGCATCGCGTGGCCGACACTGAAATCACCGCCCAGCCCGATGCCGATCAACACCCGGCACAGAAACAGCCCCATGGCGGTTTCGGCATAGAACTGCATCACCGAGGCGATCGTGATCAGCACAAAACTGACCAGGAAGATTTTCTGCCGGCCGACCTTGTCGGAGATCCAGCCGAAAAACAGGCTGCCAAGGAACAGGCCGATCAGGGCCGAAGCGCCGATCAGCCCTTGCCAGAACGCATCCAGTTGCATCTGTGGGCTCAGCAAGGTGAACGCGATGCCGATCAGGCCGAGGATGTAGCCGTCGGTGAAATGCGCGCCGAAGGTCAGCCCGGCGATTTTCAGGTGAAAGCGCCCGATGGGCAGGTCGTCGATTTTTACCGGTTGTACGGACATGTAAATCTCCAATTGTTGTTATTGACGGAGAAATGAAACCGATCGCTGTTATGGGTGACATGGCTTGCACAATGCCATCCGGTTATTGCGTACAACCTGTGGGAGCGGGCTTGCCCGCGATAGCAGAGTGTCAGTCAACATCACTGTTGAATGTATGGCCCCCATCGCGGGCAAGCCCGCTCCCACAGGTTTTTGGGGTGGTTTAGAGGCCGCCCATCAACAGGTATTTGATTTCCAGGTAGTCATCCAGACCGTACTTCGATCCCTCGCGACCGAGGCCCGATTCCTTGATGCCGCCGAACGGTGCCACTTCCGTGGAAATGATCCCTTCGTTGATGCCGACCATGCCCGCCTCCAGGCCTTCGGCCATGCGCCATACGCGGCCGATGTCGCGGCTGTAGAAGTACGCCGACAAGCCGAACGGCGTGTCGTTGGCCTTTTGCAGCACTTCGGCTTCGTCCTTGAAACGGAAGCAGGCGGCAACCGGACCGAAGGTTTCTTCCTGCGCGATCAGCATTTCGCTGCTGGCTTCGGCGAGGATGGTCGGCTGGTAAAACGTGCCGCCGAGCGCATGACGACGGCCGCCGCACAACAGCTTGGCGCCCTTCTCCAACGCATCGCCAACGTGCAATTCGACCTTGGCCAGTGCCGCCGCATTGATCAGCGGACCTTGCTCGGTTTCGCCGTCCAGCGCACTGCCCACGCGCATCGCCGCCACGGCTTCCGCGAGTTTGCCGGTGAAGGCTTCGTAGACGCCGTCCTGAATGAAGAAGCGGTTAACACAGACGCAGGTCTGCCCGGTGTTGCGGAACTTCGAAGCCATGGCGCCTTTGACCGCTGCATCCAGATCAGCGTCGTCGAAGACAATGAACGGCGCGTTGCCGCCCAGTTCCAGCGAGACCTTTTTCAGCGTGTCCGCCGCCTGACGCATCAGCAATTTGCCGGTGCGCGTGGAGCCGGTGAACGACAGTTTGCGCACG
>Ga0163161_10001735_pt1 | contig 15972 bp, 18 predicted proteins | sample S45metaG_FD_129847 | JGI IMG/M metagenome (GOLD analysis project Ga0163161, IMG submission 129847) | Switchgrass rhizosphere microbial communities from Kellogg Biological Station, Michigan, USA - S4-5 metaG | ecosystem: Host-associated > Plants > Roots > Rhizosphere > Soil | place: USA... | reverse complement strand
TCCAGCGTGGGAATGGCTTCGTTTTTGGGAATGAACAGCACGTGCACCGGCGCCTGCGGCGCGATGTCCTTGAACGCCAGCACCTCGTCATCCTCGTAGACGATGGTGGCCGGAATTTCGCGGCGGATGATCTTTCCGAACAGGGTGTCTTCAGACATGGGGTCACCTTGAGGGTTGCCGGCAACGCCGGTGGTCAGGTTGCTTCGGTACGGGTGCCGAACGCGTGCGAGAGCGTGCCGCGGTCCACGTATTCCAGCTCGCCACCCAGCGGCAGGCCCTGCGCCAGCCGGCTGGGCCGCACCTTGTGGGCGCGCGCCAGCTGTGCCAGGTAATGCGCGGTGGCCTCGCCTTCGACGGTGGCGCTGGTGGCGATGATCAGCTCCTGCACCTCGCCCTGCCCCAGCCGTGCTTCCAGCTGGTCCAGGCCGAGTTCGCGCGGGCCGACGCCGTCCAGCGGCGACAGCCGCCCCTGCAGCACGAAGTACACGCCGCGGAACCCGGTGGCGGTTTCAATGGCCAGCCGGTCGGCCGGCGATTCCACCGCACACAGCTGCTGGCGTTCGCGGCTGCCATTGGCGCACACCGCGCAGATCTCGGTTTCGCTGAAATCGCGGCACTGCGCGCAATGGCCGATACGCTCGATCGCCTTGGCCAGGACCTCGGCCAGCTTTTTGCCGCCCTCGCGCTCGCGCTCCAGCACGTGGTAGGCCATGCGCTGGGCGGTCTTCTGGCCCACCCCGGGCAGTACCCGGAAGGCCTCTATCAGCTGTTCGAGCAGGGGCAGGCTCACGCTTAGAACGGCAGCTTCATGCCGGGCGGCAGCTGCATGCCGGCCGTGGCCGAGCCCATGCGGTTCTTGGATTCGGCATCGATCTTGTTCGAGGCGTCGTTGAAGGCGGCCGCGACCAGGTCTTCGGTCATTTCCGCATCGGACAGGATCGACGGATCGATGCGCACCTTGCGGCACTCCTTGGCGCCGGTCAGGGTCACGCTGACCATGCCGCCGCCGGCAGTGCCGGTGACTTCCAGCTTGGCGAGTTCTTCCTGGGCCTTCTGCAGGTTTTCCTGCATCTTCTGGGCCTGCTGCATCAGTTGGGCGATGTTGCCGCGCATGTCGTGTTACTCATCAAAAGGACGGATGGAATCGGTCACGACCCGGGCGCCATGCTGCTGGATCAGCAGCTGCACCGACGGGTCGGCCATGAAGGCGGTTTCGGCCGCCTGCTGTCGCTCGCCACGCTGGCGGTCGGAACGCTGGTGCAGCGTTTCGGCCTCGGCGTTGCCATGTTCGATCACGATCTTCGGGGTCATCCCGAGCGGGCCCGACAGGGCCTCGGTCAGGGCCGCCAGCGAACGGTCCGAACACAGGTACTCAAATCCGGGCGATACGGCCAGTTTCAAGACGCCGTGCTGGAACCCGATGAAGGCCGCATGCGCGGCCAGCTGCCGCGACGGACCATTCAGCTGGCTCTGGGCGACCAGTTCCAGCCAGGTTTCAGCCGAGGCCAGCGCGACCGGGCCGGCAGTGCCGGCCGCAGGAGACGGGCTGATGGCGATGCCCTGCGGGCGCGGCGCGGGTGCCACCGCCTGGACGGGCGCGGGCGCGCGTACCGGCGGGGCTTCCCACGGCGCGGCCATGGCGGCGTCGGGGCTGGCCAGTTCCACCGCCAACGCTTCATCACGCTCGTCGCTGCCGGCCTGGTGCCACGGCGGCAGATCGTCGTCGGCGGCGGGTTCTGCTACCGGTGCAGGTGTCGGTTTCGGCGCGGCCGGGGCGACCACGGGCGCCGCAGGGGCCGCCGGTGCCGAAGCGGCCACAGGCGCGGCAACGGGCGCGGCCACGGCGGCCGGCGCGGCGGCGATGCCACCCTGCGCGGCACCGCGCGAACCACTTCCCACCTCGGTGCCGGTGCCCGGGTCACGCGGCACCGGCGGCACCGCAGCGGCCGGGCGGAACGCCAACATGCGCAGCACGGCCATTTCAAAGCCGGCACGCGGGCTGGGCGCCAGGTGCAGGTCGCGGCGGCCACTGAGGGCCATCTGGTACCAGAGCTGCACCACTTCCGGGCGCAGGCGCTGGGCGAAGGCGGCGGCATCGATGCCGTCGCCGTCGGCCTGGGCGCCGGGCACCAGCTGCTGCACCTGGATGCGGTGCAGGGCTTCGGCCAGCGCTTCCAGCACGCCGCTCCAGTCGGGCGAGAATTCGGCCAGCGCGGCCACCACCTGCAGGAGGCGCACGCCATCGCCGTCGGCCAGGGCCTCGAGCATGGCCGCCACCTGGGTGCGGTCCACGGTGCCCAGCATGGTGCGCACCACGTCTTCGCGGAGCGCGCCACCGGCATAGGCGATGGCCTGGTCGAGCAGCGACAGGCCATCACGCAGGCTGCCGTCGGCGGCCTTGGCCAGCTGCACGATCGCGGTCGGGTCCGATTCGATTTCTTCGGCGGCCAGGATCCGGGTCATCTGGCCCTGGATCTGATCCTCGTCAAGCCGCTTGAGGTTGAACTGCAGGCAGCGCGACAGCACCGTGACCGGCAGCTTCTGCGGGTCGGTGGTGGCCAGCAGGAACTTCACGTGTTCCGGCGGTTCTTCCAGCGTCTTCAGCAGCGCATTGAACGCCGCCTTGGACAGCATGTGCACTTCGTCGATCAGGTAGACCTTGTACTTGCCGCGCGAGGGCATGTACTGGGCGTTCTCGATCACCTCGCGGACATCATCCACGCCGGTGTTGGACGCGGCATCGATTTCCAGCAGGTCGATGTAACGCCCGGAATCGATATCCAGGCAGGCCGGGCACTGGCCACAGGGATCGGCGCTGGTGCCCTGCTCGCAGTTCAGCGATTTGGCGAAAATGCGCGCGATGGTGGTCTTGCCGACCCCTCGGGTGCCGGTAAACAGGAATGCATGGTGCACCCGGCCGCTGTCCAGCGCATTGCTGAGCGCACGGACCACGTGTTCCTGGCCTACCAGCTCGGCAAAACGCTTCGGACGCCACTTGCGGGCAAGGACGAGATAGGACATCAGGCCACCGTCTTCATCGGGACGTCCATTGTGCCACGCCTGTCCAGCCCCCCAGCCGGGTGATCGTGGTGCTTGTGCCAATCGCATTCCCCGGCTAGAATCTGCGCCCCTGCAGCGCCAATGCAGCAGGTCCGGAGAGGTGTCCGAGTGGTTGAAGGAGCACGCCTGGAAAGTGTGTAAGCGTCTAAACCGCGCTTCGGGGGTTCGAATCCCCCTCTCTCCGCCAGATTCAGCAAACCCCTGTTTACGCAGGGGTTTTTGCTTTTCTGGGGTGGCCTTCGGCGGGACACAAATCGGGACACATCTCTCGATGCGCATCCCACACTATCTTGTTCGCGCACCCTCTGGGCTTTGGTCTTTCAGGCAGCGAGTCCCCACCGATCTCCAGGCCATCGTTGGCCGACGCATCTTCAAACGCACCCTGCGCACGTCCGAGCTGGCCGTAGCCCAGTTGCGCGCCCTGCAACTGGCGGCGCGCTATGCTCAAGCCTTCGACGTGTTGAGGGAGCAACGCATGGGAATCAAGGAAGAGGACATCGACGCGCTGCTCAGGCGCATGACCGGCAGCGACTCGCTACAGCAGTTGATATTGAACCGGACCAAGGCAGCAGACGGGACGGTGACCGAGCACTGGCAAATCGACACGCCGGACGATGTCAGGCTCTATCAGCAGATGATGGAGCTCTCTGCCTCTCAGCCCAGTGAGCTGAGCGAGTTGATCCGTCAGGGCGTTTCGCCCATGCCCGTGGCCCGTCGGGTAGCCAAGCCTGGCGTGGAGACCATCACGCTGGGCAAGGCCCGCGACGCTTGGCTGGCCAGCATCCAGCCCGGTTGCCTCCCCAAGACGTTCACCATTAAAAAGACCGCCATCGAGGCACTGGTGTCCTTCTTGGGGGACAAGGCGAAACTCAACTCGGTCACCCGGTCCGACCTGGCTCGGTGGTATCAGCACATGCGGGACGGGGGCGCGGCCACCCCAACCCTGACCAACAAACAGTCTTACATCGGCGGCAAGGGCGGGTTCTTCGAGTGGGCCATGGCCTCCGGCCACTATCCCAAGGGGGACAACCCGGCCGCAGGCCATGTCTCCTACTCCACCCGCGAGAAGCGGGCTAGGAAGCGGTTCGGCTTTAAGGCCTATGACAGTCATCAGGTCCAAGCGCTGTTCGCACCGGCCGCGTTCGAAGAGCTGGCCCTGTCCGCCCGTTGGGCCTCGTTGCCGGGCCTCTATACGGGTGCCCGGGCATCAGAGGTCGGCCAACTCTTGGTTGAGGATGTCTTGACGGTGGACGGACTGCCCTGCATTCGCATTTCTGAAGAGGGGGAGCACCAGAAGGTCAAGACCGAGGTCAGCCTGCGCACCATCCCGGTGCATCCCGACCTCATTAAGCTGGGCTTCTTGGACTGGGTGGGCTCCCTTCGAGGCCAGAAGGCACCAAGGCTCTTCCCCGCCGCCAAGGCGAACGCCAAAAACGGCGCAGGCAACTGGATCACGAAGGCGTTTGGCCGACACTTGGAACAGGTCGGGGCAAACTGGCCGGAAGCCAAGCGTGGCTTCCACTCCCTCCGAAAAACGCTGATTCAAGAGCTCCAGGGCGCTGGCGTAGTGTCCGAACTCCGGGCCCAACTGGTGGGCCACGAACTGGACGACGAGCACCATGCGACCTACAGCAGGACCTTCACGGTCCGGGAAAAGCTGGAAGGCCTTAAAGGCGTCTCGCCGGGGCTGGCCGTGCTGTCCTATGGACTCAATATTTCAGCCCTCGCAGGGCTGCTTAAACAATAAACAAGCTCAGGCTTGCGAATGCTGGACAGCGTGGTAAATAGGAAAAGATGGGAAAGCCGAGATTACCAAGTTCGCCAGGGGCATGCGATGTCGTTCAACACCGAAAAACACTCTAGCTCCATTACGTTGACCTGCCCCACATGTGCGGGCACGCAGTTTGAATACGACGAAGCGGAGACTTCCGGCGAAGCACCAATGAAGTGCGCAGGCTGCGAACGAGTATTGACCCGCGATGAACTGAAAGAGGCAAACGCAGAGAACATCAGCGAGCATCTCAAGGAGTTCAAAAGGAATATCACCCCAGATTTTCGCAAGCATCTGCGTGACACTCTGAAGAAGTCCTTTCGGGGCAACAAGAACTTCAGGATCAAATAATGTCCATCAACTTTGACACTGGCGACGCGATTGCGGCGGCTGCACTGGCGCTGTCCGCTTTCGCGACCGTGATGACTCTTCTGTTCAACAGACGTCAAAAGAAGTTGAACGAAACTCAAGAAGAGCTCAACCGTCTTCTCATGGCAAAAGAGTCTGGCGAGGCAACCAATGCGAAGAAGGCCGACTTGGGGGCCGCGTTCAACAAACTTGGAAACAACAACTATCGCCTCAAGGTGTTCAACAAGGGCAAGGCGGCCGCGCGTAATGTGCGCTTGGAACCCCTAGAAGGCACGGACTGCCTCATACAATCGGACATAGACTCCAAGTTCCCTCTGGAGCACATGGAGCCGCATCAATCGGTCGATCTAATCGCTGCCGTTCACATGGAAACGCAAGGAAAGCAACCGGTCCGACTGATTTGGTCCGATGACCACAAAGACCACAATGAGAAAGTCGTCTACCCTACGATCTAGTGGCGGCGTTGGCCCCGATGGAATCGCTAAGCTTGAGGGCCACCTCTGCCTAGGCGTTGAAGCGCAGCTTTTAGATCTGTGAACAAGCGCAGGTTTCGCCCCTTGCCAATCGTTCGGACGGTGCTTCGATGTGAAGCCCTTCACAACGAGAGCTTTAGAGTCCAATGCCCGCCCATGTAGAACTTCGCATCGCCAGCCGTCTTCTTCCTGCGCTGATGGCGCAGAGCGAAACACGAGATGTCGCCGAGCGCGAAGTTGATATCCAACATGCCCTTGATGTGGCGGCCGCGCTGATGCGCCGGTTTGCTGCGTCCCCTGCTGGTCAAGTCCAACACGCCTACGTGCCCAACGATGGGACACGCTCCCCTCCAAAGGCAGCCACGGAGGACCGTGAGCAGGTGCCCCCCACCTTCATCTCACAAGAGGAGTGGCGTAAGGCGAGAGGCTTGGCCCCCGCCCCAACGCCTCGAAAGCCCTCCACGCTCCCAATGATTCGCTGAAAGACAAAGCCCCGCATTCGCGGGGCTCTTTCGTTCAATGGAGGGATGGCGATCGTGGCTTCAAGACAGGCACAGGGGCGTCCGCAGCAACCGGCAGACTGGCCTGGCGCTCAAGAACGATCTGTGACGGCGACGGCATTGCCTCCAACCCCTCCGCCGTGCGAAGGATATCTGCATCCACCTCTGCCAGAGCTTCAGCGGACCCGCGCGAGCGCGCCTTCTCCAGCTCCTTGGTCCGCTGCTCCAGCGCAGACAGGCGGCGCTCCCGGCGCTGCGTCCATTCGGGCCGTGAATAGCCGTTGGCTCCCATGGGGTAGTCCGTGTTGAAGCGCTCCCACTCGTGCTGAGCCAGGTGATGTAGGCGCTCGGCCCTGCCCAGCGACACCAATCGCAAGGCACGCCCCAGGATTGCCGCTCGCAGTGCCCGGACCCGGGGAACCGCCGTGGTGATCCACTCCCTCAAGGGGACAGTCTCTCCCACCCGTGCCAGCTCAGCTTGGGCCCATTCGAGACCAGCACGGATGCGCTGGGTCGACAGGTCTGCCCTGGCGCGCGCGATGTCCTGAAGGTCCCGCAGGGCCTGAGCCACGCGCTCGGCGAGGCTGATGGGACGCTGGCCTTCGGTTGCTTCGTGCTGGCGGCCCAGGACCTGCGACAGCCGCATTCCGGACACGCCTCGAATCTCGAGTCCGGGAGCCAAGCCCTGCATGGAGGACGGTCGGCCACCTTGAGCATGACCGACCGACGCCGACATGGGGACGGCCCTGCCTTCGCGCCCCGCCTGGATAGTGAGATGGTCCAGATGTTCGGAGTTGCCCGCTTCAATGGCGTCATTCTCTGCCACCAGCCGGCTGTCCATGCCCTTTCGGGACAGCGCGGCGGCCGCCTTGCCCAAGTGCTTGGTCGGCTCTCGAGACAATGCCATCGCCTGGAGCTCGTCACCCCGGTCCGACGCCGCCCGAGCCTGCTCTGCCAAGCTGCGGTGGTCAATCGTGACCGTCAGGCCAGCTGCTTCAAGGTGTGCATTGGTCGTTTCAGCGACCATCTCCCGGACCCACTGGACCTGTATTTTTCCAGACACTCCTCCGTCCAGCTCGCGGGTCTTCTCCCCAACCCCTTCTGGCCCAATGCGCCGAGTGCTGGCAAGCAGATGCACGTGGTGGTTGAGCCCATCCGGTGTTCCTGGGCAATGAATGCTCGCCTGGACGGCAAACTGGTATCGGTTGACCAATGCCTCGGCGATGGCGAATGCCAGATGGGCCCGCTGTTCGTCCGAGAGCTCGTGGGGCAACGACAGTTCGAACTCACGGGCTACCGTCGCGTCTTTTCGGCGCTCGGCGGCTTCGGCCACGGCCCAAAGCTCGCCGGGCACCAGAGCCCAGTCGGGTGCATCTGGGGGTGCGAGGCAGAAGGTCTCAACCACCCCGCTTCGGCGGCGGTAGTCATGCTGCTGCCCGGTGATGACATCGGACAGCAGCAAGCCACCACGATAGGCGGCTGCAGCAACGGCGGATTGGCCTTTGCCTCGGCTGAACGTCTTGACCGCCGTGTGGAAGATAGCCATGGAAACTCCTAAGAAATAGAAGTCTTTATGGCTCAACTTTTGCCTTTGGCAAGCCTCGCAGAGTCTTGGGGTTCCAGGGGCACAGCCCTTGGTGCACGCATCCGTCAGGATGCCTAAGTGCGCTCTTGCTTCAACCGCTTTCCGGCTGGAGCCTCAAGCCGAAAGGCGCTTGCCACTAGGCTCGCGCCCGCCAACCAAGCCTATGCATCACCCTCACCCTTCGAGCGCTTGGCCTCCTCCCACATTTCAACCACACGCCCACGAAAGGGCCAAAGCACCAACCTCAACATCGTCCACCAGAGCGCCACTGTCCCCACGTTTGCCAGCTGGTCGTCCGGAATAAGACCGTGACCGTAGCGATTCCGGAGATTGTGCCCAGCCTTGTGCGTCAGCAGCGCCTTAAGTTCCAAAATCAAATCAGGCGAAAGAACTTTACCCACATCTGGGTGGGCCAAGAGCTCGTTGAGGGATTTTTCCTCCTCAGCACCATCCGTCGCATTGCTATTGGACAGAGTGTGGATGCCGGCCCGTTTGAATGCCGCGCGCACAAATGGCTCGGCCTGGGGAATGAGAAACACCGCAGCTTCCTCCCAGTCCAGCTCAAGGCCCGCCAAGATTCCTCGTGCCAACGACCATTCATGGCCGCGCGGTGTAACCGGCGAGCTATGCAGTATCCCGACGATGTCGGCTAGGGTAGGTTCAAACTTGTCCTGTAGGACATCGAGAGCAGCGGGTATGGCCACCTGCGCCAAGATGGGGTGATCGTGCTGCGATACATGATTCACCATGCGCCGCTCCATTTCCGCTTCATCAGAAGCGTCAAATGGTCCAGTTGAGTCCACGGGAACGCCGTTGGCGTCATAGGTAACCTGACGAAACATCCCGGTAAAAATGAACCGCCGAGCGTTGTCTGTTACCTCTTTGCGAACCTGCTCAGCGTTGACCCAGTTGGAAAACGCAAAAGCCACTTGCAAGAGGGCGTCGGCCAGCGACGGGGCTATGACACGCTCTCGGACATGCTTGACGACTGAGGACACGTCGATTTGGTGAGAAAAGGTGCTCATCTCCCCAAGAATGCGAGACCTGATGTCTGCCAGTTCTGCCTGCAACTCCTTGATGCGGGTCCTGTCTCCTTTGTGACGCCGCAACACGGCAATGCCCTCGGCCATTTGGTCGGCCTGGAGCATGGCTTGCCCCGGCGTCCGAGCCAAACCAATCAACGCATCCGCGCTTTTGTGATGAACAATCTGCTCCCGAGAGGGATCCTTTGCGGCGAGCCACAGCGCAGCAGCCTCTCGGAACAAGTCCACGGCATCTGGGGATGGACCACTGGCAAGCAACGTGTCGCCCTGTTGCTCGAAGGCTGCAGCAGCCTCCGCAGCCATGGAGCGATTTCGCTTCCGGATCTCTTCAGCGATCGGAATGCTGACGCCCGGCCATGACTTTTCTAGGCCTTGATGCATGAGTGACTTTGCGGAAGTCCACAGTGCCTCAGAGAACTCGGCATCGCTGCGAAGATATCTCCAACCTAGTTCCATTGCCCGCTGTAGGCTCTCTCTTCGAGACACTGCATGGTCATCCGAGTGCATCGAATACTCAAGATGTGCGCGAGCCGCCATTGCCCCCAGCCGCCAACCAGGCCTTTCGAAGACTGGAGCCACTTGCAAGGCCACGTCGGAGAGCCGCGCACGAACCCACGCATCTGAGGCTGTTTCAGCCATCATCTCAAGAGCGTCCAGATCGTATATGCCCAGGTCGTCTGGGGCAGCAGAGCGGCCGTTGCTCATCTGGAGTGCGGCCACATAAGGCTGAGGGGTCCCCACAACCATGTGCATTGAGATTGCGGCTGAGAGCAGGCGCAGAATCGCGGCATCTTGCGGACGCTCTTCTTTTATTTCATCGCTGCGCTTACGTAGCTCAGCCACACTGGTCCATCGGCTAACCGGGCCTGATAGGCCTGCGAGCTCTTGCTGCCAGTCAAAAGCTTCCAGATTCTGCCTAGATACCGACGCATCCAAAATACTTGGGCGGATAAGCTCTTCATCGGAGGTATCCCCCTGAACATCTGAACTTGTCATTTCTTCCTCCTTGAATGCGCTCCGGAGCCTACCCCAGCCGCAAGCGATTGGCGCTAACCAGCCTCTGAAAAGAGTACGCAAAACCCTAACAGGGGAATAGTCCATTTATTCTATGTTCACATTAAAAGTATGAACTGTTAGCTTACTTTAGTTAAACAGTACGGTAATGACCCCGACTATGAGCCACTCCGCGGAACGCAAGCCATTGACTTAAGTGAAAATGCAGGCGCCTTTTTGCGCGGTACGGTTGGCTGGTCCGAGGCGCAAAACGGCCCCTCTCAGGCGATGCCTATGGCCGCGAATAAAAAGCCGATTTTTCGTTGACGATTTTAGGTCCGCAGTATCGGTACTTCCATCCTTCAGATGGAAGCAACGCAGTGAACTCCCCCGCTCAGCATTACCTTAAATCATATTTGTCGGACTCCACCGGCACGCTCACGCTCACCAATGTTCGTATCGGCCGGGTCCGCATCGGCGAAATGATTGTCACCGGCCGAGAAGCAGCAATCCATGCTCAAGAGATCGTCAACGACGCCTGTGAGCGGACCCGTCTAGCGAACCTTGGAAAGAATGGCACCCGCCACCCTGAGCCTCTCCTCGTGGCAGCCCCCGCTCGATTGCTGTCTATCGAGATCCGGGACTACCTGACTGACGGCGAGCGCATGGGCCTGACACGCAACACCATCGAGGCCACAGCGCGGTCACTGAAGATGCTCCAGATGGCCTGCGGGGATATTCCGGTGTCCCGGGTCGACCACGTGCATATCTACCGACTCTAGGAGCTGATGCGTTGGGCTCCACCTCTTCTCCAGTCGGACCCTCAGTATCGGAACTTCACGTATGAGCAGGGGGTGGCTCAGGGGAAGGCGCTCTGCGTCCAGCCGCCCGCACCGGCCACCGTAGAGAAGCACCGAAGGTTCCTGGTCACCTTCTTTGGCCGGCTGGAAAAGGCGAAAGCCATTGTGGGCTCCCCAATTGCACTTTTTCCCAGAGGCAAAGGAGGACTTGGTCATTGACCCGACAAGGCAGAGCGCTTGTTTGACGAAGAAGATCTGCGTCGCATTTTTGCCCCCAACACATTCATCCCCTGGGCCATGAAAGCGCCCCACCGGTGGTGGGTGCCGATGATTGGACTCCATACGGGAGCGCGTATCGATGAAGTCGCTCAGCTGAAGTTGAACGACATCGTCCAGGAGGCAGGCGTGTGGTGCATTAAGATCCAGAAGACGGTAGACGCGGACCTAAGCCTCAGAGACAGGAACCGGAGCCGCCAAAGCCTAAAAGGCAAAGCAGCCGTTCGGACGCTCCCCATTCCCCAACCGCTACTCGATGCGGGGTGCCTGGCTTTCGTCGAGGACATCCGAGCTTGCGGCCATCCTCGCCTCTTCCCCCACCTGTCTGCCGGCGTGCGACGCGACAATGGCGACACCAACGCCCGTTACAGCCAAGGTGTCCTCAATCAGTTCAGCCGATACATGAAAGACCTAGGGTTTCCTAGAGGCATCGGGTTCCACGCCTTTCGGCACACCCTTGCCACGGAGCTGCACCACATGGGGGTGGCCGATGAGGACATCGCCCTGGTCACCGGCCACTCCATCAGTAAGCGTGTCCCTGTGCTGCACGAGGCCTATTTCCACAAGAAGCCCGCGTTGGCACGAACGAAGCAGATCGCAGTTCTAGAGAAGTATCGCCCCGACGTGGTGCTGCCGGCGTACCAACCAGGACAGTTCCGCATGGCCTTGGCGGACCGAAGCAAGTTCTACCGTAAGCCACTCTGCGAAGATGAAGAGTCCTTGGCAAGTCAGGGACTCCTCGCCTCAGGGCAAGGCTCCACGCGGGGGCACTCCTCAGCACGTGTCCTAACGAGAGCGCAGCATGGCCCTCGCGCTATTTTTTGCGATCAAGGCGGCACGATAGGCCGCCCCTTCTGCCCGCCGCTCCTCGCCCAGCAACAACAAATGGATGGGCGGGTTCGGCTTCTGCCGCTGAACCGTCAGTCGGCCCAAGAGATGCGCGATCCCCTCGTTGTCCTCAAACTCTCCCCGCAACACCCTGCGCCATGCCGACGCCAATAGGTCAGCCACTTGAACGCCAGGAACATCATGCGATCGGACAAACTTCGAATCCCGCAGGACTGCGCCTAAATTGACCGCTGACTTGATGGTGTGGCCAACCGCTTCTTGAAGGTAGGTTGGAATGTCCTCAGGTGCGGTTCTAAATCGCTTCTCGAAGTGAGAGTAATCGAAACCCTCCACAAAGATTCCAGGGTCGCGCAGCGACTTTGCCTGGATAAGTCCAGGGGCCATATGGGTCAGCGTTTGCTCAAACAGCGGACGGGCTGAGTTCTTCTCATCCATGCGCCACTTGAAGCTGCTCAATGTGGCTGGTAGCCGTTGGACGTAGTAGAGCGTAGTCATCCGGTAGACCTGGTCCAACAGGTCTATCTGCGCCACCATTTGGGTGTATAGCTGTGGAGACAGACGCTCCAACCTGCCCGACAGATCATCTATGGAAGCACGCCCCTCTTCGTAGAGCATTTTGGGCCGGTTGGTTCGAACACTCTCGACCTGCTTCTTTTGATGGGCCAAAACTACTTTTGGGTCTTGATGGCCAAGGTCAATCGCAGAGATGAAGAGCGTTGCTTTAAACTTGCCAAGCTCGCCTAGAAAACGCTTCAGCTGCGCTTCCGACAAGTCTTTCAGTTTGACCTCATCCTGAAATCCGCGCCCCAAGCCCCGTTTGAGCAGGCCTAGCGACTGCTCTACGCGCCTCCGGGCCACCTCTGGGACGACATACCCCGCAACGACGCACCAACTGTCGCTCTTAGCAGCAGGAACAAAGCTGCCAGACTCATCTACGTAGATGAACATACCCCCTCCCAGATAAAGAAAAGTAGTTGGCTTTCAATCACGACTTTGGCTAACTGCTCTGAGTCGCTGGAAGCACGCAATCTCCGACTAATCGCCGCTAGTCAGAAGGGGACAGTGCTTGGCTTCAGCACGGGAATGACCGAGCTGCCGCCCTCAATGACCCCACCACCGAAATCCCCCATCAGTCGGTAGACGAAGCTGGGATGACCGTTTCGGTTGCTCTCAGTAGGCCGGTGCCTAACGAGCCCCCACTCCACCAACTGTGAAATCCCAGCACTTACGTGTTCGGGCCGGACTCGCGAGTAGCGTTGTAGCGTGTCATGCGTAGCCAGAGACTCTCCGGTTTTACCATCACGCAAGAAGAGCAGGACGAGCAGCAGCTTCCACGCTGCCAAAACAGTCACTCCTCTGTTGAACTTGAACTTCAGCGCCTGACTAGTCACCACCCTTGGGACCTGCCTGAAGGCGTTCGGCTCGTGCAGAAGCTGCGTATAGCGGTTTCGATAGCCGTCACGGTCTACCTGCAACACGCCAGCCTGCTCTAAGGCCGACAGCGCTCTGCTCAACATCGGCCTAGCAAGGGCGGTGCGCTCCTGCAGGAAAGACATACCCATCTCAACCTGACGAGTATGAAAGTTCACTTGTAGCGCTAACGCCAAGTAGACCTTATGGGCGGCGATGTGCGCCCCCACCTCCCCATTGGCCCCGGTGAGGGAAGCCAACTTTCCAGAGTCCACTGCCGCTTTCGGGAAGCTCCCCCACTTGGTGCTCATTCTTTACGCCTCCTAATCGCGGCCAAGACCACGTAAAGGGACATCCCTACCAGAGAGAGGGCCATTACGACGAGGAGCAATGCCGCAGCAAAGACCGGGTCCGTCTGGGAGGCCATGCGTTCAAAGAGTTCGATGATGGACTGGATAAGTGCCATAACTTGCCGCTCGGAGATCGATGCTGGAAGTTTTTCTTATCCACAGTATCAGTATCTAGATAAAGCTACACCCTATAAGAGCTATATTTTTGACACAAGCTGTTGATATTAAAGGACCAAGGCTCTCACTTTGGCGCATTCAACATGGTTCATGAGAGGGCGCGTGTTGGTCACTCCCGTGAACCATGTTGGTCGTGGCTTGGCAGCTTCTTGCGCCTTTTCGTCAATCCTGGGCTGACGGAGGGCGCGCCTCAATCAACGCTCGCAGGGCACGCACCCGCTCCTTACGACTCATTCGGGAGAGAGCCAAAATGGCCGCAATGACTTCGTCTTCGGCTACCAGATAAGCCATTGGCAAGCCCAGCACGTCGGCCAGCTTCCCCAGCCCATCCAGATCGATGCCGCTGACCTCGGTCTCGTAACGGTTGACCCGGCTTTCCTACGGGCTTCGACTTCGCCGATGGTGTCTTCCCTGCTTCAATCCCACTTCGACCAGAAGCACCGATTCGTGGTGCCATGCAACTTTTCCAAGGTGCGTTCATGTGTTGAGGCTTTGTTCTAGACTACAAATACAGCGGGAAGCCTAGGAAGGGAGATACAGATGGACGTTGTCAGCAGGGACAAGGCCGAAGCTGAATACATAGCATTGCTTCGGGCAGCTGGGCAGATCTATGGTCTCATAGAGGCTGTCTTGTGGCTGCGTGCACATCAGCATTTGACACGGACACGCGCAGAAGCCGCCGCCGGAGAGTTCGAAAGTCTTGTCCAAAATGCCTTAACCTTAGGCGCACATGTGGTTCCCCGGCTTGGCGCAGAGATTGAGATGGATGTGCTGGTGCTTCAGCAACGTGACATCCTCCCAAAATCAGCATCCCTGCCCTTCAGGGAAAGTTATCTAGAGACGTTGATGCGGCAAGGCTAGCGCACGGACGCCCGCACTGGCTAAAGAGCTGGAGCGGACAAAGTCCAGATCCCCTATCCACGGACAGGCGATGCAGAATACTAAGGAATATAGGCAGCACCATAAAGACATTCGTCAACGAGCATACGAAGCGGTCATGAAGGGGCTTAGGGAGGATTTCCCTGAGGTTCGGCTGACTGAGATTGACGGTTATGCCCGGGCTGAAGCGAACTCTTGGCTGACCCCAATCAGCCCGCCCACGACAACTCAAGTGCCGGACTGGGACTGGAAAGTTCTTTGGAAAGACTTTTCAAACAAGGCCTGTAGGGTGGACGTGGCGGTGTGGGTGAACGACTCTCTCTACGGTTTAGCCATTGGCAGGGTGAGTCGACGCCGGGTAGTTGCCACAATCCACTACCTCCAAAGGAGCCCCTTGATACCTCAACCCGCCATCTCCCTTGGACGGGTCGCCACCGCTTTCCTAGTAGCATTAGCGGGCGAGTTGGGTTGTAAAGAAGTAGCGGTGGACCGCCCGTTGGAAGCGCTCATCGACTATTACAAGAGTTTGGGCTTCAGCACAGAGGTCAGGAAGGGCAAAAGGATTGTCAAGCTTGTGTGGAAGCTGCCCTAGCACAGACAAATTTGACAAGCAAGGATCATTGGACTATCCTCTAATGAACCAGGAGGTGACCCTATGGCTAACTTTCTTCTCTATAAGACAACATCGCCAGCGGTTCAGAAAGCAAAGGCGGCTCTGGCCACTGATGCGGTGAGCCTTGTGCTGAAGGGACAGCATAGATCTGTTAAGGAAGCTTTTGCTTTCGACAAGGCGCTGCTGCAGGAGATTTCTGGCCGAAATGGCGGCCTACCGCTTCTGAGTAATTTTGGCGTCATGGCTGGTAAGGTACGTCGGCGGTAGCCGTTAGTCTTTCAGCATTTCAGATGAACAAAAAGCCGCTTATTGCGGCTTTTTGTTTTGAAAGAGCAGCCTTAAGCGCGGCCACGATGGAGCTCGACCGATTTGCGAAAGCAAGGTCTGCTACTTGTCTGAGGAGATAGCAGACTAGACGCAGTTCATCTTCCAGCCACGCCCGCCAGCCCTTCACCAGCGGTCGCCTTGGATTCGTCTGGAACGAATCCGGACAGCCGAACGGCTGGCCCCTCCGCGCGCCTGCACGCGAAGGGGCGGGGCCCATGGATGGGCCCCCGCAATCCCCGGCAATGAAGCGGCCACCACCACGCGACGCACGACCAACCCCCCAGACAAACAACGCCGCCCGACGGGCGCCCTTTTCGTAGAGCCACGCCCTGCGTGGCTGCCCTTCGCCCAGCACCGCGAAGCCACGCATGGCGTGGCTCTACAATGGGGTACTCCCTTCAGATCCCCTACCCCCATGTCCGACTGCTGCGGCTGCGGAAAAATCGTCGATGTCGCCGCCCTTCAGGCGAAACAGCGCCGCGTCCTGCGCATCGTGC
>Ga0163161_10001734_pt1 | contig 15973 bp, 22 predicted proteins | sample S45metaG_FD_129847 | JGI IMG/M metagenome (GOLD analysis project Ga0163161, IMG submission 129847) | Switchgrass rhizosphere microbial communities from Kellogg Biological Station, Michigan, USA - S4-5 metaG | ecosystem: Host-associated > Plants > Roots > Rhizosphere > Soil | place: USA... | reverse complement strand
TCAGCGCAGGGTAAGCACGTCCGGCGTATTCCTCGCGGTGGGTTTGGTCAGGGGCAATTCACTCCTACTTTCCGTACTCGCACAGTTCAATGTCTCCCCCGCCAACACTATCCTAGACTATTTCAGGTCCATGAATAGCATTTCGGGCTTAAACGAGTCAGAATACAAAAACAATTCAATCATTAAAGTGCAGGAAGGGAAGGAAAAAAAACAACAGATCCTAGAACTCATCAAAAGCGCTGATCTTGGCATTGAAGACCTCCGCTTTGAGGATTTATTCAGCAAGTTCAACTTTAGCGGTGATGAGCTAGAGGGCATGAGTGCTGCTGTAGAAACCCTTCAAAAATACGACCCTTATGCGCTGACAAGTATACAGACCAAACACAGGGTTTTCAACAAGGAGAATAAAGCTACAGGCAGTGTAGAATTCATGATGAGCACCGATGAATCCCATGGCACCCAGAAGTTCTTTCACTTTACCGGGCTCTTACTGGATGCACTGGAAAATGGCACCATACTCATTGTAGATGAACTGGATTCTAAACTCCATCCCAATCTGGTCTGCAAGATCGTATCGCTATTTAATTCTGAGCTCACAAATCCAAATAGTGCACAACTTATCTTCAATACCCATGACACCAACCTGCTCAGTTCAGGGGTATTCAGACGGGATCAGATCTGGTTTGTTTCCAAAAATGAATATGGAGCTTCCAAACTTTATTCACTTGCCGATTTCAAAACCGATCAAGTCAGAAAAAATGAAGCATTTGAGGAGAATTACATCAGGGGGAAATACGGAGCCGTCCCATTGTTAACCGATTTTGACCAATTTGTCGACCAGATCCTATCCAGCAAAAATGGCAAAACACAGTAAAAAAGAAATCGAAAAGGTAAAAGCCGCCGAGCATAAAGCAAGGATGGCAGAGGCGAAGGCAAGAAGAAAACAGCAACCTGACCTAGACAGAGCCACGCCCGTTTTAGAAGTAAAACCAACTATATTGATTTATTGTGAAGGCAAGAATACAGAGCCTAGCTATTTTCAAAAATTCAGGATTTCATCTGCTACAGTAAAGATATTTGGGGAAGGCAAAAATACACTTTCATTGGTACAGGAAGCAGAAAAGATCGCCAATAAAGCTAAAGACAACGGAAAACCATTTGAAAAGGTATGGTGTGTATTTGATGCAGACCCAAAGCCTGACAATCCTAAACAGCTTGAAAATTTCAATGCAGCAGTAGCCTACAGCAAGAAGTTGGGGTATGGTACTGCATACACCAATCAAGCCTTTGAATACTGGCTGATCTTGCACTTTGAAGACCATCAGGGCGGATCAATGTTACGCACGGATTATCACAGTAAACTTAATAGTTACCTCAAACCTCTCGGTCTGTTCTACGATGGGCACCATAGCAAAAAGATTTCAAAAGAAATCTATGAAGTTCTCTTCGAAACTGTCAAAACCGATAAAAATGGAAAACCGGTAAGCAGATGTGACATTGCCACAACCAGGGCACAGCGCATTTATGATACAAAAGAAGAACCACGAAACCCTGGGAATGAGGAATCTTCTACTACAGTCCATCTCCTGGTAGAGGAACTTCTTGGACTAAAATAAGCCCTTCCATTCTAAGATTACGCGCTGCGTCAATTGATTCAAAATCACCCTGTAGTACATGGCTCATCAGCAGATAAGCTTAGGCTATAGACATTTCCCGTATAAAGCTTCCCCCCACCTTCCAATGAAGACAGACCAGATATCTCCAAATTTCGACAAAATAGCGAGTTACGAGCAAAAAAAATGGGACAAAAGTCTTGAGAAAAGACCTTCTCCCATTACGAGTGGATGCTTCCGGTTTATTTGGAGGTAATGTATTGCATCAAGCTCGCCTATGATTTTGAAAATTTTAATCAATTTACTATCTTTAAATTTAAGATTTTGCAAATAAAAAATAGAGGTGAGCATTTGGTGCCTCAAGGCACAAACAGAATTACAACTCACTGATTTACAGATAGATAAACAGAAAGGTTCGACTCCCTTCGGGAGTTGAACCTTTCACTAGCGGAAAATATAGACTCCTGATTAAAGGCAAACAAGCCCTCCTGTGGGAGGAATCCCAGGATTCAATAAATCAAAGTGGGAATGCGCCCCAGAAATTTGCTTTCCGCATAGAATACCTACATAAAGGATAGGAGCCTGCATTTTTATCCCGCCGGAGGATTAATTCCACATCGTACCTGTGTATTTCGGTGAAAGTGACCCCTCTGTTTCGGGCCAAACTGGCCACCAATTTGATTACCGGATGATGCACATCTAAGTTCCTTTCCCTCTGAACAAATATACACTTCGGATCCAAATCCATTTTCCACAAGACTTTTCGGTTTAATCCATCTAACTGCCGGATTTATCCTCAATTCAGACATTTCTAGCAAAATATGCTGGCAAGGTTACAGCAAAAAGGCGATCTCTGGAAAGACCTTCATCATCCAAAGATCAAATCCAAAAACACAAAAATCCTTATCCAGCTCCTTTAATAGCTTTTTCGCTAATATCCTTAAACTTTTGTAAGCGCAATCATCGATGTCTATGGCCGTAAACCGCCTGAATCAGGTACTTGTGGAACCGGCTCAACCCCGGCCTTCTGGAACGCAGTACCAGCGTAATCAATATACCCGTCATCAGACTCACATCACCAAGCCCGGCGCTCCGCCCTAAAACTTCTGTAACTGAGCTAGCTGCTTCTGCGCCCTTAGCTGCCGAAGGTCTCGTCTTTTCAATTGTCCGGTCCAAATGGTTATGGGTCAATTGTTACTTAATAAAAGTTCTGCTAAAACAGCACCCATTGCACCCCAAACCAACCAATAACGCCAACGTTTCCGTTTTTTTCCATCGCTTTCACATCATTTAAAAATTATCTTGCTGGTCCTGCCCACTTCATACAGAAACAGCGGTACAGACCATCCCATCCAGAAAAGAGAAGGAGATATCTCTTCAAAGCTTCCCAAACTTTGTACATAAGGTGTTTTTAGGGCCAAGCCGGAAATTACAAATGCCAGGGTCACCAGGTAACTGCGTATCATCCACTCTCGATGAAGGATAAATCTTTTTTTAAGAGCAGCATAATAGGCAAGAAACGTAGCGCTAATCCAAACACTTGCCCATACCTGAAGAGAAAATGCATAGGGTAAATTAACCTTATAAGCACTTGTAAAGGCTAAAGCAACGGCACTAAAACTACTTACCAAGACTGCAAGAAGGTAAAGAAAACCGATAATCCGGTGCAGTTTCCAACTGTAGCCCCTTAGCCGTTTATTAAACTGAAGAAAGCCAAAAATGATAGATCCACCGCCTGTTGTGATGTGTGCAATCAAAAACCATTTTACAGTATAATATTTGCCTAAAGCTTCCGGAGTAAGTTCAAGATAGTGGTCTGCTGCGTGCATAAACGTCCACGTAATAAAAATTATAATTGCCCAAATTAGAATTGCAAGGCCATCGGTTAGGTTGAACTTAAATTTCGGTTTACTTAAGGTAGTGCTTTCCATCTATTATCCTTACTTGATTATGGACAACAAATTTCACATGTTAAAGAACATCCCACAATACCCGAAAAAAGATTCGGTAGGCAATGATTGGCTATTCCGGAATCAATCCAGTAAATTTGTCAAAAGCTATTTATGTATACCAAAAAAATTAAGGAGAATTTAGACTGTGGAATTCTTGTAGCCGCCAAAGCTTTTGGAGGGAAGTGGAAATTATGCATTTTAGATGCTATCAAAAGCGGCATGGTACGTCCGGCTGATATTTGCAGATACATTTCTGATGCTTCCCCGCGTGTTATAGAAATGCAGTTGGCAGAATTGTTATTTTTTGGTGTTATTGAGAAATGCGCGGAAGATGTGTATCCGAAAAAAACAGAATATAAATTAACCTTACTTGGCGAAAGCATATTGCCAATTCTGACGCAAATGGATAATTGGGGAACCGTGCATTCCGAATTTATAAAAGAGCGTCATAAAGAGCTGGAAGAAAGTGAATCAACCTAACCTTAAGCTGACAACTACAGGCCGTTCGCCTGTATGCTAATTGGGAAGTGATTCACTCAGGAGGACAATGTAAAGGTTGGCTACGACAATAATATAAAATTAACCAGACCATTCGACAGCAAGCCCTATCAATTACTTGGATTGCAGTCATAGAGTAACTTATAACTGTCTCCGCCGCCCATGATCAAGCCTTCCCTCCTGGTGCCTCCGTTTCAATTCCCTTGTACTGACTGGAGCAAATGTAATTCCAAAATGGACTTAGTCATTTCTGATGGCTCTATAACCGCTGTTATATCCCCTATGCTTTTATCATTGGTTAATGTTGCGGTACAACGAAGCCTAAACCGATTATCCAGATAAGCCTCTTGGTTAACACATTCCACTACGTATTCTCCTAAAAACCCAATATTATCAGCCAAAAGTAACTTCCCTGATTACCGTATTTAATGAGTTATTTAAGGTTACGTGGTGAATGTAAATTCTTGCCAGATTCAGAAGAGCGCTCATTAGTATCGCCATTGGCATAGCTAGAAAATCTCCGTCAAAGTAACCGAAGCACATTGCGCTGGACACCATGACCGAAGTCACTAAAGCGAACTTTATGTCAAGATGGGAAATTGAAATACCAAAAATCTATAGACTGACTGCCAGCCCGCCGAACGGGTAGAAGCAATTCCAGGTTTCCATTACTCAACGTGGACATGCGCCCAGAAATTTGCTTTTCATATAGAATAACAAAATAATGCCACGGGCCTGCTGTCCACACCTGAAGAACTAATCCCACATGGTACCATTCAACCCCAATACCAGGCTGATCCAGAGTCCGACGATGACAGCCAAAACGCTCATTACCAAAAACGCAGTCCCTTTCCATCCTTTAAGTTTTCTTAGCGGTTCTGAGAGGTCGTAAAACAGACCAATTAATGCACCAAGCAGCGGTGTAAGCAGCAGCGGTTTGATCCGCCAGTAATTGCCCCAGGATGCATCACCCGTACCTGCCCCAATCACAAACACACTGACCATAACCAGTCCGATAGCCCCGATCAAGAGCATCCGTTTCGCTAACAAAGGGGTAAATACCCCACTCATTTGTAAATTCTGTTGAGTTGCCATATTATAAATACATTTAAACAGATCAAAAATAGAAATTAACTTTGTATTTCAAAGTACTTTCAATATTTTTTTTTTTTACCTGTATGCTTCCTCAGATCATAACTTATATCGCTATCGGCCGGAACTTTATCAAATAAATCGCCTTATTAATCCCTTATCGCTCTTCCACTTCTCTTATTCTTTTGGTAACAGATCAGCAATAATCAGATTGACTCGTCCTGATTTTACTTGTCGTTTTTGAGTTATAATACTAGAATTAGTTTACATCTTCTGAGTAGTAATACTGGAATTAGTTTACACCAATTTTGTGTTAATTCTGATATTACTTTACAAGTGTACAATTTGTAATCTATTAATAATAGAATTGTGGTGCATTTTTTCTGATTGTATTTTCAGACGGTCTCCAGGGGCTCTTCTTGCATACCCTTTTTTTTATAAGGGTAGTGTTTCCAACGCTTGCTTATCTCGCCAGACATATCATGGGCTTTGCTAGGCGTAAGATAGTCCAGACTACCGTGTGGCCTTTTATCGTTATAGTTTTTGATAATGATTTCAATGCTCTTTTTAGCTTCTTTATGATCCTTATATATCTTTTTTGGGAAGAACTCATTTTTCACTATTCCATTAACACGTTCGGCTAAAGCATTATCATAGGGACTACCACTTTCAGTCATACTTATTGCAATTCTGTCCCTGTTAAGAAGGTCAGTATAGCTTTTAGAACAATACTGTATTCCCCGATCCGAATGATGAACCAATATGAACGGTGAGTCTTTTTTCCTCCCGTTGATAGCCATCTCCAGAGCGATAATACAGCCGGTAGCTTCAAGGTTCGGATGGAGTGCAAACCCTACGATCTTTCTGGAATAGGCATCTGTGATCAGGCTTAGATAGCTAAAGCCACCCTGCGTACGGATATAGGTTATGTCACTTACCCATAGTTGTTCCGGGGCAGAGAGTATCATATGTTTTATGAGATTCGGGTATCTTTTTAGGGAGTGGTTAGAGTCAGTAGTCCTAACGGAACGTTTCCTCCGCCGTATAAGTAGTCCATGAAATCTCAAAAGATCATAAAGCTGGTCTCTCCCCATCTTTATATTATGCTTTTCCATTTCCGGAGAAAGCATGTATAGCAGTTTCCTTGTTCCCAAAAATGGAACTGCTGTACGGAATTCAGCCACCAAGGCCAATACCACCATGTGGGAAATATCAGTTTTGATCGCTGTTTTCTGCGCCAGATAATAAGCCTGGCGGCTTACACCAAACAGTGCACAAAGTTCAACCAGACGCTTATCCGGTAGTTTTTGCCGCATCCTTAAGACCGTTTGGTACCACGCTTTTTTCTAATATTGATCTTAAGTTCGCTTTCCGCAACCTCAATCATAGTCTCTAATCCAACATTTCTCAGCTGGGCATCAGCCAAAGCTTTTGTTAGCTCATCGATCTTTTTCTTAAGAAGTTTTGTCTCCTGGTTTTCGTCCATCGCTGAAAGTTCATAAGATGTTTTAGATTGGACTAAGATAGCCAAATTATGTTTCTCCATCCATTTGCCAATGGTACTTGAAGGTAAGCCATATTTGCGTCCAGCTGCTCGCTGACTGAGCATACCGGATTTGATCTCGCAAATGATTTTCTCTTTCAGATCATCGCTTAACCGTCCCCAAGGTTTTCTAGTTGCAATTTTTGTTTTGTCTTTGCTTTTTGTTGCCATTTTGCTGTTTTTAATGACAAGCTATAGCGGGACGAGACAATGGATCCAGTGTGGAAAAATTAAAAAATTTAGGACCACAATATTTGGGGTTGTAAAAGTTATGTCGCTATCTTAGATTAGATGCCTTCTCACTCAACCCACCTGCAATCAAGCTGTATGAACACAATGGCTATATCAAAAGAGGAACCGTTATCTTTCGAAAAGGAGATTTCTACTGCTATGAAAAGTTGATATCATAAACGCCGGTAATTTCAATGGAACTAACCAGAAAAGTACACATTGGTGAAGCCCATGGCTTGTCCACCATCACAAGCTAAATCCCTGCTCCTGCCCCTCCCCAGGCCTTTTCTTTTTCTTCTTCCCAATGACTGTCGGGTCGTCATAGTCAGCCTTTTCCGAAAGACCCTCTTCTTCTTTGCCCCACCTTTCGCCCAGCCCCATATCCTCCTCCAGATAATTACCCTGCACCTGTTTCCTTAAATAAACCTTCACCTCATCCCTATCCGAAAACATTCCTACAACCGCCTTGGCCACATAACCTTTCCCCAGATCACTCCCATTAAACACTGTCCTATACCTATGGTGAATAAACGCTAATCCATGTCCGGTTAATAAAATTTTGGGTTTCAAGAACATTTAGGTTTTTCTATTCTCCTATCTTTTTTATCTTTATGTTCATTATTCCTTATGAAACAACGATTTTTCTGTTTAATCTTTTTGTTGTTCGCAACGACGCTAGTAAGCCAAGCGCAACAAGACCCACGCAAAGCTACCTACTTGGCAGCAAAGGGCGCAATGAACTATACTGAATTACACAAATACCTAGACCAATTATTTCCAGAGTGGCAGTTGTCTAAAATGATGAACTTATGTACGATTATTTCTGGTCGAATGAAGGACAATAACCCTGAAAGTGGATATAAGTATTTATATCAGCGACGAATCTACGAAGCCGCTAGAGTAGATAAGTCTACAGATAGCAAAGAAGTCATTGCCAAGAAAATTGTGAACATGTGGACTGTTTATGAGCAACTTAATCTATTGAAATGCAACAGTACGCAATTTGATGTAATGGATGGTAGTTTGTTAAAATATGCAGTATCATACAAATTCACTGAATTTATTGATGAAGCTATTCGTTGGAAGGTGCCTCTAAATAAAATAGATTATACTGACAACCGTACCCTTTTAGATTATGTTCAATACCATATAAACCGAAATAAAGGCAATGCGCTCGAGGAGCTGTTTCAGATTTATTATGAAAAATTGCGTTCAGCAGGAGCAAAACACAAAACGGAGTTGTTGAGTGATGGGAAATAAAAGTTTTAATATCTGAGTGAAATTGTTAAATGTTACGCTTGCTGGCCATTGCAATACTCTTGAAAAAGAATTTTTTAAGAGTATTATGTTTATCTATAATTGAATGGGTTAATTTAATGATAAATATGTTTTTGTAAGTATTACAACTGAGAACAATAAAAAGCATATGGAGATATTCAAGTTCGAGGATTTTCTAGATCATGACGCGTGTTCGGTGAATGACAACGTAATAGCTAATACCGCTAACTCGGTTAGCGATCAATAACCATATCTCAAGATATAAACTCGGCAGGTTTTATACCTACCGAGTTTGAATTGACTAGAAAACATTTAGTTCTTGCCTTCAGCATGGTCATCAGCTTGAGCGGCTAATTGGATCACATAGCCAACTAGGAAAGAATCAACTAGAGAAAGCGCATAGTCTCGGTCAATAGGCAACATATCAGAACTTAGTAATTCTTCATCAATATATTTTTCAGCATCCCATAATGAACGGGGCAATTCAGGATTGTTAGGTTCGATACGGTTAAAGATACGCTCGAATGACCAATTTGCCGCCTCAATAAATTCCTTACGATCTTTTCCAGTTAATGGCAGTGAGGAGATTTTTTCTGTTGGCATGCTTGGTACAGAATCATCTATTTCCCACTCAATTTCATCCTCATCTTCTTTAGAAAGTCGATAATCATCATAAAAAACTACTTGTTCGCCCTCTAAAAATCCTTCTTTAAAGATTTGCAATTTAAAATCATCATCAAGCTTTACTTTGTTTGCGGTTTCAATATCCAAAACATATTGATCCCAATCACGCACTTCAAGCCTGTCCATGTTAGTGTACAATTGAATTGATAGCTCAATTTTGGCCGACGATGCTTTTGATAAGTCTTGCCATTTATCCAATCCGCAAAGCTTAGCAATCACGTGCTGAGCATTGCCTAACTGAAATTTTTCTTCATTAATATCGAAATCGTTTATGAGTAGGTCGATTTTGAAAAACCTTGGGTCGTACGCATACACGTTACGCTGAAGTTTGGGATCAAATGAAGAAGTTTGGGTTTTGAAATCTTTAAGAAGATTTTTTGCTTGGAGTTTTATATACTCAATAGGTGTCATAACACATTCCTGTTTAGACCCACTTAATTATCCTATGTATTTGCGTCCGTAATCTTGTTTGGATAATAAGCAGGCAGGTTTGCATTATTAAACAATTAATTGGCTGAATAGATCTTCGCACGAACGGGCTAGCTTGCCAAAAGCATATACAATTATAAAAATAAATATTCATTTTGTCAATAAGTAAAGATAATTTAATATCAGCAGGGATATACCAGACCTACTCACAGCACCCGAGCCCAAAACTTCATTATTGTTCCTTTAACTGTCATACCATGAGGAACATTTTGCAAAAGAAACGAAATATTACCCCCGAACAAGCCGTTAAAATCTTATCGAAGAATGGCATAAATATAGATAAAAATGATGCCCAGGAAATGCTGGAACTAATGTATTTTTTAACTAAATTGATTGTCGATCAAAACTTTAAGAAATGAAAATAGCCGATTTATACATACGGGTGAGCACCGACGAACAGGCTGACAAAGGTTACTTACAACGGGACCAAGAGGAAAGATTGCAGAAGTATTGCCAGATAGCACACATCACAGTCAGAAAGGTAATCTATGAAGACCATTCGGCAAAAACCTTCCTAAGACCCGCATGGCAAAAGCTGCTTACCCTGCTCCGTAAGCAAAAGAACAAAACAGATCTAGTACTGTTCACCAAATGGGACAGGTTCAGCCGCAATGCGCCCGATGCCTATAACATGATCAGCAAACTCAAGTCATTTGGCGTTGAACCCCAAGCCATCGAACAGCCGCTGGATATGTCGGTTCCCGAAAACAAAATGATGTTAGCCATTTACCTGACCGCCCCTGAGATAGAGAATGACAGAAGGGGACTGAACACCTTTTATGGAATGAGAAGGGCAAGAAAAGAAGGTAGATGGCCAGGGCTGGCCCCTGTGGGCTACGTTAACCTCACCTCAGAAAACGGGAGAAAGTATATCGCCCCCAATGGCGAGCAAGCCCAGCTCATGGAATGGGCTTTTAAGGAAATCGCCAAAGGCAAATATTCTACCGAACAGATATTCAACAAAGCGGTGGAAAATGGACTGGTCTGCAGCAAGAATAATTTTTTAAGGTCCATCCGAAACCCGATCTACTGTGGCGACATCTTGGTGCCAAAATATAAGGACGAAGAGGCAAGACTGGTAAAGGGACTGCATGAACCGATCATTTCCGGTTCTTTATTTTTTGACGTGCAAGATATCTTAGATGGTAAAAAGCGAGCCATTAAAACAAAGATCTTTTCGGACGATAAGCTTCCCCTGAAAGGCTTTATACTTTGTAGCCGTTGCGAACTACACTTTGTGGGAGCGCTTCCAAGGGAAGAAAAGAGTACTACTATTATTACCACTGCTCTTCCAAATGCGGTTGCAGGTACAAGGCCTAAGTTGTAAATAAACAGTTTATGCATTTTCTGGAAGACCATAGCCTGAATGTAAAGACTGCAGAACTTTTCAAAATGGTCATTTTGGACGAATATGCTAACGACACCTTGGATAATAAGGAATATAAGACTTACCTGGCCAAACAGCTAACAGAAAGCAACAATAAGCTGACCCGTGCAAGGGAATTGTTGTTGCTTGGAGACATTGATGGCAACGACTATAAAACCTTAAAGCTGGAATGTGAAGAGAATATCGTTAAAACAGAGGTAAAATTAGATGAAATTGAGAAAAAGAAATATACCATTGCGCAATTGGAACCTATCTTGGATGATGCCATTTTTACGCTTACCAGGTTATTCCCGATTTTCACCAAATCTGCGATTAATGATAAGAGAAGGCTGATTGGTTCGATGTTCCCCGAAAAATTCGATTTTGAAACACTACAACATCGAACCGCTTTGTTGACCGAAACGTTTGAGCGTATCTTCCTGATAAACAAGAAATTAGAAGGTAAAAAAAAGGGCAAAAGACTATTAAAAATCTCTTGCCCCACTACGGGTGGCTGATGGGGCTCGAACCCACGACCCTCGGCACCACAAACCAATACTCTAACCAACTGAGCTACAGCCACCGTGTTTTTTGATGTCACAAAAGTACGACTTTTAATATTCCGTGCAAATATTTTTTTCAAAGTTTTTACAACTAATTTTTAATTCCTTAACATTCAATTATTTGAAATTGAAAAAAAAATTCAGAAGCAGATAAAACAAGCTATTCTGAACCTAAAAACATAACTTTACGGCGTTTATGATCGAAATTTATACAGACGGAGCAGCTAGTGGAAACCCGGGACCAGGTGGTTGGGGCACAATTTTAAGGGCAGGACAGCACTATAAGGAATTAAGTGGCGGCTTTAGAATGACCACCAATAACCGCATGGAACTATTGGCTGTAATAAAAGGATTAGAAGCGTTAAAAAGCTTAAATCAACAGGTAACTGTTTACTCTGATTCGAAATATGTGGTAGATGCTGTGGAGAAGAAATGGGTTTTCGGCTGGGTAACCAAAAATTTTAAGGATAAAAAAAACAAAGACCTGTGGTTGAGATTCCTGGAGCTGTATAAACTTCACAAAGTTAAATTCATCTGGATTAAAGGTCACAACGATCATCCGGAGAATGAGCGTTGCGACCGTTTAGCCGTTTTTGCTTCACAAGACAAACAAAACCTGGCTATAGATACTTTTTTTGAAGCAGAGAGAAGTAAGATTTAGCCAATCTTAATCAATTCCACCAATTACATTTAAATTCTCTAGCTTCGTTTCTACATTGGCATCAATCGAGATTGATTTTGCAGTATACAACAACATCATTTCTTCCGCCTTTTCTACCATATGTTTTGACCCGATAAAAATCGGAACCCGCTGATGCAATTCTGTAGGTTCAATTTCGAGTATACGATCAAAACCTGTACTGGCTTTGCCCCCCGCCTGCTCAATAATAAAAGACATTGGGTTACATTCATACAACAACCTCAATTTACCATTAGGCGAGCGCGAAGTGGTTGGGTAAATATAAATTCCGCCTTTAATTAAATTCCTGTGGATATCACCAACCATTGAGCCAATATAACGCGATGTATAAGGGCGTTTAGTAGCCTCATCCTCTACCTGGCAGTATTTGATGTATTTTTTAACGCCATCGGGAAAATGGACATAATTGCCTTCGTTTACCGAATACATATAACCTGTTTCGGGTATTTTCATCTGGGGGTGTGAAAGACAGAACTCACCAATTGATGGGTCTAATGTAAAACCGTTAACACCCTTCCCTGTGGTATAAACCAACATGGTAGATGAACCATAAATAATGTAACCGGCAGCTACCTGTTCTGTACCTTTTTGCAACACATCCGTTATACTGGCTCTGCCATCAACCGATTTTCTACGGTAAATGGAGAAAATTGTCCCTACAGCAACATTTACATCCGTATTGGATGAACCATCCAAAGGATCGATACAAACAATGTACTTGGCATTTTGAGAAACCGGCGATTCGATATGGATAATTTCATCTTCTTCCTCGGTAGCTACAATACAGCATTCCCCACCACTGGTTAACGCCGCAATAAACTGTTCATCAGCATAAACATCTAACTTTTTTTGTTCCTCACCCTGAATATTCATGGTTCCCATATCACCCAAAATATCGACTAAACCCGCTTTATTAATTTCGCGGTTTACAATTTTTGCGGCTATACCAATATCCCTCAATAACCTCGAAAGTTCGCCTTTAGCATATGGAAAATCCGCTTGTTTTTCTATAATAAATTGTCCTAGTGTTTTAACGCCACAAACCATACTTAGTGTAAATTTTACATTATCTACCCGATAACTCTATGACCTCTAAGGTATGAATATTTTCATCAGTTATGCAAAAACGGATGAGGGTTCTCACTTTGTGCCAACCGTGTTTTCCTGCCGCACCGGGGTTTATATGCAAACATTTTATTTTTTCGTCGAACATCACTTTCAGAATATGTGAGTGCCCTGTGACGAATAATTTCGGAGGGTTAGTGTATATTTCAGGCTTAACATAAGACGAGTATCTTCCTGGATATCCTCCTATATGCGTCATCCAAACATCTACCCTTTCACAGCTAAATCGATTTTGTTCTGGAAATTCGGATCTGATCGCTGCGTCATCTATATTTCCGAATACCCCACGCAAAGGTTTAAATCCGGCCAGAGGTTCGGCTACGTTAGGACCAAAATCTCCGGCGTGCCAAATTTCATCTACACCATCGAAGTGTTTAAAAACCGCATCATCTAAAAAACCATGGGTATCAGAAATTAATCCTATTTTTTTCATTATGTAAACTTATTTGTGCCCCGTAATTTACAGGATTAGCAAAATCTTTCGACCACTTTCCGCTAAAACAAACCCTCCAACGATCGATAAATCTTTTAACCATAGTGGTTAAATATTATAAAAAAGCACGGTAATGATTATACAATGTTAGCATTGTTCCCTCCCCCGCTATCCATCCTAAAACCCTAATCTAGAAGGCCAGAAAAAAATCCTTCAGCATTTCTTTATAAGCTGCCGTATGGGCTTTTAAAGATTCATAAATATAAAAATCATTTTCCTTCAAAACCGCTTTACCTTTTTTCAAACAGATCATCTGCCTAAAGGTTGGTTTGCTCTGATCAGAATGAATATGGATCCGCTCTGCAAGCAATAAATTATAATGTGCAGCAATACCAATAACTTCATCGGCTTGTTTTACCGGAAGGATCAACCAAATCGTACCTTCATCTGCCAATAACCCACTCGATTTTTTAATGAGCATGCTAAAAAAGTCTTCATCCGCATGTCGTGCTATCCCCTTCCTCAACTCTTCACTTTTTAAATCATTCACAAAAAAGGGCGGATTAGAAACAATCAGATCGAATTGCTGAGCATACTCATATTGCTCAATTGATGTGTGGTTAATGGTTAACCGCTCACTGAAAACTGAAAATTGAAAATTTTTCTCAGCGGTTTCCGCAGCTTGCCGGTCGATTTCTACAGCATGTATGTTTGCACCAGGAAATCGTTGTGCTAACATCAAGGCAATTACACCGGTACCGGTTCCGATATCTAATATTAACCTGGGTGAAGGATGCCCAGCTGTTGCACCAAGCAATACCCCATCCGTATTAATCCTCATGGCGCAGCCTGTTTGGTCGACTTCGAACTGTTTGAACTTGAAAATACTCATCTTACGATTAAAATCTCGCGCCTATCCTAACGGGAAGAAAAATGGATTGGTGGACAAACCTAAAGCCAGCCTTATACTGAAGGCACAGTTTTTTCCCTAGTTTATGTTCAACACCACCACTAATATCCATAACCGTTTCCGTAGAACCATTTGTGTATTGATTGTTAATATGACTTCTTCCTATCTTCAGATTAAATAATGGAGAAATTTTGGCTTCTGTTGTGGCATACTCCAAATCACCAAAAACAGCATAACCATTAATCCGCTCATAATTTAGGTAAGACACTCCTAAACCTAATCGAAGGTTATTCTTTAAACTTACGCCATTAATTAAACTTAAATCTATCCCATTAGGTCTTTCTCCGAGCTGATAACCTAACCAACCTTCAGCAATATCATACTTTACAGGTCTGGAAAGGAAAAACTGATATCCAGCTTCAACTTTAGCTGTATATTTAATTTGAGATTGTGCATGTGTATTAATAAAAGAACAGATCAATCCACCAAATAAGAGCATTTTTTTCATTTTGAGTTATATATTTTAGATATAAAAATTCTATTTTTCGTACAACTCTAAAGGCAAACCATCAGGGTCAGCAAAAAAAGTAAAGCGCTTATCTGTAAACTCATCAATACGGATAGGCTCGGTAATAATACCGTGATTATTTAAATACGAAATCTCTTTTTCAATGTCATCAACTTCAAAAGCCAGATGGCGCAAACCCTGCGCTTCTGGTCGCGATGGCCTTGCAGGAGGGTTTTCGAAAGAAAACAGCTCGATCTGATATACACCATTTACGGCAAGATCTAATTTATACGATTTCCTTTCAGCCCGGTAAACCTCTGCCATAACGCTAAAACCCAGTTTATTCACATAAAAATCTTTTGATTTTTCATAGTCTGAACAGATAATGGCAATGTGGTGTATTTTATTGAACATAAATTCGGATTTTTAAAGTTTTTGCTTTGCATTTCGCTACAATTAATGCCGTTTATAAACTACCTATTAGTAAGCACGTTATTTTTGCAAGTATTTCCGCCCAACTAGCCCACTCCACTATATCTTAGTTCAAGTTAAATCCGGCATAACAAATTTTTCGGACTCCATTGTCCTAGCCAACCCACTGACTTTGAAAGAAAACGGCGAAGCCCTCATGAATGCAGCTGAAAACTATATTACAAATGAATAAATTTTCAGCCAGTTTTTTTTTTTGTTTTTTCATGGGGCTTTATGTTTCAACGGCATTCAAGCTAGCTACGCTGGTCTTTTTGACACCAAAAAAAAGAGCCCATCTGCGGCGGCGAGCCGAGACAGGTATAAGCGTTGGACAAAAAGAATTAACTGTACATTAAACATATTAATTTTACACAGTTCATTAAAACGCATAATGACGGCAACCCGTGCTACATTAACATCAAAAGTAATAAAACGACAATAATATTGTACACTTCAATGAGCTTTTTAAAATTTTAACGCTATTTTTGCAACTTCAAAAAAAAAGCATGATTCATTT
>Ga0163161_10001730_pt1 | contig 15980 bp, 15 predicted proteins | sample S45metaG_FD_129847 | JGI IMG/M metagenome (GOLD analysis project Ga0163161, IMG submission 129847) | Switchgrass rhizosphere microbial communities from Kellogg Biological Station, Michigan, USA - S4-5 metaG | ecosystem: Host-associated > Plants > Roots > Rhizosphere > Soil | place: USA... | reverse complement strand
CCGCGATCGCATCAACCAGGTTTCGCTGACAGACCGAGGTGCCTGCATCGCGGGCAAGCCCGGCTCCTACAGGGATTTGTGTTGTCTGGTCGGGCCGGGCTTGCCCGGAACAGCGTTTTGTCCGAAACTCCGCACCTCGCCCCCGCGGCGATCCTGGATCAGCAGACAGGGTAATCACTGAGCTGGCAACCCTGAACCCAACTTTCAGAGGAGCCGGCCAACATGCCTGCATCCCGTACCTGGTTAAAAAATCCCCTCGCGATCTTCACTGCCAATGGCCTCGATGCCCGTGGCGGCCTGGTTGTGCAAGACGGTGTGATCGTCGAAGTGCTCGGCGCTGGTCAGCAACCGTCCGCCCCCTGTGGACAAGTCTTCGATGCCCGCGAGCATGTGATCCTGCCGGGGCTGATCAACACCCATCACCATTTCTATCAAACCCTGACCCGCGCCTGGGCGCCGGTGGTCAATCAGCCGTTGTTCCCGTGGCTGAAAACCCTGTACCCCGTCTGGGCCCGCCTCACCCCGGAAAAACTCGCCCTCGCCACCAAAGTCGCGCTGGCCGAGTTGCTGCTATCCGGTTGCACCACTGCCGCCGATCACCACTACCTGTTTCCCGAAGGCCTGGAAAATGCGATCGACGTGCAAGTCGAAAGCGTTCGCGAACTGGGCATGCGCGCCATGCTGACTCGCGGCTCCATGAGCCTCGGTGAAAAGGACGGCGGCCTGCCACCGCAGCAGACCGTGCAGGAAGGCGAAGTCATTCTCGACGACAGCCAGCGCTTGATCGCCGAGTACCACGAACGCGGTGCCGGTGCGCAAATCCAGATCGCCCTGGCGCCTTGCTCGCCATTCTCGGTGACCCCGGAAATCATGTCCGCCAGTGCTGAACTGGCCAACAAACTCGACGTGCGCCTACACACCCACCTGGCCGAAACCCTCGACGAAGAAGACTTCTGCCTGCAACGCTTCGGCCTGCGCACCGTGGATTATCTGGACAGCGTCGGCTGGCTCGGCCCGCGTACGTGGCTGGCGCATGGCATCCATTTCAACCCCGATGAAATCGCCCGCCTCGGCGCGGCCGGCACCGGCATTTGCCATTGCCCAAGCTCGAACATGCGCCTCGCTTCCGGCATCTGCCCGACGCTGGACCTCACGGCTGCGGGCGCATTGCTCGGCCTGGGTGTGGACGGTTCGGCGTCCAACGATGCTTCGAACATGATGCTCGAAACCCGTCAGGCGCTTTACATTCAGCGCCTGCGTTATGGCGCCGAGAAGATCACCCCGGAACTGGTGCTGGGCTGGGCGACCAAGGGCTCGGCAAGCCTGCTGGGTCGTACCGATATCGGCGAGCTGGCAGTCGGCAAGCAAGCGGATCTGGCACTGTTCAAACTGGATGAGCTGCGCTTCTCCGGTAGCCATGATCCGGTGTCTGCGCTGTTGTTGTGCGGTGCGGATCGTGCGGATCGGGTGATGGTCGGCGGAAAGTGGCGAGTGATTGATGGCCAAGTTGAAGGATTGGACCTCAAGGGCCTGATTGCCGATCACAGCCAGGCGGCTCGGCAGCTGATCGCCGGGACCTGACACACCACAAATCAAAAACTGTGGGAGCGAGCCTGCTCGCGAATGCGGTGTGTCATTCAACATTTCTGTTGACTGACTCTCCCTCTTCGCGAGCAGGCTCGCTTCCACATTTGTTTTAGGCTGTGTTCAGAGGCCGAGCAGCGACAACATGATGAACGTCGCAAACAACACAAAATGCGTCATGCCTTCGATGGCGTTGGTTTCGCCATCGTTAAGGTTGATCGCACTGACGATCAAGGTCAGGAAGACCATCACCGTCTGCACCGGGGTCATCGCCATTTGAAATGGCTGACCAGTGTCAAGCGCCATCGCTTCCATCACCGGCACCGTCAGGATCACCGTCGATAGCGACGCGCCCATGGCGATGTTGACCACCGACTGCATGCGATTGGCCAATGCTGCGCGCAATGCGGTCAGAATCTCCGGCGCCGCCGAAATGGCTGCCACCAGAATGGCCGTAATCACCGGCGGTGCGCCCGTCCCTTCCAGCCCCAGATCGAGGGTCTTGGACATCACCTCGGCCAGTGCGCCGATCACCACCACGCCAAATACCAATGTGCCAATACTCAGTGCCAGATTGACCGGTTCAGGTTCCTCCTCCGAAGTTTTTTTGCGGCGTTTTTCCGGGTAGCTGTAGCTGAAAAAATAACTGTGCGGGCCGACCTGCATCCGCAGGAACAACGCGTAGAGCACGACCATCGCCCCGATGGTGAAGCCCGAATAAATCTTCCAGTTGGCCTCGGGAATGAACTCCGGCACTACCATCGACACGCCCATGGCGGTGAGGATCATCACGCTGTAGCTGCGCGCCGAATCATCGTTGTAGGACTGTTCGCCGTGCTTGAGCCCGCCCATCAATGCGGCGAGGCCGAGGATGCCGTTGATGTCGAGCATCACCGCCGAGTAAATCGTGTCGCGCACCAGGGTAGACGAGGCTTCGTTGCTCATCATGATCGCCAGGATCACCACTTCCACCAGCACCGCTGCCAACGTCAGGATCATCGTGCCGTAAGGATCGCCGACTTTTTCCGCTAGCAACTCGGCATGATGGGCGACGCGCATGGAGGCGGCGACGATGAACGCGATCAACACCAGGCCGGCGGCCAGCGCTACGGGTTGGCCGCTGTGGAGCATCCAGTGCTCAAGCGGGTACGCGACGACGGCAGCTAGCACGGCCAGCAACAGAAATATTTCTTGCTTGAGGAGTGTGAGCATTGCGGGCCTTTTTGCGCAGTGGAGCGAAAGCAGTGCGATGAGCTACTGACTGCGGTGCGGCGCTAACGTTTCGTTACACCTTAGCGCACCAGTGGATGGCAGCTGTGCACGGCCATGCACTTTTATTGGCCGCACTGGCCTGCTCGCGATGGCCGTGACACGGTCCCAAGCCGTTTGTTGTCTTGTTGGTCAGCAATTTGCATTGGCCTTTGCAACCTCAAAACAAAATGGAGTTGGAATTCATGCATAAACGTCCGTTGCAGAAGCTGCTTATCGTCGTCGCCGCAGCCATCGGCCTGAGCACCAGCCTGACCGCCAGCGCCGCCGACCCGCTGAAAGTCGGCTTCGTCTACATCGGTCCGATCGGTGACCACGGCTGGACGTATCAGCATGAACAAGGGCGCAAGGCGTTGGCCGAAAAATTCGGCGACCAGATCACCACCAACTATGTGGAGAATGTCGCCGAAGGCGCCGACGCCGAGCGGGTGATCCGCAACATGGCCAAGGACAATTACGACCTGATCTTCACCACCTCCTTCGGCTACATGAACCCGACCCTGAAAGTGGCGAAACAATTCCCCAAAGTGACCTTCGAACACGCCACCGGCTACAAGCAGGACAAGAACCTCGGCACCTATCTGGCGCGCACCTATGAGGGTCGCTACGTCGGCGGCTTCCTGGCGGCGAAGATGACCAAGACCAAAAAAATCGGCTATGTCGCCTCCTTCCCGATCCCGGAAGTGATCCGCGACATCAACGCCATTCAACTGGCCTTGAACAAATACAACCCCGGCACCGAGATCAAGGTGGTGTGGGTCAACTCGTGGTTCGATCCGGGCAAGGAAGCCGACGCCGCCAACGCGCTGATCGATCAGGGCGTGGACGTGGTGTTCCAGCACACCGACAGCCCGGCGCCGATCCAGGCAGCTGAACGACGCGGCGTGTATGCCGTCGGCTATGCGTCGGACATGGCGCACTTCGGCCCGAAAGCGGTGCTGACGTCCATCGTCAACGACTGGGGCCCGCACTACATTCAAGCGACCCAAAGCGAGCTTGATCACTCCTGGAAATCACAGGATTACTGGGGCGGCTTGAAAGAAGGCACGGTTGAACTGCCGATCAGTGATCTGGTTCCAGCGCCGGTGAAAGCCGAAGCCGAGCAGATCATTGCGGACATCAAGAGCGGCGCGTTCCACCCCTTCACCGGGCCGATCAAGGATCAGGCCGGTGTCGAGAAGTTTGCGGCGGGCGCGATGGCAAGCAATGCGGACCTGGCGTCGATGAACTACTACGTTGAGGGCATGAAGGCCGATATTCCGAAGTAACCTACCTTCCATGATCGTTCCCATGCTCTGCGTGGGAATGCAGCCCGGGACGCTCCGCGTCCCAAGAGCGGACGCAGAGCGTCCAATGAGGCATTCCCACGCAGAGCGTGGGAACGATCAATATAGAGTCTACGAAATGAACCAACTCCCGATCATCGACATCGCCCCGCTCTACAGCGATGACCAAACCGCCTGGCAATCCGTGGCCAGTAAAATCGACCACGCCTGCCGCGAATGGGGCTTCTTCTACATCAAGGGTCACCCGATTTCCGCGGAACGCATCGACGCCGTGCTCGACCACACCCAACGCTTCTTCGCCCAACCCACCGCCGAAAAGCTCAAGATCGATATCACCCAAACCCGCCACCATCGCGGCTACGGCGCCATCGCCACCGAGCAACTGGACCCAAGCAAGCCCAGTGACCTGAAGGAAACCTTCGACATGGGCCTGCACCTGTCGGCCGATCATCCCGACGTGCTGGCGGAAAAACCCTTGCGCGGCCCTAACCGTCATCCGTCGCTGCCCGGCTGGGAAGCGCTGATGGAGCAGCACTACCTCGACATGCAGGCCCTCGCCCAAACCCTGTTGCGCGCGATGACGTTGGCACTGGGCATTGAGCGAGACTTTTTCGACACCCGTTTCAACGAGCCGGTCAGTGTCCTGCGGATGATCCATTACCCACCACGCCACACCGCCAGTTCCGCCGAACAACAAGGCGCCGGCGCCCACACCGATTACGGCTGCATCACCCTGCTGTATCAAGACGCAACTGGCGGCCTGCAAGTACGAAACGTAAAAGGCGAATGGATCGACGCGCCGCCGATTGAAGGGACGTTCGTGGTCAACCTCGGCGATATGATGGCGCGCTGGAGCAACGACCGTTACCTGTCGACACCGCACCGGGTCATCAGCCCGTTGGGTGTGGATCGTTATTCGATGCCGTTCTTTGCCGAGCCGCACCCCGACACACGCATCGAATGCCTGCCCGGTTGTCAGGATGAACTGCACCCGGCGAAATACCCGGCCACCACCTGCGCTGATTTTTTGCTCTCGCGCTTCGCCGATACCTACGCCTATCGACGGGAACAGGAAGCGGTGTGATGAACCGGCTGGTCAGGTTTTGCAAATTGTTTCTACGAGCATCTGTAGAATGCTCGCCATCTGCACCTGATGAGAAAAGATTATGTACGACTGGCTGAACGCCCTGCCCAAGGCAGAATTGCATTTGCACCTCGAAGGCTCGCTGGAGCCTGAGCTGCTGTTTGCCCTGGCTGAACGCAATAAGATCGCCCTGCCGTGGAGCGACGTCGAAACCCTGCGCAAGGCGTACGCCTTCAACAACCTGCAAGAATTTCTCGACCTGTATTACCAGGGCGCCGACGTGTTGCGCACTTCGCAGGATTTCTACGACCTGACCTGGGCGTACCTGTTGCGTTGCAAGGCGCAGAACGTGATTCACACCGAACCGTTCTTCGACCCGCAAACCCACACTGACCGTGGCGTACCGTTCGAAGTGGTGCTCAATGGTATCGCGGCCGCCTTGAAGGACGGCGAGCAGCAACTGGGCATCACCAGCGGTTTGATCCTGAGCTTCCTGCGCCACTTGAGCGAAGAAGAAGCACAGAAAACCCTCGATCAGGCGCTGCCGTTCCGCGATGCGTTTGTGGCCGTGGGCCTGGACAGTTCGGAAATGGGACACCCGCCGAGCAAGTTCCAGCGCGTGTTTGACCGTGCCCGTCACGAAGGCTTCCTGACCGTCGCCCACGCCGGTGAAGAAGGCCCGCCCGAATACATCTGGGAAGCCCTCGACCTGTTGAAAATCCAGCGCATCGACCATGGCGTACGCGCCATCGAAGACGAGCGTTTGATGCAGCGGATCATCGACGAGCAGATCCCGCTGACGGTGTGCCCATTGTCGAACACCAAACTTTGCGTGTTCGATCACATGTCCCAACACAACATCCTCGACATGCTTGAGCGTGGCGTGAAAGTGACCGTGAACTCCGATGACCCGGCGTACTTCGGCGGTTACGTGACCGAGAACTTCCATGCGCTGTACACCGATTTGGGCATGACCCAGGATCAGGCCAAACGCCTGGCACAAAACAGCCTGGATTCCAGACTGGTCAAGCCATAAGCCACACCGCATTACCCTTGTGGGAGCGAGCCTGCTCGCGATAGCGGACTATCAGTCAACAGTGATGTTGAATGTGATGGCCTCATCGCGAGCAGGCTCGCTCCCACATTTTTAATTGGATGTTGCTTCATTCCTAAAGCGCCATTTCCAGCTCGGTTTCCTTGGCGAAGCGATGGATTTCACGCTGCCCCGCGGCAGTGACCTGCAAGGCTCGGGATTCATTGGGCAGGCTCAACCAGCCCGATTGCATGAACAGCTGCAACAGGGCCGCGCCCAGTGAGCCGCCCATGTGCGGGCGCCTTTCGCTCCAGTCGGGACAGGCGCAGGCCACCCGGCTGTTGCGATGGGCCAGCGCCTGAATGAACACGCCACGTGTCGCCAGTTGCGTGGACCCTTTGTGGGTAATCACGACCCGCTGATCGATCTGTTCGATCCAACCTGCATCCAGCAACCGCTGGTAAAGGTCGGCGGCCAGGGTGCCGCCCAGATGATCGTCGCACAGCCTGGCTCGCAGCAGTGACGAAGGCGCCGTCTGAGGTTTGGCGATGGGGTTGGGGCGTTTGAAAACATCTGGGACCTCTTGGGGCGTACTGGCCAGGGTCGCGCTGGCCAATGCCTCGATGGCCGCGCCGATCTCGGGGGCCGCCAGGCGGAAAAATCGCTTTCGCCCGCGGATTTCAACTTTCAACAGACCGCCTGTGGACAATCGCCCCAGGTGTGCGCTGGCCGAAGAGGGTGACAGGCCGGCCAACAATGCCAGCTCTTCAGTTTGCCGCGCCGTGCCGTCCATCAATGCCCACAACATTGCGCTGCGCTTTGGGTCAGCCAGCAACGTGGCGATCTGGCTGATGCAAGGTGCATGTTCCATGTATTCACTCCCTGTTGAATCGTTTCGTCTGCTGCTCAGAGATATCTTGACCAGTAATGTGTCGTCGGCCAAGCCGCGGAAACCGCCATAAGCCGGGCAAAGCCCACCACGCCCCGATGCCAAGGCTTCGCAGCCAGGGCGAAGGTCGGGTGATTGAGCATGGGCCAGGCCGGCCGGAACGCGGACTCGTCATCGCGAGATCGACGGTGCGCACATGAGGCGGGCGCTAGTATAAGCGGGTTGACCGCCGGATCCTGCCCTTGGGAAACCGTGGGTGCTGATAGTTCCTGACAGAAATTTCGCTATTTACCTGCGACTAATGATCGATGCCCGATATCGTCGGAAATTGGCTGCTTAAATGAGCGCATCGGCTGGCAAGCATTTCCCGTAACAGGTTCACAGGCTTACTCAATTGTGCGCGATGGGCGCACAGCAAATTCAGAGGTGCGCGCTCACAGAGCAGTTCTGGCATCAGCACTTTCAGCCGCCCGGCGAGCACATCGGCGGCAACATCGAGCCAGGACTTGTAAGCGATCCCAGCGCCTGCAACGGCCCACAAACGCACCACATCGGCATCGTCACTGAAACGGTCTCCGCTGACGGTCAGGCCGACTTCACGTTTGCCGTCGTGAAAACTCCAGTGATCGTGGACCCGGCCGCCCAGCATGAACAATAAACAATTGTGCTGAGCCAGTTGCTCCAGCTGCCGGGGCTCGCCCTGTCTGGCGAGGTAACTCGGCGCGGCGCACAGCACCCGGCGGTTCTGCGGGGCGATGGGCAACGCCACCAGACTTGAGTCTTCCGGTTCGCCATAGCGCAGGGCGATGTCGACCGGTTGGCGAAACAGGTCGGCGATCCGGTCACCCAGCAATAACCGCACGGTCAGTTTCGGGTGCTCACGCTGAAACTCGTCCAGCCACGGCAGCAACAGATTGCGGCCAAAATCCGACGGCGCGGACAGCTGCAAAATCCCGCTAACCTGGTCCTGTCCACTGGCCAGCAATCGGCGCCCCTCATCAAGGTTACTCAGGGCCGCCCGGGCATATTCCAGAAAACCCTCGCCTTCGGCCGTCAGGCGCAGGCTGCGGGTGGAGCGTGCGAGCAAACGCGCGCCGAGTTGCTGTTCGATGCGCTTCAAGGCCGCACTGGCCACCGCCGCCGACATGTCCATCACCCGCGCCGCCGCCGACAGGCTCCCCAGGTCCGCAGCCCGGACGAACAACTGCAAGTCATCGAAACGCAGCATCTTCAGCCTCGATTATCAAAAAAATATTGAAAGAGACTGCTCTTTTAGCGGGTTTTATCTTGCTGCGAAATAGCCAATCATCTGCCCCATCGAATTAATCACATTCCCGGAGTCGTCCATGTCCCAGCCATTTACCGCCATCGCCACCCTCATCGCCAAAGCTGGCCAACAAGACGCCCTTGAACAGCACCTGCGCGCGCTGCTGGAACCGACCCGCGCCGAGGCCGGTTGCGGCCAATACGACCTGCATCAGGACCTGGCCAACCCGCAGGCCTTTTACATGATCGAGCAGTGGAGCAGCGACGAAGCCCTGCAAGCGCATGACGCCAGCGCCCACATTCAGAACTTCCGGGCCAAGGCCGGCGATTTTCTCGAACACTTCGACCTCAAGCGCCTGCGTACCGTGGCCTGATCCCTACCGCCGACGCGCACTTTGTAGTAGCTGGCGAAGCCTGCGTCCGGCTGCGAAGCTGTCGTAAAATCAGGCGATGCGGCGTTTCAGGAAATCCGCGCGTACAGGATTTACGACTGCTTCGCAGCCGAACGCAGGCTTCGCCAGCTGCTACGGATTGTGTCGTCTCTTGATTGATCGTTATCAGGCCTCCCCTTCTTCTATTACCTTTCGGAGTTCCTTAGATGAAAGCCATTGCTTACTACAACTCGTTGCCGATCAGCGACGAACAATCCCTGCAAGACATCGAGCTGCCAGAACCGGTTGCCGGCCCGCGCGACCTGTTGGTGGACGTCAAAGCCATCTCGGTCAACCCGGTCGACACCAAGGTCCGCCAGAACGTCCAGCCTGAAGAAGGCGTGGCCAAGGTGCTGGGTTGGGACGTGGCCGGCGTGGTCAAAGCTGTCGGTAGCGAAGTGACCTTGTTCAAGGTCGGCGACAAGGTCTTTTACGCAGGCTCCATTGCCCGCGCGGGGGGTAACAGCGAACGCCATGTGGTGGATGAGCGCATCGTTGGCCACATGCCCAAAACCCTCGGTTTCGCCGAAGCCGCCGCGCTGCCGCTGACCGCCATCACCGCTTGGGAGTTGCTGTTTGAGCGCCTGCAGGTGCGCGAAAGCAACACCGATGAAGGCCAGCGCCTGCTGATCGTCGGCGCGGCCGGCGGGGTGGGGTCGATCCTCACGCAACTGGCCAGTCAGCTCACCGGGCTCAATGTCATCGGCACCGCCTCCCGTCCACAAACCCAGAGCTGGGTACGTGAACTGGGCGCCGACCTGGTGATCGATCACAGTCAACCGCTGAGCGAGGAACTCAAGCGTGCCGGTTTGGACACCGTGACCCATGTCGCCAGCCTGACCCAAACCGATCATCACCTGGACCAATTGGTCGAGGCGCTGGCGCCGCAAGGCAAGCTGGCGTTGATCGATGATCCCAAGTCGCTGGACGTGACCAAGCTCAAACGCAAGAGCCTGTCGCTGCACTGGGAGTTCATGTACACCCGCTCGCTGTTCGAAACCGCGGACATGATCGAGCAACACCACTTGCTCAACCGTATCGCCGGGCTGATCGACGCCGGTACGCTGAAAACCACGGTTGGCGAGCACTTCGGCACCATCAACGCGGCCAACCTGCGCCGTGCGCATGCGCTGCTGGAGAGTGGCAAAGCCAAGGGAAAAATTGTGCTGGAAGGATTCTGAAACAAGATGAAACAGTGTCGTTCAGATTGGACGACACCGTCAGTCTGACAGTTGACCGCTGTCACAATAGCGATCGTATTCAGGTCTACAATCGAATCCTCTGCGGCATAAACTTTACGTAGCAGCTTTTACGAGAGGAGAGATCAGCAATGAAGATCCTGATAAAAGAAGTGGCTAAGTCTCAGTGGCAGGTCCGTCTGGACCAACTTGCCGTGACATTCCGCAGCGAAGCCGAAGCACTGGCCTTTACCCGAACACTCGAAGCACGCCTGTACGCTCCCCATCAAATTCCCGGTCACCAGCAGCGCGCTGCTGGCTGAATCCGCCCTCAGACCTGGGCTTGCGCCAACGCCCGGGCAGTTTGCAAGCGCCGGGTGAGCATCGCCATGCTCACCACCAACACTCCGCACAAGCTGATGACCATCGCCATCGGCATGGCGCTGCCATCGTGTAAAACACCGACCAGCGCAGCGGCACCGGCCGCGACAGTGAATTGCAGGCATCCGAGCATCGCCGATGCACTGCCGGCGCGCGCGCCCTGCCCGTTCATCGCACACGCCGACGCGTTGGGAAGGATACAGCCGAGGCTGGAGATACAAATAAACAGCGGAATCAGCAACGGCCATAGATGCTCGGGGCGCAGCGCACTGACGGCGAGCAGTGTCAGGCCGGCGACCAGATAGACCCACACGGCACGTGCCAGCAAGAACGCCGGGCCACGCTTGGCGAGCAATCGTGCGTTGATTTGCGCCACCAGAATGAACCCCGCCGCGTTAGTGCCAAACAGCCAGCCGAAGTGCTCGGCCGGTACACCGTAAAGCTTGATGAACACGAACGGTGAGCCGGCGATGTAGGCAAACATCCCGGCGATGGCGATGCCACCCGTCAGGGCGTGGCCGAGAAATACCCGATCCGACAACAGGCGACCGTACTGCCTGAAAGCCCCCGACAACGGCTGACGCGGCACATGCGCGGGCAGACTTTCCGGCAATCCCAGCGCCACGGCCAATCCCGCCAAGGCACTGAAACCGGTCAACACCAGAAAGATCGACTGCCACCCCGTGGTGTTGACCAACAAGCCACCGAGCATCGGCGCGAGAATCGGCGCCAGGCCCATGACCAGCATCAGTTGCGAATAGACTTTGGCCGAACCCACGGCATCGCATTTATCGCTGACCACTGCACGGGAAATCACCATCCCTGCGCAACCGCCTAACGCCTGGACAAAACGTGCGCCGATCAACCACTCAAGGTTCGGCGCATAGGCGCAGGCCAGCGAAGCCAGGGTGAATAAACCGACCCCGGTCAGCAACGGAATACGCCGCCCGAAACGATCGGCCACCGGGCCATAGGCCAATTGACCAATCGACAAACCGAGGAAATACGCCGCCAGCGTCAGTTGCACACGTTTTTCATCGGTGCCGAAGGCCAGCGCCATTGCCGGGAAGGCCGGCAGGTAGAAATCGATCGCCAGCGGACCGAAAGCGCTCAGGGCGCCAAGAATCAAAATGCTACGGAAGTTCATCAGGCATCCAGTTGGACATGAGTCGTCAGGCCGACAGTCTAGCCGTGCATGAACGCCTTGAACATTCCGATAGCTTGCTAACTAACAAAAACTGCTGAATGGATGCAGATCCATGTGGGATCGGGCTTGCTCCGGGCGGCGTTCCGACGAAGACGCAATGTCAGCCGACATCGATGTTGAATGTGCCGGCCCCTTCGCGGGCAAGCCCGCTCCTACAGGGGATTGCGCTGGGTCAGGCGACTTTGGCGTCGTAGCCCTCTTCGGTGATCGCGGCGATCACTTGCTCGGTCGTCAATGCGCTTTCAACCCCGACTTCCTTGGCGGCCAGATCGACCCGCACACTGGCCGCCGGATCTTTGGCTTGCAGCGCCTGAGTAATGGCTTTGACACAGTGTCCGCAAGACATGCCCTGAACGTTGAACACTTGCATGGTGTGACTCCTTTATTGAGGTTGGGAGCAGTCTCGGGCTTGCCACCATGGCAAGGTCAAGTTCTTCAACAATCTGCCGGGCTGGCAATCGGCGTCGCGCTCGGCCAAGCTTTAGGCATCAATGACTCGACTTCAGGAGATTCAGCCATGCGCTGGTCAGCTTTCAGCCTGTTTGGCTTCCTCAGCCTGTTTGCCGCGACACCTTCGGTTCACGCCGCCGGGGAGAACTATGGCGTACTGATCATTTCCCGCGAGCGCCTGGAAGTTTCAACCTCCTGCGAGATCGGTGTGTACCTCCAGGATGAACTGTCCGCGCGGCTGTTCCAGGAGCAAAGTACCGCGTTCAACCTGCCGCCGGGCAATGTGTCCCTGCGCCTCAAATTGCTGCCGGGCAATGTGCCGGGTTGCAACCCGGGCATGCTCGTACCGCCCGCGCAGAACATCGAGCTCAAGGCCGGCGATGTGTTGAAGTACCGGATTGCGATGTCGCAGGCAGGGATGTACCTCAAGCCCGCCGTCCTCGACTACTGAAGAAACCCCTTGTGGGAGCGAGCCGGCTCCCACAGGGGTACTGCAGAGGCACAAATAATGGCGCTTGACCTTGCCCGCATGGCAAGGTTGATCCTGTAGGCATCTACTACAGGGAGTGCGACCGATGTCCGAATCCACCACATTCGATCTGCCGATTGCCGGCATGACCTGCGCCAGCTGCGCCGGGCGTGTCGAGCGAGCCTTGAGCAAAGTCATCGGCGCCTCAGCCGTCAGCGTCAACCTGGCCACCGAACAGGCCCGCGTCCAGGCGCCCAGCGACAGCTTGCCCGCGTTGATGGACGCGGTTGCGCAGGCCGGTTACAGCGTGCCGCAGCACAGTCTGGAACTGAGTATCGACGGCATGACCTGCGCTTCGTGCGTCGGCCGGGTCGAACGTGCGCTGGCCAAGGTGCCGGGGGTCAAGAGCGTCAGCGTCAACCTGGCCAACGAGCGCGCCCACCTCGAACTGCTCGGCCACATCGAACCGCAATGCTTGATCGCGGCGGTGACCAAAGCGGGTTACTCCGCCAGCGTCCGGGAAGTCGAACACCCGCCAACCGACACTCAACAACAGCGCCTGCACCGTGAGCGCTGGGCGTTGATCATGGCCATCGCCCTCGCCTTGCCGCTGGTGCTGCCGATGCTGCTACAACCGTTCGGCGTGCACTGGATGCTTCCAGCCTGGCTGCAATTTGCGTTGGCAACGCCGGTGCAGTTCATCTTCGGTGCGCGCTTTTACGTGGCCGCCTGGAAAGCCGTGCGCGCCGGGGCCGGCAACATGGATTTGCTGGTCGCCCTCGGTACAAGCGCCGGTTACGGCTTGAGCGTTTACGAATGGGCCACTGCCGCTGGGCGCATGCCACATCTGTATTTCGAAGCCTCGGCGGTGGTGATTGCGTTGGTGTTGCTGGGCAAGTACCTGGAAAGCCGCGCCAAACGCCAGACCGCCAGCGCCATTCGCGCCCTTGAAGCCTTGCGCCCGGAGCGAGCGATTCAAGTCATCGATGGCCGCGAGCAGGACGTTGCCATCAGCGCATTGCGTCTCAATGATCTGGTCATGGTCAAACCCGGCGAACGCTTCCCGGTGGACGGCGAAGTGGTCGAAGGCCAGAGCCATGCCGACGAAGCGCTGATCAGCGGCGAAAGCCTGCCGGTGCCCAAACAACCGGGGGACAAGGTCACCGGCGGCGCGATCAACGGCGAAGGCCGATTGCTGGTTCGCACCCAGGCCTTGGGCGCGGAAACCGTGTTGGCGCGCATTATTCGTCTGGTCGAAGACGCCCAGGCCGCCAAAGCACCGATCCAGAAACTGGTGGATAAAGTCAGCCAGGTCTTCGTACCCACCGTCCTGCTGATCGCGCTGGCGACATTCATCGGCTGGTGGTTGTACGGCGCACCGATTGAAACAGCCTTGATCAATGCTGTCGCGGTGTTGGTGATTGCCTGCCCGTGCGCGTTGGGGCTGGCGACTCCGACAGCCATCATGGCCGGGACCGGTGTGGCGGCACGTAATGGAATTTTGATCAAGGATGCCGAAGCGCTGGAACGCGCGCATGAAGTCAGTGCAGTGGTGTTCGACAAGACCGGCACGCTGACGTCGGGTACACCGCGAATTGCTCACTTGACGGCCATTAACGGTGACGAAGCCGCCCTGCTGCAATTGGCTGGCGCGCTGCAACGGGGTAGCGAACATCCGTTGGCCAAGGCGGTGCTGGACGCTTGCACCGAACGCGGATTGACCGTTGCGAATGTCAGCGATAGTCAATCGCTGACGGGGCGAGGCATTGCCGGCACGCTCGATGGTCGTCGACTGGCATTGGGTAATCGCAGGATGCTAGAGGAAAGCGGGTTGGGCGCGGGCTCCTTGGCGGAGTCGGCAGCGGCCTGGGAAACCGAAGGCCGAACCCTGTCCTGGCTGATAGAGCAAAGCCCGGAATCAAAAGTGCTCGGCCTCTTCGCCTTTGGCGACACCCTCAAACCCGGCGCCCTGCAAGCCGTGCAACAACTCAGCGCGCGGAGCATCAGCAGCCACCTGCTGACCGGCGACAATCGCGGCAGCGCCAAAGTCGTTGCCGAGGCCCTGGGCATCAGCGATGTGCATGCCGAAGTGCTGCCCGCCGACAAAGCCGCCACCGTCGCCGAACTGAAAAAAACCGGCGTGGTGGCGATGGTCGGTGACGGCATCAATGACGCCCCGGCCCTGGCCGCGGCGGACATCGGCATCGCCATGGGCGGCGGCACCGACGTGGCCATGCACGCGGCCGGGATCACCCTGATGCGCGGCGACCCACGGCTGGTACCGGCGGCGCTGGAGATCAGCCGCAAGACGTATGCGAAGATCAGGCAGAACCTGTTCTGGGCCTTCGTCTATAACCTGATCGGCATTCCGCTGGCGGCGTTCGGTTTCCTCAACCCGGTGCTGGCCGGTGCGGCCATGGCGTTGTCGAGCGTCAGTGTGGTGAGCAATGCGTTACTGTTGAAAACCTGGAAGCCCAAGGACCTGGAGGACAATCGATGAACATCGGTCAAGCAGCCCGTCAAAGCGGCCTGAGCGCGAAAATGATCCGTTACTACGAGTCCATCGGCTTGCTCAAGGCCGCCCATCGCACCGAAAGCGGCTATCGCGTTTACGGCGACGACGATTTGCACACCCTGGCCTTCATCAAGCGCTCCCGGGACCTGGGGTTTTCACTGGAGGAAGTCGGCAAGCTGCTGACCCTCTGGCAGGACCGCCAACGCGCCAGCGCCGACGTAAAGGCCCTGGCCCGCCAGCACATCGACGAACTGAACCAGAAAATTCTCGAGCTTGGTCAACTGCGCGACACCCTGCAAGACCTGGTCGAGCACTGCCAGGGCGACCATCGCCCAGATTGTCCGATTCTCAAGAATCTTGAATCGGGGTGCTGCACCTGATGCACCGCTGATCCCTTGTGGGGGATTGGGGACAAAAAACCCGGCCGAAGCCGGGTTTTTGTTTAGCTGATCACTGCATCCAGGGCGGAGGCGGTTCTTCGGCTTTCCCAGGTGGCGCGTCGTCAGCAGCGCGGATCGCTTGCTTGCGCTCTTCGTCCAGCCGTGCAGCCTCGATTTCGCGCATGATCCCGCCGACGTCGGCCAACTCTTCCGGCTCGTCGAACTCCCCGGTCAAGATACTGGCCGGGTGCAAGGTGCCGGCTTCGTACAACGCCCACATTTCCTTGGCGTACCGGGTCTTTTTCAACTCCGGCGCAAATCGCCCGAAGTAAGACGCCATGTTGCCCACGTCCCGCTCCAGCATGTTAAACGCGTGGTTGTTACCCGCCGCATCCACCGCCTGAGGCAAGTCGATGATGACCGGGCCGTCCGGGGTCAACAGCACGTTGAACTCGGACAGGTCACCGTGCACCAGACCGGTACACAGCATCAGCACGATCTGCGAAATCAGGAACGCGTGATATTCACGGGCCTGGTCCGGCTCCAGCACCACATCGT
>Ga0163161_10001729_pt1 | contig 15987 bp, 15 predicted proteins | sample S45metaG_FD_129847 | JGI IMG/M metagenome (GOLD analysis project Ga0163161, IMG submission 129847) | Switchgrass rhizosphere microbial communities from Kellogg Biological Station, Michigan, USA - S4-5 metaG | ecosystem: Host-associated > Plants > Roots > Rhizosphere > Soil | place: USA... | reverse complement strand
CGCGACGGCCTCATCCTTGAGTGCATCAGACAGTACCTGGGCAGTGATCAATGGCAGCACCTCGTGGGCGATCACGTCGCTTGCAGGTAACGCCAGAGCGCTGCTCACGCCACCTGCCAACACATACGCTTCATGCCCCAACTGACGCAGCCAGCTCGCGACAATCGGCGCCCGTACACCATCGCTGTCGATCAGCACCAGCCGTGCCTGACGCACGCCGACATACAGATCAGTAGATTGAACCAGCTGACCGCCCGGTGTGTGTTGCGCGCCCTGTAAACTGCCGGCGGCAAACTCTTCGGCGGTGCGCACGTCGCACAAAAACAGACTGCGCCCGACATCGCCAGCCCACTGCTCGACCTGTTCAGCCGCAACCGTTTTCACCCCGGCCCTCTCCGCCAATCGGGCAGCCGCCAGCCGTTGCGCGGCCAATGGTGCAGCGCTCACGGTATCGGCATAACGACGGCTGCTTGCGTGCTCCAATTGAAAGTCTTCCAGATCCCAGCCTTGGGTTCCGTTCTCCAGGGCATAGACAGGGTTCTTCAAACCGAGGTTGATCAGCGTTTGCGCACCGATAATGCTGCGGGTTCGGCCGGCGCAATTGATCACGATCGGCGTGTGTTCGTCAGGCACCAGGTCATGGATGCGATACCCCAGTTCGCCGTTCGGACAACACACGGAACCGGGAATGGTCATCTTGCGGTATTCATCGAACGGTCGGCCGTCGAGCACCACCAAAGGCTCGCCTCGGCTTTGCCATTCGGCCAATTGTCGTGCGGTGACATGCGGCGTGTGACTGACCTCTTCGACCAATTCGCCAAAAGCCTTGGACGGTACATGCACGCCGGCAAACAGCTGATAACCGGCGGCCTGCCAGCCATTGGCACCGCCCTCGAGTATGTGCACGCGTTCATACCCCAACGCGTGAAGGCGCTGTGCAGCGCGCTTGGCAACATCGCCACCGTTCTGGTCATGGATCACCAGGCGCACCTGAGGGTTGGGCGCCAGTCGCCGTACCTCCAGCTCCAGTCGGCTATAGGGCAGATTGACTGCGAAAAACAGATGGGCTTCGCCATACTGGCCATGCTCGCGCACATCAAACAGGGCGATTTCCTGCCCGTCGAACAGCCACTGCTGCAATTGCCCTGGGGTTACGGTCTGGCTCATGGGGGTTGCGCTCGAAAGAAAATTATTGATGCGCCAGAGCGCGTTCATTGGCCGCCACTTCGCGGCCCTTCGCATATGCACGCTGAATGGCTGGACGTGCCTTGAGGCGTTCGCGCCAGGCACGGATGTGCGGGAAGTCCTGCAGTTCCTGTCCCTGTCGCTGCGGCTGAATCCACGGGAAAATCGCCATGTCGGCGATGGAGTATTCACCCGCCACATGCGGCACTTCAGACAGACGCGCTTCCAGTACCCGATACAAGCGCGTCGCTTCGGCATTCAGCAAATCCAAAGCGAATGGAATCGGTTCCGGGGCCTTCTCTTTAAACACCTGTAGCTGACTCAGGTAAGGGGTTACATGCCCCACCTGCCAGAACAGCCACTCCTGGACTTTCTGTCGTTCGACACTGCCTGCCGGCGGCAGAAAACGCTCGGCCTTGTTGGCCAGGTAATTGAGAATGGCGCCGGACTCGAACAGGCTCAGCGGTTCGCTCAACCCCTCTGGCGCATGGTCGACAATCGCCGGAATGCGGCCATTGGCGCTGATCCGTTGAAACGCCGCCTGCTTCTGTTCGCCCTCGCGGATGTTGATCGGTACCACGCGGTACTCCAACCCGAGCTCTTCGAGCAGGATGCCGATCTTCAGACCATTGCCGGTCGGCCAGTAATACAGATCGATCATGGGTAGGCCTTGATCGACGGCGCCATTTGCGAGGCGTTGTAATTGAGAATGCGTCCGTCGGCCTCAACGCCATAGCGACCGTTAAGGGACTCCAGCGGCAGGCCGTAGAGATGGAAATGCAAGGTCGCCTGCTCGCCCTCGACGCGAATGCGGTGCAGGTCTTCTCCCAAAAACGAGATCGACGTGCCGGGTTGGACGATCACTTCCTTTTGCAGATGCAAGGTGGTGAAACCCGGCTCGCGACCTTCGTCATCACGACCATAGACGTAGTTGATCTCCTGGCCTTCGACGGCACTGATGATCGCCCAGGTTTCGTGGTTGTGCGGGATCGTACTTTTACCCGGCAACAATGAGTTCAGGTATAGCGTTGGCGTGTCGCCGTCGTCGTTAAGCCGGTAGCGAAACGCAGTACTGCCCTGCCCCGGCACCGGCGCCGGGAACTCGTCGAAGTTGAACAGATCACGGCGCTCGGCCAGGGCTTCGAGCTGGGCAACGATTTCCACCAGCGCGGCGCGGTCGACGCCCCGTTGGTTGATCACGCGGATTTTCTTCAGGAAATCCTCGATGACGGCGGCACGGTTTTCGGTACTCATGAACAGGCTCCTCGGTTTTATACGGACAGGCTGTAGCGGCCCAGGTTGGTCAGCAGATAAGGGTCGTTGGCGACGGCGGGACGGCGCCCCGGATCGCCCACGGCATGGCGCAGGAATTCCTGGGTGCGCTCGCTGACCGGGTTCTGAAAAATCTGTGCGGCGCTACCGTGTTCAACAATCACGCCGTTTTCGGTGAAATAGACGATGTCGCTGATTTCTTCGGCGAAACGCATCTCGTGGGTGACCAGCACGCACGTCATGCCCTCTTCGGTCAACTCGCGAATCACGGTCAGCACCTCGCCGACGGTTTCCGGATCAAGAGCCGAGGTCACCTCATCGAATAGAATCAGCTCCGGGCGCATCGCCAGTGCACGGGCAATCGCCACCCGCTGTTGCTGACCACCGGACAGTTGTCCCGGATAGGCATCGGCCTTGTGCTCCATGCGCACTTTGGCCAGCAAGGCACGCGCCTGTTTTTCCGCATCGGCACGGCTGCGCCGCAACACCTTGCGCGGTGCAATCACCAGGTTCTCCAGCACCGACAGATGCGGGAACAGGTTGTACTGCTGAAACACAAACCCCACGCGTTTGCGCAGTTCGATGCGCTGTGCTTCCTGCACCAGCGTGTGAACCAAGGTAGAGCCGACGCGGATGCTGCCACGCTGGGGCTGCAACAGCCCGGTGATGCAGCGCAGGATGGTCGACTTGCCGGAGCCGGACGGGCCGATGATCGACACCGCTTGCCCCCGATGCACATCGAGGTCGATGCCTTTGAGCACCGGGTTGCTGCCAAACGACAGGTGCAGATCGCGCAGGCTCACCAGCGGCTCGGCGACAGTTTCAATAGAAGGCATAACGTCGCTCCAGGCGTTGGGTGAGGCGGGAAATCGGGTAGCAATAAGCGAAGAACAGCACCAGCAGGCTCAGGTAGATCACCACGGTGAAACCGGTCATGTTCACGGTGTTGCTGGCAATCTGCGCGGTGTCGATCACGTCATGCACCCCCACCAGAGAGGCCAGCGCGGTGCCCATGGTGATCACCGCATACAGGTTCATCCACGGTGGCAACATGCGCTTGAAGCACTGCGGCAGGATGATCGAGCGGAAAATCTGCCCCCGGGTAAACGCCAGCGAGCGCGAGGCCTCCCATTGCGTACCCGGGATCGAAGCAATGGCGCCACGGAAGATCTCCGCAACGTTGGCACTCGCCGGCAAGGCCAGGCCGATCGTTACCTTGACCCAGTCCGGAAACGAGACGTAAGCGCTGCCGATGTGGATCTCGAACGGAAACACGTAGGTGGTGAAATAGATCAGCACCAGCCACGGAGCGTTGCGGAAAATCTGCACCCAGATCCGTGCCGGCAAACGCAGCAGGCGCAGCGGCGATAACGCCAGCGCCCCCACCAGCAACCCCAGCAGCGAACCCAATGCAATCGCGAGCAGACTGATCAGGATGTTCTGGCCAAAGCCGGCAGCCAGGGCCGGCGACCATTGCAGCAGCGCCTTCAATACCGGGCTTTGCGGGGTGAACCAGAGCAACCAGAGCCCGGCGCCGACCAACAGCAACAGTTTGCCGACATGCCGACGCGACCAGGTCACCGACGGGGTGACGGACGATTCAATGGCCATAGCCGGGCATCCTCAGGCGCGCTTCAAGGTAGCGCCCCACACAATTGACGATAAAACTCAGCAGACCGAAAAAGCTCAGGATCAGAATCATCAGTTCCAGAACGTTATCGCTCTGCGTCCAGATCATGATCGACGCGTAGGTGATGTCGCCGACGGCAATCGCCGAGGCAACGGCAGTCATCTTCACCAGGTCGATCAGGTTGTTGATCAGCGACGGCAAAGCGAAACGCAGGGCCAGCGGCAGTTGCACGTTCCATAGCAACTGACGGCTGCTCAATGCCAGCGAACTGGCCGCCTCCAGCGTCACCGCCGGTACCGCCTCGATGCCGGCGCGCAGGGCCTCGGCATGGAACGCGCCCTTGTGCAACGAGATCACGATCACCACCCAGGCGAACGGTGTCAGCGGGTTCGCGGCGCCAACGGCTTGAGTGAGCAACATGTTCAAGACGAGGAACGCGCAATACAGCTGCACCAGGGTCGGCGTGTTGCGAGTGACTTCGACGAACACACGTGCCGGTTTCGCCAACCACCGATTGCCCGACGTCAGCATCGCCGCCAGTCCGAGCCCGGCGAGCAAGCTGCCGAGAATGGTGAACAGGCACAGCCACATCGTGGTCAACGCACCCTGCACCACGGTGCCGCGCTGATAGGCGTCCAGCAGGAAGTTGTAGTTCAGACCCAGCCCGGCAGCCCAGTGGACGAATAGCTCCAGCCAATCACTCATGCTGCGCCCCGCAATTGCGCACAGGCCCGGGCGATGCGACGTCCGGCTTCAGTGACGCCATCGGTCGCGCTGGACGGGTGAACCCAGGGTGACAATGCAACAGCATTGGCCAGACACAATGGGGTCAGGTTGTTAGTGGAACAATGACGGTTCATGCGCGACTGCCTTGAATAGCCGTCGCGCGATGCGGCGGCGTATTGAATACGATGAGGTGAATCAGGCGCCGTTGGCCTGGAACTGCTTTTGCAGTTCGACCAGCGCAGGTGACGCGGGGGTGATGTGGTTGCGGGTCTGGGCTTCGATCAACCAGCCGCTGCGGTGCAGTTCCTTGACGATCGGGTCGAGCCTGGCCTGGGTGTCGCTTTCACCACGGCGCGTCCAGATCACCGACGGCGCCGGGTTGAGCTCCGGACTGATGGCGCGATAGCCTTGCCATTCGGTGTTGTCGGCGATTAACGGATTGATCAGTGTGGCGTCATGTACCGCCGCAACGCAGTTGTTGCCACGCAGTGCCAACAAGGACTCGGAGGAACTCTTGAACGCCTTCAACTCAACGCCCAACCCGGTGAGCGGCTTGATGTAGCTGCTGCCCTGAGAGGTGCAGACCGGTTGCCCTTTCAGGTCTTCCCAACGAGTGATCTTGCTGTCCTTGAGCACTGCGGCGGTGCCGCCAACCCGGTAAAACGGTGTCGGTACAAAACCGAGGATCTCGCCGCGTTCTGCCGTCCATTCCATATTGGCGATCAGCAAATCCACTTTGCCCTGCTGCAGGAACTGCACGCGGTTGGCCGGCAATACCGGCACCAGTTGCACTTCAGCGCCCAACTGCCGACCCAGTTCCTGTGCGAGTTCGACGTTCAAACCGCGGGGTTTCTGTGTGGCCGGATCAATGCCGCCAAAGGGGCCGCCTGACAACAGCACGCCAACCACCAGCACATGACGCTGCTCGATCCTGTCCAGCGTCGCGTCAGCATGGGCCGCGGTGCTGGCGGCCAGTGAGATGAAGGCGCCCAACATCACGGGCAATAAACGTTTTACAGACGCGCGCTTGAACGACATGGATTTCCCCTCATGAATGATCGGCAAAACCCCGATCCGATGAGTGGCATCCTGCGTACAGCGTCGAGGTAACGGAAATACAAATATCTAATATCGTTATAACTCTGGTGCTGTCATTTTTTAGATAAACGCTTAAAAGCCAGCGTTTATTGGCATCTGCGAGATTCCAGAAAAATCAATTTCTCCAAATACATAAAAAAATGTAATGTTTATGTTCGCACCCTTGATGTAAAAAGCAGCCGCCATGTCGACCCTCGATCTCGAATTACTGCGCACCTTCATTGCCGTGGTCGATCACCACAGCTTTGCCGAGGCCGGCGTGCAACTGGCCCGCACACAATCGTCGGTCACTCAGCACATGCAACGCCTGGAGCAACAGGTCGGGGTCAGCCTGTTCGAAAAACGCGGGCGGCAAAAGCAGCTCACGGAAGCCGGGCAGCAGTTACTGCGCCATGCCCGACAAATGCTTTCGCTCAACGATGACGCGCTGAATTCCTTGCGCGAAAGCAGCTTGAGCGGCGTGCTGCGAATCGGCTCACCCCATGACATCGCCGACACCATCCTGCCACCGATTCTCAGTCATATCGCGCGCTCGGCTCCGCGCTTGCGCCTGGAAATCGACGTCGGCCGCAGCCCGTTTCTCATGGACGACCTGCATCGCGGCAAGGTCGACATGGTGATTTCCACTCGCGAAGACCCCAGCCTGGAAGGTTTTGCCTTGCGCACCTCGCCGGTATGGTGGATTTGCTCTGCGCAGTTTCTTCATAACCCCGGCGAGCCTTTGCCGTTGATCCTGGTCGATGAGCCCAGCATCTATCGACGATATGCCCTTGAGGCCCTCGAGCGCGCCAACATTCCCTGGCGCCAGGCTTATCTGGCGTCGAACCTGATTGGCATCAAGGCGGCGACGCGTGCAGGCCTTGGCGTCACTGCCAGAAGCATGGAAATGTTGGGCCCGGATATGCGGGTGCTGGGTGAAAGCGATGGCTTGCCCCGTCTGCCGGACGTCACCTATCACCTGTGGATTCGACCCAATACGCTTAATCCTCTGGTGCGTCGGGCTTATGAGTTGATTCGCAGCAACCGCGGGCATTGAATGCCGAAGGTGCACGCGGTGTATGGGGCGAATCGCCCCATCCCCTTTAAAAAGCCTTGTCGAAACGGAACGAGGCCCCATAGGCCGACGCCGGCAACAGACTTGAACCATCGGCCCGTAACCGCGAACGGAAGGTACCGCTTTGCGGTTGAGTACGGTACAGCCCACGTTTCTGCAGTTCGGGGATGATCAGTTCGACGAAGTCCTCAAGGCTTCCGGGGCTGATCAGCGGATTGAGCATGTAGCCACTGGTGCCGGAGATTCGCGCATGCTCCTCAATGCGCTCGGCCACCTGTCGAGGGGTGCCCACCAGGATCAGATCGCTGCCTCGGGTGACGTTGGCAAACCGTTGCTTGACGTCGCCAGCGGTCAAGGGTTTGCCAGTGCCATCGGGACGCATCACGTAGGAGGTCATGCCTTCGGTGTGGGTGGAAAGCGCATCACTGTCGGCATAGCGGCTGATATCGATGCCGGTGTCACCCGCGTAACTGACCAGTTGGGCCTGCAAGTGATAGTTGCTTTGCAGCTCGTCATATTTGCGCTGGGCTTCGATCTCGGTCTTGGCCGTGACGATACGCAGCACCGTCAGGGACTTCACATCGTCACGCTGACGGCCACGTGCCTGAGCCTTGGCCCATATTTCTTCCAGCCCCTGACGAATTTCCTGCGGGTTGGACTTGGCAATGAAGATCAGCTCGGCGTGCTTGGCCGCAAACTCACGTCCGCGCCCTGACCAGCCGGCCTGAATCAACAACGGTGTGCGCTGTGGCGATGGCGAGGTCAAGTGCGGCCCGGCCACCCGGTAATGCTCACCGACGTGGTTGATCGGCCGCACTCGATCACCCCGGGCGTAGAGTTGTCGCGATCTGTCCGCAACCACGGCGTCGTCGGCCCAACTGCCTTCCCAGAGCTTGTAGACCACATCGAGAAACTCTTCGGCGCGCTCATAGCGGTCATCGTGCCTGATCATCTGCTCCAGACCGAAGTTGCGGGCGGCACTGGACAGGTAAGACGTGACGATGTTCCAGCCGACCCGGCCATTGGTGAGGTGATCCAGCGTGCTGAAGCGCCGGGCATGGGTAAACGGATGTTCGTAGCTGGTGGTGACGGTGACGCCAAAGGCCAGGTTTTGCGTCACGGCAGCCAAAGCCGGGATGATCATCAAGGGATCGTTCGCCGGTGCTTCTACCGCCCATTTCATGGCCGCATCGGCATTGCCGCCAAATACATCGTAGAAACCCAGCACATCACCAAAAAACAGCATGTCGAGGTGAGCCTGGTCGGCAATGCGTGCCAGGTTCGACCAGTAGCCAAGAGAGTTGATGGTCAGTCGCTCGTCGGCCGGGTGTGTCCACAGGCTTGGCGCACCGCCGCAACCGACACTGGCCTGTTCGTAGAGTGCAAACAACAGAGGTTTGGGATCGGACATAGTGGTTCCTGAAAAAAATGATTAAACCGGGCGGATCACCGCTGATTCTTGAAGCCTTTGCCGTAGTGGCGTTCGAGGCGGTGCTGTATCAACTCGAGCCCGATGGACAGCAGCCAATAGATGACGGCCGCGGTGGTGAGCATTTCGATGTAGCGATAGGAAGACCGCCCATAGGACTGCGCCAGGAACATCACCTCCCAGACGCCCATCACCGAGATCAGCGAGGAGTCCTTGAGCATTGAAATGAACTGGCTGGTCGTCGGAGGAATGATCGTGCGCATGGCTTGCGGCAGGACGATCTGCACAAACGTCGCCGTTGGCCTGAGTCCCAGGGCCATCGCCGCTTCGCGCTGCCCGGGTGCTACGGCCAGGATGCCGGCGCGAAAGATCTCGCTGAGGTAGGCCCCATAGTTGAGCGAGAGCGCAATGATGCCGGCACTGATGGCGCCGGGAACAACGCCCAGCTGCGGTAAACCCAGATAGATCAGGAGGATCTGAATCAGCAGCGGAGTACCGCGAAAAAAAGATGCGTAGAAGCTCGCGATACCGAACGCCACGGCACTGCGTGACAGACGCGCCAGCGCCGTCACGAACCCCAGGAGCAGGGACAGCCAGATCGAGCAGAAGCACAGAAACAACGTCAGTGCGGCACCCTGCAGGAAACCGTTGGGCCCCAGATGCAGGCCGACCAGATTCGGCCACTTTTCCAGAATGATCGAGAACTTCAGATCGAAGCTCATGAAAAACATGACGCACAAGCCGAACAGCGCCGCCCACGTCAAGTACAGGCGAGTGCGAAAGCCAAAGAGCTGGCTCAAGGGGCGTGGCTCGGCTTCGGGTGCGACAGTCGCCTTGGCCGGATGTGGATTGAGGGCTGTCATTGGCTGATATCGGCACCGATCCACTTCTGCGAAATCTTGCTCAGCGTACCGTCAGCCTTGAGTTGGGTGATGACCTCGGTGACTTTGGCACTCCATTGCGGATCACCCTTCTCGATCGCCACGACGTTCGGTTCGGCGTAGAGCGTATCGCCGGCAATCTTGAAGCGAGGATCCTGGGTAATACGCTCGCGCGCGGTGATCAGGTTGGTGACCATGGCATCCAGACGCACGCCCGTGCCCAGTGCCAGATCCTGGAACGCCACTGTCTCGTTGTCGTAGGGCGCGACCTGAACATTATCGAATGGATAGCTCAAAGGTTTGTCCTCGGCACCTTCGATCACCAGATCCTTGTTCAAGTAGGCTTCGTAAGTCGACGCGCTGATCACACCGACTTTTTTGCCGGACAAGTCTTTGCCCGCAGTGATGTCCTTATCCTTGGCATTCACTACGATCACTGCGGGTGACTGGTAATACTCGACCGGGAAATCGAACACTTCGGCGCGGGCTTTACTCGGGGTCATCGAGCAGACGCAGATGTCATAGCGCCCGCTCCAGTGGCCAGCAGCGATCACGTCCCAGGACGGGGTCTCCAGTTTGAGCTTGACGCCAAGGCGCTGGGCAACCGCCTTGGCGACATCCACGTCAAACCCGTCCAGCTGGTTCTGCTCATTGAGAAAGGAAAACGGCGGATAACTTTCCATCAGGACGCCGGTCAACTCGCCTTTTTTCGTCACACGATCCAGGATCGGGCCTGCAAAAGCCGCAGAGCAACTGGCGGCTAACGCCAGGCCCAAGGACAACAATGCCGTGGTTTTCAAGTACGAAGCTCCTGTCAGTTGAAAAAACCTGATTAGATTAAAACGCACTATAAAATGCGTTTGTACTTGTTTTATGGAATAACAGGCTAGCTTCAGGCTATATCCGGGTTACGGGCTCAGACTGCCCTGACGTCAGCGACCTTCAGGCGATGCACAAGCAGCCACAAAGGTTGCCGGATTGTTCATGGCAATATCGATAACTGCTGGATCGACTCTCGCAAGGCATGATGTCGCCGGGCTTGGGAGTAAATAGCTCTGGCTACGAACAGGTAGAAACAGTTGATTTACGCAGGGGGAAATGGGCTCGGCGCCTCATCTCGCTACTGATCCAGTTGCAGATTCGCTACTATGTTTGCCTGCCTTCCTTGTCCGCGGATTTCTTCATTACTGGAGCCTGAATGCCTAGTCAAAAGGACATGGCCGCCGAAAGCGGCGCACCGATGATCCCTGAACAACGCCGTGAATTGATGCTGCGACAGTTGCGCAAGCATCAAGTGCTGAGCGTTCATCAATTGATGGAAATGTTCGACTGTTCGCACATGACCATACGCCGCGACATCGCGTTGCTGGAGCAGGAAGGTCGTGCCTACTCGGTAACGGGTGGGGTGCGAATCGCCAGTCAGCTGCACAGCGAGCCCAGCCATCAGTTCAAGGCGGTGGTGGAGTTGCCGCAGAAACAGGCCATGGCCAAACTCGCCGCCCGGCTACTGCATGCCGATATGGCGATTTACCTGGATGCGGGAACCAGCACCCTGGAAATTGTTCCCTACATCAAGGCGCTGTCCGGCATGACCGTGGTGACCAACGATTTCGGGATTGTCCAGGCCCTGATCGATGCGCCTCATGTCACGGTGATCCATACCGGCGGGCAACTGGATCACTCCAATCAATCGTGCGTGGGCAGCCTGGCGGTTGCCACCTTGCGTCAGGTCGTCACCGATATCGCGTTCATATCGACCAGCTCATGGGATTTGCGTCGCGGACTGACCACGCCTTCGGCGTTGAAGGTGGAGGTCAAGCAAGCGGCAATGCAATCGGCCTCGCAAGTGGTGCTGGTGGCCAGCAGTTCGAAATACGGGACCTTCAGCATGTACAGGATCGCCGGTCTCGAGCAGTTCGACATTATCCTCAGCGATGACGCGTTGACCCCTGCCGCGGCCGATGGCATCCGCAAGCAGGGCGTCGAACTGTTACTTCCATCGGGCAATACCGTGGCCTGAAACGACGGGCTCCTGCGTCCAGCGGAGCCCATGGTCCAGCTTTGTATTACGCTTGACGCGCCTTCCAGTCCCGCAACCATTGCAAGCCGGCAGACGTGTTGCCTCGAGGCCGGTATTCGCACCCTACCCACCCGTCATAACCCAACTGGTCGATCAACTCGAACAGATAGGGATAGTTGACTTCTCCCAGGTCCGGCTCGTGCCGGTCAGGCAAGCCCGCGATCTGGATGTGACCGATACCGTCGAAGTCCCGACGCAGTTTAGTGGCCAGGTCGCCCTCGACGATCTGGCAGTGGTAGCAGTCGAACTGAACCTTCAGGTTACTGGCGCCCACTTCCTTGCAGATGGCCTGGGCCTGATCCTGCCGATTGAGGAAAAAGCCCGGCATGTCCCGCGTATTGATCGGCTCAAGCAATACCGTGACGCCTGCCTTGGCTGCCTGAGCGGTGGCATAGGCGAGGTTTTCCAGGTAAACGCCGTGATGCCGTGCCCGGTCATTCTCGGAGGGCAGCAGGCCGGCCATGACATGGATGCGTGAATTGCCCAGCACGCCGGCGTATTCCAGGGCGCGATCAAAACCGCTGCGAAATTCACTCTCTCGCCCCGGCAACGACACCGTGCCCCGCTCGCCCGCCGCCCAATCACCGGGCGGCGCATTGAACAATGCCTGCACCAGGCCATTGTCGCTCAAGCGTTGCTTGAGTTCTTCTGCGCTGTAGTCGTAGGGGAACAGATACTCCACCGCTTCGAAACCATCGGCCGCCGCGGCGGCGAAACGATCCAGAAACTCATGTTCCGGGTAAAGCATGCTGAGGTTGGCAGCAAAACGAGGCATGGTAGCTCCTGAGATAACGGGTCAGACAAAGGGCCAGATCAACAGGGTAATACAGAAACCCAAGGTGCCGAGCAAAGTGGTCAGCACCGTCCAGGTGCGCAAGCCGTCGGCCACGTTCAGTCCGGACAGCTTGGTGAAGATCCAGTAACCGGCATCATTGATGTGGGACATGGCCAGGCCCCCGCCGCCCATGGCCAGGCACAGCAAGGCCATGTGGTTCGGAGTGAGGTTGAGCGTTGCAATCAGCGGGCTGATGATGCCGGCAGTGGTCACCAGCGCCACGGTGGTCGAGCCTTGCACCGCGCGTAACAGCATGGTCAGCAGAAAGCCCAGCGCCAGTACTGGCAGACCGGTGGTGCGCAGCATATCGGAGACCACGGCACCGATTCCGGTGTCCACCAGCACTTTGCCGAACACGCCGCCAGCACCGGCAATCAGGATCACCATGGCCACACCGGGCAAGGCCGAACCGATCACATCGGACACCTGATTGCGGCTCCAGCCCCGACGCGAACCGAGCAGCCAGGCACACAGCAAGGTGTCGATCAGCAGCGCCACCAGCGGTGCACCCAGCACCGTCATGACGCCGCGCAGGGTCGATTCCGCAGGCAGCAACGAGGTAGACAGAGTCCCGAGCAGAATCAGGATGATGGGCAGCAGGATCAGACTGACGATCAGGCCAAAACCCGGCGCCGGTGCCGCTGGCAACTTGGAAACAATGCTGCTGGTGGACTCTTCCAGGCCCATGTGCGACACGGCCACAGCCGCTCGCTCAGGGCTCTTGTCGTTGCCATTGGACCAGGCGGCCAGGTCCTCGTTGGTGACATGCGGGCCATAGACCTCGGCGCGAATATCATCGGTCATCGGGAACACCCGACGGGTCATGCGTCCGGCCACGCGGTAGCCGACATAGCAAAGCAGTGCGGTGATCGGCAGTCCGAACATCAGTACGCGGCCAAGGTCCGCGCCCAATTGACTGGCAGCGGCCACTGCGCCCGGGTGTGGCGGCAGGAAGGCGTGGACGGTCAACAAGGCCGCGCACATCGGCAGCGCAAACACCAGCAACGGCTTACGCGCACTGCGGGCAATACCGTAGGCCAGCGGCATCAGGATGATCACACCGACCTCGAAGAACACCGGCACCCCGACCATGAAGCCGGCAATCGTCAAGGCCAATGGCGTACGCCGATTACCGAAACGGGTAATCAGCGTCTTGGCCAGCGCCTCGGCACCACCGGAAAGCTCGATGATCCGTCCGATCATCGCGCCCAGGGCAATGATGATCGCAATATGACCCAGGGTCTTACCCATGCCGCCTTCGATGGTGGCGACCAGATCGGCCGGCTTCACCCCGGCCACCAACGCCACCAGAATGCTCACCAGCATCAAGGCCACGAAGGGCTGGAACTTGTACTTGAGCACCAGGAACAACAACAGCGCGATGCCGACCCCGGCGGTCATCATCAAGAGTAAAGGGCTCATTTCAGAAACCCTCCACGCCGTGAGAACGAAACGGTGCCGCCACTGGATCTGAACATGCCGCAATGAAGATGAGTCATGCCTGGTTTTCCTCTTGTTATTGTATTTTTTGGCAAGCCGAGTCCGTCGAGAGTCGCTGAGCGTCTCCCAGGCAAGGCTTGCGGTATCGATCTGTCGTGTTAAGCCAACGCTTTACCAGTGCGCACCAAAGGTTTCTCGCAGCTCGTCCAGTGCTGCCCGGTCGAGCGGCTCTGGCTTGGGATTGCTCATCAGCCAGAGTCGCGCGGTTTCCTCGAGTTCTTCCAGGGCATAGCTGGCCCTGGACACCGAACTCTCCCAGACCACCGGGCCGAGGCGTTCAAGCATCACGCCGCGAACGCTGTTGGCCAGTTGGGCGACCTGTTCGGCAACTTTTGGCGAACCCGGCCGCTGATAGCCAATCAACGGGATATGCCCGACTTTCATGACCTGATACGGCGTCAACGGCGGCAGAATGTCGCCCGCCTGCCAGACACCGGCCAGGGTCAACGCCACCAGATGGGTGGAGTGGGTATGCACCACGCCACCGACGCCCGGGTTGCGGTCGTAGACCTGGCGATGCAGCGCCAGGGTTTTTGACGGTTTGTCACCGGACACCCATTCACCCGCCAGATTGACCTTGGCGATGGTCGCCGGATCGAGGCGTCCGAGGCAGACGTCAGTCGGGGTGATCAACCAGCCGTCGTCCAGGCGCGCGCTGATATTGCCGGCGCTGCCGACGGTGTAACCGCGCTGGTAAAGACTGCGGCCCACTTCACAGATTTCTTCGCGCCGGGCGTTTTCGTCACTCACTGCGCGGCTCATTGCGCACCCCCGGTCGGGGCAAGCTGGCTCAAGGCTTTGCTGAAGAAGTCCCGACCACCGAAGTTACCCGACTTGAGTGCCAGCGCCAGGGGCTCGTCAGTGTTGCTGACGGTCGCCGGCACACCCGGATCGATTTGTGCGCCGATCTGCAACAGCTGTACACCCAGTGCCTGAACCACAGCGCCCGAGGTTTCTCCGCCGGCGATCACGAAGCGGCGCACGCCGCTCTGGCGCAGACCCCGGGCAATTTCGCCAAAGGCGTTTTCCACCAGGCTTCCGGCTTGCTCGACGCCCAGTTGCTGTTGCACCAACTTGACCTCTTCGGGCGAGCAGGTAGCGTAGATCAATACGGTTTGTTCATTATCGCGAGCAAAAGCCAATGCTTGCGCCACCACCGGCTCACCAGCAGCCAAGGCCAACGGATCAATGCGCAAGGCCGGTCGACCCGCTTCGAGCCAGGCCGCTACCTGTCCATTGGTAGCGATCGAAGCACTGCCGGCCAACACCACTTCCAGGCCTGACACCGCCGGGAGTTTCGCGGCATCGAGGTCGCGCAGCTTGCCGGCCCGACGGAAGTTTTCCGGCAAGCCCAAGGCCAGCCCCGAACCGCCCGTCAACAACGGCAAATCGGCGCAGGCGGTACCGAGGGCGTACAGATCGCTGTCCGACAACGCATCAGCGATGACCATGCCGACACCCTGCGCCCTTAGCTCTGCGATGCGTGCCCTCACCTGCTCAGCGCCACGGGCAATGGTGTCGTAGCGCAACAGACCGACGTTCAGACGGGTCTGCGATTGCAGGACCCGAACCAGATTGGCATCGCTCATCGGCGTCAGTGGATGATGTTGCATGCCCGACTCGCTGAGCAACTGATCCTGCACAAACAAGTGGCCGCGAAAGATCGTCCGGCCATTTTCCGGGAACGCCGGGCAGGCCAGGGTAAAGTCGCTACCCAGTGCGGCCAGCAGCGCTTCGCTGACCTGGCCGATATTGCCGGCCGCGGTGGAGTCGAACGTCGAGCAATATTTGAAAAAGATCTGCTCGCAGCCTTGCTCGCGCAGCCAGGCCAGTGCGGCGAGAGACTGCTCGACCGCTTCGGCGACCGGCGTGGTACGCGATTTCAGGGCAATGACGATGGCATCGGCATCAAGCCCGGCGGCAATTTCCGCGCTCGGGATACCGATGCTTTGTACGGTACGCATTCCGCCGCGCACCAGCATGTTGGCCAGGTCCGTGGCACCGGTGAAGTCGTCGGCGATGCAGCCCAGCAGCGGGCGTGCAGTGGATGTAGTCATGGGGTGTTCCTCAAACGGGCTCAGGCTTCAAACGGACTGGGGCTTGGCAGTCGGCAATTCGATGCCCGGGAAAATTTTGATCACCGCTGAATCGTCCTCACGGCCGAAGCCGGCACTGGAGGCCTGCATGAACATCTGGTGGGCGGTGGCCGACAGCGGCAGCGGGAATTTGCTGGCCCGGGCGGTATCCAGCACCAGGCCCAGGTCCTTGACGAAAATATCCACCGCGGACAACGGCGT
>Ga0163161_10001728_pt1 | contig 15997 bp, 15 predicted proteins | sample S45metaG_FD_129847 | JGI IMG/M metagenome (GOLD analysis project Ga0163161, IMG submission 129847) | Switchgrass rhizosphere microbial communities from Kellogg Biological Station, Michigan, USA - S4-5 metaG | ecosystem: Host-associated > Plants > Roots > Rhizosphere > Soil | place: USA... | reverse complement strand
TTCCTCGACCTGATCCAGGAAGGCAACATCGGCCTGATGAAGGCGGTCGACAAGTTCGAATACCGTCGCGGCTACAAGTTCTCGACCTACGCGACGTGGTGGATCCGCCAGGCGATCACCCGCTCGATCGCCGACCAGGCGCGCACCATCCGTATTCCGGTGCACATGATCGAGACCATCAACAAGATGAACCGCATCAGCCGCCAGCATCTGCAGGAGTTCGGCTTCGAGCCCGACGCCGGCATCCTGGCCGCGAAGATGGAGATCCCGGAAGACAAGATCCGCAAGATCATGAAGATCGCGAAGGAGCCGATCTCGATGGAAACCCCCATCGGCGACGACGACGATTCGCACCTGGGCGACTTCATCGAGGACAGCAGCAACACGGCGCCCATCGAAGCCGCAATGCAGGCTGGTCTGCGCGACGTGGTCAAGGACATCCTCGACTCGCTGACGCCGCGCGAAGCCAAGGTGCTGCGCATGCGCTTCGGCATCGAGATGTCGACCGACCACACGCTGGAAGAAGTCGGCAAGCAGTTCGACGTGACCCGCGAGCGTATCCGCCAGATCGAAGCCAAGGCGCTGCGCAAGCTCAAGCACCCGTCGCGTTCGGACAAGCTGCGCAGCTTCATCGACACGCTCTGAGCCAAGGGCTCTCTCTGTCCGGCAGCAATGCCGGACAGGCTCGAAAAAAGGCCCGGAACCGCACTCGCGGTCCCGGGCCTTTTTCTTTGGCCGGTGCGTCGTTTCAGAGCGCCGCGAGCCCTTCCACCAGCGCTTCCCGGTTCAGCTTGTGCTGCTCGCCGCGCGACCACGAGAAGATGTCGTAGCCGTTGCTGTAGAGCACCGTGCCGTCGGGTGCGAGATCGAAATGCGCCACATGCGAGGCGACCACGCGCGGGCTCGCGCGGCGGCCTTCCTGCGCGATCAGCTGCCACGAGCCGGGCACCAGGTTGCCCGCGTACTGCGGGTCGTTGCGCACCTTCGACAACTCGATCATCCGGCCGTGCAGCCAGAGTTGGCCCAGATCCTGGTCAAGCTCGGGAGTGCGTGGCCCGCCTGCGGAACGCAGCGGCTCCTTGCCGTAGATCATCGAGAAGAAGTTGAGATACCCGAAGACCGCCTTGCCCAGGCGCAGCGGCATCATCAGCGTGTCTTTCACCGCGCCGCCCGCGCGCTCGTGGGCCGGCTTCTCCACCGGACGACGGATGGCGTAGAGCGTTCCATCGGACGCGATGCGCGGGGCGATGAAATCCCATTCGGGGTCGTCCAGCAGGCTGTCCATCTGCGCGCTCTTGTAGTCGAGCCAGTTCACCGTCGAATGCGCCATCGCGACGACGCCGCCGTGGGTTGGATGCCGCGCCACGCCGCACGACTGATAAACCAGCGTCGAGGCCGAGCCCGGCATCACGGCCGGCGCAGCGTCCAGGCTGTCGCCGCCGGTGATCGCGCCCTTGGCGTTGCCCTCCTCGTCGAACACCTCTAGCTGCGCGGTGCCGTCGGGCAGGCCGACGGCCAGCACGAGGTGGCGGGTCTCGGGCACGTAGGTCAGGCCGAGCACCGGCGCTTGTTGCCGGTGGAAGAGCCGGATCTCGCGCTTGTCGTCGAGTTCGTAGCGAAAGAGACCGATGCTGCGGCCCACCGTCAGCACGTAATAGATGGTGCGCGGCCCGCCGCGACAGACGTGCAGGAAGCGCGCCGGCGCCATCGCCCCGCCCGGCCCGCCACGGCCCCAGAGCGATGCGCCCGAGAGCATGCCGGTGGACTCCTCGCGCTCCGCGTGCTTCCAGGACGTGGTGCGGCGGCTGTCGGCCTCGCGCTGGAGCAGTTCGCGCGCAAACGGCGATTCGATCTGCACCGGCGGGGCATCGCCGCTGCGCAGCCAGAGTTCGCCGCGGGTGATCGACAGGAATTCCGAAATCATCTTTTCCCTCCTTCTTCTTCAACGCATGCAGGCGCGCAGTTTAGTGGCCGGCCGGCGCCAGCAGCCCTTCGGCGCGTCTGCTACGCTCGCACTCTTTCGGTGCGTACCTCACGCGCCATTCTTTTTCTCTCCCATCACGACATGAATCCCGACGCCGACAAACTCTGGCAGGCCCCGCGTTGGGCGCTGGCCGTCCTGCTGGCGGTGCTCGGCATGCTCGGGCCGTTTTCCATCGACACCTACATCCCGGCCTTCTCGGGCATCGCGCGTTCCATCGGCGCGACGCCCGCCGAGATGCAGCAGACGCTCTCTGCCTACCTCTTCGGCTTCGCGTTCATGAACCTGTTCCACGGCGCGCTGTCGGACAGCTTCGGCCGCCGGCCGGTGGTGCTGTGGGGCTTGGCAGTATTCACCATCGCATCGCTGGGCTGCGCGCTGTCGCAGACCATCACGCAGCTCGTGCTGTTCCGCGGGCTGCAGGGGTTGTCGACCGGCGCGGGCATCGTGGTCTCGCGCGCGGTGATCCGCGACATGTTCCCTCCCGCCGAGGCGCAGCGGGTGATGAGCCAGGTGACGATCTACTTCGGCGTGGCGCCGGCCATCGCGCCGATCATCGGCGGCTTCCTGTTCGTGCATGCGGGCTGGCACGCGGTGTTCTGGTTCCTGGTGGCAGTGGGCGTGGTGCTGTTCGTCGCCAACTACAAGCTGCTGCCCGAAACGCTGCACGCCTCGCACCGCCAGTCGTTCCATGTGCGCCACCTGATGCGCGGCTACTGGGACCTGTGCTCCGATCCGCGCTTCCTGCTGCTCGCGCTCGCGAGCGGCGTGCCATTCAACGGCATGTTCCTTTACGTGTTGGCCGCGCCCGCGTTCCTCGGCGACCACCTCGCGCTGCAGCCGCAGCAGTTCTTCTGGTTCTTCCTTTTGACCATCGGCGGCATCATGCTCGGCGCGCGCGCGAGCGGCCGCATGGCCGGCAAGATCGCGCCCAAGCGGCAGATCCGCGACGGCTTCCTCATCATGCTGGTCACCTCGGTGGTCAACGTGGTGGCCAACTTCTTCTTCGACGCGCACGTGGCCTGGGCGTTGTGGCCGCTCGCGGTGTTCGCCTTCGGCTGGGCGCTGATGGTGCCGGTGGTCACGCTGCTCGTGCTTGACCTGCACCCCGAGCGCCGCGGCATGGCCTCGTCGCTGCAGGCGGTGATCGGTTCGACCGCCAACGGCGTCGTTGCCGGCGCAATCGCCCCGCTGGTGATGCACTCCACGCTGGCGCTTGCGGTCACCTCCACGCTGATGCTCGCCATCGGCCTGGTCGCCTGGGTCTGGCTGCACGGCCGCTGGCCCGAGATCGGGCGCAGCCTCGCCAACGAAACCTGAGAAGGAACGGCGCGATGCGGCTTTCCGCAGTCCTGACCTATGCGCGCGCCTGGCTGCCGGGCCGCACCACCGTCGACATGCGCGAACGGCTGCGCGCCGTGTGCGGCGCCGCCATCGGCCTCTTCGTGACTGCGGTGTTGTGCCGCTGGCTGGCGGGGCCGCTGGGCAGCGCGGTCTGGCTGATCGCGCCGCTGGGCGCGAGCGCGGTGCTGGTGTTCGCGGTGCCCGCAAGCCCGCTCGCGCAGCCCTGGTCGGTGATCGGCGGCAACACGCTGTCGGCGGTGGTCGGCATCGCGAGCGTGAGCTTCATTCCCGATCCGGCCCTCGCCGCCTCCATCGCGGTGGCCGGCGCCATCGGCGTGATGTTCTTCGCGCGCTGCCTGCATCCGCCGGGCGGCGCGGCGGCGCTGCTCGCGGTGCTCACGCACACCACGCATTTCTCGTCGGCGCTCTTTCCGTTCTTCACCAACTCGCTGCTGCTGGTGCTGGCCGGCGTGGCCTACAACTCGCTCACCGGCCGGCGCTATCCGCATGTGCAGGTGGCGCAGCCGCCGCGCGCGGACGCCCGCTTCAGCCAGGCCGACATCGACGCGGTGCTGGCCCGCTACAACCAGGTGCTGGACATCAGCCGCGACGACCTCGAATCGCTGATCCAGCAGACCGAGCTCGAGTCGTACAAGCGGCGCCTGGGCACGCTCGATTGCGGCGACATCATGTCGCCCAACCCCGTGTCCGTGGAGTTCGGAACGCCCCTGCAGGAGGCCTGGGCGCTGATGCACGAGAAGCGCATCAAGGCGCTGCCGGTGACCGACCGCACACGCCGCGTGGTGGGCATCGTTACGCAGGCCGACTTCTTCCGCCAGCTCGACCTGCAGCACCACGAGGGCATTGCGGGCCGGCTGCGCGACCTGATCCGCGCCACGCGCACCGTGGTGTCGAACAAGCCCGAGGTGGTCGGCCAGATCATGACGCGGCAGGTGCGCGTGGCCAGCGCCGAGCGGCCGGTCGTCGACCTCGTGCCGCTCTTCTCTGAAGGCGGCCATCACCATATCCCCATCATCGATGGTGAAAAGCGCCTCACCGGCATGATCACTCAGTCCGATTTCGTGCGCGCCCTCTACCGTGCCGTGCGGCCGGAAAACTGAAACCTCTTTTTGTTTTCACCAAGGAGCGCACATGGCCTGGGTCGTATTGCTGGTGGCGGGTCTGCTTGAAATGGGATGGGCCATCGGCCTCAAGTACACCGAAGGATTCACGAAGTTCTGGCCCTCGGTCGGCACCGCCATCTCGATGATCCTCAGCGTGGTGCTGCTGGGCTGGGCGATGCGCTCGCTGCCCGTGGGCACGGCCTACGCGGTGTGGACCGGCATCGGCGCCGTGGGCACTGTGATCCTGGGCATCGTGCTGTTCCACGAGCCGGCCAACGCGGCGCGGCTGGCCTGCGTGGGGCTGATCGTGGCGGGCATCCTCGGGCTCAAGCTCACGAGCCCCGCGTGAATCCGCAGGCTGGCTACTCCAGCACCACGTTCGCCTTCTTCACGAGCGCTGCATAGCGCGCGGCCTCGCTGCGGAAGTAGCTCGCAGCCTCTTCGGCCGAGGTGGGCTTGATGACATTGCCTTGCTTGTCCATCGCGTCGCGCACCTCTGCTGTGGTGAAGGCGGCCACCACGACATCGTGCACGCGCTTGATGTCGGCGGCCTGCATCTTCGGCGGGCCGATCACCGCGAACCAGCCTTCGACCACGTAGTTCGGCAAGCCCTGCTCCGCAATCGTGGGAATGTCCGGCGCGGCCGGCGAGCGTGCCGGTCCGCAGACGCCGATGGCGCGCAGCGCGCCGCTCTTGATGTGCTGCTGCACCGCAGGCAGCGCGACCACGCCGATCTCGACTTGCCCCGCCATCATGTCGGTCACCATCGGACCGGTGCCCTTGTAGGGAATGTGCCGCGCCTTCACGCCCGCCTCGTCCATGAACATCTCGCCGGCCAAGTGAATGATGGTGCCGTTGCCCGACGAGGCGTAGTTGTAGCCCTCGGGCTTGGCGCGCAGCAGCGCCACGAGCTCCTTCACGTTCTTCGCGGGCAGCTTCGGATTCACCATCAGCACCAGCGGCGTTGCGCCGACCACGCTGATCGGCGTGATGTCGGTGATCGCGTCGAACGGCATCTTCTTGAACACGCTCGGGTTGATCACATGGTTGTTCGACACCATGCCCAGCGTGAGCCCGTCGGGCGCCGCCTTGACGATGGCCGCGGTGCCGGTGATGCCACCCGCGCCCGGCATGTTCTCGATCACCACCGGCTGGCCGAAGGCCTTGCCCAGCGCCACCGAGGCGGCGCGCACGATGTTGTCCACGCCCGAGCCGGCGCTGATCGGCAGGATGAAGCGGATCGGTTTGTCGGAGCCCTGCGCGAGCGCGGGGAATGCGGCGAGCGCCGCGGCGCCAGCGCCCAAGCCCAGCATCGCGCGGCGGTTCATCGGAAAAAGGTTCGTGGTCATGGTCTTGTCTCTCGTCTTGTTTTTGATGAAGCTCTCAGGCGATGGCCGCGTCGGCCTGCATCGCCGCGATCTGCGCGCCTTCGTAGCCCAGTTCGGCCAGCAGTTCGCGCGTGTGTTCGCCCAGCGTCGGTGGATGCAATCGCACGCCCAGGCGCTCGCCGCCGAGCGTGATCGGGAACAGCGTCGTCTGCGCCATTTCGCCGGCGCGCTCGCCGTCGGGCAGGCGGATGTCCGCAAGACCGCCGGTGGCCTTCAGGTGCGGATCGGCGTACAGGTCTTCGGGCCGAGTGATCGGCGCGTACGGCAAGCCGCGCGCCTCGAAGATCGCCGACAGCTCGGTCGCCGAACGGTCGGCGAGCCGCGCGCGCAGGTCGGCCAGCAGCGTGGGTCGCAGGCGCACGCGGTCGTTGTTCGTGCGCAGGGCCGGGTCGGCCTTCAGGTCGTCGAAGCCCAGCGCGTCGCAGAACACCGTCCACTGCGCGTCGCTCACCGCGGCCAGGAAGATCTGCTCGCCGTCCTTCACGGTGAACACGTCGTACAGCGCCCACGCCGAGATGCGCTCGGGCATCGGCGCCGCCGCCTGCCCCGTGATCGCGTACTGCAGCATGTGCTGGCCAACGAGGAAGACGTTGTTCTCGAAGAGCGCCGACTGCACCTCCTGCCCCTTGCCGGTTTCGGCGCGCTGCATCAGCGCGGCGATGGCACCGATGGCGCCGAACATGCCGCCCATGATGTCGTTCACGCTCGTGCCCGCGCGCAGCGGATCGCCGGGACGCCCCGTCATGTAGGCGAGCCCGCCCATCATCTGCACCACCTCGTCGAGCGCGGTGCGGTGCTCGTAGGGGCCGGGCAGAAAACCCGTGTGGTTCACGTACACAAGGCGCGGATTGAGCTTGCCGAGCGCGGCGTAGCCCAGGCCGTACTTGTCCATGGTGCCGGGGCGGAAATTCTGCGCCACCACGTCGGCCGTGGCGCACAGGCGCAGCGCCGCCTCCAGCCCCTGCGGGTTGCGCAGGTCGAGCGCGATGCTCTTCTTGTTGCGGTTGAACATCGGGAAGAAGCCCGCGCCCGCGCCGAGCAGATGCCGCGTGCGGTCGCCGTCGATCGGCTCGACCTTGATGACTTCCGCGCCCAGGTCGGCCAGCACCATCCCGCAAGTCGGGCCCATCACCATGTGCGTGAACTCGACCACGCGAATGCCTGCGAGCGGCAGGCGTTTTTCTTCCGTGCTCATGCTGCGACGCCTTCCACCGGTGCAAAGGTCTTCGGGAAGCCCGCGCGCCACACCGTGCCCTGCAGCGTCTCGCCATCAAGCCAGCCGGCCACGCGTTTTCTCAGGTCGAGCAGCTTCGGCAAATCGACGCCGGTGGCAACGCCCATGCTCTCCAGCATGAAGACCAGGTCCTCGGTATCGACGTTGCCGCTCGCGCCCGGCGCATGCGGGCAGCCGCCGATACCGGCCAGGCAAGCATCGAAGCGGGTGATGCCAACCTCCAGCGCCGCGTAGACATTCGCGAGCCCGAGGCCGCGCGTGTCGTGGAAATGGCCGCACCAGAGGCGGTCGCCCGCAATGCGCAATGCGCGCTCGAACAGGCTGCGCACCATCGCGGGATCGGCGTAGCCCACCGTGTCGGCGAGGCTCACGCGGTCGGCGCCGGCGTCGAGCAGCGCCTGCATCAAACGCAGCACTTCGTCGGGGTCGACATGGCCCTGGATCGTGCAGCCGAACGCGGTGCCCACGCCGCCATCGATCAGCGTCTTCGAACCCGCTGCATCGCGCGCGGCGCGCATGCGGCCGACCTCGGCCACGACCTCGTCGGGCGTCTTGCGCAGGTTGGCGAGGCTGTGCGCGTGGCTCGCGGAGAGCGGCACCATCATCAGGTCGGCCTCGCCCGCGATGGCGCGCTCCGCGCCCTTGAGGTTGGGCACGAGCACCGAGGCGAAAAGGCCCGGCAGCGTCTTGGCATATGCCAGCAGCTCGGCTGTGTCCGCCAGTTGCGGCAGGAGGTGCGCCGGCACGAAGGAGCCGACCTCGATCTCGCGCTGGCCGGCCGCGTGCGCGTCGCGGATCCATTCGAGCTTGCGTGAGGTGGGCAGCACGCGGGCGATGCTCTGGAGCCCGTCGCGCAGCCCCACTTCGCGAACAACCGCGCGGGGCGGCAGGAAAGCGTGAATCAATTCTTTGTCTCCGTCGTGTGGGGTACGGCGTCGATGTTAGAAGTTCCGATTTGGTTCAGAAGGTATATTTTGGAAGCCACTTGCTTCCAAAATGGAACATCATGAGAGACCTCGACCTGACCACCCTGCGCCTGTTCGTCGCCGTCTGCGAAACCCGCAGCATCGCGCGCGCCGGCGAGCAGGCCAGCATCGTCGGCTCGGCGATCAGCAAGCGCCTCGCGCAGCTGGAAGACACGGTCGGCACGCCCTTGCTGCTGCGCAAGCGGCGCGGCGTGGTGCCGACGCCGGCCGGCGAAACGCTGCTCGAACACGCTCGCGCCATGCTCGGCAGCGCAAACCGCATCGAGCGCGACATGGCGGCCTACGCCGGCGGGGCGCGCGGGCATGTGCGCATCCTGGCTTCGGCCTCCGTCATGGCCGAATCGCTGGCCGAGGACGTGGCCGGTTTCCTGCAGGCCCCTGCGCACCGCAACATCCGCGTCGACATGGAAGAGCGCGTGAGCCCCGAGATCGTCCGGGGCATCCGCGAGGGCATCGCGTCCATTGGCCTCTGCTGGGACGCGGCCGATCTCGAGGGCCTGGAGCGGCGCGACTACCGCTCGGACCACCTCGCGATCGTCGCGCACCCGTCGCACCCCGTCGCCCGCCACGACGCGGTGCGCTTCGAGCAGGTGCTCGACCATGAATTCGTCGGCATGCCCGCGCTGAGCGCCGTGCAGCTGATGCTCGCGCGCGAGGCGGCCGTGGCCGGCAAGCCGCTCGTGTACCGGGTGCTGGTGTCCAACTTCGACGCGGCGCTGCGCGTGGTGCGCGCCGGGCTGGCCATCAGCGTGGTGCCGACGGAAGTGGCGCGGCCTTTCGCCGATGCGTTCGGCCTGCGCCTGATGCCGCTCACCGACGACTGGGCGCGTCGGCGCTTTGCGATCTGCTTCCGGGGCGAGGCGACGCTGTCGCCCTCGGCGCAATTGCTGGTCGCGCACCTCGAACGCTGCGCGACGGACCGCAAGGCAGACGCCTGATCTGACCGATAACAGAAACGATCCATTGCGGCGGCGGTGGTTTTTGTTTCGTTTTCCGCAACCTAACATCCGGTCTGTTCGCTGTCACCCTCATCCAACCGACCGAAAGACCGCCATGTTCCGCAGAGCCCTGATTTCCGCCGCCGCCCTTTCCGCCACCCTGGCGCTCGCGCCGCTCGCGGCCAACGCCGCCGGGCCGCTCAAGCTCGATGTCTACAACCCCGGCACCAAATCGATGTTCCCGGTGTCGTCCGAACTCCTCACCGGCCAGACCGACGCGGTGCTGATCGACGCCCAGTTCCAGCGCAATGATGCCGAAGCACTGGTGCAGAAGATCAAGGCCAGCAGCAAGAAGCTGACCACGGTCTACATCAGCCACAGCGACCCCGACTACTACTTCGGCCTCGACGTGATCCAGGCCGCTTTTCCCGACGCGAAGATCGTCGCGACGCCGCAGACCGTGGCCGCGATCCAGGCCTCCAAGGACGGCAAGCTCGCGTACTGGAGCCCGATCCTGAAGGAGAACGCGCCCAAGGCGGTGGTCGTGCCCCAGCCGCTGGCTGGCGACAGCATCGAACTCGAAGGCCAGAAGATCCAGATCGTCGGCCTCGACGGTCCCACGCCCGCGCGCACCTTCGCCTGGATTCCTTCGCTCAAGACGGTGGCCGGCGGCATTCCGGTGTCGGCCAACATCCATGTGTGGATCGCCGACACGCAGACGCCAGCTTCCCGCAGCGAGTGGCTCAAGACGCTCGGCCGCATCGAAGCCCTGCACCCCAAGACCGTGGTGCCAGGCCACTACCTGCTGAATGCGGATGGCAGCACGCCCTACTCGCTCGCTTCGGTGAAGTTCACGCGCGGCTACCTGCAGGCCTTCGAGACCGAAGCGAAGAAAGCCAAGGACTCGGCCGCGCTCATCGCCGCGATGAAGAAGCGCTACCCGAAGCTGGAACACGCCTCGTCGCTCGAACTGAGCGCCAAGGTCATCAAGGGAGAAATGAAATGGCCGCAGTGAACGACGCCTCGAACGCAACAGCCACACTGCACTACATCTTCGATCCGATGTGCGGCTGGTGCTACGCGGTCGCGCCGCTGGTCGAGGCGGCGCGCAGCGTGCCGGGCCTTGCGGTCGAGTTCCACGGCGGCGGCATGATGACCGGCGCCAACCGCCGCGCCATTTCTCCGCAGTGGCGCGAGTACGTGATGCCGCACGACCGGCGCATCGCCGAACTCACCGGCCAGCCGTTCGGCGAGGCCTACTTCGAAGGCCTGCTGCGCGACACGGGCGCGGTGATGGACTCCGAACCGCCGACCACCGCGGTCCTCGCGGCCGAGGCGCTGCGCGAAGGCGGCGGGCTCGACATGGCCCATCGCCTGCAGCGCGCCCACTACGTCGAAGGCCGACGCATCGCCGATGCGGACGTGCTCGCCGCAGTGGCCGAAGAACTCGGCTTCGATGCCGAGGCTTTCGCATCGGCCTTCGCGCGCCTGTCCGGCAACGCGACATCTCAGCACATCGCCGCAAGCCGCCAGCTGCTGCAACGCGCAGGCGGACAGGGCTTTCCGACCTTCGTACTCACGCAGGCCGATGACGCCGCAAGCCGCATCGACATCGGCCCCTGGCTCGGCCGTGCGGACGAATGGAAGGCCCAGCTCGCCACGTTCGTCGTGCCAGCGTCGTCCGAAGCGTCGCCCGGCGCATGCGGTCCGGACGGTTGCGCGATCTAGGCTTGCACTACTTGCTGCACTGGAAGCTCGCCGCCTGCGATGCATCGCCGCTGACGTAGCGCGGCCACAGCGGCCACTCGCACAACGGGCGCGCACGGGTGGTCCTGAACGGCGGTTGCACCTCCTGCTCGAGCAGTTGCAGCCCGCCCGGCGCACGCCCACGCTCGACCCAGTCGGCCAGCGCCCCGAGCATGTCGACATTGGCCGGCGCGCCGCTGCCCACGTGGTCCACGCCCGGCGCGGTGTAGAGGCGCATGAAACGGTCCACGTTGTCGCGCCCCATGCGCGCCACGACCGACTCGTAATAACGGATGCCGGCGAACGGGCTCTGCGCGTAGTCGGCCATGTGCTCCAGCATCAGCAGCTTGCCGCCGCGCGCGTTGAAGGCGGCGAGGTCGGGGTTGGTCGAGTCCATCAGCTGCGACACGGTGGCGATGCGCGCGGCGAAATCTTCGGCGCGGTAGTTGCGCACGTCGAGCGATGAATTGCGCGCATAGAAATACTGCAACGCCCCGCTGCCGTAGAACCATGCGATGCCGTTGCTCGGCTGCGGCGGCACGGTCGGTGCGGCAGTGCCCGTCCACCACGCGTTCCAGCCCCCCATCGAGGCGAAGGCCGGCGTGCCTTCGCCGCCGATGCCCCAGCCCGGATATTCGGTGACGCCGTTGGCCAGCGGCACGGGCGAGCGCCACGGCGAGCGCAGCGTGCGTACCGCCTGCACCTGCGCATCGTTGAGGCAGTTGTCGCCGCTCGTGCCGGCCGCGCAACGCAGGCTGGCCGGGTCGAAGCGCTGCAGGCACGCGACCGAGTTCGACACGATGCGGTCGGCCACGCCGTCCGCCGCATCGCACGACGCCAACACCGCGTTGTGCACCAACTGCACCTGCGCGGGCCGCAGCCACCCCTCGCCGAAGGTCGCGATGCCGTTGCGCGTGCCCGCGTGCTGCAGCCCCGTCCAGTTGATCACCGGCACGCGGCTGAAGATGCCGTCGAAATCCTGCGGATAGCGCTGCGCCATGGTGAGCGCTTCGCGCCCGCCTTCGGAGCTGCCCATGAAGTACAGCTTCTGCGGCGCCTGACCGTAGGCGCGCTGCATCAGCGCCACCGCCACGTCGCGCACCTTCTTGTACGAGGCGTGCGCGAAGTTCACGAGCGCCTCGTCGTTGAGCGCGAAGGCTTGGGGCGGCTGGCCCTGCACGTTCTGGTGGCCCGAGTCGGTGCCGTAGGTCACGTAGCCCTGCGCGAGCGGCGTCGGTTGGTCGAAGCGGCCGGCCGGCACCAGCGAAAGGCCGGTGATCAGCGTGCCATTGAAGCCACCGCCGCCGTACTGCACGCTGCGCCCGTTCCAAGCGAGCGGCAGGTTGACCTGGAACAGGATCGGCGGCGCGCTCGCATCGAGCGGCGCGATGCGGCCGAGCACCTTGCAGTGCGCAGGCGTCACCGGCGTGATGCGCGACGCGGGACTGGGCCCGCGCTCCGCGACCGCCAGCGGGGATGCGGCAACAAGCGTCGCCGAGTCGATGGTCGCGGCGCCACTCGGCAGGCCGATCGCAGCAGGCGCGATCGGCGAAGCGAGGGCTGCGCAGGACGTCGCCGGCTCACCGCCGAGCGTGAGCGCCCTCGGCCCGGTGGGAGTGCCGCATGCGGCGAGCAACGCGGCTGCCGCCAGCATGGCGCCCCCGCAAAACACTGTCTTCGGGATCGCCATCTGTCTGTCTCCTTCGTTGTTCGTTAAAGGCCGCTACCGCGCCACGCCCAGCAGCCGTTCGAGCACCTGCGGCTGGCTGCGCAGCGCCGCTGCGCTGTCGGTGTGAACGATGGTGCCGTGGTCGAGCACCACCGCGTGATCGGAAATCGCGAGGATCGCCTGCGGGTGCTGCTCCACGATGATCGCGGCCAGCCCTTCGTCTTGCGTGATGCGCCGGATCGCGCGCAGCAGCTCTTCCACGATGATCGGCGCGAGGCCTTCGAGCGGTTCGTCGAGCAGCAGCAGCTTGGGGTTCAGCACCAGCGCGCGGCCGACGGCCAGCATCTGCTGCTCGCCGCCGGAGAGCTGCGTACCGAGGTTGGTCTTGCGCTCGGCCAGGCGCGGGAACATCTCGTACACGCGCTGCGGATTCCACTTGCCCGGCCGCTCCACCGCCGTGAGGTTCTCGTGCACCGTGAGCGACTTGAAGATGTTGCGCTCCTGCGGCACCCAGCCGATGCCCGCCGCCGCGCGTTGATGCGGCGCCAGCTTGTGCAGCGCCTGTCCACCGAGCGTGATGGTGCCGCCATGCTGGCGCGTGGCGCCTGCCAGCGTGTTGATCAGCGTCGTCTTGCCCGTGCCGTTGCGGCCGAGCAGTGCGAGCGTCTGCCCCTCGCCGAGCGCGAACGCCACGTCGTGCAGCACCACGGCCTCGCCGTAGCCCGCGCTCAGGTTCTCGATGCGCAGCAGCTCAGACATGGGCGCTCTCCCCGTGACCCAGATAGACCTCTTTCACCTTCGGATCGTTGGCGATGGTCTCGGGGTCGCCCTCGGTGAGGAGCGTGCCGTTGACCAGCACCGTCATGCGGTCGGCAAAGCTGAACACGAGGTCCATGTCGTGCTCGATCAGCAGCACCGACACATCGGCCGGCAACGCGGCCACGGTCTGCAGCAGCTCTTCGCGCTCGCCGGCAGGCACGCCCGCCACGGGCTCGTCGAGCAGCAGCACGCGCGGCTCGCAGGCGAGCGCGATGGCGATCTCCAGCAGGCGGCGCTTGCCGTAGGCCATGAATTTGGTCTGCTGCTTCGCGACGTCCGCCAGGTGGAACTGTTCGAGCAGTTGCCCTGCCCGCTCCGCGATGCCCTTGGTGCCGCCGAGCGGCCGCCACCATTGCGCGGCGATGCCCTTCTGCTGCGACACCACGAGCGCCAGCGTCTCCAGCGGCGTCATCGAGTCGAAGAGCTGGTTGATCTGGAAGGTGCGCACCAGTCCGCGCGCCACGCGCTTGTGCGGCGCGAGCGTGGTGATGTCTTCGCCGAGCAGCGTGATGCGACCCTCGGTCGGCGTGAGCACGCCAGTCAGCAGATTGATCAACGTGGTCTTGCCGGCGCCGTTCGGGCCGATCAGCGCATGGCGTGCGCCGCGCTTCAATTCCATCGTGACGTTGTTGGTGGCCGTGATGCCGCCGAAGCGCATCACCAGGCCTTGCGTCGAAAGCACGGTATCGGTGGTGGTGGTCATGCCATCCCCCCCTTCTCGCCCTTCTTCTTGCCCATGCCGAACCACGTCCACGGCTTGAGCAACCGGTCGCGCCCCACGAGCACCAGCAGCACGAGGATCAACCCGATCCAGAACATCCAGTACTGCGGCGTCACGGCCGAGAGCCAGTTCTGCAGCAGCTTGAAGACGATGGCGCCCGCCACGCCGCCATAGAGCCAGCCCACGCCGCCGATCACCAGCATCAGCAGCACATCGGCCGAGCGGTCGAAGGCCAGCACGTCGAGCGAGGCGAAGCCGGTGGTCTGTGCGAGCAACGCGCCCGCCGCACCGGCAATGCCGGCTGCCACGGTGTAGATGACCGCGAGCCGCGACACCACCGGAATGCCGATGGCCATCGCACGCAGCCGGTTGTCGCGGATCGCCTTCAACGTTGCGCCGAACGGCGAATGCACCAGCCGGCGCATCACGAGGAACAGCACCAGCATCACCGCGAGCGAATACCAGGCGGCCGTGCGGCCGTAGAGGTCGAACTCGAAGAGGCCGAGCACCGGTCCCATCACCACGCCTTGGAGGCCGTCGGCGCCGCCGGTGAGCCAGTCGAGCTTGTTGGCCAGTTCGAGCAGCAGCAGCGCGGTGCCGAGCGTGACCATCAACCGCGTGAGGTCGCTGCCGCGCAGGATCGTCACGCTGGCCACGAGGCCGAGCAGCGCCGAGAGCACGGTCGCGAACACCAGCCCGACGGTCGGGTCGGGCATCACGAGCTTGGCGAAGAGCGCGGCCGCATACGCGCCGAAGCCGAAGAAGGCGGCGTGGCCGAGCGAGACGATGCCGGCGTAGCCGAGGATCAGGTCGAGCGACATCGCGAACAGCGCGACGATGGCGATCTCGTTGACCAGCAGCGAGTGCGAAGGCACGAGGAGCGGCAGCGCGAAGGCCACCGCCCAGACCACGAACTCCCAGGGCCGCCAGCGCGCGGTGCGCAGCAGGGCCGACTCGTAGGTTGCCGTGGTGGTGGAAGAAGAAGAAGAAGAAGAAGAAGGCGCGCTCATCTCAACGCCCTCCCTTGCGCGTGAACAGCCCTTGCGGCCGCCACATCAGGATCAGGATCATCAGCAGGTAGACGGTGAACGCGCCCATCTTCGGAATGAAGTACTTGCCCGCCACGTCGGCAATGCCCAGCAGCAGCGCGGCCGCGAGCGGCCCGGTGATCGACGAGGTGCCGCCGACCGAGACCACGATCAGGAAATAGATCATGTACTTGAGCGGAAAGGTCGGATCGAGCCCGAGGATCTCCGCCCCCAGCGCGCCGCCCAGCCCCGCGAGGCCCGAGCCCACGGCGAAGGTCAGCAGGAACACGACGTTCACGTTGATGCCCAGGCCCGCAGCCACGCGCGGGTCGTCGACCGCGGCGCGCAGCCGGCTGCCGAAGCGCGTCTTCGAGAGGATGAGCTGCAGCACGACGGTGAGCACCGCGCACACGCCGATGATGAAGAGCCGGTAGTGCCCCATGCCCAGCAGCAGCGCGCCGTCGCCGATCTCGGTGCGGCCGCGCAGCCACTCGGGCAGTTGCACGTTCTGCTGCGACGAGCCGACGAAGTAGTCGATGGCAGCCACCGCCATGAAGGCGAGGCCGATGGAAAAGAGCACCTGGTCCAGGTGCGGCTTGCCATACATCGGCCGGTAGAGCGTGCGCTCGAGCAGCGCGCCGGCCAGCGCAACGACGATGAACGCGAACGGCAGGCAGGCCAGGAACGGCATGCCGAGCTTCTGCATCGCGAACACGGTGAGGTAGCCGCCCGCCATGGCGAAGGCGCCGTGCGCGAGGTTGATGAAGTTCATCAGCCCGAGCGTCACGGCCAGTCCCACGGCGAGGACGAAAAGCAGCATGCCGTAGGCGATGCCGTCGAAAAGAATGGTCAGCATGTAGGTTGTCTGCGTCTGAGGGTGCGTTCGTTCTGGATGCTGTTGTTCAGGGTGCGTGCACAGGCCACCGGGTACTCCCCTCCGCGAATGTCCCCCGGCTTCGCCTCCTCCTTGATTTCGCTGCGGGGAGCACCCGATGCCCTGCGCACACAGAGCGCTGTCG
>Ga0163161_10001727_pt1 | contig 16017 bp, 13 predicted proteins | sample S45metaG_FD_129847 | JGI IMG/M metagenome (GOLD analysis project Ga0163161, IMG submission 129847) | Switchgrass rhizosphere microbial communities from Kellogg Biological Station, Michigan, USA - S4-5 metaG | ecosystem: Host-associated > Plants > Roots > Rhizosphere > Soil | place: USA... | reverse complement strand
GCGTGACCATTGGCAGTCACACTGTTCAAGAGGTGGGCGCGGAGTACGCTGCCAGGCGCAAGCAGTTCAAGCGAAAAAGGCTGAACTGGCGCGTATCGAACCGGACCAGTCCGAAGTACAGCCTTGGCTGGGTACCGTTCAAGACTGGAGCAGCGAAATACAAGTCCGGGCAGATACAGTTCTTAGGTCATAAGCTGGGGATTTGGGATAGCTACGGCCTAGGCCAGTACGAGCTTAGGGCTGGAAACTTTAGCGAGGACTCCCGTGGCCGCTGGTACTTCAATGCGTCCATCCAGGAAGAAGGCAAAACCGCTAGCGGAACCGATGCCGTAGGAATCGATCTTGGCCTTAAAGCGGCGGCCACCACGTCAGATGGCGATGTGCTTGTTGGTCGTCAGTATCGTGCCACTGAACAAAAAATAGGCCTGGCGCAGCGCGCAGGAAAAAAAGCGCGAGTAAGGGCTCTGTACGCAAAAGTCCGAAACCAGCGCCAAGATGCCGGACACAAGTTCACGACCCAGATGGCGAGGCGCTACGCAGCCGTGTTTGTGGGCGACGTGGCCAGCACCAATCTGGTGAAGACCAAGATGGCAAAGTCCACGCTTGATGCGGGATGGAGCCGGTTAAAGACAATGCTGAAGCAAAAGTGCCAACGGGCAGGCGTTGTCTTTGAAGTAGTTGATGAAAGGTATACCACCCAAACCTGCTCGTGCTGCGGAGTCATTTCCAGCAGCAGTCCGAAAGGTAGAGCCGGCTTGCGAATAAGAAAATGGACCTGCGTAGGCTGCGGTACAGCCCACGACCGCGATATTAATGCGGCCAGGAACATTCTCGCGGCGGGACATCGCCGTCTAGCTGTAGGAATCCCCGCCACTCAGTGCGGAGAGGATGTCAATAGAAAGGGACTATTGGTCGCGCCGAAATGCGGAATACTGCCAGCTCCGACAAGTCAGATGCCATTGATATAATCGGTCTCTTTGCAGGGACCAGATAGATTGTCTCAATACCTGTTTCAGCAGCTTTTCAGCTACCGCACCGCTACAGGCCGCGGAATACAACGACCGACCGGGGGTTTAAATCCCCCGGATGACGCGACAACCAATAACTTACGAGGTGGCGGGGATGGGTGAAGTTAACGCGGAAGAATTCAGGGTTGTTAACGCTGATCAATTTGAATCAATGGAATCCAAACTCGATACTTTGCGGGAAGAGCTGGCGAAGTCCCTTCAGGAATACGCGCAGCTTGCCGCTGACCAGATCAGAAAAAACACTGAATGGGGCAATCTGAAACGCGACTTTGAGCAGCGCCTGACCGCCGCCGAGCAGCGGAATGCGGAGCTGGTCGAATTACTGGAGTTGGCGTATGCAGCAATCGATAGAGGCGGCAAATACAGCCCTCTCTGCGCAAGCATACTGGCCGCAATGCACCCCGTCGAATCGGTAACAAGCGAATGAGTGGTGAGTGGGGCTGGCTGATATTCAGCACGGGGATGTTTTTGTGGGGGCTGCTGGTCCTTCTGATCTCGCGCAGAAGGCGAGCAGCCAATCAGGTCAACTCAGCGCATATCGAGGGTAAATCATGATCGCCAATTGCTTGCTTTGTAAGACGCAACACAACAGCACTCACGGATCAAGCCTATGCCCTGGCTGCTGGGCTAAGGCTCCAGAAGGCGCCACTCACTTTGCGCCGGCGATATTTAGGGCGAGAGGCAGCCACCTTGGATGGATGTCGATGTTTTATAAGCTGGACACTGATTTTAAAGGGTGGAGCTGCGGCGCTGACTCCAGGGAAAGAATCTGGAACCCCATGGGGGATCGCCAGATTCAACCGGAGCGCCAAGTAATGCTTATAGAAAACCCGTTCTGTGCCGATAAGTCGGTGCCTGTATCGGCGACACGCCGCACTATGAGATCGGTAATTCGAGCAATACTGCGCCGCCTAATGCAACAGCGCGATAGCGCAATGCCAGGCCGCCATTGAGGCGCCTGGATGATTCGCCGCGTACAATGCGGCCCGCGACCTGCCGCTACCTACCGCGGCCACCCAAAGGAATAAGCATCATGGCTACACACGAAGAAGCAATTGAAGCGCTGGCTGAGACCTGCGCAAAGATTCGACAGAGCCTCGTTGATAAAGGGTATGAGCTTGGCCATACGCCGACGCCATCCGAATTGCGCAGCGCCTTGGAGACCATGGAAGAAGACGGAAAGCGGCTGGCACTGGAAGCTAGCCGGATGCGCTACAGCTTATCCTCGGCTGTAGATAAAGAAGCTAACGCCGGCCCTCGTCTTTGATGGTTGATCCATCCATCGGCCGACTTACTGTATTTCCATTGAGATCAAAATGAACAAAACTGTCTACACCTTCTGGGAATCTAAGGGCCAAATTTCTGCATATCTGCAACTATGCATGGAAACCTGGAAAAAGAACGTTCCTGGCATCGAGATTGTGGTCATAAACCACTCCAACTGGGCTGAGTTTGTTGGCGATATTTACGACCTGAACAAATTAAAAACTTTCTCGCTTCCGATGCAGTCCGACGCGGTCTCAGCTGCAGTCCTGGCAACCAGAGGCGGCATGTTCATCGATATGGACTCCATCGTAACCAAAGACTTCTTCGAAGACTTCGGCACGCTCGCGCCTCGGAAGTTTGTTGCATTTGGCAAACCCAATGTGAAAGGCTTGCACGTTGCAGTGATCAAGAGTCAAACCCCAGGCAATCCAGTCGCTATGGGCTGGATGAACGCCTGCAAGGATCGTATTACAAATATCGCTGAGGGCTACAACTGGGCGTACCTTGGCAACGGCATACTTGAGCCATTGATGAACGACAAGCGCTACTTTGACGACTACTTGATCGTTGACCGCGCAGATTACGGAAATATTCTCGAAGCATCGCTAATGAGGGAGGGGCAAGCTAAAGCGGATTACTTCAACTTCTACTTCAATGAACACATGAATGTTGATACCAGCAAAGCAATTGAAGCAGCCAGGTATGGAATTATTTCCCTTCACAACTCTTGGACACCTCAAGACTACAAGCAGATGACGAAAGCAGAAGACGTTTATAATCACAAAGGTCTTCTTTCTCGGATTCTGAAAACAATACTTGTCGGATAGTAACTTATATAGCGCCATTGATTTCCGTGCGTATCAAGCACAAAGAGCATAACTTATTGTTGCTATGCTCTTTCTGCCGATTGCAAACCCCACCTACGCAAGAGCCGCCAGCGCTCTCTGATAGATCGACAGTCGGTCAGTTGCGCCATTTTGGCCTCCGTTGATTCGCTGGGTGATCACCTCGAATTTCCCGGCGTCCGCCAACTCATTCAACCCATTGCTCGACCAGTACCAGGCCGCCGACAGCGCGGCATACACCGGCTGCTCAAGCAGTTCAGGCTTATTCAGCAGGTCCAGGCCCAGAGCTGAGCCGCATGCCTGATAGTTGACCCAGCCAGTGATTTGCACCAGGCCGCGCCCGCGGTACTTCCAGCCATCACCGGTGACAGCAGGGCCATTGCCCATGCGCGAGGCGTAGACGATGTTCGCGATCTGCTCAGGCTTTCGGGCGGCACCGGTTGCCGTCAGCACTGTGAACCGCTTCGGCCAGGTCCTGATCAGCCCCTCGGCCGAGTAGTTCAGGTTTTCGACCAGGCGCGTCAGATGGCCTGACTCATGACCGACCTGAGCCAGAAAGGCCGCGACGCGCTTTGGCGTGTTGATCTGGTGCTTTTCCATGGCCAAGGAAAGCGCAGACGCAAAAACGCCGGCTTGTTTTCCAGCGTTCGGTAGGATCTGCAGCAGTTGCTGCTGTGTGATTGGCATGGCTTCTCCAGTCGAAAGAAAGCCCGCGCTCGGCGGGCTATCAAATTGCAGGCACAAAAAAACCGCTCAAGGCGGCCTTGTTCAGCGATCGATGGTTAGACCGAGATACCTAGGCGTAGCATGCGTTTGCGCATGGCGCCGGCCACCAGGTTGATCTCGTCGTCGGTCAGGTACGCCGAGTAAATCGCGGCGGCCGAGATATCCGACTCGCCCGAGTAGTCAGTCGTGGCGCTGCCGATCCGGAACAGCTTGTCGTTGACCACGCGAGTAGTCAGGTCGGTGCCCAGCTTGCTGACGTTGTACGTCATGTCACGCGCCTCGGAGGCGACGCCGGACTTGCCGCGAACGCAGAGCAGGCGCCAGGCCGTCGGAGCGCCACCGACAATGTTCACCAACTCCAGGTTGTAAACGCCGCCAGGCGATCGAGCGATACCGGCAGACACCACCGAGCTGCCTCGCAGCAGAATGCTGGAACCGCCAGAAGACCCCGGGACAGCCGGCGTTACCGAAGTGCCGTTGTAGGTCGAGATCGCCGCTACACCGTCGGCGTTCGAGGTCGGAACGACCAGAGCCTTGACCACCGCAAACAGCGTGATCTCGTCAGAATCCTTGATCGGGGTCTGAATGTAGTTGAGCGACCCCTTGAAGCGTCCGTGCGTTGGAAAGGCGGTCGGGGTACCAATTACGGACCCATTTTGCTTGCCGATCGCCCGATTCAGGCCGAACCGGCTGATATCGGTGTCAAAGGTAAACCACCCTTCCAGGCCGCGCGTTACAGGCGGGACAACCTTGGAGTACCAAGGCGCGAGAGTGTCGTTAGAAGTAATGCGAGTGCCCATGGAATAATCCTCTGATCAAATGATGTTAAGGCTGGCGGCGGCGACATAAGGCGCCATCGACTGGAATAGTTCGACTCGGCTAGAGCCGATCGGGTGTACTGCGTCCGCCCAGTTGGCGGTGTAAAAGCCGTCTGCATCTAATGTTGCCTGGCTGTAGGCATACCCGACTTCAGGGTTTGTCATGGCCCAAAGCGGCGCAACGGACAGCTTGGGGTTGGCTGCGACAGGCGCGGCCTTGATCATGGCGTCGATGACCACGGATCGGCCCGTTTCCCAAATCAGGTTGGCGTCAGTGCTGAACGCCGAGGCGGGAAGCGTCCGAATAATCTTGGCGTTCGGCCAGGCCGCCTTGATCTGCTTGTGCATCAGCAGGTCGTTTTCGTAGACCTCGGCATAAAGGCTGCCGTCGGTAATGCCCAGAGCGTCGTTGGTGCCCAGGGCATTGATGACGATGTCGGGGGTCTGCAGGCCGAACCTAGACTGATAGAACGCCGGATCGAACACGTAGCCGTTGCGAATCACGCTCGCGTCATCGCCGCCCGTGGCCGCTCGAAGAAACGGGTTGCGCTCCCTGCGGGCTGCCTTGGTCAAGGCCATATAGGCCGCCTCACCACCCGGCGACACGACAAACGCCCTATCGTTCTTGCTGTAGGTGAAATCCCCTGTCTTCCAGCCGGCGTGACACTCGCCCAGCGGGCCGGTGATGTCCCATACATCGGTAGTGGATGCCGAAGTCTCGATGGTGCCGATGAACTGCGGAGTAAAGCCCAGCTCTTCAAGGAACTGTTTCAGGTACATCGCGCCCTGTCGATCGCCGATGCTGTCGCCGATGAATAGGATCTTCGGGCTGCTGGGCAGCGTCTGCACCGGGATATTCTTCAGTATCAGCGGCATGAACTTTCGAATGTTCGGATTGGCGGCCAGTCGAACGTTCAGGGTCGCTGCCGGCCCGTACCCGGCGGCAGAAATACCCACAGACGCACCGGTTTCATTGGCTGGCGTTGTGTCGCTGCTGACCGAGAGCACCGCCTCAGTGGCGCGGGCACGGCGTCGATACAGGCCCTGGGAATAGATGCGGCTCTTGTGCAGGTCGCTGGTCACGATCAGCGGCGAGAAGAGCAAGCCGCCCTGGAATGGCGAGGACAGATCCGGCTCAACGACACTGGAGTCCAGAATGCCGCCTTCTTGGTCGGTGATGAAAATGCCAGGGGGTGAAATCCGCTGAAACTCAAGCTCGCCAACGACATATACGTCATCGCCAGCAAAAAACGATACCGCACCCTCGCCATCACCAAGGCTTGCCTGGCCAGGCTCCGAGACAATTTCGAGGGATGGAGTCACAAAGCGCTTGGTGGTGATGCTGCCAAGCTTGCCGCCCTCCGGATCGGTGATCAGCAGAATGTCGACCTCTGTCGCGGTGCTCGGGAAGTCCTGGACCAGCCTGTTCAGGTTCGCCACCGCCAGCGAATTGGCCTGAGTAATGGCGTCAATCGCCGCGACCGCTTCCGTTGACGGGTAGCTTTTCTTGAACACCGCCGCGCCAGCTACGTTCTGATAAAGATCGACGTAGCCGGCAGCAGTAACGCTGAGCACACTGAAGAATCCACCTACGACCGTGCCTGCCAAACCGGCCGTAGTTGTCAGGTAGATCATTGCGCCGCTCATCTGCACCGAAAGGTCGGCCAGTACCTTGGCGTTCGTAGGGCGCATCACGCCATCGCCCACGTCCATGATCTTGATTTGATCGGACAGAAGCAGTTCGTTCGCTTTATCAATTGTGTCGCTCAGTCGGGCGAGATCCGAAGGTCCGCTCATATTTTCTCCAGGCACAAAAAAGCCCGCACAGCGGCGGGCTATAAAATTAAAAGGCGATCAGCGTCTTGCGTATCTACGTCGCCCCGGGCCATGACTTCGTGTACCAGCTCTTCAGCTCGCCACGCAGCTTGGAGTTCATGACGCTGAGGTCCATTCCGGCCATCATGTCGGTCAGCTCTGCCTCGGAAATAACCGGCATTTCAAAGAGCGACAGGACGGCGGTATATCGCCAATGGTCGACGCCAACCAGCGTTGGCCCGTCGTAGATGTCCGTGAACTGAGCCTGCGTTGGCATCAGGCCGAGCGGGCTCTTGATAGGGACCATGAACCAGTCGGCCCATCCGATCCCCCACTTGCACCAGCCTTCAAACATTCGGGCTTGCTCGGCATTACACAGCCAGGTCACCGATACTTCCGTCGGCACGCTGCGGTACCGGCGCCGATTCCTCGCTCGACCGCTTACAAAGGGCGTGCGAACAATCGGGCTCGTCGGCTTGAAGCCGTAGCCGTCTCTCAGCGGCAGCGGTATGCCGTCAGGCATTGTCAGCATGATTCGCATTCCTTAGTTGTCGGCGAAGTTGTCGTCATCCGCGTAGACACGCGGGTCGTAGTTGACCGCCTCGACATCCGCCGAGTGATCGCCTGGGTCGATTGATGTGATCAGGACCGGGTAACACCAGCGGGTCGACTCGCCGAACAGAAGGTGCGGAGGATCTATGTCCCATGAAAGGTCGGGCTCGAAGTCCAGTGACGGGACGGATAGCCGGTAGTCGTCGACGCGCGTTGCTGCCCATGGCCCGCTAACGGTTCCATCCGGCCGGCGCAAGCCGACCACATGGGATGCGCCCGACTTCCATGTCAGGACTTCTGAGCTTTCCAGGATCACCGAGCCGCTGCCAGGGGTTACATCCAGCAGAATCGAGCTTTGCCCGTACCCAGGAATGTCGTCGGCCACTGCGTCATAGCTGAGGTATCCGCTGTTAAAGGCGTCAAACTCAGTGCTGAAGCTGTAGCTTTTGTTGCGGTAGACCTGGGCCCGGCGCATGCGCCGACCGATTCGCCATGCCTTGTCGCGGTTGGTTACACCCTTTAGTTCGACCTCCTGAACACGCAGCTCAAGATCGCCAGGCAGCCTGCACCGAACCGTTTCCGTTGCCCGGGTCACCTCGTCGATATACTTGATGTTAACGCCGTCGTAATCGTCGGGTGCCGGCAGGGTAAAGCTGCGCTTGAGCTGCTCAGTCATGTTCTGCGGCGTGTACATATGGCCGATCTGCGTGCGCAGCTCATCTCGTACCGGCGTTACCCGGCCGCGCTCAAGCGTGAACTCGGCAAAGCCAGCCAGCAGCGCGTCATTGAGGCATTCCTTGACCGTGCTGTCTTCTTCGACTGCGTAGTCGAAGTAGTCACCTCGACCACTCCAGATGGCGCCGTATCTCGCCAGTTCGTCGATATCCATGTCGTCATCGGTGCCGCCTGCCGACTTCATGACGTAGTTCACCCAAGGCACGATGTCGCGCGTCGCTACGGGCTCACTCCATTCGCCATCCACCAGAACCGGCAGCTTTCTGGTGGCGATCACCGACACCTGGCTCTGCGATTGGGCCGATAGCTTGTCGCCGCCGCGCACATACAGCGCCATCACGGTGCAGTCGTCGTATTTGGTCGGCGCCTTGTCGATCCGCCCGCGCAGCCCGTACCACTGCACACGGTTGAATTTGAAGCTCTCGGTGGATTCCTCGCCGATTCGCCGCACCCGAACCTCGGGCCGCATATAGGTCGGAATGGTGATCCAGTCCGTGTACCCCTGCTGATCGGGGCTCATCGCCTCGTAAGTAAAGGTTCGACTGGTCCAAGCGCCTGCGGTGGCTATGTCGCGGTACTGGACCTCAACCTTCGCCCAGTGCGAGCGGATGTTGCCGTTTTTCTCGGTGTATCGGACCAGACCCTGCGGAAAGAAGAAGTCAAACTCGATGCGCCGAACCACTTCGCCGGGCGGGCAAGCTGCGAACGGGCCAGCCCAGTCGCCCTCGGTGGTCGAGCCATCGAGAACGATGGTGGCTGTGTTGGTTTCAATGTCGTCGAAGCCGAGCCAGTCGGCGTCCTCGGCGCCGGTATCATCCAGGCGAATCACTGTGATCGTGGACGGGCCATGTGCCTCGTTCTCAGGCGTGCCCTCGTCGTCCTCTACCGCGTCACCGGATACCGAGGCGATTCGATACCGCAGATCGCGATAGCCAATGCACGACCACAGTATCCCGGTCTGCAGCCCCACAACAGGCACGCCGCCGTCGTAAGCCAGGGTTATCTTGGCAGGCACGGCGTCAGTAGCTGTGACCGTCTTCACTCCATTGACATACACGGGAGACGAGCCGAACACCGTTGACGACGATCCGCCCAGGCTCAGGGCGACACCGCTGTACGGCGATGCCGACTCAGCGATCCGCAAGAAGCTGCCCGAGGCGCTGGCCACAAGGCCGGTGCTGACCAGGGCAGCGTTTACCGCCGTGACCAGGCCTGCGAGGTTGGTTGTCGCTGTGTTCAGCGTTACCGAATAGGTGCTCGCGCCGCGACTGACCGTAAATGTCAGCGGTGTGACGTCGAAGTCGTACCGCGTCGGGGCGGCGCTACCGGTAACCATGGAGGCGCTGCCGGTAACCGCGGGAACGGCCGGAACATAGGGATCATAGCTCGCTACCATGTAATCGCCGGCATTGGCACCGGTGATCTCAATCTTCATGCCCACGAATGGATTGAGCATCGGGACATGGTCGCCGCTGATGATGGTGGCAGATCCGTCCGCAGGCGCCGTGAACAGGTAGGGATACAGAACCTCGATGCGCGCGATCAGGCCGGAATCCCAACCAACCGGGAACCACCCTGCCCCTACGGGTACGGATACCACGAATTCACTGAACTGCACGGTTGCCACGTTGAGCTGCTGCTCGATGTTAGTGGTGGTCGTCAGGGTCAGCCCTGCGCTGCCCGTGGAGGTCGAGCCGACCTCGTCCGAGTTGTGCCACCACAAATGCGCGGCCTCGGCCGAGACCGATTGGCCTGGGCCGTAGATGGCATAGCTGGCCGTGCTGCCGAGGGATGCGATCGGCGTTCCACCAATGCGAACCTGACCTGGATGAATTTCGAACTCGCCCACGCCGATGCACAGCAGCATTTCCACCCATTGAACCTTGGGGTCATCGCCGAAGTAGCGCCGCGTAGGGGTCAGGTAGTCAGGGAAAATCTCGTTCGTGCCCGAACACTCGCGGATCACGTCGCCCAGCTTGACCTGGTTGGCGGTGGTTTTCGCCAGGCCCAGGCCTTTACCCGTGCCGACTCCCGACGCGCCTGGAGTGGCGAGCGGCTTCTGCGTCAGCATGATCGCGCCGACGGCCACGATCGCAGCGACGACGGCCCATGCGGCGATCTCAAGTCCCGTACCTTTCGGCTCGGGGTAGATCCGCACGGTGTCGGCCGGAGCGAATTCGACCTTGGCCCAGTGCGCCGGATCAATAAACAGGCCGTTGACCTCGATGCTGATTGGCGGTGACTCGCGCACCTGATATCCCTTCACCTTGGACACAAGCCAGCCTTCGAGGGTCATCACGCGATCGGTCTTGTGGCGCTCCAGCGGCTGGCCTTCAAGTTTGCTCGGGTAGAGTTCGATCACGGTGATAACTCACTGTCAGGTATTGGTCTTGGAATTTGCGCAGCGGCTTGATGGTGGCGCCGGACGGCTTCATTTCCATTCCGTGAAGCCGGCCATCCACTTCGATGATCACGGCGACATGAATGCAGATCAGGCCGCGCCAAACGCAGGCGATCGCGCCGACCTCGGGCTCGCAGCGCTCCATGGCTGCTGCGCCCTCATTCACCGCCTTGGTGAATTCCTTCGGCATGGTGTTTCGGACGTAGCCCCAGCTGGGTAGCAGCGGCAGGCCGTAGACCTCATGCCGGACGAGTCGAGCCAGGCCCCAGCAATCCAGCCGCGCAGGGCCGCGCCCGCCATCCTCGTAGGAAGCGTTCAGGTATTTTTCGAACATTTAGACGTACCGAAGGCAGGGCGCGAAGGCCAGGGTGTACTTGCGGCGAGGCCAGCCGAGGTTTATCAGGTCGAAGTAGCCAGCATTGAGCTGGACGCTCGGACCTTGCATGAACCCGCTGAGAACCTTCATTCGATAAGGGCGCTCGGCTGGGGCGGTCAGGTCGGTCGAGATAAAGATCCGAAACACCAGACTGATACTCGCCCGAGCCTCAAGTGCCATATCAATCAGCTGCTGAGCCTCCCCCGTCACGTTGTCGATGGCGAAGGTCAGCGTCTGGTTGCCGCTGTTGTCCCGCTTGGGCAGTGCTGCGGCGAACCCCGAGGCAGTGAACTTTGCAGTCACACCGGCCTCGGTCTTGGCCGTGATGTCCTCGAAGCCTTGGCAGATGTAGATCGGAGCCGCCCACGGAATGCAGAACAGCTCAATCGTCGGGATGATCACGGCCTTGCCGCCAGAGGCGAACAGCGCTTCCAGCGCACTCATCGGCCGACCCTCCTGCTGGCATAGGTTGATTCATAGGTTTTGGCGATCTTGCCCTGGCCTGTCCTAAACCCGGCCGATACATGGTCATCAACCGCCGCAATGATCACCTTGAGCTGGTCTCCATCCATGCGAGTGCTCACCTTGTCGTTGCCGTAGTTAGATATCTGGATATTTAGCGGCCTCTCCTGCGCTGGAACGCCATTACTGGCAGCCGTCGACGAACCGCCCCCGCTGGACGTTGAGCGCCCTGCTGAAACGTTGCCATTGCGCAGCGCTTCAACCGTGGCCACGCCGCCAAACTTGCGAATGTCGGATTGCGACCAGACGATCTCGCCCTTGTGGACGGTGCCCGCTGGATCGTTCACGCCGCCGGCGCCGGTATAGCCGCCATTGGAGAAGCCGATGCCGGAAATAGCTGCAACGTTGGCAGCCGTTGCCACGCCAACAACGCCGGCAGCAATGAAGTTGAACGGCGGCGGGAATGCTGCGAGCGCCTTTTGAATAGCCAAGTAGCCATCGATCGTGGCCTGAGCCATTGCGGCGGCCTTGCCGATCGCGGCCAGCTCACTGTGACCCGACTGACTCAGCGTGGCCATGATCCCGAAAAAGCTCGAGGTCTGGTTGATGATCGCCGTGTTTTTGGCCTGCTCGATCTTGGCCCGATTCTCGGCGGCCTGGTTGTTGATGTTGGCTACGCGCTTGGCATAGGTCTCTTCATTGATCGCTTTGAGGTCAAGGTAGGCTTGCTGCTTCTCAAGCTCGGTAGCTCGCCACTCATCAAGCCTTGCAGCCTCTTCGGCCAGCCGAGTGATTTCGCTGTCAGCCCCGCCGATGGAAGGATCCAAGCCGGTAGCCCTCGGCGCCTGACTGACGCCTTCAATGGTTCCCGGCTTCTGCGCCGCGCTGAGGTTGATGTCGCGGATCTTGATCAGTGTTTCCAGGCGTTTGGCGGCTTCGGTGTTGCCCTGGCGCTCGTACTCGGCCAGCTGCGCGGCATCATCCAAGGACGACTTGAGGCTGTTGGCTTCGCGGAGCTGCCCGGTGAGAGTGAGCAGCTTTACCTGATCCTCGTTCGCCTGCTTGATGCCCTTCTGAATCTCGGCCTCACGCTCAAGTGCAGCATTCTTCTTCAGCTGTGCGGTGATCAGGTCCTGGCTGGCCAGTAGCGACTTCTGGTCGGCGGTCAGGGTCTGCTTGCCCTTGATATCAGCAAGCTGCTGCTCCCACTTGACCAGCGCCTGAGCCTGGGTGCCGAGCTTCTGAGTGGCGATGCCTTGGCCGTTGATCGAGGCGTTCTGCTGAAGCAACACAGCATTGGTTTGGCGGGCTGCATCCAGCATCTTTAGGCCAGCGTCTTCGGTGTACGCCTTTGGCACCTTGGGCGCCTCCGGCTTTTTATCCTTGTACTGTTCTGCTGCAGCGTCTTTCAGTTGCTTGATTTGAGCCTCTGTATACGCCTGGCCTCGGCGACTTGCGGACTCGACCTGCTTGTCGATCTCGGCGTAACGCGCTTTCAGCTTTTCAGCATTCGATGCCGTGTTCTTCAGCGCCTCGCTAAGCTTCCCTTGGTTCGCGATTGACTCTTTGTCAAGGCGCAGCGCCTCGGCCTTGGCGGCAGCGCGACGATCATCCTCAGCCTTCTGGACATACAGGTCGGTGATTGCCGACTGCGCCCCATCTTCTCCAGCGCCAAGCTCGCCAAGGTTTGGGTTGTCATCGAAGATGGTCGGCGTCCTGGCGTTACGCACTCGATTTAGCCGATCCTCAAGCTTAATCAGCTTCTGCTCGAACGTATCTTCACGGCCAATGTCCAGGACTGCGTCCCACGCACCCTTGGCCGCCGACTTAACCCCGTCCCATGCCGTCTCGACAAGGCCGAGCTTGCTTTTGATGAGGTCGGCCCGGGAGCTAATAGCTTCGGCGTAGGCCTTCTCGGCAAGGTTTGCAGCTCCCTGCTGATCGCCCTGCTTCGCCAGCGCCTCAATTTGTGCGTAAGTGGATGCGGTCAAGTAGCCAAGTTGTTCGTTCAGCTCCGCAGAATACTTCACTGGATCTTTCGCCAGCTTCTCGAAGTCCGCCACGGTTTGGCTTGCGGCCTTTCCGGTGGCGCTTTCCATCTTGAGCGCCGCAGTCGCGATCATTTCGAAAGACGATGCGGGTATTTTCGATGAGCCGGCCAGCTGGGCCAGCACTACCGATGCCGCGCCAATGGTCCCCACGGACCTGCTGACATTTGCGGCCATCGAGCTAATGGCGCCGGAACTGGTGCCCGCTGCGTTGCCAGTCAGAATCAGGGCCTGGCTGTAGGCATCGGCCTCCTTTGACCCTTGGTAGTAGGCCAGGCCAAGCGTGCCGACTGCAGCGGCTGCCACGGTGAACGGATTGACCAGGCCTAGGACGTAGCCGCCCAGCGCCTTGGCTGCCGGCCCGGCGCCGCCGAACATATCCTTGAGCTGACCGCCCTGCTGCAGGAATACGGTCAGCGGGTTCTGGCCGCCCTGGAGCGATACGGCGATGTCAGTGAATTGCGCCGGCACACCGCGCAGGGCTGCAGCCGTCTGCTTGGCGGTGTTGCCGGTGCGGGTCAGCGAGTCATCGAAGCTGGTCAGACCCTTGCGAGCCGTATCGATCTTCGCCTTGTATTCGTCATAGGTGGCGGTGTCGAGCTTTCCAGCCTTGCGATGCTTGGCCAGGTCCTGCTCTTGCTTGTCCAGTTCACCCAGGCGGCGAACCACCGGGTCAATCTGCCCCAGAAGACGCTCAAGTTCGTCGGCCTCATCCTCAATGGACTTGGTGGCCTTCTCGGCGCCCTTGCCCATCTTTTCCATGCCTGCGCCGGCCTTGTTCAGTGCCGGCTGAATGCTCAGGCCCGCGTCTTCCAGCGCCTCAAGCGCCTTGCGCGTGTCCGCCGCCTTTGCTTCGGCGTCTCGACTGTCCAGCTCAATGACGAGGCGGGATGTTTGGGCCATTGCCTTTCTCCAGATATAAAAAATCCCGCAATAGCGGGCTTTGTGCGCAGGGCTTGGCTATGGCGTGGACTCTTCCTCAGCCTCAAGGCACATCGCGTCAAGGGTGTAGACGACTTCATCGATCTCCCGGCGCGGCATGGCCGGCGGGTGCGCCTCAAGCCAATCCGATATTTCCCGGGCCGACAGCGGCAGCGGGAAGGCTCCAGCCATCGTTGCGATGAACCGGCGTCCGCGGGTGATGTTGCGGAACGTGCTCAGCAGGTAGTCGGTCATCGGGTCTGTTTCCGGCTCATCCGGGACCGTCATTCCCAGCCGCTGGTAGATCAGTCGGCGTTTTTCTGTCTCGCCGCCCCACTCTTTTTCCCACTCGAAGCGGGCAACGACTTTCCCACGGTCTCGACCAGGGCCTTTTTCGCCTCGATGGCGGCATTGCCCGACTCGCGCAGGACGAACAGGAAGAATTCGATGTTGGCATCGAGCATCTGCTCGGCAGCTACGGCGCTGTACGGCAGCGGGTTGCCGTCCTCATCCAGCACGCCGGCCCAGTCCTTGACGATGAACTGACCCAGCAGCCTGCACTGGGTCTGATGCTCGGTCGTCTCGCCGTCGATCACGCCTACGATACCTACGCCGAACTGGGCGTCAGCATTGCGCAGCTTGCGGCGTTCGCGCTCAAGGGCGATCGCGTATTCGGGGTTATCAATTCGTGCCAGTAACACTTTGGTGTCTTCATCATAGGAAACCCATTTGGTTTCCGAGACGTTCTGGTCTTTCTTGGTCAGTCGCAAAGCCATGGTTATTCCTCACGCCACGCCGAAAAGGACCGCCCCGGCTGGCGTTGGTGCCGGGGCAGTCAAGGGGTGAATCGGTGTTACGAAACGGTGATGGTCGCGGTACCGAGCTTCGTGCCGTCGTACTTGCTGGTCGCGGTGATGGTCGCCGAGCCGGATGCCACGCCGGTGACCAGGCCGGTCGAGCTGACGGTCGCCTTGCTTGGGGCGCTGCTGGTCCAGTTGACGCCTTGCGGCGCGCCGGCCGGGGCAACGGTTGCGGTCAGCTGCTGAGTGCCGGCGACGGCGATGGTTGCGGTGCCAGGAGCCACGGTGACGCTGGTCGGTGCCACGTATGGCGCGCGGGTGATGGTCGGCGACTGCTTGGCGACGGTGTAATTCAGCGTCACTTCGATCAGGTCGCGCTTGCCGCCGCTCGGCAGTTCGCCGTCGACTTCCACCGCCGGGAAACTGAAGGTGTACTTGTTGCCCACGCTGTCGGTGATCGGGAACTCGACCGCAACCGTTTTCCGGGTGAAGGTGTTTTTCCAGATGCCCCAGGCCGTCGCCGACCAGGCCAGCGTGATGGTGCCGGTGATGGCCGCCTCGGTGGCGATCTGCGCGCCCGGCCCCATCTTGTCGGTGCCGATGCAGCGCTGCGCCTGCAGGCCGTTATCCAGGCTGACGGTCATGGCCGAGACACAGGCCTGGCCTTCCATCGAGGCGCCATCAATCAGGAGGGTGCCGACGCTGCCATTGCTCATGAACGGGGTGGAAGTCGGAGCAGCCGGCGCGAGCACGATAGGCGCATCGCTGTCGGTGTAGTCCAGGCAGGCGGTACCGAAGGTTACGGTGACCTTGCCGTCGCTCGGGATGTCCAGGGCGAACGTCGGGATGTGCACGCCCTTGAAAAGGGAGTAAACGCCAACGTCCATGTAGTTCTTGGCGATGCTGAAGGTGTGGCGCACGTCGCCCACGGTCAGCACGTTGCTGGTCCAGTTGCCGTAGAAAGCGGCTTCGAGCAGCTTGTCGAAGCTGCCATAGGACAGTTCGGCGGTCAGGTCGCCGCCGATGTCGGTACTGGTCACGACCGAGCCCTGGCTGATGCGCGAGTCAGTGATCTCGTCGCTGGTCGCCGTGTTGACGGTTGGGGTCATGGCATTGCCGGTCAGCCGTAGCGTGTCCCAGGTGCCGGAGCCGGGAGTAACGCCGGGCGTCACCTCGGGGATGATGTAACTTGTGACTTTGGCGCCGCTCGACATAGTGAGTCTC
>Ga0163161_10001725_pt1 | contig 16022 bp, 15 predicted proteins | sample S45metaG_FD_129847 | JGI IMG/M metagenome (GOLD analysis project Ga0163161, IMG submission 129847) | Switchgrass rhizosphere microbial communities from Kellogg Biological Station, Michigan, USA - S4-5 metaG | ecosystem: Host-associated > Plants > Roots > Rhizosphere > Soil | place: USA... | reverse complement strand
ATTTTAGAGTTCAATCTGGTCGGTCCGGTGTTGGCGGTGCGTCCTTACTGCCACAACGAGCACTATTGGCAGGTCTATTTCGACACCAACCGCACCATCAAAGACTCCCTCGGTGAAGCCGGTTTCCCGGCCCCGATGCCGGCGCAGACGGTAATCATCCAACAGCAAGCCGGGTGAGCCGAGGTGGTTACATGATGTGTTTTTCGGGTTCAGGGATGTGGCTCGCGCCTAACATGGCTGGCAACAACCCGGCCCGCAAATCCCCGCCACTCGGCTGCTGATACAAACTCAAGCCAAACTCCGGCAACACCGCCAGCAGGTAATCGAAAATATCCCCCTGGATCCGCTCGTAGTCCGCCCACGCGGTGGTGCGGGTGAAACAGTAGATCTCCAGCGGAATGCCCTGCGCGGTGGTTTGCATCTGGCGGACCATGCAGGTCATGTTCGGCTGGATTTCCGGGTGACTCTTCAGATACGCCAGCGCATACGCGCGGAATGTCCCGATATTGGTCATCCGCCGACGGTTGGCCGACATCGCCGCCACATTACCCTGGGCTTCGTTCCAGGCCTTGAGTTCTGCCTGTTTACGGCTGATATAGTCGGTCAGCAAGTGCACCTGAGCCAGTTTTGCCTCTTCGTCATCGCGCACAAACCGCACGCCACTGGCGTCGATGAACAGACTGCGCTTGATCCGTCGTCCACCGGATTGCTGCATGCCGCGCCATTATCACCGGTAAAAGATTTATACTATCGCTGGTGGTTTCAACGCGGTTCCCCCCTCAAAACCTCCAAAAATCATCCAACCCTGACCGCCGCGACCCATTGCTTTCCCCTCAGCTCCATGCTCAAAATAGGCAATCGCCACAAACTATATACTACATACTACTAACCCAGGCCTGATAGACACACCATGCCGCAGGTTAAAGAAAAGACCCAGGAGCCCCAGGCATGGCATCAGCTATCAAGATCAACACGCGTTACGTCAACGACGACACAGGTCGTGAAATAGAGCTTCCAGGGATTTTTACGAAGGACGGAATCTTACTTTCACATCTACGATTTCTAGCTTCCTCGCGCTACCTGAAGAAGAGCGCGTCGTGGAGGGAGAGGAACGTGTTTTCGGTGAAGCTTGTGCTTTCGTACATTCGGGCCAACGAGGGGCGGTTCAAGAAGACCACTGAGCTGTTAGAAGCATTTGCAGCCGCGCTCGAATACGGGACGATCAACATTGAGAGTCAGCGTGATCCGAGTGGACTCTACTGGACTCCACGCAAAGCTGAGGACGCCCGTACGATCCTCAATCACATCACGGCCTATACAGACTGGCTCGCGGAGCAGCCTGCGTATCAAACGTCACGAGCGAACCCCTTCCAAAAGGCCACATCGGTTGAGGAGCGTATGAATTGGTGCGCTTACTACCACAAGCAGGCCAACGTTTTCCTATGCCATCTGAACAAGCCTGTGGACGCCGTTGCGCAAAATGCCAGGGTGCGCAGGATTCAGACATCAGAGGTGCCGTCTTTCAATAAAAGGCCGACTAAGCGATTCCCTGAAAGCGAAATCGTCAATTTGCTTGAGAACGGTTGGATTCGCCGAGTGGGGAGTTCTGACGCTACGCCCCATGATTTCATCGATTACAAAGGGCGGGCTATCACAATCTTGATGCACTACGCCGGGCTGCGTAAGAGCGAAATATTTCATATGTTTCTATCGGATGTAATCGTTGATAGAAAACGCAATGAAGCGATTGTTCGAATTTGGCATCCCGCGCAGGGCAGGGTGCAGGAAGAGGGCTATTCAAACCGTCGTGACTATCTGAACAGAAGATATCGACGAAAGCCACGCACCGAATATCTAAAAAGTGACTCGTTGCACGCCGGTTGGAAGTCACCTCTGTTAACTGATGGGGCTGATGGATATTTGGAAGTTTATTTCTACCCTCTAGATACAGCGAAGCTATTCTTACTTAATTATATTAACTATTTGAAGTATCAGCGCGTCGATCCAGCGTCCCATGATGATCACCCTTATGCGTTTACTAACACAGAAGGGAAACCTGAGACGATGAAGAACTTTAACCGTCAGCACCGGGATGCTGTGAATCGAATTGGTCTTGCGCATGCCAAAGAGATCGGAACAACTGAGCACGGTCATCGCCATTCCTATGGATATCGGCTGTGTGAATCTGATTTGCCCCCAGTGTTTATTCAAAAGGCCCTGCACCACAGAAACCTAAGTTCCCAGGAAGTCTACAAGCAACCTACTCATGAAGATGCGCGGTTAGAGATGCAGAAGGGCGAAAAGCGGCTCGCTGAAAAGCGGCGGGCTCTTGAGGAGGGGCGGGCAACTTCGGCTGAATTGAAGACCTGACCAGTTCGAGACTTTTGGATTGGCAGCTGCACTCAGCTGCCAAGTTGTGACCTCCAGATCCTCACTCTCTCCAGCTCTCTGAGCATCCCTGCGCCTACTAAGCCTCAAGTGCACCCTGTACCTTCACGTCCAACCCGTCCCCTTCACAAAACACATCGCTCCTCCAGCAGAAAGCCGGAAGCGCAAGCGAAATCAGAGATCAGAAATCAGGAAGCAAGGCCCGTACGAGGGTTGTTCAGAGGTGAACGCATCCACTCAGAAAACAGCATTTGCTGGGAAGCTTTTTTGCCTATCGAGACAAGCACGCCCGCGCGATGCTCAAAAAATAGCCATAAAGTGGCCGGCCGTTGTCCCCAAAAAGCACTGAAAATGTAACAAAATATTTCAGTTTCTACAGTGGGTTCATTTTAAAATAAATTCTTAAACGGAGATCGAACGCAGCTCCATTTAAAATCAGCATGCGCTCTCGTCAATTCTCCGCACTCCGGAAACACTGATGTCGCCAGATTTTAAAACTGCGAGCATCGATTTAAAATCAATGCTCACTCTTTTTGAATTGAAATCAATATTCAAAATAATCGAATCTTCGATTTTTAAGAATATTGGAAAGAGTCAAAAATGAGCCCTCTTTTTTCACAGTGAAAACTGTTGTAGCGTTGGCAATCTGTTTAACTTCATTGCGGGTTGGTTATGTTGAAATCAGGCGAAAGAGAGGGTGAAGTAAAAAGTGCAGCAGAAGATAATACTCGGGAAGAACCGCTGGCGGTTGAAGAGGAGGTGGAAGGCGTCAAGGAGTCTAAACGCAGACCCACGCGAGACTTTAGAAGCGTGGCGCGCCGACCTCTTTCTGTTTCGGTGGAATATCTAAGTTATGAAGAGGCGTCTGCGCTAATTGTCATCAGTGGTATTGTTAAGGTTATTCAATACAAGAGGTTTCAAGAGTCGCGCACCGATTTGCCAAAGCATCCGATGGCTGTATACGCAGATAAATGGGTCAGTTGGAATAGTTTTTTTGGTAAGCCTGAACCATATTCAACATTGGAAGAGTTTGAGGCAGTAGTGCGAGGTCTAAAAATCAATACGACGCGGGCCTATAATAAGGCCCGCGAACTTGATCCGAGGCTACCTGCGTTTCCTTCTTTGGTTTATAAGAATTTTCCTGGCCTCGCTGTAGTATTCGGCAAAGAAGTGCCCCCGTATAAGAGTATCGAAGAAGCCACTGCAGCTTGCACCAGGCTAGGTGTTCGTCATGTCGATGACTACAGGAGAAAGCGTTCGGAAGATCCTAAACTTCCCCCGAGCCCAAGCAAGACCTATGGAATGTTCTTTACAACATGGGCCAGTTTTTTGGGTATGACTGAAGAACACATCCCTGACCCTGCTGCACAAGGCTTCTATGCGACCTATGCCGAATTCATTGAGGCAGTAAAACGCTTGGATGTTGTCACCAAGGATGACTACGCTAGTAAGTACAACGCTGATCCGTTATTACCTGCGCGCCCGGAAAATATCTACGTAGCGGACTGGACAGGATGGTCTCCCGTTACGAACGCAAAAACATCATATTATTGCGTAACTTGGCAGCAAGCGCGGGAGCTTGCTATGCCTTATCGTTTTGTTGGTGCCTCTGATTATCAAAAACGATACAGCGTTGACGCGAGACTTCCTTCTAATCCGAAGAAACGATTTAGAGATTTTCCTGGATATGAGCGCTTCCTGTTGCCGGATGAATGCAAGTGCCTCGACGACCTTAAGTGGGTACTGAAAATCCTCAAAGTTTTCAGTAAGTCTGCTTATGATGAGGCGAGATTATCTTGGGCTTTGCTACCAAAAAATCCAGAGATCACTTTTGAAAGCGAGTGGGTAAGTTGGTATGAGGTCTTCGATTTGCCAGAACCTTATGAGTATGAAGAGCTTCAAGCACTTGCGATTCGGCACAATTGCAAAACGCGAAGTGATTATAGAAAACTCTTTAAGGAACTGAACGATCCTTGTATGCCTTATAATCCAGAGCAGGTATATGAGGAGTGGGTGAATTTCTATGAGTTCTTGGCCTTAGACCTACCTTTTAAATTGGAGCAAATCTCACCGGCCAGTCAAGGATGGCGTTCTGATGTAGAGTTTTTTATTGAGAATAGCAAGGTTAGAGGGAACTTAGATCATTCTATTTGTAAATTTATCCGAAATTACATTGAGCCTAATGATTTGGGTTCAGATGTTCGAATTTTTTTAACAAAAAAAGTGGTGGATACAAAAAAATATCTGGCGTTTTTGCATGCTGAGAAAGACCCTGTCATCGGACGCCGGATTTGGTATGAAGTAAACAAATATCTGGAAGACGCCTTGAAACGTCATTTCACTGAAGAGGATGAAGATGGTAACGTTTACCGGGTACCCGGAGCCAATAATCCACTGGCTGCTGTAGAGTTCGAGGGGTACAGAAATACTCCGTCCGAGTCAGTTAAACCTGTGCTTGCTTATCAGTATGTCGAAGGCATTCGTAACTGGATTGTACCCGATGATGCCAAAACATTTGGTGATCTGAAGAATATCCATAATTTCGATAGCGACTACTACCCGGTAGAAAAGTCGGTGATCGATTTCGATGATCCGAATTGTGTTTATCGAGAATCTGGTGGTGAGTATTACATTTGGTTTCCTATTTTTTGGATGGCACTGTATGGATTGGTTTCTGTGCCGGCTCGCGGACGTCAGCTTATGTACAACGATTCGGGCGAGGCCGACGAGTACATTGTTGAACTGGTTGAAGGCAAACCTACGTGGGTTAAAAACACTGGCCCGCTTGCCACTTTACGTCGTAGGCAAGGTTTCGTAACCCATTCGATTGATAAGGAATGGGGGATGTACTTCACCAGTAACAAGACGTCATACGATGGTGCTGGGTACCACGTTCCGTGGATCCCTGAAAAGCTAATCTACTGGATGACAGTGCTCAAAGATTGGCAGCGTAAATACAATCCCGTAGATCGGCTCACACCATGGACTGATTGCGCAAAGCGTTGCAACGTCAGCAAAAAGAAACTCGCGTTAAAGGGGGCGAACACATTTCTCTTCCGAGGCTTTGGGGAGGAACAGCCCGCCGTGTTTGCTCCTTCGTTGACGACTCGGCTTGCGGCTTCGCTGTACCACACTCAGCCTAGCGATCTCGAATTGGCGACCTTTGATAGCACTAGCCGCCCTTCGGCGTTGACACGCTACGAGTCACGCTTCACTCCTCATTCAATGAGGGTGAGCTTAATTACAGCGTACGTGGCTGAGTTTGGAATGCCGATGCACATCATCATGAAGCTTGCGGGGCATGCCTCAATCGTGATGAGCATTTACTACACAAAGGTTGGCGGAGCCAAAATGCGGCACGAGATGGCCGAAGGAGAAAAAAGGGCAATGCTAAACAAGGCCACTCATGCGCAGTTGATGATTGAGCAAAATCGACTTGATGCTTTGCAGCACCAGCTCGTCGCCAACAGTGAGGAAGCATTGGCAGCGCTGATGTCAGGCATGACTGGTACGCAGCTGGTGCGTGATTACGGTGTCTGTCCGTATGCGGGGTCAAGATGTGATGATGGTGGTGTTGCCTTGAATTCTAGTAGCTGGGCACCCGCGCCCGCAGGCTATTTGGGAATGCAGAATTGTCCTCGTTGCCGACACTTCATCAGCGGGCCCGTTTTCCTTGCTGGCTTGTCAGCGTTATGGACAGAAATCAGCCTGAATATGACGCTGATTTGGGAGAAGTACAGTTCCCTGGAAAGCCAGCAGAATATTCATCGCACAAGAATTCTAGAGCTGGATTATGAAGAGGTTGAGTGTGTCGGAGCAGGAAAGGATTTTGATGAGAGCGAGCGCATCAAGCATGAGTTAGCCAGTCGCAAGCTTCATGCGGAGATGGAGGGCGTGGCGACCAAAATGGACATGTATCTAAATGACATGCAAGCGATTACCAAGCTTATCGAAGACTCACGTGTGGTGCTAAAAAACGAGGTGGAAAAGGGCCCCAACGTTGAGAGCGGCGGGCTCCAACTCATCGCAAGCGATCAGAGCGAGTTGCACGTGGAGTATGAGGAAACCTCCCTGTATCAGCATCTCAACGAGGTTTGCGTAAACGCCACTATCTTCCAATCGGCATCGGCCACGTTAGCGACCCCACGACGCTCTCAAATGATTGATCGAATGGCCATGATGAACGACGTTCGTCCCAACATGTTCAACCTCACTGAGGAAGAGCAATTGGTACTGGGCAACCAGATTACTGACTTCTTTTTCACTCGCTTGCAAAGCTGGGAAAGGGTTGACCAGATCATCTCTGGGGAGCTGCGATTGGAAGACCTCCATGGTAGCGAACGAATTTCGAAAATTGAGTTCACCAAGCTGCTGGAAACCCGGCCGACCCACTCAACGGTTGCGCTCCAACAGGATTTTGCTGACGGGGAAGTGATCGAGGCTGAATGCATGACGTAAGATGTGAATGGAGATGGTTTGGGGGGCAGCATCAAGCCCCCCAACGATTAACAGGCTTAGCAATTTAGAAACCGCGCTCAGTAATGCGCAGTACTGGCATGAGAAGAATTGAATGACACCAGAGGAAATGCTCGTTCATTTGTGCGAAAAAGCTCCGAAGCAGAAGCCTTCGCTCGAAGCGATCTACGCAGTCTGTAAAGAGATAGCTGACTTTGGCAGTACTGATTTTTCATATGCGAATGTCGCTCGTCGTGGCGCTGATCAGAAGGTGCCCAAGGCGCAAAGTATTACGAACAAGACTGGGGAAAACTATCAGGCCCTGATCAAGTGCTTTGCATCAGCTCAGGGCACTCGAAAGCGTCCGCCAAAGCCTCGTGCGGGAGACGCTTGGGCGGACGACATTAAGGATCCGCAGGTAAGGATTCTTGTGCAAAGAACACTCGCTGAGCTGGCAGAGGCACAGCAAGCGTTGAAAGAAATCATTCCACCTGGAACATCGATCAGGGTGGATGATCGGACTGGGGCATCACCGGATTTCAAATTGAATTCCTTCGAGCGCAGGGCACTGGAATATCTGCGCTCAGATGACTTCTTGCATGACTTCCAATTGGAGCGAGGTAAGCGGGGTGAGGTGCTCGACCAAAAGGGTCGTGCGGTCTTCAAGCCTGGGACGATTGAGGCACTCGACAAGGTGCTGAAGCTTCTCTGATTGCCTTGGGGCTTCCAAGGTGAAGTTGTGCCGAACAGGTGTCAGAAGATCCTGGAGGCCTCATCACTCGACGAGGCCTACTCTCGCTCTCTAGCTTACTTACCGATAGCAGCTGCGATTAACGAGCTGCGCTTGTGTGGACTGCCGACATCGACCGGATACCGTTGACGCGGAAACTGGCATTCGAATCTGCTAATCGACAGGGGGGATCTGGTTGAGGTGTTAGTCCATCTCCGTCACATAACGGCAGTGGCCGCAGAGTTTGGTGAGGTCATCATTCTCATCTATCTCACCTTGATCCAGCTCCCCTCCACATTCTAGGCAGGCGGGAGAAGGGCTGCTGTCCAAACAAAGCACACAAAACGCTTCTTCAGTCAGATACGTGTAATGAGTGCATCGTGTGCAGGTGGATATGGGGGGTTCGCCTCCCTTTGTCGCAGCGTAATACAGGTCTGCGTAATGGTGCATGGTCACGATGACCTCCACGGCCTCCTCATACTTTGCAATAGTCCCGCAACAAGTGCACTCGAAGGACGTCTCTGGAGGGACTGTATCAGGGACTCGCGGTTTAATTAGCTCTGAACGACACCCGGGGCATTGCAAGAGAGTCGCCGAGTTCGCGAGTAACGGGTGCGTCCAACTCACAGCTTTATTCGCCTTCTGGCAAATCTCGTGCTCGCGTTTGTAGAACGTTTCCTGTGCTGTGAGGTACGCCCAAACATCTTCACCCAACAGTTGCAAAGGGGATCGATTGAGGTAGGTAGGCACAAACTGCTGTATGAGATGAAACGAGGCGGCCATGGCTTCCAGAAGGCCTGAGGTCGGGTGGCGAGTGTAATAGTGCTCAACGTCGTTTCGCATCTCGGTGAGCTTTCTTAGAAGGTTCCAATCAATTCCCTTCACTCCCAAGCCGTCCAAGCGAGTGATGATTGATTCGACGTCCACCGTTTTGCCGCCCTTACCAATCCAGATTGGCTTCCCAGTCACATCTAGCGAGGGCATGACGTTTTGCTTGAGAAAAGCTTCCTTTGAGTCTAGAGGACTCAGTTCCTGGAGCTTGACCTTGAACATGAGGAGCAGACCTGCAGTGAGGTTACGGATCGCGGAAAGCGCCCGGGTCTCATCGGTGGAAACAGCTTTGATATCCTCCAATCCGAGGCGAATGGAGGAAACCGCGTTGTCGAGCATGGACATCGTAGTCTTCCTTGTTGATGACAGGCTTCTTGAGTGGATCGTGACTGCTGGATCAGAGAGCTGACAGATGGGGCAAACTGTCCCCTTGGGCTAACCATGTCCGCTTTGCCTGATAGCTAAACTACGTTAAGTGCGGCCTTCGGCGAACAACACTCCTTCACGAGCTAGGAGGTTCCGAACCCATTTTCAGCGATCCGTCTATACACCAACGGTGAGTTGAGTGCTGAGAACATGTGGTAAAACTGGCCAATGATGCAACGAGAAACCGTGAGATGGTATGGGAAGATGAGGGCGAACATTCTCCCCGCAGTGAGGAGTACAAAGGTGATGGTGCGCCGTGATTGGGCTAAATATTTCCACTCGCAATCGATGATGCCCATATGCCATACTGGATTCAACCAATGCAGCACCGCAGCGTGGAGCGAGCTAGAGGGGAGCTCCTTCCACATCCATTGACGCGAACTGATCACACGGACGAAGATCCGTGCTATTTGAATTGACTTAGCGATTGGCTATTAATGCACCTCTGTGGTTCGTGAACCTTGAAGCTTTCGCTCGGTCTTAACTGCAGTGCTTGATACCACCTGTCGGACGTAATCAGGCAACGCTTGTGGATGCGCTAAGGTGTGGCCGTATAATCCGCGCCGTTTTTAACGGGCGAATCTTGCGTCGCGCTGTAGCCAAATGAAGTCAGTGGTCGCGCATTGGGCAAGTCTACATGCACAGTGGAACTGTCAAACTAGGGGATCAGGAATGAGCTTGGAGCGTCTTTTTGAGGAAGCACGTAACCGTATGGGGCCTAGTCGCGAGGAGCGGCTGAAGGATGCGCGCGCGCGTTCTGAAGAGTTCAATCGACGTGCAGCGAAGGATTTCGCCGCTCAGCAGGTCACCCGCGAGCTGCTAGCCAAGACCTGCAGCCTCTAATTCTTTTTTCATCGAAAAGCAGCCCTCGCGGCTGCTTTTTTTTGCGCGATCACAATGACTCCATACCTTGTTTCCAAGTTTGAAAAGGCAACGTTGAGTGCCTTGATTCGTGAGTGCTTCGGTGACGAATTCTCGGATATCTTCTCCAAGCCTCAGGTTTCTTACATCTACAACTACCTCACCACGCTAGGCGCTCAGGCTGTACTGCTTGAGCCCGAATACATTGACCGCGAGTTTCTGGAGGACTACTCCAACTACTACGTTAAGCGTTTTGGCAATGACGGGTACGTCTGCTCCCGGTTGCATTTTTTCAGTTGCCCTATTCGCCATCAAAGCCTGGACAAGCTCCTGCTGGGAGAGCCAGGAGGTGATCTCACATTTGAAAAGCTTCAGGAGCACTACCTCGGGTTCATGGTGATCAAACCGATCACCAAAACTTTTGTAGGCAAAACATGCTTGAGGCGTATTGGGGAGGAAGATTGCGGAGCGGGCCTGCGTAAGAAAATTTCGAAGCGTTACGATGTGAACCTTTTCGGCGTCAAGCTCCACGTGGACTCCATTGCGTTCCAGGAGCAGGACAAAGTCGTGGCGGCGTGCGCTACGACCGCTGTCTGGACAGCTTTACATGGTTTCCCGGGACGGGATGTCCGCAATATCAAGTCGTGCAGCGAGATCACAACCGCCGCTCTCAACTTCGCGGTTGGGTCAAACAATGGCTTCCCGAATGGAGAGCTCAGCAACGAGCAGATCCAGCGCACACTTGATGTGGAAGGTCTTCGCTACCACAACACAAACCTCTCCCCGCACACGCCAGAATGGTTTTGTGACTACCTCTCGTCGCACATCGACAGCAATCTCCCAGTGATTTTGACCGGCATGGTCTACAGCCTGAAGCGCGTTACGCAGCCGACCCGGAAAACCGAGGTCACTCGCTTGGCAGGTCATGCCATCACGGTGCTTGGTTATGATTTTCGAGAGAATGCCAAGTGGGTCTACATGCACGATGACCGCTTAGGGCCATACGCTCGGGCTCGTGTGATTTCGCTGAAAAAGCTGCTTGGAGAAGAGCTCGCTTCTACGATAGATGCTCACTGGGCTTTGGCTGTGTCCAAACGGAATGACAAGGGCGTCTGGTCTAAACCGCATGAGTTTTTGGTGCCCGACTTCGCCTTCGCGCCGGCCGATAAAAAGGCCAGGCTTCCTTATGTCTACGCCTACGAAACCGCGCAGAGGATTGCCGTAGAGGTCAACCGGTGGATGGCGAATATATGCCCTTTGCTTGAGATTTCGCAGGCGGCGTTTGATTTTAAGATTCGGCTTGCCAGCGTTGCCGAGGTGCGCGCCAGTGTGCTGACTCATACAGCCCATTGCCAGGAAGGTAACACGCTAGGTGCGGGTGAATTTGTATTCTCCCTGGAGGCCGAGGATCTGGAGCGTTGGGCTCAAGACAAGATAAAATTTCTCACCACCCATCTTGCCAGACTGCAGTGGCAGATCGACTTTTCGTGGGCTGGCCGGCCTATATTTACATTGTTGTTGGACGCTACCGACATTCCTGCGGGTAACGCGGTTTCAGGTCTTTACTTCTATGACCTTCTTTACAGTTTTGTGGCGTTAGGTGCCTTCATTGAGCAACAAGCCAAACCTGGCGAGCTGGATCAACAGCATTTTTACAACGCGTTTTTGAAAACGCTGAAAGATCGCAAGGAAGACTATGAAAGCCACCTGCAAAAGACTTATGGCGCAATAAGAGCACCGAACTACTTGAAAGATGATGAAGTCTCGGAAACCGGAGAGGGCACCAATCGTACGACCAAGCAATTCTTTGATCCGTCGCTGAAAAAGCTCAGCACGTTGTACTCGGCAAGCGCCAAAGACAAGTTCCGCAATCTCATCTGGGCGATTGGAAAAGACGGCAGCCTGTTCGTGGCCGAGGACATCACCAAGCCGAAAGTGCTTGGTCATCCCAGCATGACCGGGCTTCACCCGGCACGGATTGCTGGAGAGATGTGGTGTGAAGGTGAGGGCAAGAGCGCAGTCTGGTTCGTCAACTCGGAGTCGGGTAGGTACAGCCGTGACTATGCGACGCCTGAGGTCTATTTGAAAAATGCCATTAGGAAGATCGCGTCCATTTTCTCAAGGGATAAATTCCAGTTGGGTGGGACAAGACCTCGTGAGGAGCAAGTGGACGCAACCTTGGCCAGCGCTACGAATCAGGTTCCGGAATTGCCAAACGCAACTTTGGCCGGCGCTACAGATCTGGTTCCTGAATTGCCAGACGCCAAACTGGCCACGTAGTAATCTCATTGTTCTACCGAGGGGCGACAGGCTACGCACCAACTGATGGCCTGATCGCCCCGATCATCTTAAACACCTTGCGTATCTCGGTCGGTTTTTGCCGATCGACTGTTCGTTCCTTCACTGCCTTCAGATTTTTTTGGTCTTTGCAGTCAGTAGCCTGCATCCGTGTGAAGCTCGATGGGGACATCGAATTGGGTGGAGACGAGCTCAAGCTTGAACTCAAGCTGATCGGTCAGATAGTCAAAAAACGCTTCACCTTGGGAGGACTCAAAGTCGGCAGTGAGCAGGACATCCATGGCCGAGCATTTTGCTTTGTTCTGGAGTAGGCGTGTGAGTACCCCGCTGACCATCAGTTCGGCCAATTGCTCGTTCAGAAGTTCGCCGAACCCCAATGAGTGATACAGCGGCCGAATGAACACGGCGCTAAGAGATATCACGAGCCTCAAAGGTTCATCGGACTCAAGCTCTTCTACCGACTCATCGCCGTTGGAGAACGTGTATCGGCACAATCCTGCAAGCTCACTCTCGATCCAGAGCTCCAGATTTTCTGCATCGATGAAATAGTTGGGATTGAGCGGGCTGCCGGCAGAGGCGATTTCCTGGATCAGTGGTGTCTTTTCTTCGTTGGCCGCCATTCCAATTGAAAAGGCGAAGTTCCATTCCTGGTTTCCCTCATAGGACTTATGCACGAAGGCGCAAAGGCCTCGTTTTTGTGGGCCTAGACAATCGTCCTGATGCCAAATCTTTCCCTCAGTTGGGAAGTATTCATGCGGTTCTTCAACTTCGCAGCACTGTGCCATAGCACTTCCATTAGCGTTTTGAGTTTCAGACATTCTTGCATAGCCTTTGCTGTCGCCGTCAGGCTAGCGCTGGGGGGAGTGCAGGGAAGGGAGTGTGAGCATCAGACGCTTTTCCTACGGCGCTCGACCACCGGATGATCCTGTGCGATTTGCTTGGCGGCATGAAGCGGCGAGGGCAGCCTGAGATAGCCATCCCATAACGGCGCGTCCCGACACCAGATGCCGGTCTGCATGGCCAGTACCCAGCTATCACTGAAACTCCCTTCCTGGATGACCACAATTTAGGTCACGCCCAACTGTTGCCAAGGGTCTCTCAGGCGGCCTTGGGGGATGTCATATCGGGTGTGCTTACGTTGCGATTCCACTCGGTTGTACTGCTTTGTGTGAGAGACGAAATAATGCAGACGATCGTGATCAGCCGCCTTATACACGCCCAATTTATTGCCGATGTACTGGGCCAAGAACGGTGACTTTGTGTGGTCACCACTCATTTGGGCCGTTTGATTGTCAGAGCGAATGCGGATGACCCATGCCTCTTTTGGAACGCCAGGCAGTCCGTTACCCGGGCCGTCGTTCAAGCTAGGGTAGAGTTTCGCCTGCCTCTGAAAACCCACGCTGTTCTTCCAGAATGACAAGCTCCATTAGCGCTGCTTCGATCGCCAACTGGTTCTCGTACATTCTTGCCAGTACGTCGGGGAGGGAATACTCCTGGGCCATTGCTCGACTCCGTTCGGATGGAGAGCACAGCTTAGCAGTCGATGGCGACCACAGCAGTCAGCGTGAGAGGTTATCGGTTTAGCCCGAACGATGCCAATGACGCCGAACCGTCGATTCCGCCATCTCTAATTCCCGCGCGATATCTGCTTGCGAAAAGCCTTTTTCCTTCAGCGCTTGGACTTTCTCTCGGGTTTTTGCCGCTGCAGTGACGCCAGGGTGCGGCTTTGCCTCGACCACCAATGGAACGGCAACCTTGAGTAGCGAGATTGACTGAAGATCTTTTTTTGCGCGCTCCAAGACTTCGCCGGCCGTCAGTTCATCCTGCGCCGCACACACGAGGGCCATCAGCGCGACAGGGCTTAACTCCATCGTTCTGGCAAGCTCGATGATGGCTTCGAGGCTGGGCGAGGTTTTCCCATTTTCGATTTGGCTCACATGTGATTGAGTGATATTTCCACTCAATGCTTCCTGCGTGAGTCCTCGCTTTTTTCTCAAGACCTTTAGCGCTGCGGAGAATGCGGTGCGCACAGACATTTTTCCGTTCCGTTAAAACAGAGTTGTATGCCCCGTTTGCCATCCGCCACTCAAATCTATATATTTATATTGGTGGCGGTATCGGTTCGGCGTACCCGTAAATGGCTCGCGAAATTCGGCCCCGCCCTGTATTCGTTCTTTCAATTTAGCTGTAAATCGAGATCAGGCTATTGATCAAGCTTCACGTGCTCTCAGATCTGCACAACGAGTTTTCGCCCTATCAGCCCACCTCCAGTGCTTTTGACTTGGTGGTTTTGTGCGGGGACATTGATGTCAAGGCGAGGGGAGTGACATGGGCAAATGAGGCCTTCGAGTGCCCTGTCATCTACGTCTGCGGTAATCACGAGTTCTACAGTGGCCACATCGATCACACGCTGCGCAAGATGAAGGAATCCGCCTTACCGCACGTCCACGTCCTAGAAAACGAGGTTTTTATTTGGAATCAAACACGGTTCCTTTGCACCACTGGGTGGACTGATTTCTCCGCCACCGGAAATGTTGTCGCTGCGACCCAGACCGCATGGGAGTGGATGAATGATTTTCGCGTGATCCGAATCGATAACAACTTTCGGCGGCTGCGTCCGTCCGACCTCATCAGTCGTAACCACGCGTCGTTCGCCTGGCTGTCCAAGGAGCTCGATGAGCCATTCAACGGCAAAACTGTGGTCGTGACGCATCACGCACCCATCCCCGAAGTAATGGGTGATAAACATGAAGGGCATTTGAGTGCGGCTTACTCAAACCGTTGGCACGAGCTTCTGGATAAAGCGGATCTTTGGATTTTTGGACATACCCACCGCGCGGTTGATATCACGCTGGATGGCTGTCGTGTGGTCTCGAACCCTAGAGGTTACCCAGGTGAGCGGACGGGTTTCGATCACGGCTTTGTGATTGATCTTTCCTGAGTGCGCGCCTACCCATGGGCCGTAAGCGGGCTCGGCTCAGTTCTATGTTGAAAAGATAGGGGGATACGAATGATATGTGTAGTAGACAACGAAATACATACCCCGGCTGACCTTGCAGGCGTGTTGCTTGATGACTGAGCAACAGCATGCACCATCCATTCCGGCAGTGGTCGCCGAGGCAATGGAAAAGGATTTCGGTATGCCCATCACCGCGTTTTTGTTCGCAGCCGTCGACAGTCCACCCGTATTGATGGGAACGATCTATGGCGACAGCACGGGGCGGTTTCGGGAGGGAGCAAGCATGCGGACGTCCACGATAAAGAACGTGCTGTTCATCGACGGTTATTCATTATTTCAAACCGTGGCAGGGAGTCGGTACCTCGTGGTCAGTTGGGCGTTTGGCGGTAACAATATTTACATGAATCGGATTTATCACTGAGCGATCTGCGAATACGGATACGCGGCGCTAAAAAGCTTTCGGGTTATCTAGGTGGTAACGGGGATCGGGAAAATGATTCTTGGCTGGGTTCTCGCGGCAAGAGTAGGTTAAAGCGAGATTATGAATACAAGAGTTACGGATATAGACCTGTTGGGCGATTTACTGTTTGGCTCAGCACGCTCCCTAGGTGGCTCAAAACTTGGTGACGATGAGCTAATCGAACTGGCCGCTGATACCTTCAGAGAAAAGCCTTTTTGCATCGTCCGACGTTGGATGTTGTTGGATGTCATGCTCCCGGAATCTCAAGAGCGTGAAATCAAAACGCAAGGCCTTGAGGCAACTCTCTTGTATGCCCAAGCAGCGGTTTTCGATAGCCAGAGCAAACTCCAGCCTGGCGACAGCATCCTCAGTGATTTTCAACGGGAATTTGATGGCTGCATTTTTGAAAGCAAACATACGATCTTCATCTTGGCCGGCCGAGGCGCGCGCAAGCATGTGAGCTTGCCCGCTGTTGAGGCAATAGCCGCTGACATAAAGCGAGTAGAGAAAACCTATGGTTGAAAATCTGTTGCCGATCTTGCGCGATCGCTATCCGGAGTTTTTCTCCCACGCGCCACTTCGCGAAATCGCCTGTTTGCCGGGCTGGCTGGATT
>Ga0163161_10001723_pt1 | contig 16029 bp, 16 predicted proteins | sample S45metaG_FD_129847 | JGI IMG/M metagenome (GOLD analysis project Ga0163161, IMG submission 129847) | Switchgrass rhizosphere microbial communities from Kellogg Biological Station, Michigan, USA - S4-5 metaG | ecosystem: Host-associated > Plants > Roots > Rhizosphere > Soil | place: USA... | reverse complement strand
TCAGGATGCATTTTTAGGTATAAAAAACATCACCAAGTGGAATCGTGCTGCGATCGTGACCGACAAAGAAGGAGTTCAGAATTTCACTGATATTTTCAGTGTTGTGATGCCGGGAGAATTTAAATCTTTTCCAAAAGAAAACCTCTATAACGCTTTGTACTGGTGTCAAAACGGTAGTGAAGTTCAGGATTAAAAAATAAAAGAGAAGCGATCGCTTCTCTTCTTTATTGATCAAAGGTTACGCATTCTCCGATTTCTTTTTCTGGAACATTTGATGATCGATACAAATAAAAATAAATAATACTGATGATCAATCCTATAATGGTCATTCCTACACCGACAAGTGACGGATAATTATATGGTAAACCATGTTCCAAAGGAATTCCTCCCAAAAATGCTCCCATTGCATTGGCAATGTTAAATGCAGCCTGCATAAAAGCTGCGGCCATCATTTCGCTTTTTGGTGCAGCTTTCATCATCATGATGTTGATCGGCGAAGCAACCGACATTGATAAAGCTCCGCAAATAAAGGTTAAAACCAAAGAAATACTTTGATATTGAGAAAGGAAAAATACTCCTGACAAAGAACACATCATCAAAAACAACAGTAACACGCAGGTTTTTTCCGGACCTAATTTATCTGAAAGAAAACCTCCCGCTAAATTCCCGACAACCATTCCGCCACCGGCAAGAATCATAACATAAGCCATGTAACTGCTTTCAATTTTTGAAACAACCGTCATCAAAGGTGTGATGTAGCTAAACCAAGTAAACAATCCACCAAAGCCAATTGCTGTTATCATTAAAACCAACCACGACTGTTTGCCTTTCAGGAACTTTAATTCTTCTAAAAAATGACTGTCCTCCTTTTTTTCCATCGCAGGAAGCCAAAGTTTTAAAGCCAGTAAAGTTGCAATACCGATCACACCGACAATTGCAAAATACCAACGCCAATGAAAAGCATGTCCGATATAAGTTACTAATGGAACCATCGCAAGATTTGCAACCGTCAAGCCTGTAAACATTAATGAAATATACAATGCTTCCTTCCCTTTTCCAGCCATTCTTGAAGCAACCACAGTTCCGACTCCGAAAAATGCTCCATGCGGTAAACCGGACAAAAATCTGATGATCAACATTGAATTATAATCGGGTACAATTGCAGAAAGTGCATTAAAAATGGTAAAAATCACCATAAGTACAGTCAACACCTTTTTGGGAGGAAATTTTACCGAATATCCAATTAGAATTGGCGCTCCGATCACCACTCCCAAAGCATATGCCGCAATCAAATGTCCCGCTTGGGGAATCGTAATCTGCAACGATTTTGCAATGTCTGGAAGCAATCCCATAATCGTAAATTCCGTAGTTCCGATCGCCAAACCACCGATTGCCAATGGCAAAATTCTTTTATCAAACATCTTCTCCTATTTCAAAGTGCAAAATTCGGGAGAAATAATGGTTCTTCTTTGTTCTGAAATGATTAATTATTGCTCTGTATTGACAATTTTAAATAAATTTGCAATAATTATTAATCAAAATAGAGCATCATGAAAATCCAGAAAGAAATCATTGATTTTGAAGAAGGTAAGTCTTTTAAAATTTTCGAAGCTTCTATGAAGCATCATTTTTTCTGGCATTATCATCCAGAAATTGAATTGGTTTATGTGGAAGCTCTAAGCGGAATGCGTCACGTCGGCAAAGACATTTCCGGTTTTATGGAAAGTGACCTTCTTTTGGTAGGATCCAATGTTCCGCATCTCAATTTTGATTATGGAATTAAAACCGAATACAAACAACTTGTTTTGCAGTTTAAAGAAAATTTTATGCAGGAAATAATTCTTCCGGTTCCTGAATTTGATGATATTAAAAAACTCTTAAACCGCTCTTACCTCGGATTATCATTTTTTGGAGAGACTAAAGAAATTGTTGCAAAAAAACTTCACTTAATTAAAGAAAAAAACTCGTTCGATGCGTTAATAGGTTTAATGGAAGTTCTGCAAATCCTTTCTCAATCAACTGAGGTTAAAGAACTGAACAAAGAAGATACACGTGTAAAATGGTTTTTGAATGATAAAATAAGAATGGGAACCATTTACGATTATATCAACGAAAACTACGATAAAGATCCAAACGTAAACACGATCGCCGAAATGGTAAGTTTGAGCACTCCCGCATTTTGCCGGTATTTTAAAAAGCAGACCAATATGACTTTTACAGATTTTGTCAACAATTACAGAATCAATCAGGCTAAAATGTTGCTTTTACAGAATTTATGTGTATCAGAAGTTTCTTTTCAGGTTGGTTTTGAGAGTCTTTCTTATTTCAATAAATTATTTAAAAATTATATCGGAGAAACACCGACCGCGTTTAAGAAAAAGCATTTGAATAAGGTCGAAAGTTGATTTTTAGGCTTTGAAAAATTCCCCTCCTCTGGAGGGGTGGCGAAAATTTCAAAGAAATTTTTGACGGGGTGGTCTAGATTGCAAGTTTTTAATGAAAAAAAATCGCTCCAATTTTGAAGCGATTTATATTTTAATGAATATGTTTCTCAGCATGATAAGAGCTTCTTACCAAAGGTGAACTTTCAACGTGTCTGAAACCTAAACTTCTTGCAAAATCTCCAAACTCATCGAATTCTTCAGGAGTAATGAATTTTTTCACAGGCAAATGTTTTTTAGTCGGCTGCAAATACTGTCCCATTGTAATTACATCTACATTCGCATTTCTGATGTCTTCAATTGTCTGGAACACCTCATCTTTATTTTCTCCCAAACCAAGCATCAATCCGGTTTTGGTTCTGTTCTGTCCTGCTTCTTTTAAATATCTTAAAACTTCAAGACTTCTCTCATATTTTGCTTGAATTCTCACTTCTCTTGTCAAACGTTTTACGGTTTCCATGTTATGAGAAATCACTTCCGGAGCAACATCAACCATTCTGTCCAAATGTTTTGTCAATCCCTGAAAATCAGGAATTAATGTTTCCATCGTGGTTCCCGGAGAAATTCTTCTTACTGCATTGACGGTTTCACCCCAAAGAATTGAACCCATATCTTTCAAATCATCACGATCAACAGAAGTTAAAACCGCATGTTTGATTTTCATTAATTTGATCGAACGAGCCACTTTTTCCGGTTCGTCCCAATTTACATCCATCGGTTTTCCGGTTTTCACCCCACAAAATCCACAGCTTCTGGTACAGATGTTCCCCAAAATCATGAAAGTTGCGGTTCCTTCTCCCCAACATTCTCCCATGTTTGGGCAGCTTCCGCTTTGGCAAATTGTATTTAATTTATATTTATCAACCAAAGTGCGGAGTTCTCTGTAATTTTTCCCGGTAGGAAGTTTTACACGAATCCATTTTGGTTTTTGAACGGTTGTATCTTGAACTAAATTCTCCATTTATTTCTCAAATTGAGGTTCAAAGTTAGTGAATTTTTTATCGAAACAATCAAAGACAGACATTGATGAAACAGATAATTTTGTAATTTTAAGCATCAATATTTTTTCATGAAGATTACATTTTGCTTTCTAACTCTTATTTTCAGTACATTTTGTTTTGCTCAAAAAGAATTTCAACCAAAAGGTTCAATAGTAATTGAATCTGTTGATGGTGATCTGGATGGAGATAAAATTCCTGAAAAAATCATTATTTATAATACAAAAGATACTACTGATTACGGAAATATCCGTGAAATACAGATTCTGAAAAAAACTAATGGAAAATGGACAATTTTAGAAAAATCCAGAAATGCTATCCTAAAAAGTAACGATGGCGGAATGATGGGAGACCCTTATCAAAGTACACAAATAAAAAATGGCATATTAGAAATTACTCAAGCCGGAGGAAGCAGCTGGAAATGGGGCTATACCGACAAATACAGATTTCAGAACGGACATTTTGAATTGATTGGTTACTCATCCAGCAGTGGAAAACCAGAAGAATATTGGACGGACGTAGACTTTAATCTTTCAACCGGACAATTAAAATTTGAAAAAGAAGTTGAAAATACAACTGAATATGGTAAATCTAAGCAAGAAACCTTTATTAAAAAAGGATTGAAAATTAATCTTCAAAATAGAAATCAGGAAAAGCAAAGAGAGATTGTGCTTCCTAAGTCTAAAGAAAAAGTGTATCTATAATTAAAAATTCACATTGTTTTTGTCATTCCTGAGCGATCTAAACTAAATCTTAATTAAGTTGGAGATTCTTCCGCAATGACAAACAGCAAGATAATTTTAATAACTAATTATCCTCAAACTCATTATTCTTCAACAATTCTGCTAAAACTTTTTTAGCACGCATCACACGAACTTTTGTATTGGCAACAGAAATTCCCAATTCCTCAGCAATTTCTTTAATACTTTTTTCTTCAAAGAATCTCAGTTTGATAATATCCTGATAATTGCCATCCAAAGACTCGATGGTTTTAATGATTTTTTTCTGCTCTTCATCAGAAATCATCAGTTCTTCCGGAGATTTTGCATAGTGATTTTTTACTTCGTCTAGATTTTCAGTAGGATCTTGATTTTCTCTGCTTTTTCTTCGCCAAAAATCAATAATCGTGTTTTGGGCAATCGTTAAAATCCAGGTTTTAAACTGAAAATGAGGATCGTACAAATCCAATTTAGATAAAACCTTTGAGAAAACATTGACGGTAATTTCATCGGTATCATTTTCGTCATGCACTTTTTTCATCACAAAAGAGAAAACATCTACCCAAAAAACATTGATAAGTTTTGTTTGAGCCTTTTGATCTTTTTCTTTCGCTTTTTGGATGAGCGAAAATAACTGTTCGTCTTTCATTACTAACAAATTTATTAAAATTAAAAGATTAAAGAATTAAAAAATTTAAAGAAATTGAACTTTAGAGATTTAAACTTAATTGCTGAACAACTCTGTTTATCTCGCATTCCATATTTTACTTATCTTTGCACCTTAAATTTTAAACAAAAAATAATGAACTCTTTTATTGAAGAACTGAAATGGCGAGGTCTTTTTTCTGACATGATGCCCGGAACCGACGAACAACTGGATAAGGAGATGACCACTGCCTATATCGGGTTCGATCCTACCGCAGATTCTTTGCATATCGGAAGTCTTATTCAGATTAAAATTCTGGCTCACTTTCAGCAGCACGGTCACAAGCCAATTGCTTTGGTAGGTGGTGCAACGGGAATGATTGGTGATCCCTCAGGAAAATCCGCAGAGAGAAATCTTCTTGATGAAGAAACGCTTCTACATTACGTTGATTGTCTGAAAAATCAACTTTCAAGATTTTTAAATTTTGAAGGAAGCGAAACCAACAAAGCAGAATTGGTAAATAATTACGATTGGATGAAACAGATTTCATTCCTTGATTTTGCTAAAAACGTTGGGAAAAATATCACCGTTAATTACATGATGGCGAAAGATTCTGTAAAGAAGAGACTTTCGGGAGAAGCAGGTGTTGACGGAATGAGTTTTACAGAGTTTACTTACCAATTGATTCAAGGCTATGATTTCCTTCACTTATACCAAAACAATGGCGTAAAACTTCAGATGGGAGGTTCTGATCAGTGGGGAAATATCACTACCGGAACAGAATTGATCCGTAGAAAAGCGCAGGGAACAGCGTTTGCATTAACGGTTCCTTTGATTACAAAAGCAGACGGTTCAAAATTTGGAAAATCTGAAAGCGGAGAAAACTATTGGTTAGACAAAAAGAAAACTTCACCTTATAAATTCTACCAGTTTTGGTTAAATGCAACAGATTCTGATGCTGAAAGATTTATTAAATTCTATACGTTTTTACCAAAAGAAGAAATTGACACTTTAATTGAAGAACATCAAACCGCACCACACGAAAGAAAACTTCAAAAGAAATTGGCTGAAGAAGTTACAGTTTGGGTTCATGGAAGAGAAGAATACGATAGAGCTGTAAAAGCTTCGGAAATCCTTTTCGGAAAGTCAACTGCTGAAGATTTAGTAAGTCTCGATGAAGAAATATTTTTAGAGATTTTTGAAGGAGTTCCACAAAAAGAAATTGCTAAATCTGATGTTTTAGAAATAAATATTGTTGATTTACTTTCTGAAAAATCAGGATTTCTTAAATCTAAAAGTGAAGCTACAAGAGAATTGAAAGGAAATGCTATTTCTGTAAACAAAGAAAAAGTGAATGAAGTTTATACTGCAAACGAAACAGATCTAATTGACGGTAAATTCTTACTTCTACAAAAAGGAAAAAAGAACTATTTTATTATCAAAGCGATTTAAATATTCAACAACATAAAACAAAAAACCGCCAATCGGCGGTTTTTTGTTTGTATTTTAAAGTGTTTTGTTATAATTCTAAGAAGCTATAATCAATCGATGCATCCTGAGTTCCTGATCCTGTAGCAGTATCAGATTTTGCTACTACTCCATCAACGTAAAGAGTAACAATCAACTGAGAATTTGCATTTGGCAAAAGAGCATTTGCATCTAAATTTAACTGAGATTGGCTAGAATTCACAAAGAATTCATCACTTTTCCACGTAATTCCCGGAGGATCAAAAGTCGTATTTTGGCTAACTCCAACTTGCGTAACAATCGTTTTCAAAACCGGATCTCCAGTTCCTGTTCCTTTTACTGCCTTTACTTCAAACTGTACAAGGTGATCCTGAAACTCGTCTTCTTCGTCATCTTTACAAGAATTCATAAGAGATACAACTGAAAATAATGCGACTACTAAAAATGAAAGTCTATGTAATTTTTTTGATCTGTAAATTTGCTTCATTTCTCCAAATAGATTTTTAATGTTTCAAATATAGGTTTTTTATCAATATAAAAATAACTTTTATGAAAAATTTCCAATAAAGATTTGCAATCAATATCAAATCAATAAAAGATTACCGAGCAATTCTGGTCTGCAATTTACATCTTCTGACTCAACATTTTAGAACTAAAATAAATCATTATTAATTATCTTTGTGCTTCAACATCGCTGATAAGAACAATCCTAATTATCTTTACAATAAAGCGGTTTCAAATAATTATAAAAATAGATTCTCAATTATATGAATTTAGATTACATCGTAAGAGAGCCGGAAAATATCAACTCGCAAACACCTATTCTCTTTATGCTTCACGGTTATGGCAGCAATGAGCAAGACCTTTTTAGTTTCAGAGAAAGTCTTCCCGCTGACTGGATTCTGGTAAGTTTCCGAGCTCCTAAAACAACTCAGTTTGAAGGTTACTCCTGGTTTGATATTGATCTTAATAATCCTGAACAGTTTATAGATATCAATCAGGCAAAAGAAGCGTTAGAAAGTGTTTTGCAAAACATCATGGCAATCACCAACAAATATGGACTTACAGAAAACAAAACACATCTTTGCGGATTCAGCCAGGGTGGGATTTTATGTTACAGTTTAGCTCTGAAATATCCTGATCTTTTTAATTATGTAGCTTGTTTGAGCAGTTATCCTGAAGAAAAATTGTTGACGGATACAGTAAAAGACAAAAAGAAACTGGAAAAACTTCGCTTCTTCGTTTCTCACGGAACTGACGATGCAATAATTCCGATGGAATGGGGAAGAAAAGCGGCCGATCTTTTGTATGATCTGAGCTGTTATTTCACTTTTAGAGAATATATGAGCGGTCATGGAGTTAATCAGAAAAACTATATTGATTTAATGGAATTCTTTTCGAAATAAAAAAATTTTCATCACTCACACGAAGACATTCTCGACAATCGGGAATGTTTTTTATTTCTGTATGAATTATTTTACTACATTCATTAGATGAAATTTTCGCAATTTTTATTCATTATTTTCTTTAGCATTTTTACGAATGCTCAAAATAGTTTTGAATTAAAAGATGCTAAAAAAACAGTTATTCCCTTTAAGCTGATCAACAATTTAATTTTTATTCCGATTACCGTAAATGGTGCCGAACTCACTTTTTTGTTGGATACCGGAGTTGCCGAAACTACTATTTTCAGCCTCGAAAATAAAGAAATGAAACTTTCTCCATTAGAAAAAATGAAATTTTCAGGTTTGGGCGGAAGTGGGAGCATTGAAGGTTTTAAATCTGATCATAATCTTGGGAAAATCGGAAAACATTTTATTAATGATTCTTTTACTTTATTTATCATTCTTGATCAGGACTTTAATATTTCATCTCATGTCGGAATTCCGGTGAATGGAATTATCGGCTTTCATTTCTTTAAAAATCATCCCGTCATCATTGATTATGCATCCAAAAAAATAACAATTTATCAGGACATAGAACTATTTAAGAAAAAAATAAAAAAGTTTGATGAGTTGCCTATTTCTTTGGAGAGAAACAAGCCTTACATTTTCGCTGACGTTGAAATGACGAATGACAAAAAAAGCTCAAAACTCTTAATCGATCTCGGAAACAGCGATGCAATATGGCTCTTTCCTGCTCTGATCAAAGATTTCGTTTACAATCGTCCCAATATTGATGATTTTCTTGGGCGAGGTTTCAACGGAGATATTTATGGTAAAAGAAGCAGGATTCACAATTTTTATTTGGGTGATTTTAAATTTGCAAAACCTTTAACAGCAATGCCCGACGAATTTTCGATTCAGCATGTCAATTTAGTTGATCATAGAAAAGGTTCTGTTGGTGGCGAAATTATGAGACGATTTACTACGGCTTTTGATTATCCCAACCAAAAATTATATTTAAAGAAAAATGGAGATTATGATGATCCTTTTCATTTTAATATGAGCGGTCTAGATTTTCAGCAAGATGGAATGCAGTGGGAAAAAGATCTCGTAAATCTTGAGAGTAAAAGAAAAGACAATGGCACAACAGGAGTAGAATTAATAAACAACAGTTTACAATATAAATTTGTTTTAAAGCCCTTATTTTCGATAGCAGGAGTAAGGAAAGACTCTCCGGGATATAAAGCCGGATTAAAAAAAGGTGATCAGTTGATTACCATCAATGGAAGAAAAACTTCAGAAATGACTCTCAACAAGATCATGGAAATGATGAAATCTGATGAGGGTAAGATAATTAATATGGTTATTGTGAGAAAAAATCAGGAACTTCGCCTGAGTTTTACATTAGAAGACCCAATCCCTTACCAAGAATAGTATGCAGACAGAAGAAACAACACTAGATAAAATAAGAAACCGCCCCAGATTTAAGATGTTTACCCATTTGAGCAAAGAAACTTATGCGGAGAATCTGAAAAAATATCTTGCCGAACATAAAGGTGAATTTTCAGGAAACATCAACAAAGAAATGGCAACCATTTGTGTGGAAACCGAATACGATAATTACTGGAAACCACGATTATCACTTCGTACAGAAATTGAAGATGACCAAACCGTTATCCGCGGAGTTTTCGGGCCAAGTTCCGCAGTCTGGACTTTTTTCATGTTTCTTTATTTCTTCTTTTCAATTTTTTGGATGACTTTTTTCACCATGTATTACGTTGAAAAACAAATAAAAAGTTTTGAATATCCGTGGGCTCTGAACGCTTCTTTCTTGATGCTTTTCTGTATTGCGGCAACATACGCTGCAGCAAGATTCGGACAGAATAAAGCCAAAGACGAGATGAAAAAACTGAGAAAATTCGCAGAGGAATCCACTCTTCAGTTTGAAAAGAAAATTTAGTTGGAAGCTTCCGGTTCTTCAACCGGAGCCTTCACTTCCAGAGCTTTGGCAGATTGTATAGAATCGGCAACTTTTTCTCTATTGGTTTGCTCAGCAATCATTTTCTCTACGTGAGGTTTGATTAAATTCGTCATTTCCTCAACAGAAATATTATTTGCATTGGGATCGTTTAAAAGATTTCTCCAAGGTTTTCTTTTCCCCCAAGGATAATCTCCAAATACGATTACGGGAGTACCATTTGCTTTTTTTGTTGCTCCGCCAGGATTTAAAATCCATGTATCAGCATAATTGTATAACCATTTAGCGTCATTCATCAATAATCTTAGGCAAGAGTGAGACGCAGGGTAACCTGGAAGATCATACTGATGCCATCCAATTCCGCCTGTATTGTGAATATTGAAGTTATATGGTAATTTCCACTCACTTTTTACAGTTGAGATTGCCAATTTCTTTTTCCAGTTGGCAAACATCAAACCTCTTGTTGTCTGAGCAGCTTTTTTACCCATACTCGTCGGTCCCCATTTTACCAAAGCTCCGTTTGAATAAACCGCGTAAGCTTGGATTGGATATGAAAAAACCACAAATTTCTTCACATCGCTCAACACATCCAGTTGCATTGGAAAGGGTGAGTAAGCCATTAAAGTAGTATCAATTTTTGCAGGAACAACCAAAGTGTCGGAATTCCATTTGCTTTTTGAGTCTAATCTGTTGAGAGCTAAAATTGCATAACGCTCTCTCTCAGTATATTTTTTACTGAAAATTGCATATAAAGAATCCCTTTGCTTTTTATCTTTTGGAATAGGAAATGCGTTATAAAAACCATTTTCCTGAATTGCAGGAGGTACAGACTCTTTCACTTCAGCTTTCGTTGCTAAAGAATCTGATTTTTCACCGTCCGATAAAGTTCCTGAAGAAGTATTTTGTTGCTGGTCGCTTATTTTATCATTGTCTTTCTTACATGAAGTGAGCAAAAACGCAAATAATAGTGTGTATAAAAGTGATTGTTTCAAAAATAATTTTTTCATAAATATAATGAGGTCATTGAGTTTGAACTAAGGATACAAATATCAGACCTAAAAATATTTTAGACACAAAAATATTTCCCGACATCATGTACTTAACTGAGATTGAAAAATTTAAATCAAGAATTAAAAATTTTAATCATAATTTACCAATGAAAATTACTTTAATCTTTTATAATAAAATTTTATTTTATTTCAGATGACTCAAAGAATATTTTGAATTGAATTTGCAAACTATCTAGACAAAATCAGTCTTTCCAAAATTGACAGCAGACTTGAATAAAAGTTGTAAATTTGTAACATTAGCAAATTATATAAAAATAATACAACGTAATATGTCAAAAGCAATTTCGCAAGTACCATTTGCAGTAAACGAACCGGTAAATTCTTACGAGCCGGGTTCTCCGGAAGTAAAATCTCTGATCGCCCAGTACAAAAAAATGTGGGCACAAAAAATCGAGATTCCAATGGTTATCAATGGTAAAGAAGTAAAAACTGATGATAAAGTACAGCTTCAGTCTCCACAGGATCACGCTCACGATTTCGGGTTTTATCACAGAGGAACAATGCAGCATGTAGATGATGCCATCAATTCTGCATTAGCTGCTAAGAAAAAATGGAACGAGCTGGGTTGGGAACACCGCGCTGCGATTTTCTTAAAAGCTGCAGATCTTTTGGCAGGACCTTACAGAGATGTAATCAATGCTGCAACAATGATCGGACAGTCTAAAAACGTTCATCAGGCTGAAATCGATGCCGCTTGTGAGTTTATCGATTTCTTGAGATTCAATGTAGAATTCATGACAGAAATGTATTCTGAGCAACCGGTTTCTGATGCAGGAATCTGGAACCGTGTAGAATACAGACCATTAGAAGGATTTGTTTTTGCAGTAACTCCATTCAACTTTACAGCAATTTCAGGAAACTTACCGGCTTGTATGGCAATGCTTGGAAACGTTGTGGTTTGGAAACCTTCAGACAAGCAAATCTATTCTGCAAAAGTAATTATGGATGTTTTAACAGAAGCAGGTCTTCCAGCAGGTGTTATCAACATGATTTTTACAGACGGAAAGGAAACTGCTGAGAAAGTTTTAGCACACAGAGATTTTGCAGGACTTCACTTTACAGGTTCAACAAAAGTTTTCCAGGGAATGTGGAAAATGATCGGTGACAATATTCATAATTACAGAACATATCCAAGAATTGTTGGAGAAACTGGCGGAAAAGATTTTGTGATTGCTCACCCTTCTGCAAACGTTGAAGCAGTAGCAACAGGTTTGGTAAGAGGTTCATTTGAATATCAGGGACAGAAATGTTCTGCGGCTTCAAGAGCTTATATTCCGAGATCACTTTGGGCAGATGTGAAAAAAGTAATGGAAACTCAGATCGCTTCAATCAAAATTGGCTCACCTGAAGATCCTTCCAACTTTGTTAATGCTGTAATCGATAAAAATTCATTCGAAAAATGTAAAGGTTATATTGAAAGAGCTGAAGCATCAAGCAATGCCAATGTAATTATCGGTGGAAAATGTGACGATTCTAAAGGTTGGTTTGTAAGTCCGACAGTCATTGAAACTACAGATCCTCAATACGAAAGTATGATAGAAGAAATCTTCGGTCCTATCTTGTCAGTGTATGTTTACGAAGACAAAGACTGGGCAGAAACGCTTAAAATCGTAGATTCTTCATCTCCTTATTCATTAACAGGTTCTGTATTTTCACAAGACCGATATGCCACTGACGAAGCTTTCAAAGCTTTAGAAAATGCATCAGGAAATTTCTACATTAATGATAAACCTACTGGTGCCGTTGTAGGACAGCAACCTTTCGGTGGAGGTAGAGCTTCGGGAACCAATGACAAAGCAGGTTCTAAAATGAATCTTTTAAGATGGACTTCTGTAAGAAGCATCAAGGAAACTTTTGTTTCTCCAAAAGATTATAAATACCCATATTTGGGGTAGGTAATGAATGATCAGTAATAAGTAATTAATTACTATTTAAATAAAAATATAGCTTCGGAACTTCATTTCGGGGCTTTATTATTTAATTTAACAATTATTTAATACTTTTAAATTATAATTAATAATAAAACAATCCTTTTCGGAATAGTTATTGAATAGTAGTTTTGACACCATAAAAAATTTATATTATGAAAAAGCTATTGTTATTAACCTTAGGAATAGGATTTATTGCAGTAAGTTGCGGAACGAAGGAGGCTCAAATGTCATCTAGTAACACAGATTCTACAGCGGCAGATTCAACGATGAGAGTTGCACCGGCTGTAGCAGATACGATGAGAGCAATGCCTTCAGATACTGTGAAAGTAGATTCTGCAACTACTCCTGCAGTGAGATAAAGAATCTAATTGTAAAAATGGAAAATCCGCAGATGAAATTTCTGCGGATTTTTTTATATTTGAATGACAAACATTATAAAAAGTTACTATGAAAAAATTATGGATAGGAACAGCTTTAGGATTATTGGTTTTTACAAGCTGTGCAGATAAAAAAGAAAACCGAGATGAATTTAAATCTGATCACAACAAAGATGCAATGCGAAACGATATGGGAGATTCAGCGGTAGCAAATTCTGAACAAAATGCTTCTGACACTACAAATCTTGCAAAAGATACTGTCAAAACGCCAACAGATTATGAAAGTAAAGAATCTCGTCCGAATACTAAGGTAGGCGGTTCAAGATAAGATACAAATCCACAGAAATTCTGTGGATTTTTTATTTTCAAAGAAATTTATCCAAATTATATCTAAAGATTTTAACTTAATTTTATGAATTGAATTATTAATAATTATAAAGCCATATCTTGACATAATTATTACATTTGTATTCAATAAAATATTTCATGAAAAAAACAGCAATATTATCACTTCTTTTCTTTGCAGTGATCGCTTTCGGACAAGGAATCAAATTTGAAGAAGGCAATTTTAAAAGTCTTTTAGCAAAAGCTAAAAAAGAAAACAAACTTATTTTTATAGATGCTTACGCCGTTTGGTGCGGACCGTGTAAACTGATGGTAAAAAACATTTTTCCTCTAAAACCTGTTGGTGATTATTACAATGCAAATTTCATCAATGCCAAAATTGACATGGAGAAAGGTGAAGGAATTGAATTAGCAAAAAAATACAATGTAAGAGCTTTCCCAACATATCTTTTCATCAATGGTGACGTCGAAGAAGTTCACAGAACTTTAGGATATGTTGAAGAAAAAGATTTTATCCAGTTTGCGATGGATGCAGGAGATCCCAACAAAAGACTGACCGCTTTGAAACAAAAATTCGAAAAAGGAGAAAATGATCCTGAGTTTTTGAAAAATCTTGCCGGTCTTACCATTTATAATGATGCAGATTTTGCAGGAAAAGTTTTAGATCGTTATTTCAGCGCAAAAACCACTTTGGATAAAGACGATGTTAAGATGATTCTCTCAGGAACTCAGAGTACAGAAAGTCCTTTGTATAAAGTTTTTCAGGACAAAAAGGAAGAGATTATAAAGGTCTTCCCGGCTGACCGTTACGAAATGGTAGATAAAAATATCAAGCTGACTACGATTATGAAAAAAACGTACAGTGCAGATACAAAAAAATGGAATGATGCTTACTTTTATGCTGAAACTCAGAAGTTCATGACCAAAGAAGAATCTGAAAAGATGCTGAAAAGAGCAAAATCAAATAGAGCGCTGAAAGACAAAGATTTTGCAACTTATGAAAAAATGACTCTTGATCTTTACAAAGATTATTCTGCAGCAAGTTCTGAAGAATTAAATTCATTAGCATGGAATTTCTTTGAAAACGTCAACACCAAATCTTCTCTTGAAACTGCCGTAAAATGGGCGCAGGAATCTGTAAAGAAAAATGAAGAGTATGCAAATACAGATACATTGGCAAATCTTTACAACAAAATCGGTGACAAGAAAAATGCTAAACTTTGGGCTGAAAAGTCTATTGCATTAGGGAAAGCTTCTGGTCAAGATACTGCAGATACAGAAAAAATATTGAAGAGCTTATAAGCTTTAATTTAAATAAAAACATAAAAAAATCCGCTGAAATAAATTTCTGCGGATTTTTTATTTACTTAAAAGTTATAAATCATCGTGAGTTTGAGTAGCAAAGCGTATCCAGAACCCTCGGTTACACAATGAAAATTTCTCGATATGGTTTTCTTCATAAACCTACTCGAAATGACGATGCTCAAATCTTTTAGAAAATATTTTTAATATTCAAATAAAATACTTCCCCAGGTAAATCCACTACCGAAAGCTGATAATAGTACCAAATCTCCTCTTTTTACTTTACCAAGTTCTATTGCTTCGCTTAACGCAATTGGAATAGAAGCGGCAGTCGTGTTTCCATATTTCTGAATGTTATTGTGAATTTTTTCATCCGGTAAACCAAATTTCTGCTGTACAAACTGAGCAATTCTCAAGTTTGCCTGATGCGGAATAAACATATCTAGATCTTCAACCGTTTTTCCAGCTTTATCCAAAGCTTCCACCATTGTTTCCGGAAATCTTGTAACCGCATGTTTGAAAACAAAGTTTCCATTCATGATCGGGTAAACTTCTTTGTCAGTCACATTTTCGGGCTCCTTTCTCATTCTGTCACTCCAACCATATTTTGAACCCGGAAACTGCGTACACAATTCATCTGCATATTTCCCTTCAGAATGCATGTTCATGGCTAAAATATCTCCTGCATTTTCATCTTCAGTTGCAGAAAGCACGATTGCTCCTGCCCCATCTCCGAAAATTACTGAAACCCCTCTTCCTTCATCAGAAAAATCTAATCCGAAAGAATGAACTTCGGCTCCTACAACCAGAATGTTTTTATATGTTCCTGATTTAATAAAAGCATTCGCAACACTCATTGCGTATACAAACCCTGAACACTGATTTCTCACATCCAAAGCTCCGATCGTATCGCAGCCCAACATATCCTGAAGCAAAACGCCGCAACCAGGGAAATAATAATCCGGTGAAAGCGTTGCAAAAACAATATAATCAATATCTTTTGCCGTGAAACCAGCTTGTTGAAGTGCTTTTTCAGAAGCTTTAAAACCAAGAAATGCCGTGGTTTCCTGCGCATCGTTTCTGTTGACTCTGTGTCTGCGCTCTTTGATGCCTGTTCGCTCCGTAATCCACTCATCATTGGTGGTCATTAATTTGGCTAAATCATCATTGGTGACAACATGATCCGGAACATGAAATCCGATTCCTTTTATTGTACTTTTAATCATATAGTTTGTTTAATTTTGGTAAAGATAAAACTTTATTTTACACATAAGTTTTTTTAAAATTTATAGTATTTTTACTTTATGCCTATCAATACACTTTACAGAGATTCGGGATGCGAATGGATAGACGTAGAAGCACCTACGGAC
>Ga0163161_10001722_pt1 | contig 16032 bp, 13 predicted proteins | sample S45metaG_FD_129847 | JGI IMG/M metagenome (GOLD analysis project Ga0163161, IMG submission 129847) | Switchgrass rhizosphere microbial communities from Kellogg Biological Station, Michigan, USA - S4-5 metaG | ecosystem: Host-associated > Plants > Roots > Rhizosphere > Soil | place: USA... | reverse complement strand
TCCTCAACCTGTTTCGCGGCGAGCATTTTCAACTGACCTTCAACACCGGCCTGAACAACCTCGACAGCCAGTGGGCGGGCCTGCTGATCTTTGATGAAAGCGGCCAGGTGCTGTCGGCCAACCGCCGCGCAGACAACCTGCTGGGCATCAGTTTGTCGCGGGTGATGATCGACAGCTTGTTCAAGGTATCGCTGCTGGAGTTGTTGAATCAGCCGCAGGGGCTGCCGTTTTCCCTGCAGGCGCCGGGACGCAATCGTTTCCAGTGCCTGCTCAAGCGGCCCAGGCAGACGCCGGTACAGGCGCGGGTGTTCAATCAGCCTGCGCCGTCGAAGCCGACCGCCGTCAGCCTCAAAACCCTGCACTTTGGCGATGCGCGCGTGGAGAAAGCCGTGCGCCAGGCCGAGCGTCTGCTGGAAAAAGACATTCCGTTGTTGATCCACGGCGAAACCGGCGTGGGCAAAGAGGTGTTCGTCAAAGCCCTGCATCAGGCCAGCTCCCGCAGCCGCCAGGCATTGATCGCCGTGAACTGTGCGGCGATTCCGGCTGAGCTTGTGGAATCGGAACTGTTTGGCTATGAAAAAGGCGCGTTCACCGGCGCCAATCAAAAAGGCAGCATCGGCCTGATCCGCAAGGCCGACAAGGGCACCCTGTTTCTCGACGAAATCGGCGATATGCCGTTACCCACCCAGGCCCGCCTGCTGCGGGTGCTGCAGGAGCGGTGCGTGCAACCGGTGGGCAGCAGCGAGGTGTTCGCGGTGGACCTGCGCATCATCTCGGCGACCAACCGCGCGCTACGGGAGCTGGTACAGGCCGGGCGCTTTCGTGAGGATTTGTATTACCGCATCGGCGGCCTGACCCTGGAGCTGCCGCCGTTGCGCGAGCGCAGCGACAAGCAGGCGCTGTTCCAGCAACTGTGGCAGCAACACCGCGAGCCCACCCAGTGGGCCGGGCTGAGTGCCGAGGTGCTCAAGCTGTTCGACCAGCACCCGTGGCCGGGCAATTTGCGTCAGGTGAGCAGTGTGTTGCAGGTGGCGTTGGCAATGGCCGAAGAACAGCCGATTCGCCCGGAGCACCTGCCCGATGACTTTTTTTCCGACTTGAAACAGGCGGCGCCGCTGTCCAGCCGCGAACGCCTGGATGACAACCTTGACCTCAACCAACGCCTGGCCGCCGCTGGCGGCAACATTTCCCACCTGGCGCGGGAGCTGGGCGTGAGCCGAAATACCCTCTATAAGCGCCTGCGCCAGCACGAAGGTTGATTCAGCGCCAACGCCACGACACGCCGGTGTAAACACCACGCCCGTCGGCGGGTGTGGAACGGGCTACGTCCATGCCTTTGTCGTCGTAACCCGGCGTCACGGTGTTGGCATAACGCCGGTTGGTCAGGTTGCGTAGATCGACCCAGGCTTGCCAGTCCTGCCTGGGCGCGTCGTAGCCGAACGTGGCGCCAAAGGTGGTGTAGGCCGCCGCGTAGTAGGAGTTGGCGTAGTCCACCGCCACCCGCGAGGCATGCTCGGTGTTGAGGCTGGTGTAGAAACCGCTCGGGTGGCTGTAGCGCAGTTGCGCCTGGTAATAGTGCCTGGGGATGCCGGGCAAGGTGTTGTCGCCGAAACGATCATCATCGCGGTAGTGGAAGTCATTGAAGGTATAGGCCTGGCGCAGCGCAAGCTGGCCATTGCGGCCGCCGTCCCACAGCGGGCTGAGCAGGCTCAGTTCCACGCCTTGATGCACGGTGGGACTGGCATTGGCTTCGGCGACGATGGCACTGGCGGTCGTGGTCTGGGCCTGGGTTTCCACGGTCAACAGTTCGTGGCGCACTTCGGAGCGGTAGAGCGCCAGGTCCCATTGGCCAAGCCAGGCCTCGCCGCGCCCGCCAATTTCCAGGGTGGTGGCGGTCTGGTTCTTCAGGCTGACGCCTTCGCGTGCCAGCCCATTCGCAGGGCCAGCGTTGAAGTATTTATTGGAACCCCAGATCATCGACCAGGCGTGCGGCGGCTCGACCGAGCGGCTCAGGTTGCCGTACACCTGCAATTGCGGGGTGACGTCATAGCGCAGGCCGATGCGTGGCGCGTAGTCCCAATCGTGCTGACGCGTCGGTGCCTGGCCGTCCGGATAGGTGACCTGGGTTTCGCGGCGGGTATAAATCGCGGCTACGCCAGTGGTCAGCCACAGGTCGGGGACCAGCTCCAGCTCGTTGCCGACATGCAGCACCGTGTCGGAGCCCAGGTAGGTGTAGTCACGGGTCTTGGTGCCGGGCGCGTAGCCCGCCGTGTTGCCGGCCGGGACGCGCACGTACTCCGAGGCGCCATTGTTGGGCATCGCCTGGGTGGTGCGCAGGCCGAGAGTGGTGGTGCTGTCATGGCCGAACAGGCTGTCCTGGCGGATGTAATTGAGCGTGCCACTGATGTCGGTGTAGGCGACTTTCAGGCGATTGGTGCCTTCGCGCAGGTCCATCGGGTAGTCGTGATAGGCCAGCCCGACCTCGACGCGGGACGTATCATCCAACTGCAACGTGGTCTTGTTGGCAAGCCAGGTGGAACCCGGTTGCAAGCGTTTGGAATCGCGGGCGGCGTTGAGGCTGTTGGCGGCGCGCGGGTCATGGCTGATCTGCTCGCGGGTGAGCTTGCCCGGCGTGTCATTGGTGGTTTCGCGGTAGCGCAGATAGAAGCGCGTTTCCAGGTTGGGGTTGAAGCGATAGCCGAAGTTGGCCGCGATGCCCTTGCCCGTCCCGGCACTTTGCTGCTGGTAACCGTCGGACTGCGAATCGGTGAGGCTGATGTAGTAATCGGCATCACCGAGCACCTGGCCGGAACTGATTTCGCGCTGGGCGTAACCCCGGCTGCCCGCCTCATAGCGCACTTGCAGTTTGGGCGCGTCATAACCGGTGCGGGTCACATAGTTGACGGCGCCGCCCAGGGCCAACGCGCCCTGATCGAAACCGTTGGCGCCGCGCAGCACTTGCACCCGGCTCTGCCATAACGGGTCCTTGAGTTCATAGGGCGTGCCGCCGGGGCCGGTCAGCGGCAGGCCGTCGAACATTTCATACAGCCCGGAGGCATGGGAACCCGGGCTGCGGTTCAAGCCCGAACCGCGAATGGATAACTTGACCCCTTCGTTATTCGCCGCCTTGGCGTACACCCCGGCCTGATACTTGAAGACATCCTCGTTGGTGCTCACCCGACCCTGCTGCACGCTGTCCATGTCGATGAAGTTGGTACCGCCGGGCACGCTGTTGAGCTGTGCCTGGGCGATCTCGCCGGCGCTGGCTTCGGACGCGGTGACTTCGACCGGCGCCAACTGCAGGTCTTCGGCCTGTACCAGGGAACTGAGGGTCAGGGCGGCGAACAGCAGCGGGGGTTGGCGCAACAGCATGGGCAGGTCCTTGAAATACGGGAGCGTGCACGGCAATGCCGGCACGCGAGCAGTCATGGGAAGGCTCCCACACCCGCCAAGTCACGCGCGATTCAAGTCACGGACTTTTCCCAAAACCGTATCGGACCAGGATTATGTAAATGAAAACCCAGTGATCAATCGCTGCCCCGCTTGCCCGACCACTCCAGCGTCTGCATCAGATCGTCAGCGTCGGAGCCGACGGGAAACCTGAAACCGTGCATCTGATCGGTGGCCAATATGTCGGCCAGCGTGTCGCATAGCTGCGCCTCCGTCGGCGCGTCGCGCAGCAGTTTGTGCGCGGGTATCAGCACCTCCGAAGCGACCCCTTGGACACTCGCGGCGTCGATGACGGCAAACAGGATAAATCGCAGGCGGATTTCGCGATCAGTAGGCCAAACCGTTTTTCGCTTACCCAAGGTAGGCCCTCATGTTTAAGAAAAGTCCGAGGCTAGGGCCGACCGGGGGCAGGTTTCAAGCGGTCGAGGGCAGGATAGGCAACTTCCTACAGAGGAAAGGGACGCACCGTACCGATTAATCGTTCGTTGGCGCCGGCGTGTCACTGCACAGGCAAAAAATTCATCAGCAGCAGACTTTGCGCGTAGTTGAGGCCAATGCGTCGGTAGCGCTCATCGAGTATCTGGGTCAGCAGGTCGAGGCGCGCGACAATCTTGCCGAACTCGACGGCGAAACTGAGGTTGCTGCCCTCCTCCGAGATCTCATTGGAAAACAGCAGCAACACGCCGTTGGCGTCCTGGCGCTGGCCGAGCAGCCAGGTGGCTTTTTCGATATTACGTGCGGCATTGCTGACGAACTGCGGGTTGATGGAGTCGGTCACGTAAAACTGCGTGCGCCCACCGTGGGCGGTCACCAGCATGCTGCCGATCGCGTAGATAAACGCCCCCACCCGATCCCCGCGAAACTCCGGGCTCAAGGAATAACTCAGGGCCGCCAGGTCACGACGCTCCCCCAGCGCTGGCAACGGCTGACGGTTCTCGATCGCCTGACGAATAGTCCGCGCAGCGGTCACCGCATCCGGATAACCGGACTGGCGCCACTGGCTGGGGTTGCGCAGGTACAGCTTGCTCATCAGCAGATAAAGGCTTTGCAGGTTGTCGCGCATGCCCAGGGTGGCCATGCGATCCACGCTGGTTTGAAAAAACTCATCGGGCTTGCCATCGCTGAACTGCCTGGCGATGTCACGCCCCTGCTGCTGGCTGCAGCCAGTGGTACACAACGCTAACAGTGCAGCCAGCAACAGGGGCCAGCGGGTGATAAAAGCAATTGACGTTCGATCCATCGGCACCGGGTCTATGGCTGTTGGCCACCCGCAGGAATCGGGTGGCTGGGACAGAGGTAGATCAGGAGAATGGAAAAAAGTGCAGCCCCACGGGTTCAGATAAGCAATGGACTACAGGGCGTTGCGACGATGGCTTTCAGAGCGCATCAATCGCCGCTGTAGAAAATTTGAATTAGCGAGTTGCCCTCTCGGTCAAGAATTATGAACGCAGTCAATCTGACGAGGTAAGCGAAATGACTATCCAGGCAGAAACACTCGTACAACTGACCCAAGCCCTGAAAGAGCGTGGCCTGAATCTGGTGTCCGACGTGCACTTCACCCGCGCGCCCTATAGGCACAATCACCGGTGGATCTGCACGGTGGAGTGATGAGTCCAGACACCCGCTACGCTCCTCACGCACGAAGCGCCCATACGCGGGCATGCATCTGTTCAGTCGCACCATTAAAAGAGCCCCCACGCCTATTAAGGTGTGGAGGCTCATTGCCGATGTGTTCACCCTACGATGCGGGTAACGCGCTTTAAAAAAACACTCGATACCTTAACTTACAGATTGGTGCACTGCCCTGTAGTCTTGCTCCGCCAAGACTTACCGCCGGACAACTTACAGTTATGTGCATCTTTATTGTTCAGGATCTTTCCAGAGCAATTCTTGGCCGACCAACATTGATTGCGGTCAGCCTCAACATCTTTTTGCTCCTGTTCTTGTGCCGTCTGTATCAGCGGTGGCTTATCGTTGGAAAACAAGGTTTCAGTATTGGACTTCTGTGTATCAGCAAAGACCATGCCTTGACATACAAACGCAATACTCATCAGTAAGACGCTGGAAATTTTCATGTCGACATTCCTGTTCAGGACATTTTTAATTGGGTATGTACACGGTAACTTTTGAAGAACTGCATCTGCGCCCATTCAGACACCGCTACCAGACTCACCTTGCCCTTCTTGGTTCGCCGGTAAACAATAACCGCCGTGCTGAATACCCAAGGCACGATCAATACATCACTGTCCTCCGGCGCCTTGAACTCCTGCTCGACAATCGATTCGGTAACCGACTCCCGGCTCACCTCCAGCACATCGGTCACACCGAACTCCATATCCAGTGTGGAGGCCACTTCAGAACCGGATACCGGTTCGACGGCCTTCTCTGAAAGGGAGGTCTTGAGCGACCAGCTGACGGTCAACACATTCTTTATTGCCGACGTGACGGTGATCTTCTCGCTGGTCTTGCGTGAAGAGCCTGCAGGGATGTTGATGAAGCTTCTGGGATCAGTCCCGACGCTGTAGATCGCAACAGCAAAATATTCGTCGAGGAACAAATCCTGAGCATAAGGTGTTGGATAGTCCACATCGCCAATGCCATCCCAGAGTTCAGGCTCGATGACCAACGGCTCGGAACGGGCCAGCAGGCGCCGGCTCAGGGTCGGGCCATCCGGGATATATTGTAATGGATTGAAATCATCCACTTGCGTCAGGTCTTTCTCAACCTGATCCCAATCGCGTACATCGGGGTTCCTTGCCGCAAGCTCCAGCAGATATTCACGATATTCCTGCTCGACCGGATCAAGCGCTTCTTCTTCGAGTACCAGCTTCTTGTCTCGCCCTGCACGAATAGTGATTGAACGGTTGAAATCATGCCCACCCGAAGGCAGGTTTTGCCAACCATAAGAGGTCAGCGCACCGCCACTGGTCAGGCTCGAATCGTTGGAGCCCGAGAACGGAACATCAATCATCAAGGTGATCGCCCCGTAACCTTTCTCCCCCGGCGGCACCTTATCTTTCCACTGCGCGTGACACTCATAGCCCGTCCACGTGCCTCGCGCTGCGCGGATACCAAGTGCTTGAATCGTAGTGTTGGGCGCAATACTACAAGGGCCATTGTCATCTTGAGAGTCACGATACCAAGTGCCCCACTCGATTGACTGGCTAGTTACTTCCAGTGTTCGGTCCGTACCATTGGTAATTGTTAAATAGAAAGTCCATGACATTTTTTCATCTCCTTGTTGAACATCCTGCCATGGAGAAACTAGTCGCGAACCGGACAGCGTGCTGGCAATCTGACAGACGGTAAGGTTAAAAAGTGGGGGCAATTCCACATCCACCCTCCCCAGGCAGTTGCAGAACTTCACAAACACCAACACAAAACCACTTATTTACTCATATAAATCATCGACCTGGTTTTAACGGCCCCGGCGATACCCGAGTTGTCTTCACCCATTGCCAACTCATCTTTAACCGTGCCCTTAAATTGTGGATAACGGCGACAAATTACGAACGCCTGGTATTGTCTGCGCCGGTCGCTTACGTCGATGTCGACAACGCCCGTGAATCAAAGACTGCCGCCCCCGGCAGGGCCTGCCAGACGGCGGGGCCGGCGGCAATTTCCTCGGCACTCAGCAGGCAGGTGTCGAGCGCGCGTTGCAGTGCGGGGGTGTCCAGGTCCTGGCCGATGAAGACCAGTTCCTGGCGACAATCGCCGACAATGCTGTCCCATTTGGCCATGATGCCCTGCAACCGATAGTGGTCCTGCGGCCATTGCGATGGGTCGATGAAATTCCACCAGCGCCCGACATAATCCCACTGAAACTGCCTGCCGCTCTGTGCCAGCAGACCGGTTTCCTGATGCCGGCTGGCGAGCCAGAAATAACCTTTGCTGCGCAACAGGCGTCCGTTGCTCCAGGGACGGCTGAGAAAGTCGAGCAGGCGCTGCGGGTGAAAAGGTGCGCGCTCGCGGTAGACCCAGGACGTCACGCCATAGGTGTGCGACTCGGAGGCCGCTGCGTCGCCCTCCTCCATCTGTTTCATCCAGCCCGGTGATGCCGCAAGGCTGGGTAAATCGAACAGGCGGGTTCCGAGAATGCCGGCTAACGCGGTGTTGCCGTGGGTCATCGGCACGATCCGCGCGCTGGGGTTCAGCCCCGCCAGGATCGCCTGCACGGCCTGGTAACCCGGCGCATCGAGCAGGTCCAGTTTGTTGACGAGAATGACGTTGGCGTACTCCACCTGCTCGATCAGAAGATCCGCCAGAGGCCGCCTGGTCGCGCCTTGTGCGTCATCGCGGGCGACGCTGTCGGATGACGCCAGCAACGCCTGGAAACGGCTGCCATCGACCACCGTCACCAACGTATCAAGCCGCGCCAGTTCGCTGAGGCTGAAACCCTCGGCGTCGAGAAAGGCGAACGTCTCCGCGACCGGCATCGGTTCAGAAATGCCGGTGGATTCGATGAGCAGGTAATCGAAACGCTGCTGGCGTGCCAGGGCGCTGATCTGCTCCAGCAGATCGGCGCGCAGCGTGCAGCAGATGCAACCGTTGCTCATCTCGATCAACTCGTCGCGCCCCCGGTGCAGCGACACATCGCGCTGCACCTCGGCGGCGTCGATGTTGACCTCGCTCATGTCATTGACGATGACCGCCACCCGCAGGCCTTCGCGGTTGCGCAGGATATGGTTGAGCAGCGTGGTCTTGCCGGCGCCGAGGAAACCGGACAGCACCGTCACCGGCAGTCGGCCTGTCAAGGCGTCGTCCGTCATGCGCTCACCGTGCCGTCGGCGTGGTCCAGATAGCTTTCGAACAGGTCAACCACCACCAACCCCTCATCGGCCGCATCGCCCCACAGGTCTTTAACGCGAAACTCGACGTGGTAGGTCGGCTGATGCGCCGCACGCGTATCGCCATGGCCAATTGCGTCAGGAAACGGCCATTTTTCTGCCGTGCGGTGCAGCACCACGCCCGTTTTGCCCCGTACGTAAGCCGGCATGCGCACATGCCCGGCCACGTATTCGTTTCGCACCACCACCCGGTCGCCCACTTCGAAGGGGGCGCGGCCGGTGAGTGCCGCACGCCCACTCGACTGGGCAGGGTTCGCCAGCTTGAAGTGCGACCCCAGGGCCTCATCAAGCTCCGCCTGGGTGATCACACCTTTCTCGACCAGCAAGGTTGCGGTCGCAATTACATAACGCTCGTAGTACTGGGTACCGACGTGCTGGCGAACGTCCAGGCGTTCGACGGCATGGCGCACTTCGTCCACGCTGAACATCTTCAAGTGATCGGCACCGATGAACATCAGGCTGTAGGCCAGGTGTTCCCAGTCCTGCTTGAACACCGGTTGGTAGCTCAAGCTGTTGATGGTGTGGGGGACTTTTCCAAAGCCCTGGAAACCGCCGAGATCGTGAAAGCCATCCATACTGAAACCTCCGGGAATTGAACAAAAAGGGGCTGGGCTCAGCCAACCCGAGGTACGGCGACGCCAATCAGCACGTCCTTGGTGACCAGTGCCTGAAGCTGTTCTTCAGTCATATGCTCGGAGCCTTCAGGTCTCACCGGCACCACCAGGTAACGGGTTTCGGCGCTGGTGTCCCAGACCTTGACCACCACGTCGTCAGGCAGCTCCGTGCCCAGCTCGCGCAACACGGTGCGCCCTTCCCGGACCAGGCGTGCGCGGAACTCAAAGCCCTTGTACCACTCGGGCGGCAGGCCCAGCACAGGCCAGTTGGTGCAGGAGCACAGGCTGCACACAATGACGTTCTTGAGGCGCGGCGTGTCTTGCAGCGCGACGATGTACTCACCCTGCGGGCCGGTATAGCCGAACTGCGCGCACGCGGCGGTGCCGTCCTTGAGCAACAGCGCGTGGAACTGCGGGTCGACCCAGGCCTTGGCGACCACCCTGGCGCCATTCTGCGGGCTCCATTCGTGCGCCATCAGTTGCGTCATGTGTTCGATGTAGCCCTCGGGGATCAGGTCCTTTTGCTTGAGCACCTGCAATAACGCCTGCGCGCGTTCCCCCGGGGTTGATGTGGTTTTTTCAAGGGTGGTCATCGGTGAGTTCCTCATCAGTGAAGGTCGAAGCAGCGCCTGGCGTTATGGTTGTTGCGCTGCACGGGAGCGGCTAGGCGGTTTTCCAGTCGACGGCCGCTTCGAACGCGGCGGCCGCCTGGTAGATCGTGCCTTCGGCGTAGTGTTTGCCCACGAGCATCAGCCCGACCGGCAACCCGTCCACCAGGCCACAGGGAATCGACATGGCCGGATGGCCGGTAATGTCCTGGGCCGAGGCGTTGCCGATCATTTCCAGGGCGCGGGCCACGTAATCGGTGATCGAGCAACCCGGTTCCGGGTGGGGTTGGGCGATGATCGGCACGGTGGGCATTACCAGCAGGTCATAGCGGGCCAACGCCGCGTCATAGCCGGCGCGCGCCAGGCGCCTGAGGTTTTGTGCCTTGGCGTAGTAACGCCCGTTGTAGCGCTCGACCCCGTATTGGCCGACGAACATGCACAGCTTCAGGGAGGCCGACAGGTCATCCGCCTGCTCGCGCCAGCCGGTCTGCTTGTCCAGCAAGGCGAGGTCATACAGCCCCTGCCAGTTAAACCCGGCGCCATTGCCGTGCATCATCTGCATGGTCAGGCCTTCGCAACCGATCGGGTGCCACAGCGAGCCTGCAATCCGGTGTTCGGCCACCGACACGTCTTCGACCTGTGCGCCCAGTTGCTCGAACCGGGCAATGGCCGTGCGCACCGAGGCGGCGACACGCGGGTCCTGGTTGGCCAGTTCGAAGCCTTCGCGCAACACACCGATCCTCAGCCCTTGCACGCCACGCTCCAGGTAATCGCTGTAGATGTCGACCTGCGGCGCGGCCTGGCGCGGGTCGAGGCCGTCCGCGCCGGCCATGACTTCCAGCATCAAGGCGTTGTCGCGCACCGTTGCGGTAATGGGGCCGGCGTGGTCGAGGGTTGCTTCGATGGCCATGATGCCGGTGTACGGCACCAGGCCGTGGGTCGGCTTCATGCCGTAGGTGCCGCAGAATGCCGAAGGAATTCTGATGGAGCCGCCTTGATCGCCGCCCACCGCCATATCGACCTCGCCCGCGGCCACCAGCGCCGCGCTGCCGGAAGACGAGCCGCCCGAGGCATAGCCCTGGCGGTAGGGATTGTGCACCGGCGCCGGATCGGACGTGTGGCTGCCGCCGGACAAGCAGTAATGCTCGCAGGTGGCTTTGCCGAGGATGGTTGCGCCCGCCTCCAGCAAACGGGTGACGACGGTGGCATCGAACGACGGCACAAAGCCCTCCAGGGGCTTGGCGCCGTTCATCATGGGCACGCCGGCCAGTGAAATATTGTCCTTGAGCGCGACCGTCTTGCCTGCCAGTTTGCCTTCACGGGCACCGCTGACTTCGGTGCGGTAATACCAGGCGTTAAGCCGGTTGTGCACCGCCGAGGGGCGATAGCCCGCACTGCGCTCGTAGCGCGTCGGCGGAATGAAGTCGGGCAGTTCGTCGATCAAGTCATAGGCGTCGAAGCTCCCCTGCATCAGGGCCAGGTATTCGCTGGCTTGCTCGGGGCTGAGCCGCATATGCAGGCGGCTCGTAATGTCCAATAGCTGCTCAAGGGTGGGGCGAACGATTGCCATGGAGGGCAGTCCTTATCGTGGGTGGCCTGGCGCTCAAGATAATCTGCGCCAGTGGGCACAGGCTTGGTTGAAACGGACAGCGACTTGGCTGGGCCGGACACCCCGCGCAACCCTCGAGGGCAGCCGGCCACTGCCGTGCAAGACGGCGACCTTAAAACACGCGGGCGTAGCGCAGGTTCATGCGGAAATCTTCCCGGGGCCCGTTATCCACCGACAGGTCCTTACCCAGTTGCAGCTGGATCTGGTCCTGGGCGGTGACGAACTTGGTGGCCGTCAGCCGGAAGTTGGTGGTGCCCAGTTCGTTATCCTGGTTGACGTGCTCGACGTTGGTTTCACCGCCCCAGGTGCGTCCAAAACCGATCCCGAAGGTGGTGGTGGCGTCAGGCATATAGCGCCCCATCAACTGCGCAGCGTAGGAAACATCCTGCTTGAGCCGGTCGGCATTGGCACCGTAGTCGGTGTTGTCGCCATACCAGGTCGCGCCGCCCACCACGTCCACCGCCCAGTGTGGCGTGAAGTGCTTGACGTAAGCGCTCTGCAGTTCGAATTTCCAGCGGTTCTCACCGATGTTCAGCCCGTCATCCTTGTCGTAGGTGCCCGTTGGGACGAAGACGTAGGGCGCAATGCTCAGGGTGTCGCGGGCGTCGTTGAAGCGCCACTTCACCGGTGCGGTCAGGATCAGGTCGCCAATCCCGCGGGTACTGCCCAGCGCCGAGGCGTCACCGGCGCTGGAGACATGCCCGAAGGGCAGCAGGAATTGCGGGTCGATGGTGACGGTGTCGCTCAGGGCGTACACATGCAGCAGACGCAGGATGCCGACATCCGAATTCAGCCTGAAATCCGAACTCGCCTTATGCCCCTTGGCGTAGGCCGAGTCCGTGGTGGAGTGCTGGTAATAGAGCGCACCGATAGTCGCGCCAACGGGGTATTGCTCATAGTCGCCGGGGGCAACCTCAACCGCGTGCGCCGGTAATACCGGCAATACCGTGGTGAGTGTGAGCAGGCGGAGCTTGTTCATGGTGTATTCCTCGCAAACGGGTGCCGTGCCACCTGATGAGATGGCAAGCCGGTGAAGTCAGGGCTTTGCGTGTGGCCAGGCTCAGGCGGCTGCGGTTTGCGCGTCGCGCAGCATTCCGGTGTGGGGATGACAGTTGATGTATTCGAACAGTTGGCTCTTGGCGTCCGACACCGACACTTCGTGGTACAGGCGTAACTTTTTCAAACCCGCAGCCACACGAAAGAACGTCACGAAAATGCGCAGGTGGGTCGGGTGCGACTCGGCCCAGCGTTCGAGTTTTTCCACCGAGCGCCAGTGGCCGATGTTGTAGCTCACGTCGAGGAAGTTGCCCTCCAGGTCGATATTGCGCACGAACCGGTTGCTGTAGCAGCCCAGGGCCTGGCCGTTGTCACGCAGGAAGTCCATGCCGTCCTGCAGGGTCGGCAGGATTTCGTCCAGATACAGCGAGCGCTCGTCCGCCTCGGCATCCGCCCAGTCCTGGCCTGAGCGAATCAGCGTGAGGTTGTCATGCCCCATGATCACCACCCGGCCACCCTTGGCCGGATCACCGGCGACCACTTGCAGTTCGCTGGTGGGCTTCATCCAGTCCGTCTGGGAGATCGGGAAACGGTCGCGCATCGAGCCCCAGTAACCGTGTTCCTCGATTTCGCCGCTGGTCGCGTCCATGACGGCGCCGACGCCGGGCAGGTTGTCCTGGAAGGCATACAACGTCTCGAACTGTTCGGCGCGCGGTGCGCTGATTTCCCGGAAATAGCCAAGGCCATCATTGAGCCGGTCCGGTGAAGCCCACCAGTCGTTGACCGGCGCCGAGCGCAACCAGCGGCAATAGGCGCCGGGGTCTTTCCAGTAGCCAACGACCATCAGGTTGTCAAAGCCGCTGTTGTCGGTGTGGTGGGTCAAGTCATGGGTCTGCGGGCCGTCGGCCAGGCTGAAACTGCCGACAATGTGACGCATGGCTTGCAGCGCGGCTTCGCGCTGGGCCTCGCCTCGATACTGCACACCGAGATACGCCATCACCACCTGTTCAAGCTGCTCGTCTGCGCGGGCGACCCACATCGGGAACGGTGGCTGATACTCCTCGGGCACCCGGCGCGACAGGCTGCGTGGGCATTTGAGATGGGTGTCGATTGCAGATTCCATAGTGAGCTCCTCGTTATTTTCGTTCAGGCCTGCGGATGGGCGGTATGAGCGGCTGCGAGGTGCAAATTAGACCGGGACGACCAAGGGTCGCTTGGCTCGTCGAGACAACCGTTTGGTTGGGCAAGACAGGCGGCGGCCGCCGGGCCGTCCGTGATCGGCGATGGTGCATCCGTACTTTCAGTGGGCATGACCAGGGCGAATTCGCCCCCCTGCGGTTACAGATAACCGAGGCGGCAGGCACGCCAAGCCGGCGTGCAAACGCCTGGCCTGCTAATTGCTTGCCAAAAAACGCCCGTTACCCCTTCTCGAGCCCGCTGTACCGAGGTCCGTGCCATGAATCCGAGCACTCACTATTCGACCCTTGCCGTTCCTGCGCCCCGTCGCTTTGATTACTGGAAAGAAGTGGTCTGCCGCCACTGTCTGGCGGCCGACAGCAAACCCTTGTCCCAGAGCAGTTTTGATGGCGCCCTGACGGTCAACACCGTCGGCGATCTGGACCTCTGCTCGCTGTCCTCGCCGTTGCATTATTGGGAGCGATCCGAGCGGCATCTGCGCAGCGGTCCGGCGGAAGACTTATGGTTGGGTTTCGCCCGAAATGGCCATGGTCAAATTGAACAAGGTGCACGCAAAGCCAACCTCGCAGCGGGGAATTTGTTTCTTTACGACGCAACCCAGGCGTTTCGCTTCAGCTTCGGTGGTACCGAAAATCACTTGGTGCGTATTCCGCGCGCCTTGCTCACCGAGCGTCTGCCGCGCATTGCGCAATACACCGCGATGGTCCTCGACGACCGTCGCCCAGGGGTCATCCCCTTGCGCGAAATGCTGCGCCAGGCCGCGAGCACGCCGACGTCGATGCAGGATGAGCACATCGCAAAGCGTTATGCCGCGACATTGCTTGACCTGCTGGTGATCAGCCTTGAGCTGCAGGACCTGACAACCACCCACCAGGAACTCGACCTGTACGGCCGCATCATGCAGTACATTCAACGGCATTTGACCGAGCCGGACCTGTCGATTGAAGTCATCGCACGGGCTCACCATGTATCGACCCGCACCGTGACGCGCGCCTTCGCGCGTTACCAGAAGACCCCCGTTGCAGAGATCTGGAAAGAACGCCTGAACGCCAGCCGTGAAGCGATCGAGCGCGGTCAGGTGCGCAGTGTGTCCCAGGCGGCACTGGACTTCGGTTTTTCCGACTTCTCCCATTTCAGCCACGCGTTTCGCAAGGCATTCGGTGTGGCGCCGAACACGCTGTTGCACCGCGGCTGAAGCGCACGGCTGTCATCTTCGGCACCGCCACCCCTGCGCGCCTGCGCCTGGTTGAACTGCCTCTGTACCCCTTCCAGCAAGGCCTGCGCGATTAGTAATCGCGCAATTATTTAGCGCGCCTATTATATCGATTCATTCTTTTGTATTCCTGAATGTGCACCTGCCCCCCAAGCTGCGAGTGAGCGTCACTGCGCCGCGTGGATGTTTTGTCCGCGCTCCACAAATGGACGTGGAGAAGCCACGCCACTGAATCCCGGCCCCCGGAGGCCTTTATGAAATTAAGATCCTTGAATATCGCGCGCAGGGCTTTCGTCTGCTTTGGGCTGATCACACTGCTGCTGATCAGCCTGGCAGGTTTCTCCTATGTACAGATCGATCACCTGCGTAGCGCAGAGCAGGACATCGAGCAAAACTCACTGCCCAGCGTCCAGGTCATTGACGATATTCAAATCGCCCTGCTCCACGCGCGCCTTGAAAGCATCCGCATGCTTTCGAGTACGACCAGGGAGGTGCATGACAAATCGCAGTCATTGGTCGAAGACGCCATACAGGCACTTCAGTCGAAGACCGCGTTTTACCGTGAACACCTCATCTCCGGCCAGCAGGATGAAATCCAGTTTGCGAAGACCATCCAGGCGATGAATGTATACATCGACGGCCTCAAGCAAGTGCTTGCCCTCGATAATTCCGATCATGACCAGGCTGTTGTTTTTGCAAACACCGAGCAGGCGCAGCGAGCAATCGCCTATCAGGATCAGCTCACCATCTTGCGTGAGCAGAATGGGCGTCAGGCGGTGGAGTCCGGCGAAGAGGCGACAGCGGTATACACCCATAGCGTGAGCGTGCTGATTTCGGTACTGGTCGTCGCATTCATCCTGACAATCGTCTTGGCGAGCTTGTTTACCAAAAGCATTGTCAGCCCCATCAACTCCTCGCTTGAGCTGGCGGAAAATATAGCGTCTGGCGACCTCACCCACGACCTTGAGGTGACAGGCTCGGACGAAGCCTCGCGCTTGATGCAGGCACTCAATCTGATGCAGAACAACCTCAGGAGCACTATTTCAGAAATCTCGGGAGCGTCTGCTCAACTGAGTACCGCAGCCGTTGAAATGACCTCGATCACCGAGAGTGCCGACCGCACCCTGCAACAGCAGAACAGCGAAATCGAGCAAGCGGCCACCGCCGTTACCGAAATGAGCGCGGCGGTTGAAGAGGTCGCCAGGAATGCCAACTCCACCTCCGAAGCGGCCATGCAGTCCAGCGTCTCGGCTGATCTGGGCAATCAGAAAGTGACTGAAACGCTGACGGCAATGCGTGGACTGACGGAACTGGTAGAAGTCTCGTCAGGCCAGGTAAAAGAACTGGCAGGCCAGGCTCAAGACATCTCCAAAGTTCTCAGCGTGATCAGGGCGATTGCCGAGCAAACGAACCTGTTGGCGTTGAATGCCGCCATTGAAGCGGCACGTGCAGGCGAGCAAGGCCGTGGTTTTGCGGTGGTGGCCGATGAGGTTCGGGC
>Ga0163161_10001719_pt1 | contig 16042 bp, 16 predicted proteins | sample S45metaG_FD_129847 | JGI IMG/M metagenome (GOLD analysis project Ga0163161, IMG submission 129847) | Switchgrass rhizosphere microbial communities from Kellogg Biological Station, Michigan, USA - S4-5 metaG | ecosystem: Host-associated > Plants > Roots > Rhizosphere > Soil | place: USA... | reverse complement strand
TTTGGCGAGTGGCACAACCTGCTCTCGCACCCGCTTTGCGCCGACATCTTTACCGCAGAGACGCAGCAACTGGGTGTGAATTACCGTTATAGGAACGTTACCAAATGCCCGCGCCGTGGCCGAGCGGCCGGAAGGGTCATTCGGCATTGCAAACGGCTCCCCAGGCTGCCCTGTAACGTTACGTTATGGCCGAAAACCGTTTCAGAAAGGCTGTCGCGATTGTCGGCTTTCAGTCTGGATTTTATGTTTCGACCATCATCGATTGATTTAAGAACGATGTTTACGACGTAAGTAATGGAAAAATATTGGGCGCATGCACTGCCTTCAGAGCATCGGCTTGCTTCTAATGGACTAGATAATTCTTGGAGAGTTTTCTGTGAGCATTAAAAGATCACGACTAATCCTGGGCGCGCTTTCGGTCATGATGGTGCCGGCGGTCCCGGCCGTGGCGCATCATTCGTTTGCCATGTTCGACAACACCAAGACTATTATAGTCTCTGGCAAGGTGAAGGAATTCCAGTTCACCAACCCTCACGCGTGGCTGCTGGTGACGGACAGCAAAGGGGCCGTATGGTCTTTTGAGTTCGGCGGCGGCCCGTCGGCGCTGATTCGTGCGGGCATAAATAAGAGCTCTCTGGTCGCGGGTGAGGCAGTGACGGTCACGGCCCAGCCGCTCCGCGACGGGCGCAATGGTGGGAACTTGATGCTCATCAAGAAGAGCAACGGCGTAGAGCTGTCGCCGCGTCTGGGGCCGCCGCGCGCTGCGAAATAATCGCGTCCCTGTATGGCCCCAAACCGGAGCCGTACAGGCAATTTGATTAAATGATCTGGAAGGCCCCACTTCGATGCGGCGCAGGTCTTGGGCAGAGGGTATAATATGGCGCTTGAACTTGGATTGAAACTTTGTAGCTCGTCACGCCTGAAGCGCGCGCTGATATCGATAAGTTTGCTCTGCTTGCCGGGTGTTGCGGGAGCGCAGCAGATGCAGCCGCCACCTCCGAGTGCAGAGCTGACCGCTGCGCGTGCCGAGCTGGACGCGGAGCCGAGCTACAAGACCTCCGAAGAGCATTTTGCAGCGCTCAAGGCGAAAGCTGGAAACGCCGGCAAAATCACCTGGTCTCAACTCCCTGATTGGAGGGGTGTCTGGGAATCTCTGTGGGTCGATCGCATCGATGGCGTGAAAACATCGTTGGACTATACGCCAATGCCAATGACTGCAGAGGCCAAGAAAAGGTACGATGCGTTCTATGAACATGTGAAGGACGGATCCGCCAGTGACCCGATCACTGCGTGCGTTCCCGCAGGTTTTCCGCGGACGCTGACGGTCCCCTATTACACGGAATTCACATTGACGCCTGATCGCACCGTGCAGTTCACCGAGATTCAGAGCGAGGCGCGGCGTATCTATACCGATGGCCGGGGCCATGTTCCGGACGATGAGGCCTATCCTCTGTGGTCGGGCGATTCCGTCGCGTTCTGGAATGGCGACACGCTCGTGGTTCACACGACGCACCTGCGCGAATATGAAAGCGGCTTCTATCGGTTCGGTCCTCCCATGAGCGACCAGACCACCGTCGTGGAGGAAATCCGTAGGGTCGGCCCGAACGAGATCCTCGACAAGGTCACGATCTACGATCCGGTTAATCTGATACGTCCATATCGCACCGTTCAGGGTTGGAAGTTGGTCAAGAGTCCGAATGCGCGGGTCGATACCTGGTCGTGCGCAGAAAACAGCGGCGCTGAAATCAATCCTGACGGCAGTACCAAGATTATACTTCCTGGGGAAGTGGAAACCCCTTCCAAGGGGCAGTAAATGGACGGGGTGAACATCAATCTTCATTCTGGTTATTTGGAGATGGCATGGATAACATCAATCAACGCGTTAACGCGCATGCCACCGAATTGCCGATGAAGGTCGACAGTTTGCAAGACTTTGAAGCTCCGCGCCCAGCGTACAAAGCGCTTCTACAAATACCGAAAATCACCGCGAAGTCTGCGGACGCTCCAGTTGTACGGTTTCCGGGTCAAGATGCCCGTGTTCTCGTCAAACGGGGAGGGCACCGCAAGCAACATGGTGATTTTCGAGCTGTTTGTTGAGCCGGGTTTCGGTGCGCCGAACCATCACCAGCCGGACGAAGACGAGTTCTGGTATGTGCTGGAAGGGCAGCTTGAGATTCAGGTCGGTGATGTAGAGCCGACGGTCGGGCCCTGGGGCTTCGGCTTATGTGTCGCGGGGCAGTACCCACGGCTTCAGGAATATCGGCGAGACTACGGCAAGAATGCTGACGATGAACACATCTGCGGGCAACGATCGTTTCTTCGAGGCTATTTCGGAGTTGTCGTCCGTCGCCGAGGATTCAGCCCGTCGGGAACTCATGGTAGATCAAGGTGTGATCTTCCATGAAACCGTCTTGCTTGATTGATGAATGGTGCGCCTATCGTGACTGGTGGGGGCGCTGAAGACTCTGTTCGCGGATCAGGTTGTTGATCCCGGGATGACGTGCGAATTGGAGGTTCCGGTAAGATATGTTGGTGACCGCCCGCGAAAGAGCGGTCACCGATACTTTCAATTTCCGATGTGTCGATCCCATCTCAAGAGGCGTACCTCTCCGAATACTCCACCGATCGTGAAAGGATCGTTGTCATGAAAGCGCTGAAGATCGGCAAATGACGGTGCCTCGACGATCAGAAAACTGCCCAGGTTGGTATCGTCGCTGTCGCTGATGCACATGGGGCCCGCTTGAACGACGCGTACAGACTCTTTTCCTTCCGCGAACGGCTTAAGATAAGCCCGATGCGTTTGTCGCAACTCGTTTCGTAGATCACCAATACCGTCTGCGTCGAAGCAGATGCGCAAATAAAGCACGATTTACATCCTTTTTTCTTGGAATGGTTCTGGCAGCTTTCGCATGACGGAATACGGCCTGCAACAGGAATATCGATATTTATGATATATCTGGCGCATGTTTCGATTACGATATATAAAAGTGGGTGATTATGGTTGGTTGAACGGGGCATCGGATTTCGCGGCGCGTGGCAATGTCCGGTCGCGGCTGGACGTAGCGGCCGGATGACGAGTGAGGAAGATAATGCGATTTATCGGTTATGGGAATTTCGGCCAGCGCTGGGTTGGAGCACTCAAGGACGGCGCGATAGCTCCGCTCGCCACCGCTGCGGACTTCTATTCGGATTTGAAGCACTGGATGGCTGTGGCCGAAACTGCCGAAGCCGGACTCGCGTCGGGTGAGTTGCAACTGGCACCTGCAGTCTGGGAAGGCGCGCGCGTTCTCTGCGTCGGGTTGAATTATCGAAAGCACGCCGCGGAGGGTGGCTTCGATATACCACCGTACCCAGCGATGTTCGGGCGATGGACCCGGTCGCTCGTAACCGATGGCGATGTGGTTCCGGCGCTCGAAGAACGGCTTGATTGGGAAGCGGAACTTGCCGTGGTTGTTGGCGACAAGCTCGCCGCGGTTGATGAGGAGACGGCGCTTGCCGGGGTGTTCGGCTACGCCTGCTTCAACGACATCAGTGCAAGAACCTACCAGCGGCACGCGGCGCAATGGACGGCCGGAAAGAATATGGATCGGCCGGCGTGATGGGACCGGTAGTGACAAAAGACGAAGTGGGCGACCCTGCGTCTGGGCTGAATATTCAATGCCGTCTCAACGGCCAGGTCATGCAGAATGCATGCACGTCCGACATGATTTTTCCGGTCGGGCGTATCCTCTCCTATCTCAGCGAGATCTGCACGCTTTACCCTGGAGACGTCATTGTGACCGGCACGCCTCAGGGAGTTGGCCATGCGCGCAATCCGCCTCTGTTCATGAAGCCGGGCGACGTTGTCGAAGTGGAGATCGAGAAGATTGGCGTCGTGCGCAACCCTATCGTTGACGGGAGCCGTCGCGATGGATGATGTGCGTGCGAGTGGCAGCGTCATAAATGGTGAGGCAGTGGTCGCAGTGATCGCCACAGGGTCTACGAAACCAGTTGATGAGCCCGCCATTCTTGAAGAACTCGCTGGCAGATTGGCGAAGTTCAAACATCCCAAACGCTTCGTGACCACCCGGGAATTGCCCCGCAATGTTATGGGCAAGGTCCAGAAGGCCGAACTTCGCTGTCATTTCGCCGAGCTTTTCCAATGACAGGACGTAGGGAAGATGTCGCATGGGGAGCATCGCGTATCTTGCTGACGAGTGCGCCACCAAAGAGGGTTCGAAGTCAGGTAGCAAGCCGAGTAACCACTACTACAACAAATTGAATTGAGGAGAAGGTCAATGAACCATTTGATTTCCGAGAACGATCAGAAGATCCTGGCACGCTATCAAGCTAACGTCGCCAAGCATCTTGCGGCGAGCAAGGCCGCCGGGCACGAGCGGCAGACCACCGAAGAATATCGGGCCATGATGCTTTCTCTCAACCCGTTCAAATTTCCCCCGAACTACAAAAATTTGGCTCCGGTTGCGTCTTACCGTCCGAAGCTGCAACTGAAGCCCGGTTTGACGGCGGCTGTTGCGGTGCCAAAGGGTAAGGGCCCGTTCCCGATCATCGTTCACGCGCACGGTCACGGCCTCCAAGCCGGCAGCCCCCCGGAGTACGAGCCCTGGATGCGCGTGATGGCGAGCTATGGTTTCGTTGTAGTGTTTCCGGATTACCGCTGGCAGCCGGAGGCGAGCTTTCAGGACCAGATCGATGACATGATGTATGCCCTTGACTGGGTTCAGAAAAATGCAGCGCAGATCAATGGCGATGCCTCAAAGCTCATCTTGGGCGGCGATTCAGCTGGTGGAAGCCTGTGCCTTGCGACCTTGCTCGACACGCTGAAGAATCCAAACGGGCCACGCTTCTTGGCCGTCGAAGTCGTTGACGGTGCCATAAACCCCCAAAACGGTCGCGACCTCCTAGCGGAAATCACTCCGGCGCTTCCGATTCCGCCGGTCATATGGTCGGTTGGCAGCGCGGATCAGACCATGCCGTCGAGCCTCGCCGTGGCCACCGCGTTACGTAAGGCAGGCAAGCAGTTCGAGCTGCACATCTACTACGGGCTGCCGCATGATGCTTTGAAACTCCCCGAGCTTGAGATCATGCATAAAGGAAACGACGACGCGATGAAGTGGCTTCAGAAAGTTGTCTGATCGCTGATCGATCGTTTTTAGGATGAATGACTCAAAACGTCAGATCCTGATATCTATTGAGGAGACGTGTCATGATTACACGTAGAAATTTCGTTCAACTGGCTGGCACCTCGATGGTTGGTGCCGCCTCCGTCGCTGCGGCAGCCTCGCCTTTGGGTTCGCTTCCGGCACGGCCCACTTCGGTCGCGGAGGATTTCGTTTTCCCTGAGTGGATCGCTGCCATGCGCGCCGCTGCGGAAGATAGGGGGAACAGCGCGGACCGTGCCTTCGCGCGTGTGTTCTCCGCCAGTTGGGTCGAGGCTGGCCGGAATCTTTCCACTGCCGTGCTCTCAACCTTGCCCGCACCGGGCGTAGAACTGTTCGAGCCGTCGGTTGCCCACGCGCTGGCGATTGAGGCCAATGATCGTCTCGCTGAGCGTGTTCGTGGCCGCAACGGCGGCGCGGGACTGGCTACGATATCGGCATTCGATCCCCATGCCGCAAAGGAGGCTGAGCGCGCCATCGGCAAGCTTCGCCTGTCGGGACTCTCGTTGGGAGCAAATCGCGGCAAGCGGCTTGATCATCACAGCCTTTGGGACATCTATGCATTCGCCCAATCGGCAGATGTCGCCATCTACCTGCCCGCATCCTACGCGCCGAGTGCGGGTGATGCGCCTTATCGGGCTGCGGGGGCGCCCGGCGTCATGGCGGGTGCTTCGCAGGATTCGGCCAAGCACGCGGAGCAGCTGATTTTTGGCGGGGTGCTGGACCAATTCCCGAACCTGAAGGTGGTGCTCGCCCGTCTTGGCGAGGGTGCGCCCTATTGGCATATGCGTCTGGAAGATACTTATGCTCTGCGTAAGAATGAGGGGCTTTCGGTGCCGAAGCGAAAAATCTCGGATTATTTCGGTGACAATATCTTTCTTACGCTAGCCGATGTAGAATCACCTGAAGTAGCCGAGTTCTGTTCGCGCGCCACCGGGCATCGCGGGCTTATGGGGGTTTCTGCCTGCAATTCCAACTTCGAAGCGGCACAAGGGCGATTGTCGATCGCACGCGCCTTCAATGTGTAAGGTCGTGTGACCGGGTCGAGGTAATATATGACGCGCGCGGGATTTGGCCTGCTGACTGTTATTTTGCTGGCAAATGAGGCTTCGGGCCAGGTTCCGCGCGCGAATGACGCTGCTGATATTCCCCGGTCGGCGGCGCCACGCCCACGCATGTCTCCCGCAGACATGGCAGTCATGCGGCAGCCATTGCAGCCCATCGAGAAGATCGCGCGAGATATGTACGTGATTGCCGGCGGTGGCGGCAACAGCATAGTGCGTGTGACGGGGAAGGGCGTCTTGCTCGTCGATGCCAAGAATGGTGACAAGGAAACATTCGACCTTTTGGTCGGACAAATCAGCACGGTCACCAGGCAGCCTGTGCGGTTTGTCATTAACACTCACGGCCACCCCGACCACGCCGGAAATAATGGCAGGTTCGAGGCAGCGGGCGCGGTCGTTCTCGGGCAGGACCGGTCCGCTGCGCATTCGATCGAGCCGCCGCCGGGGGGTCAGGCACCCGGCCCTCCCAGTCGCGTCTTTCACGAGCAGAAAATAGTCCGCTTCGGCGACGCAACGATAGAACTCCGGCACGTCGTCGCGCATAGCGACGGCGACGCACTCGTCTATTTCCCCGACAGGAAGATATTAGCGACCGGCGATGTGTTCACCACGGTCCCTTCGATGGCGCAATATGCGTCCGGCGGCTCGGCCTATGGGTTGCGTGACGCGCTTGAACGCATCCTCCGCTATGACGCGACGGTGATTGTTCCCGGTCATGGGCCGATCGTCAGCCGGAGTGTAATCGAGCAGCGCTTCAGGGATCTGGACATCTTCCTTGCGCGAGTGGAGGCTGGCGTTCGCGCTGCAACGCCCAAGGAGGCGTTGCTGAGTTCCATCAAGGCGGATGATATCTCGATTGAGCCGATGGGCTTTACATGGAATTCACCTTCACAACTGGACGGGCTTTACCTCGAAGTGTCGGCCAAGATCGGTATGAAGCCGTGAATGGCATCCTGCCCCCTCGCGCATAGTTAGAGACTGGGGCGGATCATTCGCCCGGCGGTGTCGGCCACCCCCGGCGACTTCGGATCCTCGTCGAGCGGGTTGCCCGCGGCCTCAGGCAGCAGGAACGCCGAAATCGCCATGATCCCGTAGGCGACACAAGCGAAAATCCCGATTGCGTTCCCCAAGCCCACCTTGTTGGACAGAAAACCAACCAGCGCTGGGAAAAGCGCGCCGACTGCGCGACCGGCGTTATAGGCAAAGCCTTGTCCTACGCCGCGCACATGCGTGGGGAAATGTTCGGTGTAAAATGGTCCCATTCCGCTGAACACGCCAGCGCCGAAAAATCCGAGCGGGAAGCCCAGCGCGAGCATGGCGCCATTGCCAAAGGGTATCAGCGTGTATGTCCCGACGATCACACCGGCACAGATCGCGAATACCAAAAAGGTGAGGCGCCGCCCAAGACGATCGGAAAGGCTCCCACCGCTGAGATAACCGAAAAACGAGCCGAGGATCAGGACCGCGAGATAACCCGACGAGTCCAGTACCGAGAGGCCGCGTTCCGTCCGAAGGAAGGTCGGCAGCCAGGTTGTCAAGGCGTTGTAACCGCCCTGGGCACCCATGCCGACCAGCGTTCCCAAGACGGTCACCCGGCGAAGCGGCGGCTGGAATATCTCCCAGAACGAGCCATTCTGCTGCTTCTTGCGCGCATCGAGATAGATTTTCGATTCCGGCACGAAGCGGCGTATGAAGAAAACGAGGACCGCAGGGGCCACGCCGACGAAGAAAAGACACCGCCACGCCTGCTCTGCAGGCAGCAGGCTGAACAGAAGGGCATAGCCGAGCGCGGCCAATGCCCAACCGACCGCCCAGCCTGACTGCATGAACCCAAGCGCGCGGCCGCGAAGCGATGGACGCATCACTTCGCCGAGCAGCACTGCGCCGGCGGCCCACTCGCCGCCGAACCCCAGACCCATCAAGGCTCTCGCCACGAAGAGCTGTTCGACGGTCTGCGCCAAGCCCGAAAGGAGCGTGAAGACAGCGAACCACAGAATGGAAATCTGCAAGATCAGCACGCGGCCATATCGGTCGGCGAGCCAGCCCGCGAGCCAGCCGCCGATGGCCGACACCACGAGCGCTGCGGTTCCGATGGCCCCGGCTTCGCCCCGGGTCATGCCCCAGGTGGCAATCAATGTCGGGATCACGAAGCTGAAGATCTGAACGTCCATCGCATCGAGAGCCCAGCCACCGAAGGCTGCACCCAGCGTGCGCCGTTCGGGCGTCGACAGCCCGACCGTCCAGCCGAATGGATTGGCGCGGGAGAGCCGCGACTGCTTCGACATGATCCCTCCATCTCCTCTTGCGTCTGGCATCACCCGCGTCCCCGCGGCGGTTCCGTTCGGGATGATGCAAAGTCGTCCCGTTAACCGGCCGCGGTGCCGGTGATCGGTCCGACCAGGTCTTCCAGCTTGTCGAGCGGGGACTCGTCCTCGTTCTTGCCGACCTTGATAGGTGCGGTTTCCTTGTAGAACAGGCTGATGATTGCGCCTGTCACAAGCCCGGCGAGAGCCAGATAGAGGGTGTATCGCACGCCGTAGCTGGTCGCGATCGCTCCCCCGATCAGAGGCGCTATCCCGCCACCGAAGATTTCCCCCGCGCCGATGATGACGCCGCCCGTGGACGCGATCATCCCGACCGGCGCTGCCTCGGCGGAAATCGGGCCAGTGATGAGTGCCAGGAGGCCGAATGCGAATCCGGCGCTGATGAACAGGAGAATGAAGAGTACGAAGAGGTTGTCCGCGCCTGCGTTCATGAACAGGATCAGAAACACGCTGCCGACCAAGAAACCTGCCAGCGCCATTGTCTTGCGCCCGAAACGGTCGGAAAAAGCAGGCAAACCCCATTGGCCAAGGAAGCCGCCGAAGCCGATGGCGGAGACGACGGCGCCCATCGCCTGATCGTTGAGCTTCAGATCGGTCGCAAGATAAATGGGCGCGAATGCGCTTAGCACGAAGATGCCGCACATCGCGCACAGGAGTGTGAGCGCGCTCAGCGGGATGTTGCGGTGGCTGAGAAGCGCGCTCATGCGGAACTGGGTGTCGACGGCGTCCGACATATCATCGGTCCCCGCAGAAGCGCCGTGGGCACGGCGCGAAGTGATGGTTTTCGGTTCGCGGATGGTCATGGCGACGAGCACGGCAACGATGAGGCCAGGTACGCCGACGATCCCGAAAACCCAGCGCCAGCTCATATATTGCAGCAACTGCGTGGCGATGATCGGCCCGAAGCCGAGGCCGAAAAGCGCAAATGCGCATTGTTGCAGTCCCATGTTGAAACCGCGCCGCGACGGCTTCGACGCTTCCACTACGGTGGCGAAGCTGGTCGGGCAGTAGGCTCCTTCAGAGACGCCCATCAAGGCGCGCATCAACAGCATGCCGACAAAGCCGGACATCATCCCCGAAACGGCCGACAGCAGGGAGAAGACGACAAGCGCCGGGACGAGCACCTTCTTCCTTCCAAATCGATCGGAAAGGTTGCCCATGAACATTGATGATATGCCCCAGGCGACCCCCAGGGAGGCCACCAAAGTGCCGATCTGGCCAGCCGAATCGAGGTGAAGGTCGGCGATCATCGTTGAAGACTTGGCTGCGGCGAGATGCGCGATCACCCACCGGTCCAGGCCGACCAGACCAAAGCCCAATGTCAACAGAGTGACAGCTTTCCACTCGTAGTTAGTATCCCAACCGCCGTTTACACTTTGCATCGCTCAAATCTCTTTCTTTTCTGGGCATCGGAATCGCGCCATTGCTCCGCGACGCCGGCGCTCCATCGATCATGTCACCGAGTGCCCTGCGAGATTTATCCTGCATCATCGAGATTGTCGATGTTATTTTCAATGATGCTTCAATAACTAGTAAATGGTTCCATATCGACAAATTATCGATATTATCTCCTATTTAGGAAACAAAATACTTTTTTTATGGAGAAATGCCGTTAATGTCGTTAGTGCGATTGTGACATCGCGATAACGCCGTGGAAAATGGCGGTGTTATGTTGCGCCACGAGCTCAAGCGGTGGCGCGCATCAAAAGGAGGTAAGGGAGGATGCACGTGAAAAGGGAATGGTTTAAATTCAGCGCGAAGGTGGCGTTCGGGGTGTCATCATCGATGCTGGCCTTGGGTTCTACGGCTTGGGCGCAGGACACAAGTTCCGCTCCGGTGACGCAGGGCGACTCGGGCGTTCAGGACATCGTGGTTACCGCTCAGCGCTTCAGTGAAAATGCGCAGAAGGCGGCGCTCCCGATCGCGGTTGTCTCAGCCGATTCGTTGCAATCTGCCGGTGTCTCTCAGCCCGAAAATCTGAACGCGCTCGTGCCGAGCCTCAAACTTACTAACAACGCCACAACTTCCATATATATTCGCGGCGTTGGCGAAAATTCGGCCCAGCAAAATAGCCAGAGCGCCGTCGCCGTCAGCGTGGATGGTATATATATCGGCCGCACGAGCGCTGTTGCAGGCAACTTCTATGACCTTCAGCGCGTCGAAGTTCTAAAAGGTCCTCAGGGCACCCTCTACGGTCGCAACGCCTCTGGCGGCGCCATCAACATCATCACCAATAAGCCGACGGATCAATTCGGCGGTAATATGACCGGTGAAATCGGAGCCTATGGTCTGCGTCGGCTTACCGGCGCATTGAACGTGCCTGTCACCGACACCCTGGCGATCCGCGCCGCTTTTTATGATTCGAAGCGTAACGGATTTTTGACCGATGGATCGATGGATGAGGATATACGGGCCGCACGTCTCAAGCTGTTGTGGACCCCGACATCGCGTTTGACCGTAGCGGTCAACGGCGATGTTTCGCGTATCGGCGGTATTGGTATCGGTGCTGCCGTCGTTGGGCAGGGGCTTAAGGGCTTCTCCTACTCGCAGGAGGCTGCTAACATCCGAGCGGCGCTGGGAGTGTCCACGCTGGGCGAACCGGGAAAGAACTACGTTAACAGGAGCGTGTCGGCTCAGGTCGATTATGATTTCGACTTTGCCACTTTGACTCTGCAACCTGGTTATCGCGAGCAACACTTCACCGACTCGTTCCGTTCCTCGACCTCTTCCAATGCTACTTATGGTCATTCCAATCAATTTTCGATGGAAGCGCGCCTTTCAAAGCAAACGGATAGCATGAAGTTTGTAATTGGCGGATACTTTTTCGACGAAAACGTGTCGTATAACTACAATATCAGCAATCTTCAAGGAGTTGTTGTAACTTCGTTACAGAATATCAAGGCGTTTGATACGCGCAGCATTGCGGCGTTTGGTGAATCTACCTTCAATATAACAGATCGTCTTCGCGCCATAATTGGCGGACGTTACACGCGTGAAAAGCGGATGTTCGATGCCTATGTCGAATATTATGGCAACTCCTTTGGTTTCACGCGGAACAACGCGATTAATCCAGATACCGGTGTTGCATTGTCGAGCACTGACAAGGTGATAAACCCGATCAATGGCAAGTCCGAGTTTGCCTATGCCTACCTCGATGAGGGCAGCCCTGTCTTCCGTAATTTTTCGGGTAAGGTCGGCTTCGAGTTCGATATCGCGCCGCGCTCCCTGTTGTACGGAACGTTCGCCACCGGATTTAAGTCTGGCGGTTTTTCGATCGCGCCAGCGCCATATAACGTGTTCAAGCCAGAGAAGTTGAGTGCCTTCACGCTTGGGTCAAAGAACCGCTTCTTCGACAACATGCTCCAGCTCAACGTCGAGGCTTTCTACTGGAAGTATAAAAATCAGCAGATCGCTCACACCGGTTATGATGTGAACGGCGCGGCTGGATTTGTCACGGACAACGCGGGCAGTTCCAAAATTTACGGCGCGAACTTCGACATTGTGCTGGCACCCACGCGGCATGACACATTCGCGGTAAACTTTGAATATCTCAAGACCAAGGTTGAAAGCTATTCGATCATCGTTCCGCAATTTGGCCCTTATGTGCCGGTGGCTCCCACAGGATGTAAGCTGTATCCGGCTGGCTCCAACCCGAACACGGGCGCGCCTTTGAACACTCAGGATTGTTCCGGCTTCCCGTTGCCGTTCGCTCCGAAGTGGACCGGGACTGTCTCCTACTCTCATACTTTCGACTTGGGAGAGCGCGGCGACGTAACGTTCTTGGGTAGGGCGCAGTTCGCGACCGAGGCCTATCTGCAGTTCGATAGGAGACCTGAAAGCCGGGGGCCTGGGTACATCAGCCCTGACTTTGATGTGACATACACCACTGATGATAAGCGTTTCTCGCTGACCGCTTATGTTCGCAACGCAAATGACAAGCGCATTTATAACACTGTGAACACTGTCAATAATCCTCCATTCTACAGTATTCGTGATCCAAGAACCTATGGAGCTCGCGCAACAGTAAAGTTCTGATCTAGAGAAGCTGGTCGTTCATATGTCGTTGCCGGTACAATGCTTGTACCAGGTGAAGGACTGCGGACGGCCAGCATCCTCGCAAAAGGGTTAACGATATGGCTTTGATGTAAAAAGCCTGCCCAGCATAAATCGCTGACTATTTGAGACAATATTGTGCAACGCGGATGGTGTTGGTCCATCCAGTCCCCAGAGAAGCGTTAAGGATTGCGCCACGGGCTTTGAGCGTGAGCGATTGTCGAACCTGCTGATGCGCGGCATCCCGCCGATCATTCCGTCCAAGGCCAACCAGCGCAAGCCTATCGCCTGCAACTATCGCTGCGACCGGGATCGCAACTCCGCATCGAGCGTAAGCCTGTTGATTGGGCCGTGGAACTATCCCTATCAATTGTCACTGGCGTCGGCAGTCGCAGCCATGGCGGTTGGGTGTACCGTCATTTTCAAGCCCAGCGAGCTCACCGCGCATTCCAGCGCGCTGCTCGCCAAGCTAATCGAGGGGACATTCGATCCCAGCTATTTTGCCTTCATCGAGGGCCGGGTGCCCGAAGCCACGGCGCTTCTCGAACAGAAGTTCGATTTCATCTTTTTCACCGGGAGCGTCCCGGTCGGCCGGGTCGTCTATCAAGCTGCCGCGCGCCATCTGACATCGGTCTTATTAGGGCGTAAACCCATAAATGACGCGTTCGAGGCGTCAAAATGCCGTGAAAGTACCCTCGCTTTACTTGCAGGCGATCCTCGTAAAACTCTGTGAAAGACGCTCATGCGCAGGAAGGCGCCGTCTCGCGAGGCTGTTGGTGCCCTAAGTTTGTGGGTCGGCAGCACTGGGGTTTAGCCGTCTGGGGTTGGGCGGAGCCGCCGTTGATTTTCGAGGGATCAGCGTGGGTGCGACCAGGTTTATTCTCGGTGCGGACCCTGCTGGATCTCGTTCGAGAAGGTCAAGCGCGGCCGCCGCGATCTGGTCGAAAGGCACGCGCAAGGTGGTGAGAGGCGTGGGCAAATGACTGACGATGGGGATGTCGTTGTAGCCGACAAGCGAAACGTCGCCTGGTACTGAGATGCCACGATTGGTGAGAGCTGACAATGCGCCGATGGCGGTGTTGTCGTTGACCGCGAAAATGGCGGTCGGGCGAGGCGACAGGTACATCAACTTCTCAGCCGCGACCGTCCCGGCTTCGATGCTGAAACTGGACTCGATGATGAGGTCCGGGTCGACTGTGATGCCAGCCTCTGCCAGCGCGTTGCGATACCCTTCAGTGCGGAATCGGGCGCTTGAGGCGTATGCAGGACCGGCGATGATCCCTATCCGGCGATGACCAAGATCGATCAAATGTCGGGTAGCCAGATAACCGCCAAGCCGATCGTCCCCGATCGAGGAAAGACTGATCCCGTCCGTACGTAGGGCCAGCACATGGGGAACCCCGCGCGCTGTCAACTTCTGCGGCAGATCATCGCCAGTGCGTGCCGTGGCGAGGATCAAGCCGTCCACGCCGCGCTGCAAGAGAGATTCAGCGGCACGCTCTTCGGCATCGATGTTATCGTCGGTGGTGGCGACCAGCGCTATCCGAGCGGTCCGCGCACACGCCTTAGCGATCGCTTCATAGAGCATCGCCATGACCGTATCGGTAAGGCGGGGGACGATGACGCCAATCGCCATGGTCTTGCCTCGGCGCAGACTCGACGCGGAAATATCGCGGACATAGCCCAACTCCGCCGCGACCTTTCGCACGCGCCGGGCAGTATCATTGTCCGACTGTGGGAGTCGTTCATCCAAGATTCGCGAGACAGTCGATTTCGAGACGCCAGCAGCCGCAGCGACGCTGTGAAGGGTCACCCGGCCTGATCGTCTTTCCTGCACCTTATCGTCTGCCGTCATTTTAACTCGATCATCCAACCGTTCGTCCCTGTACGCTCTCTGGGCCTGAGCATGCATCAAAATCCTTCTTGACACCAGACGTTCGATGTAACGATAACGGGAACGTTCCCAAGAACGTTGTCAGTTGCTAGGAGAGAGATATCATGAGCCTTTATGATCCCGCCCCGAACAAGCGTCCCGCGCCTACAAAGGTAATGGACCTTCGCGGCCTTAACCCTGCGCCCGTCACTGTCTTCGACACCGAGGGTAAGGTCGACTGGGACGCGAATGTCGCGCTCGCAAAATGGCTGGCTGGCAAAGAAGGCGTGAAAAGCCTCGTCATTCTGGGTCATGCCGGTGAAGGCACCTTCCTTACGCAGGAAGAGCAGGTCGAACTCATCCGGGTCTATGTGGACGCCGTTGGCGACAAAATTCCCGTCATTGCCGGCATCACGGGCGAAGGCACGGAAGTCGCCGCCAAGGAAGCGAAGCGCGCAGCGGATGCCGGCGCGATCGGCGCGCTGGTCTATCCATCGCATGGCTGGCTGCGCTTTGGCTATCAAGAGGGCGCGCCTCAGGATCGCTACAAGGCGATTTACGAGGAGTCAGGCCTCCAGTGCATCCTGTTCCAGTACCCTGACGTCACGAAGGCGACCTATAATCTCAAAACGCAGCTGGAACTCGCTGCCCAGCCGGGGGTGGTCGCCACCAAGAATGGCGTGCGTAACATGAAGCGCTGGGACACCGAGATTCCCGTGCTGCGAAAGGAATTTCCGGAGCTGCAGATCCTCACCTGTCACGACGAATATCTGCTGCACACCATGTTCGACGTGGACGGCGCTCTTGTTGGCTATGGCAATATCGCACCGGAACTGCTGTTTCAGCTCATCCAGGCGGGCAAGGCCAAGGATTATGCCAAGGCCCGCGCGATCCATGATCAACTGCTGCCGGTTACCAAGAATGTCTATCACCGCGGGTCGCACATGGAGGGCACCGTGGCTCTGAAGATTGCGTTGCGGGCTCGCGGCGTACTGAAGAACGCCACTGTGCGCTCACCCCTCATCGATCTGTCGGCGCAAGCCGAGCAGGAGATCGAGGCCGCGCTGAAGGAGGCAGGGATCATCTGATCCTTCTTCCGGACGATGGGTCGGGCCGATTTTCGGAAGGTATCGGTTCGACCCATTAGCCACCCCCCTGATCGTCCGGCCGGGACGAGGGGGAAACACCGTCAACCCAAATAGACGTGCCGGACTTATCAATTGTCCTAAAGGCGCGCAGATGGGAGAGGCTAGAATGAATGCTTCACTTGCGTCTCACATGACGGCCGAGCGGGCACCCGCTGCGGCATCGCCCAGCGATAGCGGCGCAGCGCTGATCGCGCGGCTTGAACGCCTGCCTGTGACCCGGCCCGTTCTCTGGGCCCGTGGCTGCGTCGGCATGGCCACTTTTTTCGATGGTTATACGACCATCGCGCTTGCCTATGCGATGCCGATCCTTGCCAAGGAGTGGAGCCTGGCACCGTCCGCGACGGCGGCGATCATCTCCTCGGGCTATCTTGGGCAGCTCGTCGGCGCGATCTTCTTCGGCTGGCTGGCAGAGCGGATCGGG
>Ga0163161_10001718_pt1 | contig 16045 bp, 13 predicted proteins | sample S45metaG_FD_129847 | JGI IMG/M metagenome (GOLD analysis project Ga0163161, IMG submission 129847) | Switchgrass rhizosphere microbial communities from Kellogg Biological Station, Michigan, USA - S4-5 metaG | ecosystem: Host-associated > Plants > Roots > Rhizosphere > Soil | place: USA... | reverse complement strand
CCAGGCCAGCTGTAAGCCATCATGTCAGCAATTGCTTTTTTTGAAAATCCATCCAGATTCCGGTTCGATTTTCTGGCAAATTTTGCCAGGAAAAAATGGGCAAGCGCAGCAATATCTGATTTACGGTTTCGAAGTGGTGGCAATGAAACCGGAAAAACATTTAACCGGTAATATAAATCACGCCTAAACCGCCCCGCTTCCACCTCTGCTAAGAGATTTCTGTTGGTGGCTGAGATGATGCGCACATCTGTTGCGATGGTTGTTTTGCCCCCCACACGCTCTATTTCTTTTTCCTGTAAAACACGGAGCAATTTCACTTGCAAATCGAGTGTTAACTCGCCTATTTCATCGAGGAATATAGTACCCCTGTGCGCTTGTTCAAATTTACCTGTCCGCCTTTCAGTGGCGCCAGTAAAGCTCCCCTTCTCATGGCCGAAAAGCTCTGATTCGATTAAATTAGGCGGAATAGCAGCGCAGTTCACCTTAATCATTGTTTTCTGACTTCTTCCTGAACCATCGTGAATGGCTTTGGCGATCAATTCTTTCCCAGTTCCTGTTTCGCCCAAAATGAGCACCGTAGTTTCTGAAGAAGAGATCCGATTGAGTAATTTATACACCTCCTGCATTTCAGGACTGCTGCCCACAATTTCTGAGTGCGTAAGCATTTCAGTGGATTCTTCAGGTTTACAAACAAGGTGTTCGGCAAGCTGGGCACTCAGTTTTTCAATTTCATTTTCCAACTGTTTAATTTTCGCCTCAGCATGTGTTAATGTTTTGAGGTTATTTATAGTCTCCTGGTTGGGCCATGTTGCCGGCTTTGGCACATATCCACTTCTTTCCTCCATTACAGCCAGCAAGCCGGCAATAAAATCGGCAATATTGCAGCAAAAAGTCAAGCCTTCAGCACTTAATCCGCGGTTATGGTTATGCAATTCGAAAGTACCTAATATCCTCCCGCTGTGCTCCAGGGGGATATAACAGTGAAAGAGATATTCTGTAGGATGATTGTTTAAGCAATGATTTTCGCCAAAATCAGCAATCCAGTCTTGCCGCGACTTGAGCACAGGAAAATCAAAACCCGAAATCTCTTTTGTAATCAGCGAAAGGCTAACCGGATCGGAAATGATTTCGGTACAGGAGATTTTTCCCGAAATGGCTTCGGTGAGATAAGCCCTTGTAATGTGGTCCATTTCCTTATTGTACAAAATTAATGCACCACAATCAATCGAGAATAAGGGATGTAGTTTAGAAAACACACCTTGAAACAGTTCCTTTAGTGTAAAATCCTTTTCTGGTTCCGCAACTGTTTTGGCCCGTGTTTCAAAATAAGAATTGGGTTTAACATCATTAACATTCGTATTGGTGCTCAAATCTGATTCCTGTTTTCTCATTCTTTTCAAAAATTGATTCCCCGAAAATATCAATCGTGGGATTGGATGTTGAACTTTATTACAATCGCCAACACAATCGATAATCAACTGATTATGCACCGTCACGGCGATACTGAGGATTAATTCGATAAGGACTTCGTTTGCTTATGGTTCAAACCCGCGAATTCAAAGAACATGCCAAAGGGAATAATATAGCGCTCATGCCGTACGATCAATACCAGGGCCATAAATGGCTAACGATATTTCGCTAAAAGGCGATTTTGGATACGAAATATAGGGAGTTGAATAGGAGAAGGATTGAATGAGAGAATGAAAACACAGTTGAGTATTAGTTAAATTACCTTAGAAGTTTTACAAACGCGGGTTATAAAAAGTTAAATTACATCGATAGGTTTATCATTGTAGTCGACAGTAAGTTAAATTATATTTAAAATTTCACAAGCACAGTTGAAATAAAGTTAAATTACACCGATAGGTTAATTATCGAAGTTGAAAAAAAATCAAATTACATTGACAGTTTCACAAACGTGGTTTAAAAAGAGTTAAAAATCATCGATAGATTTATAAACATAATTGAAAGAATATTAAATTTTATTTCAAAAACCACAATTGCGTGTATTAAAAAATAAATCATTATTGATAAAAGCTAGATGTGATCTTACAAAAATAAAACGCAATTATAAAAAACGTTAAACTACATCTAGACAAATGGAATCGGTTTCTCTATAATGCTGTTGGGTTTTTGTCATTCTGACGATAGGAAGAATCTGTTCTGTCAAAATTGATGGAGGTGTTAAAAGTTGGGAAAGCTAACCGTGGTGGGTCGCAGATCCTTCGAGCCTCAGGGTAAAAAGGGTGTCAGATGTTACCATCTGACACCACAGAATTTAATTTTTTGGATGTTTTGGCAGCCAATCCAGTAAGACTTTAATAATATCGTTGAAAAAAAGGCTGTAGGTATCCTGAGTAACAAAGCCGATATGTGGTGTAGCGAGTACGTTCTTCAATTTTCGGAAAGGGTGGTCTTTATCAAGCGGTTCTTTATCGAAAACATCTAAAGCCGCACCGGCAATCTTGTTTTCTTCCAGACTTTTAACCAGCGCATCTTCATCCACCAATGGCCCTCTTGAGGTATTGATCAGGTAGGCCGTCGGTTTCATTAGTGCCAGGTCTCCGGCACCCACAATGCCCTTGCTCCTGTCGCTCAGCACCATATGAACGGTTAAATAATCCGATTCCTGAAATAAAGTTTTTTTGTCTACATATCTGGCACCGCCAGCCATTGCTTTTTCGGGTGTCAGGTTTTCGCTCCAGGCAATGATATCCATATCAAAAACTTTTGCTACGGCAGCAACCTGTGCACCCAAATTTCCAAGTCCTAATATGCCAAGGGTTTTACCTTTTAGATCATTACCCACCATATGCTGCCAGCCACCGGCGCGGAGATTGGCGTTTTCCTGTGGAATGTGTTTAGCGATGGCCATTAAGAGTGCCCAGGTAAGCTCCAGTGCGCCATGACCGAGGTATCCGGTGTTCTGCACTTCAATGCCCAGTTTCTCCGCTGCCGCAAGATCTATAGACCGGTTTCTGGCCCCTGTAGATACAATCAGTTTAAGATGGGGCAAACGCATCAGCAAGCCTGGTGTTAAAGGTGTACGTTCGCGCATCACGCAGATGACTTCAAAGTGCGCTAGGCGTGCCACAATTTCATCCTCTTCGTAAAGATGGTTGGTGAACACTTCGATTTCTGCATATTGAGCAACCGGCGCCCAGTCGGCAAATGATTTCGCTACATCCTGATAATCATCCAGTATTGCGATTTTATATTTTGACATGTTTTATGAATTAAGTCCTTTTTTAATTAAAGCATTGCTGTCTCGGTAAAGTTAATTTTCTTTGATGAAGCTGCCCAGAAAACCCAGAGTAAAACACAAATGCCCAGGGCACAATCCGGATAAAAGAACGACACAGCAAAGGCCGATAAATAGGTTGGAAAACCATACAGATAGTTGTTACGGAGCTGCCTGATGGCGGCATCACTAATTCCTGGGCGCAATAATTTTTTATCCAAGGTAGCTTGTTGCCACAACAAGTTAAAAGCCAGGTTAATTAAAACGAACAATCCGGTATAGATGGTAACGGAAAGCTGTTTCGAATCGGTAAGAAAGAACCTGGCCAATAAGGCACTGGGAAAGGAAACAAGCGAAACCAGGAACAGGATGAGTCCGTTGGCAAACATCAGCCCTGTGTTTCGCCTGTAGATCTGTTTAAAAACTTTGTGGTGGTTTACCCAGATGATGAAGATACTGAAAAACGAAATGATGAAGGCAATATACCCCGGCCACTGCATTTTAAGTGCTTTCAGTAAATGTACAGGGGTATCGCCATCATGGAGTTCCGGAACATGGAGTTCGAGCACCAGAAGCGTAACCGCGATGGCAAAAACGCCATCGCTAAAAGCCTCTATCCTACCCGTTTCTTTTTCCATTTCCAGATTAATCTTTAAAAATTAATTTATTCACCTGTGTAATTTCTGCCTGGCTAATGGTGTGCCCCATGTTTTCGTAAATAATTTCGGTAACCTGCGCACCCATTTCTTCGAGTAAAACCGTTGATTCTTTAACCCTGGATACCGGAACATGCATATCGGGGTCGCTGCTACCGATGAAGATGGGTGTACCGTCGAAATCGCCATGATAATTGCGGTGATCCAGCACCTCGCCAATCAGGCCACCTGTAAAGGCTACCACACCACCATAACGCGCTGCATTTGCGGCAACAAAATCGAGCGTTAAACAGGCGCCTTGAGAAAAACCCAGAAAGTAAATCTGTTCTTTTGAAAAACCTGCCTCTTCCAGATCAAGTACAGTTTTTTTTATCGTGTTTAAAGCATTAGATAAGGAAGGTTCGTTGGCTGCCCGAGAGACTAGAAAAGACTGTGGATACCAGGTATTATTTATTGCCTGTGGCGCTACCAATGCAAAACTGGAAACGTTAAGGTATTCCGCCATTGATAAAATATCTTCTGCCGTTCCGCCACGCCCATGGATCATAATCAGCACTTTTTCGGCCTGGCTGAAGCTTTTTCCTGCTTTTATAAGTTCTTTCATCGCTATTCTTCTTCTTTTATTTTGTTCCAGATATCCCGGTACAACTCTTCGTGCCGTCTAAACTGGATGTGCACATAGGGACACATCGGGATCACCATCAATTTGTTTTCGCGCACATAGGCTACCATCGCATCGAGCAGCATTTTGGCATAACCTTTTCCTTCTTTTGAAGGGTCTACTTCGGTATGGTAAACGGTTAAATCGGTATCCTTGATGTCGAAAATCATTTCGCCAACTTTTCCATCTTCATCATAAATGTCGAACGAACTTGGTTCGCCTTCCTGAATGTTTAATTTTACTTGTGCCATATTTTTTAAGTTAATTTTGGAAGTAATTTTTCTAAATCACCGCGTAAATGCTCATGTTGGTGCGGCAACATTAAATGCGTACCCAATTCATTTAGGGGCTCATCAACAGTAAAGCCTGGATTTTCGGTCGCGATTTCGAAAAGTACACCTCCCGGTTCACGGAAATATAAGGAATAAAAATAATCCCGGTCAATTTTTGGCGTGATCTGCAAATTTTTACTCAAAATCTGTTCCCTCAACTCCATTTGAATGTCTTCATTTTTAACACGGAACGCCACATGATGGTTTGTACCCGCAGCATTTCTTCCCCTATGGCCTGACGGAACTTCCAACAGATCGACAATGGCCGCATTGTCTACCGTATCGGTAATGAAACGATAACGGTTTTCTTCTTGTGCCAATAAACGGTAACCAAACAGATCGGTAAGCACCTTTGCTGTTTCATCGATACTTTGCAAGGTTAATGTAGTGCTGTGAAAACCCTTGGTTGCGGCATCTTTCTTCACATCAGTGCTTTCCCAGGGTGTTCTAACGTCTGCTGTTTTCGGTACAATCAAACTTAGAGATAAACCATCCGGATCCTTAAAAGCCAATACCTGCTCACCAAAGCGTTCGGTAATTTCCTTTGTTTTAACATTTGCAACACCAAATCTGTCCAACCAGAATGGATGACTGCCTTCAGGCACCGAATACCCGATTTCTGTTGCCATGCCTACGCCCTCGGTCCCCTGGCCAATCCCATCCCAGGGGAAAAAGGTCAGAATAGTTCCCGCAGATCCGGTTTCATCGCCATAATAAAGATGGTAAGTACCCGGATCATCAAAGTTCACCGTCTTTTTCACTAACCTTAAACCCAATGTTTTGGTATAGAAATCGAAGTTTTGCTGTGCGTTGCCTGCAATTGCCGTGATGTGGTGCAGGCCTAAAATATTGTTGTTCATATTGTCTAATTTTTAATTGTTAATATTTCTGTTCTTTCTGTAATTAATTCGTTGTGGCGTTTAAAGATGACATCAAGCACAAGGCCATTATCATTCCACATATTAATCTCGCCGTTAAGCTGTTCGGTAAGGCCGGTCATTAAACTCATCCCTAGTGACTCGGTATTTTCAGGGTCGAAACCTTCTGGCAAGCCGATACCGCTATCCGCGATTTTCAGCTCGCAGATCTCTTCTCCAGCAAACAGCAAAGAAATATGCACTTTACCTTTTTTATCGGCTGGAAAAGCATATTTAATCACATTACTGATGGCCTCGTTCAGGATTAAGCCAAGCGGGACGGCCTGTGCGACATCTAATTTAATCGCCTCTGTTTCTAAGGTGAACTGTATTTTTTTATCGGTACCAAAGCACTCGATCATATAATCAACCAGTTCCTGGATATACCATTTCATATCGATTTCGGCCAGATTATCAGACTGATAAAGCTTCTGGTGGATGAGCGACATGGCATGCATGCGGTTCTGGCTGTTTCTGATGGCCACCAAAGCATCTTCATTATCGAGGTAAGCCGACTGGGTATTGAGCAGGCTGATCACAATCTGCAGGTTGTTTTTAACCCGGTGGTGGATTTCGCGCAGGAGCCATTCTTTCTCATCGAGTATTTTTCTGAGCAGTTCATTCTGTGCATTGATTTCATCCTGTTTTTGTTCTAAAACAAGATTGCTACGTCTTTTTAAACGATAACGGTTATAAATCAAAGCCACAAATATGGCGGCGATAAAAAGACCGGCGATGAATATATACCTCAGCCTGCCTTCGTTATCGATGGTAACTTTCTGCAATTGGTTTTTCTGACTGAGCAAGGCAATATCCTTATCCTTTTTCTCAGTCTGAAATTCGATTTCCAATCCTGAAATCTGTTTGTTCTTGTCGTTGTTCCAGATAGAATCGGTTAATCGTTTATAGGTTTTATAATGCGCTACTGCCGACCAGGGCTTATTCAGTGCCGAGTCAACATCAAACCAAAGCCTGTGCAGCTGCGAGAGGGCCAATAAGTTTTTCTGCTGTATACTTTGTTTTTCATGTTCTTTCAAATAAGTATCGGCAGCTACAAACTGTTTATCGTGGATCAGTTTCCTGATGATACTGCGGTATAAATAGATTTGATTGGGATCATCTTTGGATAAATCGTGGTGAAACTTTTGCAGCATCTTAAAATAAGGTTCGGCCTTTGCATATTGCTCAATATCGTAATAGGTGTTGAACAAAATGTAGGGGATCCGCAGTTTCATCTGCGTATCGGTTGGCGGATACTTTTTAATCAATTCTTTCAGCACCGCTATTCCAGCTTCAAACTTTTTCATCCGAACATAAATGGTGGCTATATTCGCAATAATGGTCTGCATGTAACCAGGATCCTTGTATCGCTCTGCGATTCTCTTTGCCGCTAACCAGTACCCCAACGCTTTCTGATCATTCCTCAGATAATAATACGTTAAGCCCAAATGGTTGTTTATAGAACTTCTTTGTAAACTCGTATCGGACATCAGATCGGCTGTTTTCTCGGCCAGCAAACCATATTTTAGTGCGTTGGAAAAATTACCCAAACCGATATTGGTGATGCACATGTTATTGTAAACGCCCTGCAGTTCCTTAAATCCAATGGCTTTGTAAACCGCGAGAGATGAATCCATCAGTTTAATGGCATAGGCAGGTTGCCCTTTTATATTGTAATAATCGCCCAGGTTTTTAAGTGAATTCCCTTCTTCCAATCTATTGCCAGTTTGGCGGTATAAGGCCAGCGATTTTTCATTGTAGCTAATCTTCTTGTCGATATCCGCTCCTTCATTGCTAAAAAGCGAAGCCATAGCAGCATAAGCCTCTGCCAATTGATCCTTCAAATTCAATCCAAGAGTATAATGGATTGCCTGTATATAGATTTTGGTGCTGCCAGCCTTATCTCCTGATTCGCGTAAGATATTGCCTTTAAGCACCATACACCTGGCAATGCCTTTCGGATACTCAATTTTGCTGGCTAAAGCAAAGGCTTGGTCACGGAGTTGCATTGCTTTGGCCAGATCAGTCTTTAATTCGCCTGGTAGATTGAGGTAATAGGTACCCACATCCACCAATACGTCGGCCTTATTTTCTGTTTGACCCAGCCTACGGAGTTTTATCTCAGCAGCCCTTACCTCTGTTTTTGTTCTAATGCCCTGCCCTTTTGCAAAGGCAGGGTAGATCAGAATGAAAGTGATGAACAAACATTTAATGTACTTGCTAAAAAAAAGGATTGAACGATTTCTGGTCAGCATGTTTTAAAGCTTAACATCATTTATGCCTGGTTTTGTGCTGTAATAGCAAATGATCATGGCTATTCCAGGCAGCACAATACCCACCAGACCAAAAAGCTGCCCGATCCAGGCACCAAGAATACAACCGATTAAGAAGCCACCAAGGGTAATTAATCCTTTGTTGATGCCAGAAAGGAAATCGGCGTTTTTAAAACCAGAAATGCAAAAAGACCTGATATCGAGTGCGAACTGGGTTACATTGCCAGTCATCATGGTTGTTGGCCCATAAGTTTCCTTTGCAAAAAGTTTCCCAAAGGCATTTTGCAAGCCCATGGCAAAAACAACGATCATGGTAACCAGGTACATGGGCCAGGTGATTTCTCCATTGTCGATATAGCCAAGCGAATAAGCAATTGCCCCACCCAGCAAAAGGATAATTCCCTCGCATAAAAGCAGAAAATGCCTGTTCGAAAATCTCCCCGTTATCCAGCCCCCAGCCATAACTGAGAGCATAAATATTGGAAAAGTTAGCAATTTGATCCATGCATCGCCATCAGAGCCTTTGATCATTTGATAAGCGAATACAATAAAGTTTCCGGTAACGTGTGCCGAGAAGATTTTATCAGCGGCAACAAAGGTAATCGTATCACAATAACCAGCTATAATGGTCAATATGAGGGTTACTAACCAGATATTGTTCTGTTTTTCTTCCATTTTGCTTTTGTTTTATGATAAGTGCGCCCTTAACATCCAGGCCATGGTTTCGTGTGTTTCCATTAAGCCTGTAATGTAATCGCTTGTTCCGGCATCTTTCAATGCACCTGCATAATTGTTAATGTTTTCTCTTAAGTGAATTAAAATACTTTCGTGATCGGCAAGCAGCATTTTGATGTAGGTTGGGGCATCATTTTTACCACGATCGTCTTCCGTTAAGTGTGTTAATTCCAGGAACTGTTTCAGTGAGGCAGGTGCATAGTGGCCTAGTTTCCGGATGCGTTCTGCCACTTCATCAACAATCTCTTCTAATTGTGTGTATTGCTCTTCAAAAAATTTGTGTTTGTTGTAAAAGTCCGGTCCTTCTACGTTCCAGTGTGCTTTTCGTGTTTTCGTGTACAAAACGTATTCGTCTGCAAGAATTTTGCTTAATGAATGTGCTACCTCGGCAAGGTGCTCTGCGCTGATTCCAATATTAGCTTCCATGATGTTGTGATTTGATTTTTATATTAATTTAAAAATAGTGTTGATTAAATAATGATCTATTGAGTAGGTTCCTGGACCGATTACCCACAGAAATAACATGGCCAGTGTGTACATGTAGGGCACATCGCGCACCTCAATCGAATCCTTGCGGTGCACCACAAAGTAACCGATCGCCGTTACGCCAATAGATGGCAGGAGGAAAAGCCTTGTTCCGAAACCTACGGCCACAAGAAATGGCACAACGGTATCCGAAAAGGTAGCCACTAAACCATTCAGTTTATCGGGTAAACCTAAAGGGTTGGGTACGTGCTCCTTTTCTCCATTTTGAATACGGAACTTTTTCATGCCATGCACCCTGAAGAGTTCTAGCATAAGCAATACCCTGAAAATAAGTACGGCCCAGTTGTTAAGGTCTGATCCCAGATCAGAATATAACAGGTATCTGATGATATTTTCCATTTTTAAAATGCAAAGCATGAGCAGCCCAGTGCGCCCCAAAATGCGGTGTAATTGTTTACAGGGAGATTACTGGTCCTAACCGCATCGTGGTTATGGTGGTGCACATCGCAAGTGCCTACGCAGGAGTGTACCATCGCTAAAACCGAACGGGCACCACTTGCTCCTTTTGTTTTTCCCTGCTGATCGGTTTTGTGGGTAGCGGGCGAGTAATATCCGTTATAACTCTTTGTTGGCGACCAATCGGGCAGAATCGGGATTTTTGGCGGCGAAAAGGAAGAGAAATCGCCTTTGGCATAAACAATCTTACCATCAACCAGAGTTAAGTCTGATTCGATGCTTTTGATCTGCTCATCGGTTACTTCAAAATAATCATGGTTGAGTACGGCTAAATCGGCCAGCATGCCTACTTCGATATCGCCTTTCTTTTGCTGCTCGTTCGAAAACCAGGCACTACCCCTGGTGTACAGTTCTAAAGCGGTTTCTCTGGTTAAAACAGTAGCTTCATTGTAGATTTTTAAGCCACCTACGGTTTTACCCGCGGTTAACCAAAACATCGAAACCCATGGGTTGTAACTGCTTACGCGTGTGGCATCAGAACCACCGCCAACAGGAACATCCATTTCGAGCATCTTCTTTACCGGAGGTGTTTGCAACGCGGCTTTTGTGCCATATCGTTCGGTAAAATATTCGCCCTGGTAGGCCATCCTGCTCTGAACCGCGATACCTCCACCCAATGCTTTAACCCGTTCGATGTTCCGTTCGTCGATGGTTTCGGCATGATCGAAAATCCATGGTAAGCCTGCGAAAGGAATGTCTCTGTTTACCTTTTCAAATACATTTAAAAACCTGCCGATACTTTCATTGTAAGTGGCATGCAGCCTGAAAGGCCATCTTTTTTCGACCAGTAAACGTACCACACGCTCTAGTTCGGGTTCCATATTATCGGACAGGTCGGGTCTTGGCTGAAGAAAATCTTCGAAATCGGCGGCCGAGAAAACCAGCATCTCACCTGCTCCGTTGTGACGGTACATATCATCGCCCTGATAAAGTTTTACCGTGTTGGTCCAGTTATCGAAATCTTCAAATTCCTGTTTCGGACGCTGGGTAAACAAATTATAGGCGATGCGAACGGTAAGTTGCTTTTGCTCGTTCAACTCGTTTACCACTTTATAATCGTCGGGAAAATTCTGAAAACCTCCCCCGGCATCAATCACACTGGTAATGCCAAAACGGTTCAGTTCGGTCATGAAATGGCGGGTAGAATTTACCTGATGTTCGTAAGAAAGTTTGGGACCTTTTGCCAGGGTGGAATATAAAATCATCGCATTTGGACTGGCGATAATCAATCCGGTAGGTTCTCCGTTTGCATCCCGCTGGATTTCCCCACCCGGAGGCGCGGGCGTATCTTTTGTATAGCCCACCGCTTTAAGCGCGGCACGGTTCATAAAAGCACGGTCGTATAAATGCAGGATAAACACAGGTGTTTCGGGTGCAATGGTATTTATTTCTTCGAGCGTAGGCATCCTTCTTTCGGCAAACTGAAATTCCGACCAGCCGCCAACTACCCGCACCCATTGCGGCGATGGGGTAATATCTACCTGTTCTTTAAGCATCCGCAAGGCATCGGCCAGTGATGGAACACCATCCCAGCGCAATTCGAGATTGAAATTTAATCCACCGCGGATCAAGTGAATGTGCGAATCGTTAATTCCAGGAACAACCCGTTTTTTAGCCAGATCAATCAGCCTTGTCGCAGAACCCGAAAAGTTCATGACATCGTTATCGCTACCTACGGCGATAAACTTTCCGTCTTTAATGGCAACAGCCGTTATTTCTTGCTTGTGTTTAACAATGGTATGTATCTTACCATTGAATAAAATGATATCTGCAGTCATGTATTTCTTGTTTAGGAGTTAACTGTTTGAGATCTTAATTTTTAATAGCAGTAATGGCTTCCTGAATGCCTTCTCCTGCTGTTGTAAAAAATGCAGGGCCCGCCAAAAGGATCACTTTTGCTACAGGTTTAAAGCTTGCCATGTGTTTTTCTTTCAGCCAGGTTTGGGTTCTGTAGGCTTCGAAAATGCCTTTCACCACGTTGCCAGCAACCAGGGCCGTTGGCGAATCGATTCCTGCGTCTTTTAAGTCGCTTGCAAATGAAAAGTTGTTTACACCAAGCTTAAGTGCTTCCCTCATGGCAATGCTGCCTACTCCCGTCATCAGTTCTGGGGTAAATTTGTTACGGTCGCCAAGACCGATTAAAAGCAGGTGTTTACCACCAATGGTGCCTTTGGGAGGTGTTATTAATAATGTTTCGTTGGCGTGACCCAAAAATTTCCCGCTTTTGCGGATTTCGGTAATCAAACCTTTCATGTCCTGGTCTAAATGTACCAGGCCATTTAAAGCAGGCGGAAGTGCAGGTGGAGAATTAAAAATATCACCTTCGGTGTATTCGAAAACACAGGCAATCTGTAAATCGCTAACCTGTGCCGATGGACCCTGAACTACGCCTTCGATAGCTATGCCATCAACTGTACCCCAAACTTTAGCCGTTCCAAGTGCGGTGGTACTTTGTGCGAATGTTGTTCCAGCAACAAATACCACAAGTATGATGATCGCTATCCTGATGTTTTGGAAGGCGGATTTTGATTGTTTAGTGAAGTTGTTTTTCATTATCTTTTGTTTAAAATTTGTATGATATCTGGGCATTAAAAAACTTTGAATTGTCCCAAAGTGGTACGATATCTTTGATGAAATTTCCTACCCTGAAATATTGTCCCCCACAACTGAATGAAAGCTTGTTATTGAATGTATAATCTGCACTGAGCAGGTAGGTTGTGCCGATAAAGCGGTGATTGGAAATGGAGCCTGCGGTATTAAAATTTCCGCCCGGACGATAAATCCCATCGTTTACAGAATATCGCCAGTTAAAAACGAAATCTGCCTGTACACTTAATTGATCGGTTAAGCTTAATCTTAAGTAGGGATGTAAATCAATTAAATTTGATGGGCCGATGAGTGGGTTAAACCCAAAATAGCCTCCTTTGGGATATAAAGGATTAAAGGTTTGCAATTTTCCATCGCCTGCTTTCTGATCGCCCGAGATGTAGTCGTTACGCAGGTTAATAGATGGCTTAAATCTGGTTTGTTCGAAGGTATAACCAAATTCAAGGGCCATTGTCCAGGCATTGATATCGCCATTTCCAAATTTGCCGAACTGATAGGCCGCTTCCAGATTATAGATAAAACCGCCGCCGCTTTTCCAATAACGGGTAGCTAAAGTATGCCGTACTTCTTTGGCAATTCCTTCTTCAAATTCAGCATTATCGCGTCTAATCCCTAAATAATAGAAATCGAAGTTCCCGGCTTGTTGAACATTTAGATTTGAATAAGCGCCCCAAAGATTGGCCTGATGATTAGTGTAGTTATCGAATATTCCAAAATTAACTTCATCGGCTGCCAAAACGAATGCATCAAGCGAAAACCGTGGCCTGGCATACATCAGTTTGGCTCCTGTAAAATATTGCCGAACGGTTGTACCCTCTCTAACAGAAATTAACCTGCCCGAACCATAATTAATTTCCTGTCTGCCTACCCGAATGGCTAATTTATTCGACGAATCTTTAAGTATTCTATATTCAGCAAAGAGATTCTGTACCGCAAGCTGGTCTTCATCAACTGGCGATGGCCCATATTTACTACCGTTTTCGAGTGCACCGTTTACCTGCGCAAAAACCCGCAGCCTTTCTCCGATATTTACATCCGCGTAAATTGAATAACGCTGCAAAAAAGAATAATTAAAACCTTGATCTTTGATCCAGTCCTCGTTGATTTTCCCGCCATATTCCTCCCTGAACTCGCCGCCAAAACTGAGGTAAACTTTTTTATTTGTTGAAAGCGGCAGGAACTTTAATGTGTTGTAGAAGTTCCTGGCCGAATCTTTCAATTTGCTATAATCCTCATCGTAGCGCATCAGTTTGATGTTTTGGGCAAATGCCGTTGTTGTTGACAAGCAAAAACAAATTGCCACAACACATGCCAAATGGGGATAATGAGTTCTCATTTTATGGTAAATGAGGATTAGTGTTTTACCATTTTGTGTGCATATTGGATGCCGATACCATAACCTGCACCGTATTTTTTCATCAAAGTGGTTACAGGCTCATAAGTTTCTGTTCTGGCCCAGTCCCTTTGTAATTCAAGAATGTATTGTACCGAAGTTACCGGTTTTACACCTGCATGAACCATTCGTTGAATGGCACGTTCGTGTGCTTCATTGCTTACATCGCCGCAGGCATCGGTGATTACAAAAACATCAAAACCTTCAGATAAGGCAGATAAAGCCGGACCAACAATACATACGCCTGTCCAAAGACCGGCTAGCACAAGTTTCTTTTTTCCTGTTCCAGTAATTGCTTTGTAAGCAGGTTCATCTTCCCAGGTATTCATCGAAGTCCTATCGATATAATTTGAAGTAGCCTGAGGATAAAACTCTTCAACCTCAGGAAAAACAGGGCCTGAAAATGATTCTTCCGCAACTGTAGTTACAATGGTGGGCACGTTAAAGATTTTAGATGCGCCACAGACGATAGCCACATTGGTACGAAGTTCGGTAATAGAAATACTTTTAGTGGCAAAAGCCATTTGTCCTTCATAATCGATTAATACCAATGCGTGGTTTTCGGGAGATAATAAGTCTGGTGATGGTTTCATAATTAAATATTTTTTGTTTCCCTCACTGTTCCAAGAAACATACCACCAAGTAAAAACCTAAATACCAGCAACTTAAACAAAACACAACGAATTATGATGACGTTATATCGTTGATTTACGAATTTTACTTTTGCTTTTACCGCAAAGGGCGTTGAGGAAAAGCTATGTTTTTTTAACCACCGGGAAAATGGAGGAAAACACAAAGGGCACAGGGTTGGGTACGTAGTTGATTTTCTGAATAATTTAATTGAGGTATCATCCTGTACTGAAGATCGGGATCAGGATCTTTTAGAAAGATCAATGATTTCAATGATGCTGAAACAAGTTCAGCAGGACATTATGAGGATAGTATGTAAGCTAGACGGTATATAACGAAATAATACAAAAAATATCAACTTGCATAATACACATAAAAGCACTAAAAATCAGACAATTAAATATTAAATTAACGAAATATCGTTACATATTTAACATATTAAAAATCATTATTTAATTTTATATGTCCTACCTTAGCTTTATGGAAAGCAAGGGTAATCTGTCTGAAGTTCGGAACATCAAGAATACCCGCCCCAATACGAATATGGTCTCCTCTCTCGAAAACGAAAACACCTTATTGTTTAACAGGCTTAAACAAAAGGAAATAGAAAACGCGGTACTCTTATCCTTAAGCAATTCGATCGCCTCTATCCGCAACAAACTTGATCTCTTCGAGGTTATCGATCAAAAGCTAAAAAAACTATTTGATTTTGATGATTTCGTCATCTGCCTGATCAATGATGACCAGAAAACACATAGTGCTTTTATCTACAACCAAAAAGAAGATTTCCTTAAAACCACAGGTATTGCGCCAGAATCGTCTAAAAAGTACACACTTGACGACGGCATGTGCAGGGCCATGATCTCATTGGAAAAACCAATCGTTTTCAATGTTGAAGAAGTTTTAACATGGGCAGATGCGCCAGCCTGGCTGGAATTTTGGCACAACAAGGGCATTAGAGAAATGATCGGCTTAAAAATGGTCGATCGATCAGGTTGTATTGGGTTCTTCTACCTCTACACTAAAAACAAAAATTCATTATCGAATATTTATTTTGATTTACTCCAGGGTATTTCACTACAAATTTCAATAGCGATATCAAATATCCTTGCAAATGAAAAAATTGAACAGCAACTTGCGGAAATCAACGAATACAAACAAAAATTAGAAGACGAGAAAAGTTACCTGCAGGAAGAGATTCAACATAAATACAACCATACCGATATTATCGGACAGAGCAAGTCGTTAAAAGATATCTTTCACCTGATCGACGCTGTGGCGGCCACTGACAGCACGGTATTGATCACTGGAGAAACCGGAACCGGGAAGGAACTTATCGCAAGGGCGCTACACAATTCTTCACTTCGAAGCAACCAACTTATGGTAAAAATCAATTGCGCTGCAATCCCAGCCAGCCTGGCCGAAAGCGAACTCTTTGGTCATGAAAAAGGCAGCTTTACAGGTGCAACAGAACGCCGGATTGGCAAGTTTGAACTGGCACACCATGGAACACTTTTTTTGGACGAGATTGGCGAACTATCATTAGAACTTCAGGTAAAGCTACTTCGCGCCCTACAGGAAAAAGAAATTGAGCGTAT
>Ga0163161_10001715_pt1 | contig 16062 bp, 14 predicted proteins | sample S45metaG_FD_129847 | JGI IMG/M metagenome (GOLD analysis project Ga0163161, IMG submission 129847) | Switchgrass rhizosphere microbial communities from Kellogg Biological Station, Michigan, USA - S4-5 metaG | ecosystem: Host-associated > Plants > Roots > Rhizosphere > Soil | place: USA... | reverse complement strand
GCCGCTCCTCTCGCATCTTCACGATCCCGCCCACGTCCAGTTCGCGCGTCGTGACGCTTGCATGATTTTCGGCGGCTCCTCCTCCAACCCTGGAACAGCCGCTCAACAGGGCGGGCAGCGCCAGCAGGGCACAAAGAGACGATTGCATGGCAAGGGACGTCCGCATGGCACTCTCCTCAACGGTTCGAGTAGGGAAGTCTACTTCAGCAATTGAGAATTCCAAGATGGGTTGCCAAGCCTGAGATTGGCCTTATCGGTCAAATAAATCATTATGTTTCAATATATTGATTGGAATATAAGCCTCTCTGCACAGGATCTGCACGGCAAATCCTCGGCAAGAACAAAGATCCCCCATCCCGCCCTGCATGCCCGTCTGCGACCCATCTCTCCCACAATCTGGGAGTGTCCACATGCACCGCCGATCCTTCCTCTCCAGCATCCGGTGGAAGCTCTGCCTCGCTTTGGCAGCTGTCTTGCTCGGCGATCATCTCTTCTATCGCAGCGGCTTGTCCGGCGGTTATCTCGGCCTGTTCGCCTACGCGGTGCTGCTATGCCTGGTTCTCGGACAGCCCAGCGTGTGGCGAAGGTGGCAGGGGAGTCTCGCCGCCCTATCAGCACTGGTCTTTTGCGGGGCTCTGATCCTCGATCCCGGCCTGCTCGCCTGGACGCTGTTCTGGGTGGCGATCAGCATGGCCGCCCTGTTCGGCATGACGACACCCTATGATGATGGCTGGCTGTGGTTCCAGCGCTTGGTCGCGCATGCGGTGACATCCCCCGTCCGCCCCTTCATGGACGCCATCAGGGTCGGCCGTGCCCTGCGCAAGCCACGCGGCAGGCGCTTCAGCCTGCGGGCCATTGTACCGATCATGGCCCTGCCTCTTGGCGGCAGCGCGATCATTCTCACCCTGTTCGCCACTGCCAACCCCGTCATTGCCGATATGTTGGGAATGATTGGTCTGCCCGATCTTTCCGGCATCACGCCGCTACGGCTGCTGCTGTGGTTCGCCATCTTCGCGCTGAGCTGGAGCCTGCTTCGGGCACGCGCCATGCGACGGCTTATCCCGACTTTCGACGGCAGCGGCGACCTGCCGATACCGGGCGTTTCCGTCGCGTCGGTCACATTGTCGCTCATCCTCTTCAACCTGTTGTTTGCCGTCCAGAATATACTCGACATGGCCTATCTGTCCCGTGCCCTGCCCCTGCCCAAGGGGATGACGATGGCGGAATACGTGCATCGGGGCGCCTATCCTCTTATCGCCACGGCTCTGCTGGCGGGGCTGTTCGTTCTGGTTACGCTCCGTCCTGGCTCTTCGACGGCGGCCTTACCCATGATCCGGCGACTGGTCGTCCTGTGGATCGCACAGAATATCATGCTCGTCGCCTCCAGCATCCAGCGTACGCTCGACTATATCGACATGAACATGCTGACGGCCCTGCGCATCCATGCGCTGGCGTGGATGGCTCTGGTGGCCAGCGGCCTGCTCCTCATCTGCTGGCGCATGCTGCGGGACAGGAGCGCGTCCTGGCTGATCAACTGGAATCTGCTGCTGGCGACCATCATGCTGACGACCTTCTGCTTTCTCGACGCGGGCGAAGCGGCGGCATGGTGGAATGTCCGTCATGCGCGGGAAGTGACGGGCAAGGGGCCCGCGCTTGACCTCTGCCATCTCCGGCAGCTGGGTCCGCCAGCGCTGCTGCCGCTCATCGAGCTGGAAAGCCGTCCTCTGCCCAATGCGTTCCGGGAGCGCGTGCAATGGGTTCGCGCCGATATCCAACGGCAGATGATCTCCACCGACCTTCAGGGCGGATGGACATGGCGCAACCAGCACCGCCTCGACAGCGCACGGGAAAAGCTGAAAGCGATCCGGCAGATCCCGCTGGCCCCCGCCATGCGCAATTGCCAAGGCAATATCACGTCGCCCGCACAGACGGACCCGGCATCATTGACAAAGGAAACGTAAGGATGATCATGTGCCCCATGCCTCGCACGATCCTCATCGTCGATGACGATCCCCATATCCGCCAGCTTCTGGTTTTCGCTTTCAGCAAGGCTGGCCTGGACACCGTGGAGGCGGCCGATGGCGAAGCGGCCCTTGCCGCGGTTCAGGCCCAACAGCCCGATCTCGTGATACTCGACATCAACATGCCCCGGATGGGCGGGTTGGAAGTGTGTCGGCGACTGCACGCGCAAGGCGAGGTCCCGATCTTCTTCCTGTCTTCCCGCGATGACGAGATCGACCGCGTCCTCGGCATCGAACTGGGCGCCGACGACTATGTCGTAAAGCCCTTTTCCCCGCGGGAGGTCGTGGCCCGGTCGATGGCGATCCTGCGCCGCACTGCGGCCAGACCCCCGGCGGTGGAGGCAAGCGTCCAGCTCCATCATGGCGAATTGTCGCTGGATCCCGAGGCATGGTCGGCGACATGGCGGGGCAATCCCGTTGCGCTGACCGTGACGGAGTTTACGATCCTGCGAACCCTCGTCTCCATGCCTGTCCGCATCTTCTCGCGCGACATGATCATCGACCGACTGCATGGTCCGGGCTTTGCCATCACTGACCGGACCATCGACAGCCATGTCCGCAACCTACGCCGCAAATTTGCGGAGGCGGGCTGCGCAGATATCGTCGAGACGCGTGCGGGTGTCGGCTATCGCTTGGGGAGCTGTACCGGCACGGCGCCATGATCGCGGCCTTCAAGCGAATTGTTTCGCGGCACTGGCCGGTGCTGCGATTCCGCACCATCATCTTTGGAACCCTGCTGTTCGTGGCGGCGCTGCCGGGTATCGGGGCGGTGTTCCTGCGTGTCTATGAGAATGCGCTGGTGCGGCGGACGGAAGCGGAACTGGTCGCACAGGGCGCCGCCCTTGCCGCCAGTGCGGCGACCCTGTGGCCCGGCGCGGAATCGGGGGCCACCCGGATCATTGGCCCCTATCAGGAGCCCACGACCGAGGTGGACCTGCAGAGCAGCGCCATCATGCCCGAAAGGCCCGCCCCGGTTCGCGCTCATCCGCCGGTCGATCGCATGGCGATGGGGGTGGTGCGGGCCATGGCGCCCGCGCTGGCGGAGACCAAGGTGGTAACGCTCGCTTCGATCCAGATGCTGGATCGGAACGGCGTAGTGCTCAATGGCTATGGTGCTGGCGGCAGCCTGGAGAATGTGCCAGAAGTGGCGGCCGCGCTGCGAGGACAGCCGACGACAGTGCTTCGCCGCAACGCAAACTATCGTCAGGTCTACCCCCTCGAATGGCTGAGCCGGGCGTCCAGCATCCGTCTGCATCATGCACGCCCCATTCGCGTGGGCGGCAGTGTCATGGGCGTGATACTGGTATCACGTTCGCCGCGAAGCCTGTTCAAGGGCATTTATGAGGATCGCGGCAAGATCGCGTTGGGCGTCGTGCTGATATTCGGGATGCTGATGGCGCTTTCGGCAGTGCTGGCGCGGGCTATTGTTCGTCCGGTCGAGAGCCTAAGCAAGGCGACCCGAGCCATGGCGCAGGGCCGGACGGTGATCCTTGACCGACCTTCTCTGCAGGTCGTGGAAATCCGCGCTCTCTACGATGATTTCGAGGCGATGGCGGACGCGATCGTCAAACGCTCCCGCTATTTGAGAGATTTCGCCGCGGCGCTCAGCCACGAGTTCAAAACCCCTCTGACCAGCATCAGCGGCGCCATCGAACTGCTCGAGGATCATGGTGAGACCATGTCCGACAGGGAGAGGCAGAGCTTCCTCACTAATATCGCTGCCGATGCCGACCGCCTGTGCCGGCTGGTGCGGCGCATGATGGAACTGGCCAAGGCGGACATGGGGATGCCCGCCGGCACAGAACAAGCCGACGTCGCGGCGACGCTGGCGAAGATCGCTGACAGCTACCGCAGCGCGGCCTTCGACATCGGGATAGGTGCTGCGGACTCCCTTCCTGCCGTGCGCATGGACCCGGTCGGGCTGGAGACGATTGCGGCGACGATCATCGAGAACGCACGGCAGGCGGGGGCGAGCCAGTTGCTGATCCATGCAAGGCGGCAGGACCATCAGGTCGTGATCGCATTCACGGATAATGGCAGCGGCATCGCAAAAGGCGACCGGGACCGCCTCTTCGAACCCTTCTTCACCAGCAAGCGCCACAGCGGCGGCACGGGCATGGGCCTCTCGATCGCCCGGTCCCTAGCCGAAGCGCATGGCGGCAGGATCGATCTGGTGGAAACGGCCGAGGGCACCTGCTTTGCGTTAAGCCTGGACGTGCATTGCGGGACGCCCGCATCATGAAAGAGCGCCAATATACTGCAAGCCAATATGCCTGGAGCCCCTGCATGACCGTCTGTGTCGTTCAGCTGCCGCTTCTAGGTCGACCCTTCTTTGCCGCTCAGCGGCCAAATTTCGCTCACCAGCAGCGGACATCTCATTGCTGCGTTTGGGCCGGTCATCATGTCCGCTTTTGGGACAGGACGAGCACGTATAACTCTCCCGATCGTATGAAGCCGGGGCAGCCTCATTTTTGATGATCGTCTGCCCTAGCACATTTGATGATCGCGAAAAGGCAATGTGCTTCCATCAAATTGCTTTGATGACGAAAGTCGATCATCAAACCCGACGCCATCGGCGCAGGGATGCGCCGCCATCGCTTCTGCGGTCGACCAGGATGAGCCATTCGTAGGCGCGGCCAGGAATGGCAGCCTTTGCCTAAACCTGCTCTTCGTGAGAGCGTTTTACCCGAGGATGAACGGCCCTCGGGAAGTTATCGGAAAATCCCGATACTTCTTGATCGCGCCAGTTCCATCGGATAATTCCGATGTATGGAAACCGATGCCTCTCTCGAAATTCTAGGTGCTTTGGCGCATCCCACTCGGCTTGATGCTTTTCGCCTCCTTGTTCGGCACGAACCTTATGGCCTGTCGACCGGACAACTCGTTGAGGCATCCGGGCTGACCCAAAGCACATTCTCGACCCATTTGGCCGTGCTCGCGAAGGCCGGACTCGTCCTGTCGGAGAAACGCGGTCGCCAGCAAATCCAGCGGGCCAACATCAGCGCGTTGAAGGGGCTGATACTCTTTCTGGCCAAAGACTGCTGTCAGGGCCGATCCGAACTTTGCGAACCGCTCGTCGCCGAACTCACCTGTTGCTGAAGGATTCACCGTGGCTACCGACATCATCATTTATCACAACCCGGAATGCGGCACCTCGCGCAACACACTGGCGATGATCCGCAATGCGGGCATCGAACCCCATGTCATCGAATATCTGAAAACTCCGCCCTCGCGCGCCCTGCTGGTCGATTTGATCGACCGCGCCGGGATCGGCGCGCGCGCTCTGCTGCGTGATAAGGGAACGCCCTATGCAGAACTGTGCCTGGGCGAAACTGCATTGTCGGATGACGCGCTGATCGATGCGATGATGGCGCACCCGATCCTCATCAACCGGCCACTGGTCGTCTCGCCGCTGGGCGTGAAGCTGTGTCGTCCTTCCGAAGCCGTGCTTGATCTGCTGCCCACTGGCCAGCTCGGCGCGTTCGCGAAGGAAGATGGCGAACAGGTGGTGGATGCCTCGGGCCAGCGCATCGCCTGATGCTGCTCGCAGTCCTGATATTCGTTGCCACGATCACGCTCGTCATTTGGCAACCCAAGGGCCTCGGCATTGGGTGGAGTGCGCTGGGCGGTGCGGCGGTGGCGCTGCTTCTGGGCGTTGTCTCACTGTCCGATGTGCCGGTGGTGTGGGGCATCGTCTGGAACGCGACAGCTGCGTTCGTCGCGATCATCATCATCAGCCTGTTGCTTGATGAAGCCGGATTCTTCGAATGGGCCGCGCTCCATGTCGCCCGTTGGGGAAAGGGCAATGGTCGCCGCCTGTTCGCGCTGGTCGTGCTGCTGGGCGCGGCCGTTTCGTCCCTCTTTGCCAATGACGGCGCGGCGCTGATCCTGACGCCGATCGTCATCGCCATGCTTCGGGCGCTGGGATATGGCGACAAGGCCACGCTCGCTTTCGTCATGGCCGCCGGGTTCATCGCCGATACGGCAAGCCTGCCACTGGTTGTCTCGAACCTCGTCAACATCGTGTCGGCCGATTTCTTCGGCTTGGGCTTTGGCGAATATGCGAGCGTGATGGTGCCGGTCGATCTCGCTGCGATCGCCGTGACGCTGGGCGTGCTGATGCTGTTTTTCCGGCGCGACATACCCGCGACCTATGACGTGGCTGCGCTGCGCGCGCCGCGCGAAGCGATCCGTGACGCCGCGACGTTCCGCGCCGGGTGGATCGTGCTGGCACTGCTGCTACTCGGCTTCTTCCTGCTCGAACCGCTGGGCGTGCCTGTCAGCGCCGTCGCCGCTGCCGGTGCCATCCTGCTGCTTGCGATTGCAGGCAGGGGGCATGTCATCAAGATCCGCAAGGTCGTGCGCGAAGCGCCCTGGCAGGTCGTGATCTTTTCGATCGGCATGTACCTGGTCGTCTATGGCCTGCGAAACGCGGGTCTGACCGACCATTTGGCTGCCCTCCTCGATCAGACCGCGCAGAGCGGCGTATGGGGCGCTGCCCTTGGCACGGGCATGATCGCGGCAGCCCTGTCGTCCGTGATGAACAACATGCCGACGGTGCTGGTGGGCGCGCTGTCGATCGACGCCGCTCACGCCACGGGCGCGGTGAAGGAAGCCATGATCTACGCCAATGTGATCGGCTGCGACCTTGGCCCCAAGCTCACGCCCATAGGCTCGCTTGCGACCCTGCTGTGGCTCCACGTTCTCGGCCAGAAGGGAATCAGGATCGGGTGGGGCTATTATTTTCGGGTGGGTGTCACGCTCACCGTTCCCGTCTTGCTCATCACCCTCGCGGCTCTCGCCTTGCGTATTGGATTTGCCTGAATGCCTCTTCGTAACCTCCATGACGCCGACAGCCTGCCGGCGCTCGATCCCGCCTATATCCACCAGCGGCCCGCATCCGGGCTGGGCGCGCTCGACCCCGCGCCGCGCATCCTGCTGCTCTATGGCAGCCTGCGCGAGCGGTCCTTCTCCCGTCTTGCCGTCGAGGAAGCCGCCCGCCTTCTGCGTCTGTTCGGCGCGAACACTCGGATTTTCGATCCCTCAACACTGCCGCTGCCCGATCAGGTAGCGGGAGACGATCATCCTGCCGTCCATGAACTGCGCGAACTTTCAATGTGGTCCGAAGGCCAGGTATGGTGCAGCCCAGAACGGCACGGGCAGATTACCGGCATCATGAAAGCGCAGATCGATCATCTGCCGCTGGAGATGAAGGGAATGAGGCCGACGCAAGGGCGCACTCTCGCGGTCATGCAGGTATCGGGAGGATCGCAGTCGTTTAATGCGGTCAACACGTTGCGCCTGCTCGGCCGCTGGATGCGGATGTTCACGATCCCTAACCAATCGTCCGTGGCGATGGCCTACAAGGAATTTGACGAGCTGGGCCGCATGAAGCCGTCGAGCTACTACGACCGGATCGTGGACGTGATGGAAGAGTTGGTGCGATTCACCGTTCTGATGCGCCCGCACGCGCAGCAACTGGTCGATCGCTATTCGGAACGCAAGCAGCAGGGCGTGCCTGTTGATTCGGCAACAGACCTTTCCGCCATCGCTATCTCAGGCTGGCCCGGCAGTAACTGACCGGTTTCGGTGAAAACGGCCGTTTCTAGGGAGTGTTGGGAATGGCTGGAAAGTCCCAAAAATGGTGCCCCGCCATTTGTTTAAGGGAAGGCGCCGCCAGAGCTGCATGAATGAAATACAGCGCTGAGATTGAGATCGTGGATGTGGAGGAAGTGGAGGAGTCGCCTGACCTAATCAGGGATTTGCCATGCGGCTTGCTGCGAAGGGCTTCCCGTTGTGCGGACTAACGAAGCTGCAGCAGTTTGCCTGATTGACACCCTCTCGCGTGTCATTTAGCGTAATCATTACGCAAAATGAGGCGTGGCGATGACCAAACCCAATGAGCACAAGCAAATCTCGCGGCGAGGCCGCAGGGCCGTGTTAAGTCGCGAGGCAATCCTGGCAGCCGCCTCGGCGCTGGTGGCGCAAGAAGGAATACGCGAGTTCTCAATGCCAAAGCTGGCCGAGCGCCTGTCCTCTGGTGTGATGTCGCTCTATCGCTATTTCCCGAACCGCGACGAGTTGCTCCTGGCGCTCGCAGAGGATGTTTACAGCCGGTTCGAGACGCCTGCGCCGCGTGACAGCTGGGAAGAAGACGTGGAAGCGTGGTTGTGGGCGGTCGTGCGTCACTTCGACCAGCATCCTGAAAGTCTCATGCTGATCCGGTGGAGCGACTACGTTTCACCCGGATGGCTGCAGCGGTGGTTCCCGATCGCGGTGCTGCTGAAGGGGCAGGGGCTGGAGGGGCGCGAGCTGGCCTTCGCGATGAGCTGGTTCACCAACATTGCCCTGGGTTTCATCACCTCCGAACTCGCCTCGCCAAGCCGCCGGCGAGCCGAAACGCTGGCCCATCTCGACCGGCTCGATCCGGTCGAGCGTCGGCTCGCCACCGAGCTGTGGCTCGATTTCTATGATTTGGACCGCGACGAGGCACTGGCCTTCGGTTTTCGTCAGATCATCGACGGCCTGCGTGACCTGGTTCAAGGCAGGTACGCCGTATCATCGGGCACTGCCGAGGCGACTTCGTTCGCGCGGATCGTCAAACGGGCCGGGCAGAGCAAGCGGCAGGGAGAAGAGCAATGACGGCAAGGCACGATCTGGTGATCCGCGGCGGACTGATCTACGACGGGTCCGGCGCCGAACCGTTTCGGGCGGACATTGCGATCGACGACGGCACGATTACGATCGCCGGGCAGGTGCTGGGCGACGGTGCGGAGGAGCTTGCCGCCGATGGCCTGATCGTGACGCCCGGGTTCATCGATATTCATACGCATTACGACGGCCAGGTGACCTGGTCGAACCGTTTAAATCCCTCGTCCGAACACGGTTCGACGACGGTGCTGATGGGGAATTGCGGCGTGGGTTTCGCGCCCTGCCGTCCCGAAAACCGTGCAGCCCTGCTCAACGTCATGGAAGGGGTAGAGGACATCCCACAAGTCGTCATGTCCGAAGGCGTGCCATGGCAATGGGAGAGCTTCCCTGACTATCTCGATTTCCTGGCAACGCGGGAAGCCGACGTCGATTTCGCCACGCAGGTGCCGCACGCGCCGGTGCGAGTGCACGTCATGGGACAGCGGGGGGTCGACCGAGCCCAGGCGACCGACGCCGAGTTGGCGGCCATGTCGGAGATCGTGGCCGAAGGAGTGCGCGCGGGCGCATTCGGGGTCAGCACCTCGCGGAGCGCCGGACATCGCAGCGCCGACGGGGAATTGGCGCCGACGGTCACCGCCGAGGAGCGAGAGCTTCAGGCGCTCGCACGCGGCCTGAAGCAAGCTGGAGCAGGCGTGTTCCAGCTCCTACCCGCCGCTCACGAAGGCAAGGATCCGGCGGAAGAAATGGCCATGGTGCGTCGGCTGGTCGCAGCGTCCGGCGGCCGGCCGCTCAGCTTCACGCTGCTGAACACTTTCCAGGCCCCCGACAATCTCGATAAAACACTCGCGTTGTTGTCCGAGGTGGCGACCGAGGGTTTGCCGATCAAGGCGCAAGTGTTCCCCCGGGGCGTGGGTGTCCTCTTCGGCCTGGATGTCAGCTTCCACCCCTTCCGCTTTCACCCATCCTATAAGGCGATCGAACACCTGCCGCTCGAGGAGCGTGTCGCCAGGCTGCGCGACCCCGAAGTGCGCCGCTGCATTTTAAGTGAGACACCAGAGCACAACAACCCGACCTATCTGTATCTGGTGGCGCAGACCGGCGAGCTGTTCCTGCTCGGCGACGACCCCAACTATGAGCCCGAACCCTCGCACAAGCTCTCCGCCTTGGCGCAGGCCAAAGGCGTACCCGTTGAGGAACTGGCCTACGACCTGATGCTCGAGCGGGATGGCCGCGCGCTGTTTCTGCTTCCGGCATCGAACTATGTCGGCGGTTCGCTGGAACCCGTCCGCAAAATGCTGGAACACGAAAACGCCTTGGTCTCGCTGGGAGACGGCGGCGCCCATTACGGCATGATCTGCGATTCCAGTTACACGAGCTTCCTCCTGTCTTATTGGGTACGCGACCGCACGCGCGGGCCGCGCTTGCCCTTGGCCAAGGCGGTGCGGGCCCTCACGCGGACCAATGCCGAAGCCATCGGCCTGTTCGATCGAGGACTGATTGCACCGGGGCTGAAGGCCGACATCAACGTGATCGACATGGACCGGTTGCGGCTGCGCGCGCCCCGCATGGTCGCGGACTTGCCTGCCGGCGGACGGCGATTGGTCCAAGAGGCCGAAGGATATGTCGCGACAATCAAGAACGGCATCTTCACCTATCGCAATGGCGAACACACCGGTGCGCTGCCAGGCCGCCTGCTGCGCAGTTCGGCACTGTCGATGCCCCCATCGACGCTTGAGGAGACGATCGCGTGACCGCACACCCGAATTCGCTGATACCGGTGATCCCGCCCCGGCTGGTGCACGACATCTTCACCGACGAGGAGAACGAACGGCTCTTCTCCGTGCTGCGCAACAAGGGCCCGTGGCGGCTTATCGCGGCGACCTACTTCAAGTCGGCGGAAGAGCTGCTCGCAGTGTCGTCCCCGGGGCCGTCAGCCGATGGCCGCAAGCCCACGCTCGACGATTTCCTGTCGCTCGCCTTCCGCGGGTTCTTTGGAAACAATGGTCTGCCCTATCATGAGGAGATCCACGAGATCTTCTACAGCCGCAAGCTGTTGGACGAAGTCAAGGCCATGCACGGCGCGCAGTATGGCGCGCCGTACCTGTTCCAGTTCAATATCCAGGGCCCCTCGGGCGGGTTCGATCCCGGCCACTTCGATGGCCGCAGCTGGCGCGGGCTCGACCCCACCAACATGCCGGCGTGGCTCGGCAGCGTGATGGCCAAGTCAGGGTTGTTCGACGCCTGGGAGGTCAAGGCGGGGCAAGTGATCTCCTATTACTACCCTTCGGACATCGACGGCGGCTTCACCTACTGGCCGGAGGGGCCTGATCGTGCGCCTGAGCGGTTCGCCCCGCCGTTCTGGAATTCGGGCATCGTCACCGACAACCAGCACATGTTTCACCGGGGCGAGGCCTGCGGTCCGCGCCACAAGCGCGACCTGCCGCCGGGCACTACGCTGAAATCGCTGCTCCAGGCGAACCCGGGCGGGGGCTGGGATATCGTCGACAAGGGCCGCACCATTGCGCGCTATCCCGACAGCGAGATGCGGATCCTCTTTCATTACAGCGCCCACGTGTTCACCGACATGGCCGATCTCAAGCGATACTACGACCACACCGACGACCTGACGCACGATCAGGCGATCGACATGCTGATCGCGGATTTGCGTCGTAGCGGCACGCCGTTCGAAATGCCGACCGATCCGCTCACCGATGCCGGCTTCATCGCCGCATTGACCAGGAACTATGCGATCAGCCCGGCCAGCTACCACCCCGAAGCGCCGCTGGAAACGCGCCTTAAGAAAGCGTCCTGATGCCATTTACTGGCGAGAAAGCCGGTCAGCCGATCGGCGACCGCGTTAGCGCGGATGACCAACTCGCCATCCATCAGCTCATCGCCCGCTCAGCTGCCTGTTCCGACTTTCAGCACTGGGAGGGCTTTGCCGAGATCTACACTGAAGATGCCGAGACTCACACCGACAGCCATGACTGCGTCGTCATCCCGATCGACGCCTATCTCTTTCACGCTTTCGAGAGCATCATTTCATCCGCAGCGATTACTCCGCTAAGCGTGTCCCTTGTGCACGCCGGTCCAACGCTCTTATGCCGCGCAGTATTTCTCGCCGCGATCGGCCCGCAGTCATAAGAAAAGAGGCCCGCCCCGTCAGGCGAGCCTCCTTCTTCCCGTGAAGGATGCCGCTTCCTAGCGGCTGCCGAAACGGTAACGCAGCTTTACGCCGTAGGTTCGCGGTTCGCCGTAGAGCGAGGCCACTGAGCCGCTCCCGAAGGAGTTGGTGTTGCTGATCCGATAGACCTTGTCCAAGAGATTGTTGCCGAAGATCGTCAGGTCGAGGCCGGTTCCTCTGATCTCGGCGAACTTGAGTGAGGCACTGAGCCGACCATTGGCTTCTAAATCCGCGCCGGGCTCGAACGGGCCTGGCGCCGAGTATTGGCCAGCGACGTGCGAATAGTTGATGTAGAGTGTCGACTTGGCCACATTCTCTGGTATCGGAAGCTTGAAGTTGCCGTAGATGTTGTAGATCCACGGCACGAGGAACTGAAACGGTGCACATCTGAAATCAGCCACACCTCCGAACGGAACGCTGCCGTTACAGTAGCTCCCACCAAAGGATATCGTGTCGTAGCTCTTGTACTTGCCATGGGCATAGCTCATCGAGCCGCCGATCTCGACGTCGGGATGCGGCCGGATCGAAGCTTCCAGCTCGACTCCCTGGATCGTTGCTTCCGCCGAGAAGATCGCAGCACCACCTGCACCGGTAACCGATCCATCGGGTAGGGTAATAAATACGAAGTCGCCGCCAGGCCTTTGAATGCCGGTATAGTCGGAATAATAATAGGTGGCGTTAAGCCGGACCGGCACATCGCCAAGTCGCCAGTCCGACTTGAAGCCTGCTTCATAGGTGGTCAGCTTCTCCGGCGCGAAAGTCTGGGTTTCCGGCCGAACGGCGAACGTATTGAAGCCACCCGACTTGTAGCCGCGGCTTACCTTGGCATAGACGAGCAGGTCACGCATCGGCCTGTAATCAAGCCCTACCGTCCACGTGGGCGCCTTGCTCTTCAGCGTGGCGCTGAAGTTGCAGAACACCGCCGGATCGACCCCGGTCGGCGCGGTTTGCCCCGCGGGTGAACCAAAAGAACAGGTGAATGCGCCGGTGGACGGATTGGTCGCCCAGGAACTGCTGAAACCCGAGATCCTGTCCCAAGTGTAGCGATAACCGGCGGTGAGCCGGAGGCTCTCGAGCGAGGGGCTGAGCGCGCCAAAATTGAACGTCGCCTGCCCGTACAGCGCCTTCGACCTATTGCTGACACCGGAGCGGCCATCGGATGCGACGCAGCCGGACACCTGTCCGGTCAGGGGAGCCGGGCAGAACTGCACAGAGCGCGAACCCCAAAGCCCCGCCGGCTTGGCATCATAGTAGAAACCGCCGGCCGCAAAGGTCAGATGCTGGTCCAGCATCGTGCCCTGGAGTTGGAGCTCTTCGGTGAACTGCTTGAGATAATCGCGCGGCAGGTTGAACCCGGTGGTCGCGTTGTTGTAGACGTTGCCCGGCGTCGCGGGCAGCCCGAACTCGTCGGCGAGGCCGGCGATCGGGAAGTTGGGGAATCTGGCGTTCTGGCTCAGCTGGAACACCTGGAGCGGCGTCCCGTCCTGATCGGCTGCGTAATTGTCCTTGAGCGTCTGGTAGCTGGCGATGTTCCGTAGCGTCAGTTCGTCGCTCAGTTCGAGTGCCGTGGTGTTGATCGCGCCCCAACTGCTGATATCGCTAAAGGCGTCGACGTCACCGCGCATGGCGCGCGGGCCGATCTGCTTCGCGATCTCCGTCTGGCGCGTATAGACAGCGCAGAACGCAGGCACAGACGGCCCCCCGCAGCCGAGCGCCGCAAGGTTGAACCCCTGGTGGATCGGACCGGCACCGTTGTTGGACGATTTGGTGCCGTAAACGAGAAGGTAATTGTTCAGCCGCTCGGTAGGCTGGAACATGATTCCGATGCGCCCGGTATAATAATGTGCGTCGTCGCGCCATTTGTCCCAGACAAGATCGCGGGTGAAGCCGCGGCGGTCGTAATAGGCGCCGGCGACGCGTACCATGAGCTTTTCAGACACGACCGGCACGTTGATCGCGCCCTCGACCGAGCGGAGATTGAGATTGCCGAGACTGCCCTCGATATAGCCTTCGAAATTGTTGGTTGGCTTCTTGGCCTGCAACAGCACGGCGCCGCCCGTCGTATTGCGCCCGAACAGCGTGCCCTGAGGACCAGAGAGCACCTGCACGTTCTCGGGATCGATGAACAGGCCGGGCGCACCCTGCAGGTTGAGCGAGATCGATGACGGCAGCGGCACTTCGTTCAGATAGAGCTGCACGCCTGGCGAGGCGAGGAAGCCGGTCGACTGGCCGCGGATAGAATAGGTTTGAACGTCGCGGCTGCCCTGTCCCTGCGCACCTGAGACAAGTGACGGCACGGTGCCATACAGATCCTGAGGCTGGGTGACGTTCTTCCGTGAGAGCGTCTCTGGCGAGAAGGCGGTGATGACAATCGGCACGTCCTGCGCCCGTTCCGAACGGCGCTGGGCAGTAACCACGATGTCCGTCGAGGCGAATGATCCGCCCGACCCCTGTGCGTTTTCTGTTGAGTTTTGTGCCAGCGCCGGGGCACCGATTGCGATAGCGGCGACGCCGCCGAGCAGCAAGGCTGCCCCACGCATTCCCTTCATCATCCTGACCTCCCAAAGGTAACTGAATGCTTATTTTTGGTGTTCTTAGCATTAGAGGGCTTGGCGCCCTTCGAATGGTTTTCACTTCAACGATTCGACGGTATAATGCGTTGTCAGTTTGCAACAAGGCACCGAATAAGGTCAAGGAAATTTTTGATTTAACGCTCTTCGCGTAGCGAGGTGCTAGGCTGGACGACGCACCAATGGCCACGAAAATAAAACTGAATGGCCCGCGGCGGTCTATCCCGCAGCGAATCCAGCATATTTCTCCATGCAATGGTCATCTGGCTACGGCCGTTCCAGGCAACGAACCTTGGTCATTCAGCGGCAGCAATTGCTCAAAAGGTCCCACACGGACGACAGTTATCTCCGGATCTCATTGCCAAACCGGAAATTCGCCTATCGGGCAGCTTTTGTCGCAATGCGATGCCGGCAGGGCAGACCCCGTATGTCGGCTCCCGACAAAACTTGCCTTTCAGGCATTCGCTCGCGAATGTCAGGAAAGTCCCACGATGCGGCGTTCGCTGGCCGGCGAGATCGACACTGTTGTTGCCATTTAGCGGAACTTTTCGGCCAATCATGAGCGGACGGTCGGCTTCATTCAACCCATTCGGCAGCGACCATCCCAATCACAGTCAGGATGGCCGCACATGTTCATCGCGCCGTAACTGATGCGAAACGGCCGTGCACAAGGCTCCCCCGAGTGGCGGCGAGCTTCACGGCGCGATCGATCTGCCCTTGCGCCCGCGCCATTGCGATCCGGCGACAAAGGCTTTCTGCTGGGCTGGCCAACACGCCCTGACGCGGTTGCGTACAAATCGTGCGGGTCGCGCTTCGCACCCGTGCGTGCAGGCGACGGGCATCAGCCTGTTGCGAAAGATCGAGATCCGCATAGCTGATCGCTACGCTGACCCCATGCTCCGTCGCGCCTGCAACAATCGGACTGGCCAGTCCTATCGCCAGCGGGAGCGCTATTCTCCATTCCATCATTGGGGTCTCCTGTCATCGCTCCCGTTCAGGCCGGCACCTTGCCGGCAAGGGCATGCACATCGGCGGCGTGCAGAAGTTGGCCGCCAATGCCCCAGTCGCCCTCTTCGACTTCCTTGATGCGGACCCATGTCACCTGGCGCATGGCTTCGCCTTCCACATCAATCAGCGCTTCCGTGACATTGTTGATGAGCCGGCGCTTTTCCTCAGGAGTGAAGACGTCCTTGATGACGTCGATCGTGACCAGCGGCATTTTCCTCTCCTTCATGCTAAAAGATCAGGCTGCTTCGACCTGATGCTGCGACGATAGGGCGAACGGCGAGGCGAAGCTTGAAGGCGGCATGGAGAATTCATGAAGATCGCCGGAATTATTGCGGCAGACGGGCCATGATCTACCGGTTCGATCGATTCGAGCTGGACATGGCCTGCTTCGAGCTGCGCAGGGACGGCGCGTCGGTCGCGATCGAGCCGCAGGTGCTATCGCTGCTCGCCCTCCTCGTCGCCAACCCGGACCGAATGGTGAGCAAGGATGAGATTGTCGAGAAGATCTGGAACAACCGGATCATTTCCGAAGCTGCGGTCGCGGCACGCATCAAGTCGGTGCGCAAGGCGGTCGGTGACGACGGCCAGCAGCAGCGGTTGGTGCGGACCATCCACGGCCGAGGCTTTC
>Ga0163161_10001712_pt1 | contig 16070 bp, 14 predicted proteins | sample S45metaG_FD_129847 | JGI IMG/M metagenome (GOLD analysis project Ga0163161, IMG submission 129847) | Switchgrass rhizosphere microbial communities from Kellogg Biological Station, Michigan, USA - S4-5 metaG | ecosystem: Host-associated > Plants > Roots > Rhizosphere > Soil | place: USA... | reverse complement strand
GACCAGAAAGATGGTTAAATAATATCTTTTTTTATTCCAGTTGGGTAATACGTAGTGTGCATTAATATAAAATAAAGCGATGTTAATAAAATACGCATTAAAATAATCTAATAGTGTCCAAAATTTACCGGACATAAAAGTGGTGATCAACGACTCATACGCAATAAATACCAGCCATACCAGCAAATGGGTAAGGTATAATCTGCCAGTTTTACTGTTTTTTTTGAGAATCATATCATCAAATATAAGGGATAATATGGTCATTTACCTTTACATTATTGGCGTTCGCGTAATAACTTTTATAATGACTTGAGACACACTTAAAATTGATGTAAACCAATAAACCATACATCATGAAAAAGTCATTCTCAAAATCCCTGAAATTAGAAATTAAACCAGTCTTCCAATTTTCTTCTACAGAAACAAAAGGACAGAACCTAAGTGATCCGACCACTATTACTATTACCACCACAACCTACATCATGCACAAACCAGATCAGAGGTAATCCATTGCCCGCTGAGAAAGCCAGAATTTGCTGAGAGGAACTGGGGTTTTGATTTTATTATCCTTTTATTTCCTTTGCAGCCAATTCTGGCTTTTATTTTGTTCTTAGATCAGCTGAAGCCTGGCTTCGATAATTAAGAACAAAAACAACAGTTATGAAAATTAAGAATTTTAAGGGAGCTCTGCTATTGTGTGCCGGATTAGTATTAGGCGCATCGGCATATGCCCAGGATAAAGAACAGAAAAAAATTGAATCGGCAACTACTGTATTGACAGACTTCGCCAAAATGAAGGAGTCCATCCCGTCTGAGCTGCTGGCAGTTACACAGGGAATCATCATCATCCCCAAAATGATCAATGCGGGATTGGTTGTTGGTGCTAAAAGAGGTAAAGGTATTGCAATGGTGAAAAACGCTGATGGCAGCTGGAGCAACCCCGCCTTTATCACCATGACCGGCGGAAGCGTTGGTGCACAGATCGGCGTACAGTCTGTAGACCTTGTCCTGATATTCAGACGCAGCAAAAGTCTTACTGAGATCAACAAAAGCAGTTTCACTCTTGGTGGAGATGTTTCAGTAGCCGCTGGCCCGGTAGGCAGGAGCTCTACTGCAAACACAGATTATAAGCTGGAAGCTGAGGTGTATTCTTATTCGCGAAGTAAAGGCCTTTTTGCAGGAATATCGCTGAATGGTGCTTCGCTTGATTTTGATGCAACAGCCAACAAAAGCTTTTATGGTAAACCTACCACTGCAAATGCAATTTTCAAAAGCCCGGCAAGTAAAGCTGCTGAGGTAGCTACGCTGAAATCTACATTGTCAGCCATGAAATAAGCTAGCGGTGCACATGCTAAAAAACAAGCCATCTTACCTATATCGGTGAGATGGCTTGTTTATTTTTATGCCTGTTGCCCTCAGCCGCCCAGTGCCCTGAACAGCTGGATCAATGCGGAGTAAGACTGCTTTTTTAGATTTACCTGCTCAATTTCTGCATTCAGGACGCTGCCCTGCGCTACAATCACTTCCAGATAATTGGCATAACCAGCAAGGTAAAGGTCGTTTGCGGTAGAAAGGGCTTCACGTAATTCTGAAACCTCCATGGCCTTCAGCCGATAAGCTTCCTTAAAATTGTTGATGGCGCTCAATTGGGTTGCTACTTCCTGATATCCCTGGACAAGATGCTGCTGATAGTTATAAAAGGCAGTCATTTGAGTAGCAGTAGCTATCTTTTTGCCATTTTTCAATGCGCCCCTGTTAAATATTGGGCCGGTGATCGCTGCCAGCACGCCCGAAGCCAATGATCCGGGAGAAAACAGCAAGGGCAGCTTAAATGAATTGAAGCCAGAATAGGCATCTAATTTAAGTGATGGGAGGAGCGCTTTACGGGCAGCCTGTACATCAGCATTGGCGGCTTTAAGTTCCAGTTCTGCCTCCTGGATATCCGGCCTTCGCAACAGCACTTCTGCCGGAAGGCCCGCATATATTTTTGAGGGCAGAACCTTACTGATGGCTGCCGTATCTCTGGTTATTTCAGCAGGATATCTGCCCAGTAAGGCATTGAGTTCATTCTCTGTCCTTTTAATGGTCTGCCTGATTTCAAACTGTTTACCTTCAGTAGATAACATCTGAGCTTTAAACTGCCGCACCGCCAGAGAGGTAGCGCGACCACCGGCCTGCTGTGCTTCGATAATTTCCACTCCTTTTTTTTGTAATTTGATATTGGCACCGAGGATTTTCATCTGCTTATCAAGGGAAATCAGTTCAAAATACATATCAGCAACCTGCGAAATCAATTGTGTACGATACCATTGCTGTCCTTTCTGACTGGACAGGTATCGCGAATAGGCGGCCTTTTTGCGGTTTGATAATTTCCCCCAGATATCCACTTCCCATGAACTCCGCAGGCCTATAAAATAATCTGCTGTAGGATCTGGAATACGTTGTTTTCCATTGATATTGGGGGATAGATTGGTGTCGTAATTACCCACTCCGTTCATGGTATACCTTCCAAATTTATCCAGGCCTGCACTGATACCGGCATTTAGCGAAGGCAGGAGGCTTGCTTTGGACAGTCTCATGTTGGCCTCTGCAATGCGTATACGTTGTACACCTGCCCTGAGGTCAAAGTTGTTTTCCAGTGCCTGGCCAATCAGGGAAGTCAGATTGCTATCTGCAAATACGTCTTTCCAGGTTAGCATAGGAGATGGAGCAACAACACTATCTGTGAATGCTGCCGGCACCTGTTGTAAGGCAGGTGTACTGGCGTTTTCCAGGGTTTTACATCCTGTAAATGCAGCAATGATCAGGATCAGTAATGCTTTCAGGTATAGATATTTAATTATTCTTTTTCTTTCAAAAATCATGTTTATTGAGGCTTAGCTTCTGTGACAACTGGATGAGTTTTTTTCTTTTCTGCGGGGGCGAACAGGGCATAGAGGCCTGGAATCAGGATAACACCGAAGAGCGTTCCAAATAACATTCCACCTACGGCAGCAGAACCAATGGAGCGGTTGCCTACAGCACCGGCACCTGTGGCAATGCACAAAGGGATCAGACCTGCTATAAAGGCAAACGAAGTCATTAAAATCGGTCTCAGTCTGGAAACGGCACCCGCTTTGGCAGCTTCTATAACTGTTGCGCCGGCTTTCCGGCTATATTCTGCAAATTCGATAATCAAAATTGCGTTCTTTCCCAATAGACCAATCAACATCACCAGGGCCACCTGTGCATAGATGTTGTTTTCAAGTCCGGCAACTTTGAGGGTGAAAAAAGCACCTGCGATACCTGCCGGAAGAGACAACAGTACAGGTAGCGGTAGCAGAAAGCTTTCATATTGCGCAGCCAGTATCAGATAAACGAAGATCAGGCAGATGATAAAGATATAAACCGCCTGATTACCCGACAGGATCTGTTCACGCGTCATGCCAGACCATTCTATACTGAAGCCTTTTGGCAATTTTTCTTTGGCAATACGTTCAACCGCGGTAATGGCATCACTGTTACTGAAGCCTTCGGCAGCATCTCCGTTGACCATCGCAGAAGTATACATATTGTAGCGGTTAATTTGTTCAGGGCCATAGACTCTTTTCAGGCTTACAAAACTTGAATAGGGAATCATTTCACCCACATCGCTTTTTACATACAGCTGCAGCAAGTCAGTAGGTTTGCTTCTGTATTGTGGGTAAGCCTGCAGCATCACCTTGTACATTTGTCCAAAACGGATAAAGTTGGTGGCATAATAACTGCCCACCAGCGTTTGCAGCGTATTCATGGCATTGTCTATGGTAATTCCTTTTTGGGCAGCCATATCCTGATCAATACTGATCATGTATTGGGGAAAGTTGGGATCAAAACTGGTATAAGCGCCCTTTACCACCTGATCAGTTCTGACCGCCGCCAGAAAATCATTCGTGACCCTTGCAGTTTTACTGAGGTCTTCACTTTTGTTCTTGTCCAGCAGCCTGAGTTCAAAGCCGCTTGAATTTCCGAAACCCGGAACGGTGGGAGGCGCGAAGAACTCTATGGAAGCATCACTGATGCCCCTGGTCTTATCTTTAAGGATGGCGATCATCTCATCTACAGACTCCTCTCTTTTGTCCCATTCTGCAAGATTGATCATTCCCATACCGTAAGAGGCACCAGAAATATCACTCATCAGGCTGTAGCCCGCAAGCGTGCTTACATTTTCAACGGTTTTAAACTGACGGGTGATCTGTTCAATCTGGTCCAGTACTTTTTCGGTACGTTCAACAGTAGATCCCGGTGGGGTAGTGACATTGATATAGACCATTCCCTGATCTTCTGAAGGGATAAACCCTGATGGGAGCAGACTGTTTCCGAGCCAGGTAGCCAGGCAGAAGAAGATAAATAAACAGATGGTTACAGGCTTTTTTCCGATGATTACGCCTACCAGCCTGCTGAATTTCTTTTCTGTACGGTCGTATCCAAGGTTGAACACTGCAAAGAAACGTGCGCCCAGTCCCTTGTTATTTTTGCGGCTTTCATCCGTTTCATGCTTCAGCAGGATCGCACACAATGCAGGAGTAAGCGTAAGGGCATTGATTCCCGAGATCACAATCGAGATCGCAAGAGTGAGTGAAAACTGCCGGTAAAAAACACCTACAGGCCCCGAAAGAAAGGCTACAGGTATAAATACTGCAGACATCACCATAGTAATGGCAACAATTGCCCCGGCCATTTCCTTCATCGCAGCAATGGTAGCTTCCATGGGAGGCAGGTGCTCTTCGGTCATTTTAACGTGCACTGCCTCCACCACGACAATAGCATTATCCACTACAATACCTATAGCCAGTACCAGGGCAAACAGCGTCAGGATATTGATAGAGAAACCCAGCAGCTGCAAAAAGGCAAGGGTACTGATCAACGCGACCGGTACGGCCAGTGCCGGGATCAGCGTACTCCTGAAATCCTGCAGAAAGATGTAAACAACAATAAATACCAGTATAAATGCTTCAACCAATGTGCGCAATACCTCATGGATACTGGCATCTAGAAAGCGTGAAACATCATAAGCATAGTTATATTCCATGCCTGGCGGAAAGCTCGACGCTTTCAATTCTGCCATCTTCAGTTTGATATTATCGATCACCTCACTGGCATTTGAGCCCGGCCGTTGTTTGATCATGATAGAGGCCGAAGGTTTGCCGTCAGTTTTAGAAACCATGTCATAACTTACCGTTCCAAATTCGATGTCGGCAATGTCTTTCAGTCTGATCAGGGCCCCATTTTTTTCAGCTTTCAATACCAGGTTCTCGTAAGCTGCCTGGTTATTAAATTTACCTGCATATTTCAATACATACTGTTTAACCTCCGTGCCCTTGCCAGAATTTTCTCCTGCAACCCCGGGAGCTGCTTCGATATTCTGCCGGCGCATGGCTGTAATCACTTCGTCGGCAGAAATGTTGTAAGACAGCATCCTGTCGGGTTTGAGCCAAACCCTCATCGAGTAATCACGGGCGCCCATAATCTGTACAAAGCCCACTCCATCAATTCTTTTGAGTTCCTGCAGTACATTGATATCGGCAAAGTTATAGATGAACTCTTCGTTCATATCTTTATCTGTACTGGTCACGTTCAGATAAAGCAGCATACTATTGACCTCTTTCTCTGTAGTTACCCCCGCCTTGATGACCTCTTCAGGCAATTCGTCCAGCACCGTGGTTACCCTGTTCTGTACATTCACTGCTGCCTGATCAGGGTCTGTGCCTACATTAAAAAATACCTGGATCTGGGTCACCCCATTGTTGCTGCTCACAGAGTTCATATAAGTCATGCCCGGAACACCGTTGATGGCTTTTTCGAGCGGGGTAGATACTGCTTTTGCACAAACCTCTGCATTGGCTCCATTATAATTTGCCGTGACCACCACTGAGGGGGGCACAATATCCGGGAATTGGGTTATTGGCAGCTGAAAAAGTGCCAGCACCCCGAGTAAGATCAATAAGATAGAGATGACCAGCGAAAGAACCGGCCTTCTGATAAAGGTTTCAACCATTTTTCTGAATATAATGCAGCCGCCAGCCCCGTTTTTCAACGAAGTACGTGCTGCAAATGAATATTGAATTTATTTTTTTGCGATCAGGCCGGCAGTTTTAGGATAAACAGGCTTTATTTTTGCCCCGTCTTTGATGTTCTGTACACCTTCATAAACAATCTGATCACCTGAACTGAGACCCGAATCAACTACGAAATACTCTGCGATCCGCAATTTGGGCACAAAGCTTTTCATCTTCACCTGATTGTTTTTACCGACCAGAAAGACATAATTTTTATCCTGTATTTCAAAAACAGATTTTTGTGGTACCAGCAGGCTTTGATCCAGTTTCGACAACAGCTGTACTTTTCCTGATGCACCATGTTTAAGGATATTCTCAGGATTATTAAATATGGCCCTGAAGGCTATGGAGCCTGTATTTCCTGAGAAAGAGCTTTCATGCGTCTGTATTTTGCCTTTTAAAGCATAAACTGATCCATCAGATAAGATCAGGGCAGTTTCCTTATCCTGGGAAAAGCGGCCTTTTGCAGAACGCATGAACTGAAGGTATTCGTTTTCAGAAATATCGAAGTAGGCATACATCTGGTGGTTATCAGCAACAGTGGTTAAAAGCGTGCCTTCATTCACCAGGCTTCCTGTTTTGAATGGAATCCTGTCAATTACGCCATCAAAAGGTGATTTGACAGATACATAGGATAACTTTTGATTGGCTTCTTCCACGATAGCCAGTGCTTCGCTCACTTTTGCATTGGCTTCGGTTAACCTGGCATTGCCAAGGGTAAGCTCAGATACGGAGATGACTTTCTTTTTGACCAGCGTTTTAATCCGTTCCAATTCAACTTCAGCAATTTCAAGTGATGACCTTGCACTTGCAAGATTGGATTTTGCTTTGCTCAGGGCAATCTGATATTCTTTATCATTCATCCTGAACAGCAACTGTCCTTTTTTTACTTTCTGTCCTTCGTCTACCAGTATCTGTTCAATAAAACCCTGTACTCGGGCCCTGATTTCTACATTTTGGAGTGATTGTATATCTGCAACGTAATTGAACGCTAGGGAAGTGTCTTTTTCATTCAGTGTAATAACGGGGATTTCAGTTAATTCATCCTTTTTACTGTTGCTTTTTTTATCGGAGCAGGACTGCAGGATGATGAGGGATATAAAAAATAGTGCTAACCAGTTGATCTTCATTTGTATGTGGTATGTTTCTTCTGTAAAATGAAAGCATAATAAATCGTCATAATTTTGGGCATATAGGGACTGTGAAATCCTATAGCAATGCCATTTAACCCCTGCTTTTTAACAGCAGACGGTTATTGATGAATAAGATGTGCAGAAAGCTAGAAGAAATTGAGGCGAAACAGAAAAGACTGCTGCTGAGATACAAAGTAAGGCAGCTCGTAAATAATTTTTAGTTCACGATCAAGATAGTGTGTGTATTGAACCGTTATCGTGCAGGGGCTGCAATTGTAGTTTGCTTCATTCAGCTGCTTAAACTTTTTCCGGAATTGAAGCCATTTATTGTCTACGCTGGAATGAACCTGATGGCTCAGCCCATCCTCCTGAAACAAACATTTTGCCCGCTGGAAATGCAGCTGGATCAGCTCTGGGTGGAGTGTGGTATGCACTGCCTGCTGATATTCATCATCCTCTGCTGCGCTGATAAACAATCCCGAAATCAGCATCATCAGGATGCCTAAGATCAGTAATGTTTTATTAATAGCCGTATTGGTAGAATGCATATTTTGCAGCAGGGTAAAATACAAATATAGGCGTTCATGGACAAAATAAGGACAATAACATGTAACAGAACTGAAACGTACGTGTTAATTTTACCGGATAGATCATAACTGATGACATTTGTGATCAGGTGATGAAAGAAAAGATTCTTTACCTCCTGCTATCAGATCAATCTGAGATAAATAATAATAATAAATAATAAAACCACCGGTTTTTTGCATTGTTCTACCGATGAACAATAATAAGATTTGATATAATGGCAAAGTATTCAAAAAAAGCGGCTGAAAAGGTGCAAGAAACCATGCATGAAATGAAAGAGGGAAAGCTGAAATCGGGAAGCGGTGAAACAGTAACTTCCAAAAAACAAGCGATAGCTATCGGCCTTTCTGAAGCCAGAAAAGAAGGTGCAAAGGTACCGGAATAGAAATAATGGCCTGATGAAATCAACTCAGATGTTACATCGGCAGGGGATCAGATCATCAGGGAAGATGATTCTTTTCTTTCCTGATGAAATTCCCGCTGGTAATTCATCGGGCTTTTGCCGGTAATGGATTTAAAGTATTTGTGGAAGCTGGCAAAATTATAAAAACCACTTTCATAACAGATCTGCTTCACATTGATCTTGTTTTCTATCAGCAGTTTGCAGGCATGCCCGATCCTTATTTCATTGATAAACTGGGAATAGGTTTTCCTGGTCCTTGATTTAAAATAACGGCAAAAGTAATTGATGCTCACATGTGCAATCTCCGCTACTTCCTCAGTTTGGATCTTCCTTTTAAAATTCGCCAGCGAGAACTCATAAATGGCATGTATCCTGTCATTTTCGGTTTCTTCAAAGTTATGCCTGAAACCCATCGAAGAAAGCAGCTTTACCTGGCTGCAGTTTCCGATGGCCGTCAGCGCTTCCATCAGCAGGATGATCTTTTTGGTGCCTTCGGCCTTCAGCAGCTGCTCCAGTAAATCCCCTATATCATTTTTGATCTGTCCGCCGATCTGGATTCCCCTTCGTGCTTTCTCCAGCGTTAGCTTCATCAGCTTGTTTTCCGGCAGGTTCAAAAAAGCATCGCCCCAGAAGTTCTCATTAAAATGTATCACCCTCACATCTGCAGCGGTATTCAGATTTTCATCAAAATATACATCATCAAAACGCCAGTAATGGGGAAGGTTGGCACCGATCAGGATCACATCTCCGGATCTGAAACGTTTGATGCTGTCGCCAATAAACTGCGTGCCGTTCCCCTTTTTGAAATGGATGAGCTCAACCTCATTATGGTAATGCCAGCGGTTATTGATATATGGCACATTATCCTGGCGTGCACTGAAAGAGTTGACAGGTGTGGTAGATACTTTTAAAAGCTGGGGCTTCATTATTTTGTTATTATTGTATGGTGATGTGCCGTAAATATGCCAAAATCATTTAATCTTTTGTTCAAATGATAAAAAAAATCCTGTCAAAATTCCCTTCCTTTGGATTACTGAATATACACCACCTCTAAATTTATAGGTTATGAACAGATATTGTCTAACACTTGATCTCATCGATGATCCGGAACTGATCGCAGATTACGAAAGATTACACCAGCAAATATGGCCCGAAATCTATATCAGCATCAAGGAAGCCGGAATTGAGGAAATGGAGATCTACCGCCTGGCTAACCGCCTTTTTATGATCATGGATGTCAATGACAGTTTCAGCTTTGAAAAGAAGACGGCCATGGACAATGCCAATGTTAAAGTACAGGAATGGGAAACGCTGATGTGGAAGTATCAGCAAGCTTTACCAGGTGCAAAACCTGGTGAGAAATGGATGTTAATGAATAAAATATTTGAACTTTAATTTATGCCGGCAACACAAATAACGTCGTACATACAAATACATCCGCTGGACAATGTGCTGGTGGCCCTGGTAGACCTGCCTGCAGGTACCGGGATTAATTTTAACGGGCAAACCTTTGAGCTGCTGACCGCTGTGTCTGCCAAGCATAAGTTTACGCTGACGCCGCTGGCTCCGGGAGACCAGATCCATATGTATGGGGTACTGGTAGGAAAAGCGAGTGAGCACATCGCCCTCGGTACTGCGATTACCGTGGACAATGTGGTGCATGCCGCCGAAGATTATGCACTTGGGGAAAGAAAAACAGCATGGCAGAAGCCTGATGTCACCGCTTTTGCAGATCAGACATTTATGGGCTTTCACCGTGAGGATGGCAGCGTGGGCACGTCTAATTACTGGATCGTTATCCCGCTGGTATTTTGCGAAAACCGCAACGTAGAGGTACTCAAAGAGGCACTGATCGGAAAATTGGGTTTCAAGAAACCCAAGAGCTATGAGAATGAAGTAGACAGCTTAATTGCCCTGTACCAAACCGGGAAATCTGTTGAAGATATTTTAAATGCAGACTTACAGCGTTCAGCAGTAGCGAGTCCTACCAACCAACTGTTCCCTAATATTGACGGGATTAAATTCCTGAACCATGACATGGGATGCGGTGGTACAAGGATGGATTCTGATACGCTTTGCGGTTTACTGGCCGGGTACATTACCCATCCCAATGTTGCCGGTGCTACTGTGCTCAGCTTAGGCTGCCAGCATGCACAGGCAAGCATCCTGCAGGATGAGATCAACAAACGTGATCCTGATTTTAAGAAACCTTTAGTGATCCTGGAGCAGCAGCAACTGGGCACGGAAAGCAGACTGCTGGAAGAAGCACTGAAGCAGACTTTCGCAGGACTGATGCAGGCCAATCAGCAGCAACGCAGCCCGGCGCCCTTGTCTAAACTCTGTATAGGGCTTGAATGCGGCGGCTCGGATGGCTTTTCAGGCATCTCTGCCAACCCTGCCCTCGGCCATCTTTCAGACATCATGGTTACTTTGGGGGGCAGCGTGATCCTTGCAGAATTTCCTGAACTCTGCGGAGTAGAGCAGGAGCTCAGCGACCGCTGTGCGGATGTGGCAACAGCGGAGCGCTTTATGGGATTGATGACGACCTATAATGCCCTTGCAGAAGCTACAGGCTCTGGTTTTTATGCCAATCCCTCACCCGGAAATATCAAGGACGGCCTGATCACAGATGCGATTAAATCAGCCGGCGCGGCAAAAAAAGGAGGCAACTCCCCGGTAACGGCAGTACTGGACTATCCCGATAAAGTGACCCAACCAGGATTAAACCTGTTGTGCACGCCAGGAAGTGATGTGGAAAGTACTACTGCCGAAGTGGCATCGGGTGCTAATATTGTACTTTTTACTACCGGGCTGGGCACACCTACTGGAAACCCTGTAGCGCCGGTCATCAAGATCTCTACCAACACTGCTTTATATAACAGGATGCCCGATATCATCGATATCAACTGCGGAACGATCATTGAAGGTACAGAGAGCATTGAACAAGCAGGAGAGCGCCTGCTGAGATATGTTATCGACGTAGCCAGCGGCAATATCAAACCAAAGGCCGTAGAATTGGGACAGGACGATTTCATTCCCTGGAAAAGAGGAGTTTCATTATAATCAGATCAGACATATGTTTAGTTTAGAAGGAAAAACGGCAATTGTAACCGGCGGCGGAAGCGGTATCGGAAAAGCTATTTCTGTATTGTTTGCCGCACAGGGTGCAGAGGTACATATCATTGAGCTCAATGCTGCAGCAGCAGTCGAAACAGTGAATGAAATAAAAGAAAGTAATGGTGCTGCATTTGCCTATGGCTGCGATGTGAGCAACCAGCAGGAAGTGCTGAAGGTTTTTAACCAGATCGGCAAACTGGATATACTGGTAAATAATGCAGGTATTGCGCATATTGGCAAGGCAGATACCACCAGTGAAGAAGATTTTACAAAAGTGTTCGACGTCAATGTGAAAGGGGCATACAATACTTTGTTCGCAGGAATACCCTTGCTGAAAAAGAGCAAAAGCGCTGCAATCCTGAACATGGCCTCTATCGCTGCCGTGGTAGGGATTACAGACAGGTTTGCCTATTCGATGAGCAAGGGCGCTATATTTGCCATGACGATGTCGGTAGCGAGGGATTATATGGCTGATGGTATCCGCTGTAACAGTATCTCCCCTGCAAGGGTACATACGCCTTTTGTGGATGGGTTTATTGCAAAAAACTATGCCGGACAGGAAGATGAAATTTTCGCAAAGCTGTCTAAAAGCCAGCCGGTTGGCAGAATGGGCCGGCCGGATGAGGTGGCTGCTTTGGCATTGTACCTCTGTGCCGATGAGTCGGGCTTTGTAACGGGAAATGACTATCCGATTGACGGAGGATTTATAAAACTAAATAACTAATAAAGATATGAAGCTAATAAGATGGGGTGCAGCCGGTAAAGAAAAAACTGGTGTGATCATTAACGACCTGAAATACGATACTTCGGCCTTTGGCGGAGATTACAATGAAGAGTTTTTTGAGAATAACGGACTGGAAAGACTGGAAGAGTTTGTGAAGGCCAATGAAGGTGCACTGATTGAAATACCTGCAGGTTCCCGCTTGGGATCTCCTATAGCACGTCCTTCCAAAATTGTTTGTATAGGACTGAACTATGCCAACCATGCCAAAGAAACCAATGCGCAGATCCCTGCGGAGCCTATTATATTTATGAAATCCACAACTTCACTGGTGGGGCCGAATGACCCTATCGTGATCCCTAAAAACTCTGTAAAAACAGACTGGGAAGTGGAACTTGCCGTAGTGATCGGTAAAAAAGCATCTTATGTAGATGAAGCTGATGCCCTGGATTATGTTGCCGGTTACACCTTGCACAATGATGTGTCTGAGCGCGAGTTTCAGCTGGAAAAAGGCGGTACATGGGACAAAGGTAAAGGTTGTGATACTTTTGCGCCAATGGGGCCTTTCCTGGCAACGCCGGATGAACTGGATGATGTCCATAACCTTCGCCTGTGGCTGAGCGTAAACGGTAAAATGATGCAGGACGGCAATACCTCTGATTTTATCTTTAATGTGCCTAATGTAGTATCTTACCTGAGCCAGTTCATGACCCTGCTTCCGGGCGACGTGATCTCTACAGGTACACCTGCAGGTGTTGGATTAGGGTTCAATCCCCCTGTTTATTTAAAAGAGGGTGACGTGGTAGAATTGGGAATTGATGGACTTGGCACTGCAAAACAGGAGCTCAGGGCCTATGTAAAACAGGGATAGCATGGATTTGCAGTTAAAAGATAAAATAGTCATCGTAACCGGTGGTGCCAAGGGGATCGGAGAAGGCATCGTTCGCCAGCTGGCAAATGAAGGCGCTATACCGGTGATCGTTGGCCGTAACGAAGCGGATAACAACAAGGTGCTGAATGACCTTCTGGCACAGGGGTTTGATGGCTTCCAGGTGGTTGCAGAACTAACCGATCCGGAACAGGCAGGGATTACTGTCAACAAGGTGATCGAAAAATACGGCAGGATTGACGGACTGATCAACAATGCAGGCGTGAATGATGGGGTAGGACTGGAAAGCGGGAGCTACGATGCTTTTGTCAGCAGCCTGCACAAAAATGTGATCCATTATTACCTGATGGCACAGCAATGCCTGCCCTGGTTGAAGAAGAGCAAAGGCGCAATCGTCAACATTGGATCTAAGGTAGCCGAAACCGGTCAGGGCGGCACATCAGCCTATGCGGCATCCAACGGAGCAAGAAATGCGCTGACCAGGGAATGGGCAGTAGAGCTGCTTCCCTACAGTATCCGTGTGAATGCGGTGATTGTAGCGGAATGTTATACACCACTGTACGAAACCTGGATCAATTCGCTGCCGAATGCTGAAGAAAAGCTGAAAGCCACACTGGACAAGATTCCTTTAGAGAACCGGATGACCACTGCTGAGGAGATTGCCAGTGCGGTATTGTTCCTTCTTTCAGGCAGATCAAGTCATACCACAGGACAGCTGGTCTATGTCGATGGCGGATATGTGCATTTAGACAGGTCGGTTAGCGCATAGTTTTTATATATTTGCAAAATGTTCAAAAGCATACTTGCGCATATACTGATCTTCACTACACTGGCAGCTAACTTTAATCAGCTGTTTGTATATGCAGGTTTTGAACTGAACGAGAATTATATTGTCTCCGAACTCTGTATCAACCGCGATAAACCTCAGTTGCACTGCAATGGCAAGTGTTACCTGATGCGGAAACTGAAACAGGCGGAACAAAAAGAAAAAAGCAAGGACCGCGAAAATCAGCGGTCGTTATTCCAGCTTGGGGTAGTGGTTGAAAAACTATCTTTCTCCCCGTATGTGATGCAGATCGCAGAGGAATACCAGAGTGAAATACCCTTTCGCCTGCCTGAATTTGCTGCTGATATCTTTCAGCCTCCACGCGCATAAAATCCTTATGGTATAACACCGGTATCTTTTGATACCGGTGGTTTTTTTATGGACTTTATTTCGCAATTACTAATGAACATCATCAGATATCTCATTCTGCTTGCTGCTTTCGCTATACTTTCATTTGGCGTAAGGGCACAGGATAAAGCTGTTACAGGCAGCATTTACGACTCACAGACTAAACAGGCATTGGCCGGTGTAACGATTAAAAACTCAAAAGACCAGGTGCTGGCAGAATCAGACCAGTACGGGCGATTCTCTTTCCGGTATTCCGGAACTGATCCCATCCTTAAATTTATGCTCGTTGGCTTTAAAACCCAGGCGGTAAACTATGCTGACAGAGCTGATAGGTTGAATATCCAGCTTGATGCAGATGAAGCAAGCCTCAATGAAGTGCGGGTTACAGGCTTTGCCGGTAACCGTACCAAGAAGGAAACTGCAGGGGCAATTGCGCTGATTACCAGTAAAGACATCAGCCGCGGCAGCGGAATGTCTTTCCAGCAGGCCTTAAATTCAATTCCAGGCGTTAGAATGGATCAGAGTACATTGTCAGAAGGCAGGATATCAATCAGGGGCAATGGCGTGCGTTCTTCCTTTGGATTGAGAAACATCAAAGTATATCTCAATGATATTCCGGTAACCGAGGCCGACGGCACTACGCGTATCGAAGCACTGGATGTGAACAGTATCGGCAGGGCCGAAGTGATCAAAGGGCCTGCATCCAGCATCTACGGTGCCGGAACAGGTGGGGTGATCAACTTCCAGCTGCAGCGTTCTCCATATGGCGAACAGAGTTTCGAAGCTGCAGCGCTGGCCGGAAGTTATGGCCTGCACAGGCTTGCTGCAACCTACAGAAGCGGGGGCGACCAGATCAACAGCTATGTTTCTTACGGATGGCAGGAATACGATGGCTACCGTCAGCATAGCAATGACATGCGTAGGTTCCTCTCCGGGAACTTCCAGCTTTTCCCCAGCAATAAAAGGATTATCACCTTATTGCTGAACAGGACCACGCAATATTCGCAGATCCCCGGATCTTTAACGGCCAGTCAGGTAGCAGCTGATCCGGAACAGGCCAATGCGTCCAACCTGGATAAACAGGCCGGGCGTTATCAAACCTGGACCAGGGTAGGGCTCGGACAGCAGTATAAGTTCAGTGACCAGTTTTCCAACAGTACCAGTGTCTTTAGTTATACCTATGATCTGAACCATCCTCTGCCTTATGCCTATCTGCGCAACTTTTACCAGAGTTATGGCGGGAGGACAAGTTTTACCTACGACGCCGGATTTGATGTGTTGCCCACGAAGTTTATCGCAGGATCAGAATTTAACCAGGGCCTTACCAAAGGCACGCAGTATGTCAATAACCAGGGTAGGGAGGGAGCACTTACCGCAAATATTGATTACCGCAATACACAGTACTCTCTGTTTTACCAGTCTGAAACCCAACTGGGCAGCCGTACCTTGCTAACGCTCGGCTTGAGCTACAACAGCCTGAAGTATGACGTGTCAAATTATCTGGTGCCAGCGCAGAGCGGGATCAAGGATTTCAAGCCCCAGGCTACCCCACGTATCGCGCTGAGCCATAATTTCTCTGAAGCACTCAGCCTGCATGCCAGTGTAAGTTCCGGTTTCTCACCACCATCAAGTTCAGAAGTGAAGAATGTAGACGGATCGATTAACCCGAACCTTCAGGCAGAAAAAGCGATGAACTATGAGATCAATGCCAAAGGAAATCTATTTCATTCGAGATTCAGCTACGATCTGGCCGTTTTCAAAATGGACATGAAAGGAGAGCTGATCGCACAGTCGGTACAACAGGGGATAACGATCTATAACAATGCCGGTAAGACCTCTCACAACGGCGCAGAACTTGCCTTGTCATGGCAGGCGCTTAAACCAGACGATCAGCAGGGCATTGCCAGTCTGAGGCCCTTTGTTGCCTTAACCTATTCAGATTTCAGCTTTAAGGATTACCGGATTCTGAAT